>MEHZ011435545.1_pt1 | contig 13593 bp, 10 predicted proteins | sample 897221 | NCBI WGS metagenome assembly MEHZ01 (sample SAMN05514161, study PRJNA337945) | marine metagenome | isolation source: marine surface water | place: Arctic Ocean | collected 2007-12-13
CTGTGTCTGAAGACAGCGTCACTAAGAACCGGATCGCGGATGCAGCTGTGCCTTTGGAAGGAATCCGCAATCAAGTCGTGGCCAAATCTTCGGCAGTTATTCAAGGCGATCGTAAAGTTTGCCGCGTTGCCGAATGTGAGATGGGCAATTTAGTGGCCGATGCTATGCTGGCGCATGTGGCCGAGCAAGGTGCGCAAATCGCCATTGCAAACTCAGGCGGGCTACGTGCCAGTATTGATGCGGGCGATGTGACGATGGGCGAAGTTTTGACTGTTTTGCCATTTCAAAACACTTTGGCGACCTTTCAAATTTCTGGCCAAGGGGTGATTGATGCGCTCGAAAACGGTGTGAGCCAAGTTGAGGAAGTCAAAGGTCGGTTTCCACAGGTTGCCGGTTTGAAATTCACTTGGGATTTGAGTGTAGCTCCAAATGAAGGCCGTGTTGTTGAGGTACTGGTGGCCGAAAGCGCAGGCTTTGTTCCAATCGATCCAGCAGCCTTATATATGGTCGTAACTAACAATTATGTCCGGAATGGCGGTGATGGCTACAAGATGTTCCGCTCGGGCTTAAATGCCTATGATTATGGCCCAGGACTTGAGGTGGTCTTGGCCGAATACATGGCGGCGCAAGGGTCTTATGTGCCTTACTTAGATGGGCGTATCACTGCCAAGTAAAACAGTGGCATGCCCCCTCCGCTGCGCGCGAGGGCATGCCACTAGCGAATATTTAGTTCACAGAAACTTATAGCATTATATATCTATGCCTTGTCGCTTGGAGTTTTAGCTTGAATTCTAATCCCAACATTTCACTAGAGCTACAGTGTTTTGGGTAATATTTGACAGGTCAATTGCATCCACTGTAGTGAGTGTGTCAGCTTTTATTACGGTTATATTTGCCTTTTGTAACAATGGTTCGATCCAGCCCCAGGTGGCTGCAAAATGCACATTACTGGGCAATTTCCGCTCGCCATTCTTCGGGTTTGGAAGCAAGATACCAATTACAGCACCGCTTTGATTGTATAGAGGGCCACCGATGTCACCGGGCAGGGTATCGATCTCAAGTCTTGCAATGTTCCGCTCACCCACAAGATTTTTGACATCTTGTAATAGGCCCAGTGTCAGTGTGGGTGCACCCAATTTTCCGCCATAGGCGTAACCGCCAACTGAGATGTGTCGGGGTGCGCGCAGGGGTGCGGTCTGAAATTTGGGCAGAACTGCAGGGGCCGTGTCTAGCTTGGGTTCCAAAATAGTCAGCTTTGCATTTTGGGCTGCGATACGCAGTGTTGTACCATTTTCCAGCTCAATGGTTCCACAGCTTGAAAAATCTTTTTTAGCTGTCAAAATATAACCCTCTTGATTCAGAAATACTCCTGACATGGTAAATGATGGTGGGCGAATCTTTAGGCCACTTAGTAAATCTGATGGCGTAAGCTCGGCATCAAAAATAGACGCGTCTGGGAGCGCGCCGGGTAAGCGCGTGAAGCTGTTGAATACTTCATTTTCCACGCGCTGCCGACGGGCATCATCGCCAATGGGCCATACCAGAAATGCGCCCTTGATCTTACCATCGCGCAGCTGGGCAAAACCTGTTGTATGCACTGCAGTGTCGATGGCCTCTATAGTGAAACTCGACTTTGTCAGTTTGCGACGGCCATCTTTGGGGATGATGTTCAGGGTTTGGAGTACCTCATAGAGGGCCTTCAGCCTTGCGCTGTCTCCAGTTTGGCTAATCAGGATAACCTGCACAATACTGCCTTCTCTACCTCGGTACCGTACAAATGGCGCGTCATATTGGGCTGCCTCTAGAATGCTGCTGGGCGCTAGGATGGCAATGCCTGCCTCAGCTGCAGTAGTTTCTGTGAAGCCCAAACCGGTTAAAAGTATTTGGTAATTTACGATCAGTTCCGCCCGTTGTGTTGCGGTTAGGACGCCTGTGTCCTCGTAACCGTTTGAGATCTGCCAGCGCGCCATTGCTCCTCGAGTTCCACGACCATAGAGGCCATCAATAGCGTTTTCGTAAAAGCCCGCCCAAGCAAGCGCGCGCTGCAAGTATTTTTTTTCTGCCAGTGTCATTGCCTGCTCGGAGAAAGAGGCGTCGATTAGTTGCCCAGTGGAAGGCAGATTTGAGGGGGAGGCCGTGTCTTCATCAGGTGCAATGTCCGGAACTAACGCTAGAGCTGCTGTGGCAGTATCTTGATTGGGTGCTGTATCAATGAATGGAGCTTTATGGACCTTGTTTTGAGTTGGTTCGATACGGGCTTCATTGAGGGGGAAGATTTGGCGTTGATACGAAGTACCGGTCGTGATGAAGCTACTACGTGGAACCAAATTGGCACTAAGAAACTCCTGCAAAACTCTATCTGCCGCTTTCTCTTGATAAGGACCAAGCGCTATTCCAAACCATCCTGCGCCAATGTCAAAGCCAACCACATTATCAAAATTTGCTTTGTATTGCTCAAAATTTTCCAAGGCGCTTGCGCGATCAGGCTGAGCCTCGACTTGAATCCAAACACTGCTGGGTGATGCAATTTGTGCAAAACTGGCTTGGCTCCACAAGAGGCAAATAGCAAAAGCAGAGTAGATTATATAGTTTTTCATTTGTTGCCCTTAAAACCTTTATACTCTTATTTGTGTGATTGGCTGGCAAATCAAGCCAGTACTTAGAAAAACTTTCTGCGGTTGCGCCAATTTAGCACCGGCGGCTTGATTGACGCTGGCCAGCGCAGGGCCTATTCAAGCGCAAAGCTAATGGCTGAGGATCAAATGAACACTCCAAAATCATTCCAAGAGATTATTTTGCGCCTTCAAGCTTATTGGGCCGAACATGGCTGCGCGATATTGCAGCCCTACGATATGGAGGTTGGTGCAGGAACATTTCACCCAGCCACTACGCTGCGGGCTTTGGGCCCAAAGCCTTGGGCTGCGGCTTATGTGCAACCCTCGCGACGACCGACTGATGGACGCTATGGTGAAAATCCAAATCGATTGCAGCATTATTACCAATATCAGGTATTGATCAAACCTAGCCCTTCCAATCTACAAGACCTTTACTTGGGTAGCTTAAATGCGATTGGCATCGATATGGCTCTGCATGACATACGCTTTGTGGAGGATGATTGGGAAAGCCCAACGCTCGGAGCTTGGGGGCTTGGCTGGGAAGTTTGGTGTGACGGCATGGAAGTATCGCAGTTCACCTATTTTCAGCAGGTGGGGGGGCATGATTGTCACCCTGTCTCTGGTGAGTTGACCTATGGTCTGGAGCGTTTGGCAATGTATGTCCTAGGTGTGGATCACGTGATGGCTATGCCGTTTAATGATCCATCAGCAACAATTCCATTAACTTATGGTGATATTTTCAAGCAGACTGAGGAAGAATATGCCCGATGGAATTTCGATGTCGCCAATACTGAGGTACTGCTACGTCAATTCGAAGAAGCGGAAGCGGAATGTAAAAACATCCTAGCACAGGATCATATGGATCCGAAAACTGGGAAACGCATTATTATGGTGCACCCTGCTTATGACCAATGCATCAAGGCTAGCCATATGTTTAATCTTTTGGATGCGCGTGGCATTATATCGGTGACTGAACGGCAGGCTTATATTGGCCGTGTTAGGACTTTAGCGACGAAATGTGCGGATGCCTTTGTGCAAACTGCAGCGGCAGGGGCGGTCTAATGGCCGTAAGTGGAAAATTGGTAAGTGGTGGTATTTTGGGAATTACAGCAGCCTTTGGGTTCGGTGTATATTACGCGCAGGTCTACGGCTATTATGAAACACTATCGCAGGGTGAAGTGGCCTTAACCTCGGTTATGAGTGGCGTACCCGAGCGCATTCCTGTGTCAACCTTTGAGGGTATCGACGCTGACAGCAGCCCAATCCGCTATCGAGCGTGCTTTAAGACCCCACTGAGTACAGCGCTTTTGACTGAGACTTTCACTACCATTACCAAATTTGAGCCCCGCAACGCTCCAGATTGGTTTAGCTGTTTTGACGCAAATCAAATCGGTGAAGATTTGAAGACTGGTTTGGCAACGGCCTATATGGGTGAGGCTAATTTTGAGTTTGGTATCGACCGTATTGTTGCGATTTATGATGATGGTCGCGGTTTTGTGTGGCATCAAATTAATGACTGTGGTGATAAGCTTTACGATGGCTCGCAGGCCTCTGAAAATTGCCCGGAAAGGGATCAATAATGGCTGATCTTCTCATTGAATTATTTTCGGAAGAAGTTCCTGCTGACTTACAGGCGCAGGCAGCTGAAAACCTCAAGAAGCTGATGACTGATGGGATGGTTGATGCAGGTTTAACCTATGCCAGTGCAGCTGCTTTCCATACTCCACGCCGATTAACATTGGCTGTTGAAGGGCTGCTTGATGCCAGCCCTACGGTTCAAGAGGAGCGTAAAGGCCCGAAGGTTGGCGCACCGGAACAAGCGATCCAAGGATTTTTGCGCGGTGCGAGTGTGACTATGGCGGATCTTGAGATTCGTGACGATAAAAAGGGCCAGGTTTATTTTGCCAAAATAACTAAGCCTGGCCGTACAGCCACGGAAATAGTGGCTGATACGTTAGAGTTTACAATTAGGAACTTCCCTTGGCCAAAATCCATGCGCTGGGGCAGTGGTAGCCTGCGTTGGGTGAGGCCTTTACAGTCTATTTTGTGCCTTTTGTCCAATGAGACTGAAGCCCAAATTGTGCCAGTCAAAGTTGATGGGATTTCAGCCAGCAACGTCACAAGAGGCCATCGCTTTATGGCTCCAGATAGCTTTGTGGTCAATGGATTTGACGATTATGAAACAAAACTGAAGCGTGCTAAGGTGATATTGCGTGCCGAAGAGCGCAGTGCTGCAATCTGGCAGGACGCGACCAGCCAAGCCTTTGCTTTGGGATGTGATCTTGTCGAAGATTCCAGTCTTTTGGTGGAGGTGTCGGGGCTTGTGGAATGGCCTGTTGTTTTGCTTGGCCAAATTGATAATGATTTCCTAGGCTTGCCGCCGGAGGTACTAAAAACCTCAATGAGGGAACACCAAAAGTTTTTCTCGGTGTCGAACGCTAAAACTGGACGCATTGAACGGTTTGTGACGGTGGCGAATGTAGAGACTGTTGATCAGGGCGCAACTATCTTGAAAGGTAACCAAAAAGTGCTTGCGGCACGCTTAGCTGATGCCAAATTCTTTTGGGAAAATGATCTACGCGAAGCGAAAGCTGGTATGCTCAAATGGCAAATAACCTTAAATAATGTTACTTTCCACAATAAACTTGGTAGCCAATCTGAGCGCATCAAACGTATAGCTGCTTTGGCATACAAATTGGCACCTGTGGTTGGGGCCGATGCTGATATGGCTGAGAAGGCTGCTTTGATAGCGAAGGCAGATTTAAGCTCTGAGATGGTATACGAATTCCCAGAACTACAAGGTTTGATGGGACGGTATTACGCATTGGAGGCCGGCATGGGGCTGGATATTGCAATGGCTTGTGAGGAGCATTATGCGCCCTTAGGACCTTCTGATAACGTACCTACTGCACCGGTTTCCGTTGCCGTAGCGCTTGCCGACAAGCTCGACATGCTTATTGGCTTTTGGGCTATTAATGAAAAACCAACAGGATCGAAAGATCCCTTTGCACTGCGTCGTGCGGCTTTGGGTGTTATCCGGTTGATCATGGAAAATCAGCTGGCATTGCCTTTGGCCGGAATACTGACGCCTGCAGATGTTGGTGCTGGTGCTACTGATTTACTCGGATTTTTTCAAGATCGTCTCAAAGGCTTTTTGCGCGACCAAGGCCTTCGCTATGACGTGATCGATGCCTGTATCGCGATGCCGGGTAATGATGACCTGGCCCTTCTGGCCAAGCGAGCACAGGCTTTACAGGCGGTGTTAGCAACAGATGATGGTGAAAATTTGATCCAAGGGTTCAAACGCGCTAATAATATCCTCAGCCAAGCCGAAGATAAAGATGGAGTGGAATATAGCTATGGTGCTGATATAAAGTTAGCTGAAGGTGATGTAGAACTTGTGCTGTTTGCGGCGTTAGATGATGTTGATGCGCAAATTAAGCTGGCGATGGACACACAGGATTTTTCGACCGCTATGGTTGCTATGGCTACGTTGCGCAGTCCGATTGATGCGTTCTTTGATGGGGTGAAGATCAATGCTGATAGTGCTATGATACGCCGTAACCGCCTGAACTTACTAAGCCGTATTCGCATAATCTGTCTTTCCGTGGCGGACTTGTCCAAACTCGAAGGCTGACAACAGCCCTCTTGCACTATAAGAATAAGGGCCTATGCTTCCGCACAACAGAGGGATGCCGCAGTGCAGAATGATCCGATATACGCACCCGTTGTGTTAGTCACCAACACGAGCCCAATGACAGCTGCCGCCTATGGTGGTAGAGCTAAATGTGCGCAGCGTTTGATCCGGCTGGATATGCCGGTGCCCACCACTGTGGCCCTTTCGTTTGCTGCGGTGCATCAAATTGCAACTGGCAATGCCATTGACCTCAAACTCGTGCTACCACATTTTGATGACGATCCTTTATTGTCCGTTCGGCCCTCGTCAGGCAGCCCTGATTGGGGTGGTCCGGGTGCCATTTTGAACATTGGTATGAACGACGTAAAATTCCTAGCCTTGTCTAAGACCTTAGGCGAGACATCAGCAGCTATGCTTTATCTGAGGTTTATAAATGCCTATGCTACGCACGTAGCACGACTTGACCCTGATGCCTTTGATGATCTTGAAAAGCCTACAGCGCTTGACGTAACGATCGCGTTGGCAACCTATGCGGAAGAGGCTGATGAGCCTTTTCCTCAGGATATATATGTACAACTAGGCCATGTATTGAGGTCTATGGCCCGCGCTTGGGAAGGTACCAGCGCGCGATTATTACGCCAAGCCAAAGGTGCACCGGCAGATGCTGGGCTTGGACTTGTGGTGCAGGCTATGGCGATTGGGGTTGGGCGTGGGGAGTGTGGTTCTGGCGTTATCCAATTTGCCTCGTCTGAGACTGGCCTACCAGGAATTCACGGGCGCTATTTACGTCAGTCTCAGGGCCGTGAAGCCCTGGACCGGCAGGCTGGCTCGCTTTATTTGACCGAAGACCTGCGCGGCCCGTCCTTGGAGGAGAACTGCCCGGAAGTGTTTGCCCAACTTTTAGCTTATTCAGTTTTGTCGCGGCAACGTTTGCGCGAAGAGATGCAAATCGAGTTCACTCTTGAAAGTGGAGACTTAATAATTTTGGATGCAGTGCGGATTGCACGCTCGTCCAGTGCCGCCGTGCATATTGCTGTTGATATGGCTAATGATGGAGTTATTCCGCGCGAAGAAGCGCTGATGCGGGTGGACCCTAAAGCTTTGTCTGAACTGTTGCACCGCCAAGTGGCTCCGACTGCGGCCCGCACTGTGTTAGCAAAGGGTATCGCGGCCAGTCCTGGTGCTGCTACGGGTAAAATTGTTTTCACCGCATCCGATGCGCAGGCTTGTGCTGCTCGTGGTGAGGCTGCTGTTTTGGTGCGGCGTGAAACGGGCCCAGAAGATATTCGTGGTATGCATTCCGCTGTTGCTGTTGTGACTGAGCGTGGGGGTGTGACTAGCCATGCGGCGGTGATTGGCCGTGGTCTTGGTTTGCCTTGTGTTGTTGGTGCGTTTGATATGAGTATTGATGCGCAAAAGAACGTTGTTATTGGTAGAAGCCAACAGATTTTGCGCGAGGGCGATGTAATTACCGTTGACGGTACCCTCGGCGAGGTCCTAGTGGGACGGATTGAGACGGTGGAAGCTGGTCTTGATAGCACTGTGACGACACTTCTTAGCTGGGCCGATGATCTTCGAGACATTGGGATTCGCGCCAATGCTGATACGCCACGCGACGCACAAACGGCTAAAAACTTTCTGGCGGATGGTATTGGCTTGTGCCGTAGTGAACATATGTTCTTTGAGGCGGATCGATTGACAGTGATGCGTGAGATGATTTTTGCGGAAAACGAAGAGGACCGTGCGGCATCTCTTGAGCGACTATTACCAATGCAACGAGCTGATTTTACTGAACTATTCCAAATAATGGAAGGCCGCCCTGTCTGCATCCGACTTTTGGACCCCCCCTTGCATGAGTTTTTGCCTGCGGACCGAAGTGGGCTGCGTGATTTAGCTGAAGCCTTGAACCTACCGCTGTCGAGAGTGACTGAACGGGTAGCACAACTCTCAGAGTATAATCCTATGTTGGGCTTGCGCGGTGTCAGGCTTGGGATTACCGTGCCGGAAATTTACGATATGCAGGCGCGCGCCATATTTGAGGCGGCAATTGACAGTGGTGTGGATGCTGCTCCTGAAATTATGATTCCACTGGTTTCGGCTTGCCGCGAGGTCGAACTTGTAAAAGCTCGTATTGATGCAGCTGCCGCTGCGGTGCGCGTGGAACGTGGGCAGAGCTTCACCTATTCTCTGGGTGTTATGGTTGAAACCCCACGTGCTGCCCTGCGTGCCGGCGAAATTGCTGCATATTCAGAGTTTTTGAGCTTTGGTACAAATGATCTGACTCAGATGACATATGGTCTGTCGCGTGACGACGCAGGTCGTTTCATGTCTTCGTATGTCCAACAAGGCGTTTATGAGGAAGACCCTTTTCACAGGCTTGACACCGATGGGGTTGGCGAATTGCTTACCTTAGGGGCTGAGCGCGGCCGAGCTGTGCGGCCAGCGGTGGTTCTGTCTATCTGTGGGGAGCATGGTGGAGATCCTGAAGCTATCGCTTTCATCCGAAAATGTGGTTTTACCTACGTGTCTTGTTCGCCGTTTCGTGTGCCTGTGGCACGACTAGCGGCAGCACAGTGCGCAATTTCTGACCCACTGAAACATTGACGTAAAGGTCACATATTAGCCAAAATCCCTTGTCGATGGCTCAATCACTAGACGTTAACTGTATACTTCCCTATAGCACACTGGCTGTTGGGAGTTTTAGTTATCAGGATTGATTCGTTACACGCCGTTTTAGCAACTTCATTTTACGGGGTTTTAATTCAATTTTTAGCGCTGCAGTCTGCTGCAGCCTCTGAATACAGTGCATCCTTTCTTCCAAAAAACTATGTGGAGGCGCTGGTGGCTGAACCGGTGAACTTTACTCCTGTCCCGTTGCATCACAATACTTTATTGACTTCTATTCGTCCCAAAGAGCGAATTAATTTATTAACATCAATGCGGCCCCTGGACCGGCCAAATTTGCAGTGGAAATGCCTGGCAGAAGCTTTGTATTTTGAGGCGCGTGGCGAGCCTGTTGAAGGTCAATATGCAGTTGCAGAAGTGATACTCAATCGGGTGAAAAGCGAAGAATTTCCCAACAGTATCTGTAGTGTTGTCAATCAAGGAACGGGGCGAAAGCATGCCTGCCAGTTTAGCTATACCTGTGATGGTAAGCTCGAGCGTGTTTCTAACAAGGTTTCCTATGACCAGATGGTTCGCATAGCAGGAGTTATGATTGACGGTGTCACACAGCCATTGACTGCGGGTGCTACCTACTATCATGCCACATCGGTCCGGCCCTCCTGGGCTCGCCGATTTGAGAATACTGTCACAATAGGGGTCCACAAATTCTATAAACCTGTTAAAAAATTGACTAAAAAATAACTTTCGCTTCAGTGCTATTCTGGTAAGAGCAAAGCGGGGGATAAGCGATATGATAGACGATCTCATCCATGCCTTTACGCATCCTTTGGTGCGCTCAGAGGCTACAGCTCTAGATCCCTGTGATAGGATATCTGTACGCGATCACATTATAACTGTTGAAATCGGCGCGTTTCAGGCTGAGCGCGGCACGACCCAGCGTATTCGCTTCGATGTTGTGGTTGAGGTCCAACCTTTAACTGATGAAATTGAAGACGATGTTGATCGTATTTTATCTTATGACCGCGTTACTGAAGCGATTGAAGCCGCACTTTCAGAAGAGCGACTGAATTTGCTTGAGACCTTGGCTGAGAGGGTTGCTAATCGCATTCTGTTGGCACCGCAGGCCCAACGCGTTTTTGTTAGAATTGAGAAAATTGACCGAGGGCCGGGGGATCTAGGCGTTGAAATTGTTAGAGCGCGGACACGTACTTTGGATGCTGGGCTGCGCGCACTGGAAGATACACCACGCCCCATCGTGTTATTTCTGGCCAATTCGGTGGTTTCTGGCGTTAACCTTGCAGATTGGATTGATGCTGCGGAGAGTAACGACCGCCCAGTGATCATTTGTGTCGGCACGCCTGAGGCACCTCCACCGCTAGTGTCTCAGCACAAGATGGTACAACGTCGGATTGATTTGCTGGCGATTGAACAAAATGCTTGGGTTTTGGCAAGCCATGATGACAGATGTGTGGTCGTTTGTACCAAGACAGAGCTGGATTGGGGTATGCGTCATGACCAGATCAGCGTCTGGGCTCCGTCAAAGATAGTGTTGGATGCTGTCGATGGCCCACCCACCCATATGGTAGACATGCCTGCCCTTGTGGAATGGTTCGCTAAAGAAATGCAGGCGGCACAGGTGGTATTTGTTGGTGCAGTGCCCACGGGTGAGTTGGGCACTGCCCGAGAAGCGCAGGTCGATCAGGCGCTGCTATGACAGCCTACTATCGTCCTTTGATTGAGGAGCGGGGCCAGTTCTTGCTGGCTGGTGGCTGGTGCCGATTTACGCAGGTGGAGGTTTTGCAGCGCGGAACTCGGCCCTACGTTTGTGCAGCTACTGATATATCTAAACAAGCTCTGCTGCGCCTCACATCGCCTCGCCCGGATCTGGGCACGGATGGGATGCACCGCCCGCAGGTCATGGGCATTCTTAACGCAACGCCTGACAGCTTCTCTGATGGTGGCAAATTTGATAGCCTTGCCACTGCAATCGCCCATTCGCAAACTATGTGGCGAGATGGTGCCGATATCATTGATATTGGCGGCGAAAGCACGCGGCCGGGTGCGGATTATGTAGATGTGGCCAATGAGATTGCCCGCACTGTCCCTGCGGTGTTGGGGATGCGGCAAGATCTCATGTTGCCTTTATCAATCGATACAAGAAAGGCTGCGGTGGCTGAGGCTACCCTAGCGGTGGGAGCTGATTGGATTAATGACGTCTCTGCTTTAAGCTTTGATGCAGATATGGTAGGCGTTGTTGCGCGTTCAGGCGCGCCTATCTGTTTGATGCATGCGCCCAGTGATCCTAAGACCATGCAGCAGAATGCCAATTATGATGATGTACTGCTGGATGTGTATGATTACCTAGAGGCGCGGATTGAATTTGCTTTGACCCATGGGATGACGCGGAACAAGATCATCTTGGATCCAGGCATCGGCTTTGGTAAAACCTTAGAGCATAATTTAGTGTTGTTGCGTGGATTGGCTTTGTTTCATGGGCTTGGCTGTCCGATATTGTTAGGCGCGTCTCGCAAGCGTTTCATTGGTACAATTTCTGGCGTTGAGAGTGCAGAAGAGCGAGTGCCAGGATCAGTGGCGGTGGCTTTGGCATCGGTGGCGCAGGGAGTTCAAATAATCCGAGTTCACGACGTGTTGCCGACGGTTCAAGCCCTTAAGCTTTGGGCGGCAGTCCGCGGCTAAAAATAGAGCGCAGAACACCGGTTTGGATGATAGCCACGCCGAGCAAGATCAAGGCTAGACCTACAAACAGGTTAGTGGGTAGGCTTTCCCCTAAAAACAAACTACCAAACAAGACTGACCAAACTGGCACTTGATAGTTTGTGAGTGTCAAAAAAGATGGCCCTGCGCTGCGGATTACGGCAACTTTGATGATAGAGGCTAACGCAGTTGGGATCAGCCCGAGGTAGACAATCGCGAGTAAGCCAATAGTGCTTGGGATCCTCGGTTGCCCGTCGACCACCAAGGCAATTGGTAACAATATTAAAGCTGCCACAATTAGCGAGGCTGTGGATAGGGCTAGCTCATCTACAGGTGGGCATTGGCGCGTAGCGATGGATCCGCAGGCATAGCAAAATGCCGCTGCGACGCAGGCAAAGCGGGCCGTGGCCTCAAGTGGACCTTCCGAAAGACCCAAGTCGCTGGTGCCAATCAGCAAAATAGCACCAAGAAACCCAACGCTAAATCCGATGATCTTGCGCAAATAGACCCGTTCTCCAGGCACTAAAAAATGGGCCAGCGGCAGAACAAAAATTGGCAAAGCCGCCATGGCCATGCCTGCGAAGGCTGAAGGTACATGCTGTTGACCCCAGCTAAGTAGGGCGAAGGGGATTGCGCTGGATAGAAGGCCAACTAGAACGACGAAGCGCCAAAGACGCGCATCACTAAACGCGGGCAATGCCCCCCCGCGCCAGCGCATCAGTATATACAATGATAACGCCCCGATGGAGATCCGCCCTGCAGCCAAAGAGAGCGGTGCAAAATCACGCAGTGCAACCCGCACAACCATAAAGGCTCCGCCCCAAATCAGTGCTATCAGAGCGATTCGGAGCCAGTTGATCAATCCAGGTGAAGTCACGCGTAGTCTCTTTCAGGTGGGCAAATAAAAAAGGGCTCAGCCATTGTAGCTGTAGCCCTCTGCCGAGAATAAGCCAAAGCCCATCGCGAGCTTAGTTTTTGGTTTTGTCAACCATTTTACCAGCTGAAATCCAAGGCATCATGCCGCGGAGCTTTTCGCCAGTTGCTTCGATTTGATGCTCATCATTGATTCGACGTGTTGCTTTGAAGGAAGGTTGACCCACCGCATTTTCTAGCATGAAGTCACGCACAAATTTACCATTTTGAATATCGGTAAGAACTGCTTTCATTTTAGCCTTGGTCTCATCATAAGGTAAGATCCTTGGGCCTGAGACGTATTCGCCATATTCTGCAGTGTTCGAGATCGAGTAATTCATATTGGCAATACCGCCTTCATATATAAGGTCTACGATCAATTTTACCTCATGAAGGCATTCGAAGTAAGCCATTTCTGGCGCGTAGCCAGCTTCAACCAACGTTTCAAAGCCCATGCGGATAAGTTCAACCAAGCCACCACAGAGAACTGCTTGCTCACCAAAGAGGTCAGTTTCACATTCTTCACGGAAGTTGGTTTCAATAATTCCGGAGCGACCACCACCGATAGCGGAGCAATAAGACAAGCCAATTTCTAACGCTTTGCCGGATGCATCGTTGTCAACGGCAACAAGGCAAGGCACGCCGCCGCCTTTAGTATATTCGCCGCGCACAGTGTGACCCGGGCCTTTCGGCGCCATCATTATCACGTCGATGCCTGCTTTTGGCTCGATTAAGCCAAAGTGAACGTTTAGGCCGTGTGCAAATGCGATTGCTGCGCCTTCACGGATGTTTTCATGAACGTATTTTTGGTAGGTTTCTGCCTGCAGTTCGTCTGGCATTGTGAACATAATCACGTCTGCCCAAGCAGCCGCTTCTGCGATACCCATAGTCTTCAGGCCCTCACCTTCAGCTTTTGCGATTGAGGCAGAGCCTTCACGCAGAGCTACAACTAAATTTTTGGCGCCGCTGTCACGGAGGTTCAACGCATGTGCATGGCCTTGGCTACCGTAGCCTAAGATAGCCACTTTTTTTTCTTTGATAAGATTTACATCGCAATCGCGATCATAATAAACGCGCATTTTGGCGTCC
>MEHZ011009166.1_pt1 | contig 13577 bp, 10 predicted proteins | sample 897221 | NCBI WGS metagenome assembly MEHZ01 (sample SAMN05514161, study PRJNA337945) | marine metagenome | isolation source: marine surface water | place: Arctic Ocean | collected 2007-12-13
GTAAAATATCACTAATCTGACCGGCCACAACGTGCACATTAGAATTTGGAACTCCGGCCATTTTCATTAGCTTAGTGCGATCCGGGAACTTTGCCTGATCCTGGTAGGCATTTACCACATGTATTTCAGAATCATAGATCTTTGCCAAAGCCTTAGCCTGAGCGATAGCCTTCTTAGTTCGCTCATCAAATGCAGGGTCTTGTGACTTCACGGCCACCAAAATAACATTTCGATCTTCCCTATCGTCTTTACGTGGATGGATTAGGGAGATATTTACATTGGAAGTTCGCAACAAACGCCAGGTTTGGTCGGTCAAAACCCGGTTACCTTGCTCGTCCTCATAGACCGGAACCATTACCAGATCGGGTTTGGATCGTTTAATTTCAGTTAGTACCGCTTCGGCCCATTCGTCGTCCCAGCTAATACTTAGCTCGTGCTCAAGCCCAACTTCTGTCAAAGCTGAAAGGGTGTCGGCGATCCATTTTGGATTGCGGTACATAACAGGTGGCGTTTTCATTTGCTTGTGTACTTCATGGTCAACTGCCATAAATACGGTAATAAGCGGTTTTTCATCCCGGCGCTCAGCGTTAAACCGCGCGCGGCGCAAGGCCTGCTGCTTTTTCTGCGAAGGATCAACCAAAGCCAAAATACGAGCATTCAAAGTCATTCCTAACTCCATAGGGGAAATTTAGTGAGGGTGCGAATGATACGGAATTCTTATTAGCAGCGCATTTAAATTCCTTGACGCGCCCTAATCTAATAGTATGGTGCGACACCAGCTCTTTAACAGCATTGGAACTCTCAGTTTGAGAGAACAATACCAACCAATTTAAGACTCGTTTTGTTGTTATTTATTACAAAATCGGTTTAAAAAAACAAAACGAGTATTTTTGTGTATGGCAAGGCGCACAAGGCGAAGATAAGGGAGCTTACAATTGTAAGTGACCGATTCCGAATGAAGCGCGACGCAGCCAGAAACAAAATAGACAAGTTTTGGGGGCGATCTGGATTCGACGAGGATTGGATCGTAACAGGAGCATGCCGAGATGGTGACCAATCTCGTTAATAAAAGTCGCAAACTTATAGTTGCCAACGATGACAACTACGCGCTAGCTGCCTAAGAAACAGCGAATGCCATTTGACCGGAGCCGTTCTTGTGCGTCCGGAGATCCATCAACCTTCGGGTTGCGGCGGATCGCTCAGGTGTCATATCTCACAAGATCGCAGCGAAGTCTGTTTGGCGCGGACCTGCTAAAAACTTAGCCGAAATCGTCAATAACGTCCTGACCTTTGGGCTGTTAACGACTAAATAAATAGAAGGTGCTAAGCATGTAGCGCCTGTTGCGGAAGGTTCGCGGACGCGGGTTCAATTCCCGCCGCCTCCACCAATAACAAACCTCAACCTGAAAGGGTTGGGGTTTTTTATTGGCCGATGTTTGCGGGAATGAAACCGCGCAGCAGGAGAATTTACTGCGGAGCCGTTAGTTTGAGTAAATAGCCGAGTCCACCGCGGCTATCTCTTCCGCCTTCTAAGAGCCAGATTGCGCCATCGGGGCCCTGCTGGACTTCGCGTATTCTGCGATCCATCTCAAAGCGCTCGGCTTCCCAAGCGGAATCGCCATCGAATTCGACACGAATGAGCGCCATTGAAGACAGTCCTCCAATAAAGGCATCTCCTCTCCATTCGGGAAACTCGTCGCCGCTATAAAACATCATGCTGGAGGGAGAGATAACGGGGCTCCAGGTTATCTCCGGTGGAGAAAACTCATGTCGCGTGAAGTGGTCTGGAATGTCCTCTCCGCTGTAGTGATCTCCATTGGAAACGTAGGGGTAGCCGTAATTCGAGCCGCGCCTAACTAGATTCAATTCATCGCCCCCAGAAGGACCCATTTCCACATCCCAAAGTCGTCCACTTTCGTCAAAAGCCATTCCGAGGGGATTTCTGTGTCCAAGGGACCAGATTTCGGATGTCACAGCGCCACCGTATGGGAATGGATTGTCTCCAGGCACAGACCCATCTTCGCTTAGCCTTACGACCTTACCCAAATTCGATTCCATATCCTGCGCCGGATCGAATTTTTGGCGTTCGCCAGAGCTGATCCATAGATAACCATTGGGACCAAATACAATACGATGACCAAAGTGTCCGGCCCCCGTTACCTTAGGGACTTGCCGCCAAATGACTTCCAGATCGGTTAGTTGGCCGCCACTGCCAGACAACTCCAATTTAGCGCGGGCAACTGCTGCTCCCGCAGTGTTGCCCGGGCCGGCTTCGGCGTAGCTCATGTAGAGCATCTGATTAGTCTCGAAGTCCGGGTGCAAAACGATATCGCCAAACCCGCCTTGACCACCATATGCAACATCCGGAACTCCGGAAATGTCGCCAAGCAATTGCCCCTCTTCGTCTAATAATTTAAGAGCGCCTTTCATCTCGCTAAGCAAGAGTCGATGGTCTGGAAGAAATTCGAGCGCCCAAGGTACGTCATACTGTCCGACTATAGTGGTGTCGAATTCAGAGTGCTGTGCGCTCGACGTAGTGCTAAAGCCCAAAAATAGCCCCGTAAACGCAAGCGACCGAAAAATAGGATGTGAAAATTTCAACATATTTAGCCTCATGTGAAGTCTAATAATTTATTTAATTTCCCAATTTACCGCAAAGAAAGCCCGCAACCCCTCACCAGGAAAATAACGGTCACCAGTGAAGGTAGTCCAATCCGCTCTTTCAGCATATCTTTCATTTGTCAGATTCATCAAGTTGAGTGAGAAACTGACGTCTTCATTTAATTGATATTGACCTCGCAGGTTGATCAGATTATGACCATCGTACTCGACGGTATTTTCAGGGTTTGTAAAGTACTCGCCCATCATTACCCATTCCAATTCGGTGACTATTGAGGAAGTTGCCTGCCATTTTAGACGTAGGTTACCAAACCTATTCGGCGCCGTATCAACATCGTTGCCGTTGATATCTATTCCTCCGGATATGCGGGAGCTCTCGTAAGTGTGCCTGACATAATTGAAAACGCCCTTTACTAACAACGAATTAGTTAATTGATGCCCCAACGCGAGTTCAAGTCCACGATGCCGGGTATGGCTATCGTTCAGGTTTTCCCGCGCACTGTTTTGGAATATCTCATTTTGCTTGTTCATGAAATATAGGCTGGCGGAATAATCCCAATCGGCGCCGCCACCTTTCAGGTTCAGTTCATAGCTATCCAGCTCCACTGAATCAAGGTCGGCGACGGATTGGTCGTTTTGAAGGCGATAAAGCTCAGTTGCCTGAGGCGCTCTAAAGCCTCGTTGAACTCGCAACTGCAAACTGTGGTTTTCATCAAATGCATAGCTAAGACCGAACTTGGGCGAAATGTTGACGAACGAGTCTTCTCTATCTGCCGGACGGTTGTAACGGCAGCCTAACGCACAGGGCACACCAAACTCGTCGGTACGACCATCAATCATCAGGTTGTCGTATTGATAGCTAATATTCTCCAATCGCAGGCCCAGAGACATATCCCAACCCTGAGCTATTTCATGCTTATAGTTAAGGAACGCGGCAATTTGCTGCGCCTCTACATCATAGTCGTAGTGCTTTCCCTGAGGGATGCTGTTTACTAGGAAAAATGACCCCATGGTCGGATTTGGCTGAGTCTGCTCCAGTGCGGCATCGGTAAATTCGAAGTCCAAACCCAGAGCCAGCTGAGCACCATTATCTAAGTCGCGATAGCCCGCTACCTGCATTCCAAGGCTTTTATGCTCAAATTTCTCTATCGGTTGACCCGGCAAAAAGTGCTGCATAAAGCTCATATCAACATCTCGCCAATATGGCGTTAGAACTACATCCCAGTCCATTCTGCTCAGCGATATTGAAGTCCAGACTCTGAAGCTTTTACTGTCACGATAGGCCTCGGGGTTGGCGTTGGTTTTTCGCAACGATGCATCTTTATATGCGTCCGTTCCTACCAAAAACCCGGCCGTTTCCTGATTAAGATTAGTATGGGTAAAGCCTCCATCTAAACCGATTCCCTGCCCAGTCATATAGCTGTAGAGCCAGGAAGCTTTCTGTTGATCGACGCCCGAATCTGCTCGATAACCTTGCTCACTACCACCGCTCACGAGCAGAGTCTGCTTAAAGCTTCCCTGGTCAAATCCAATCACTCCCTGAGTTTGATAGGAGCCTCTCGGGCCGAGCTCAATTCTCAAACGAGCGGCTTCTCCCGGCTCCGGTAAAACCACATTTATTAGCCCGTGCATTGCGTTGGAACCCCAGAATGCGCTACCAGGCCCTCTAACCACTTCTATTTGCTCAGCGTTTTCTGTGTGAGCATCAAACATCTCATTTACATTACAGAAGCCATTCGAGCGCAAAGGGATACCGTTTTCCGCAATCAAAAACGCGCCGCAAGCACCGGCTCCAGTCAATACTGGCGATCTTATAGATACAAGACTTTCTTGGCCGCTATTTCGATGCACGTTAACCCCGGGTAAACGATTTAGAGACTCTTGATAGTGGGTATGCGCAACAAGTCGGAGTTCTTGCGCGCCTATAACGGAGATTGAAGCCTGAGTATCCGACAAGCTCTGTGATTGCCTGCTTACTGAGATGACCCGTATCTCGTCAATTGGCACAGCCCCGTTATTAGTTTGTGCAGCGCAGATCGCTGCGCCCAAAATAAGGCCAAGAGAGAGACAGGTAACCACTATTGTGCGAAACATCCTTCTACCAATATTGACAAGTTAACGAGCGATATTGGGTAATATTGCCATGAAAACCTACCACCGTCATCGATTTCAACCGGTTGTTACTCTTAACCAAGATTTAGTACTCGGGCATCCTGATGGGGGTATCTTTTCTGCTCGTTCGGGTTAGGGTTTTTATTGACAGATGTTTGCGTAATGAACCCTGCGGAGCGGGTTCAGCTGAGGCGCCCTCTATCAAAGAGAGCGCCGACACATGACGGAGCGCAGCGACGGAACCCTTTAGGGCGAGGGCCAAAGGCACGAGTAATTCCCGCCTTCACAAATTAAACCGTGCTACGTCCCCTATTTAAAATTTTGGTTAGCTAAGTTCTAAAAAATAAGTTCGCTTCTATCTAGCCCAACTTCGCCGCCGTTTTCCTCACGCGCTCTATTCTCTGCTTCGATATCGAGCCTTTCCCGTGAATGGTCCGACTGCAATAGATAACGGACTCGCTCGCCCCGATCATCCAAGATATGAAGTGATTCCAGAAAACCGGCGGCTGATGCTGAGCCTTCCGGAAGATTAGCTTCCAGAATAAAAAGTCGATCGGCATGCCGGTAAATGCCGGCATAGGTACGAGTGTTATCCTCATTGATGATAGATAATTTGTGACCCTCAATAAAATCTATCCCGTGCCACGCGTCATAGATCACTTCACCACCACGCAATCGAAATTGTCGCGCTGTATAGGGAATGGCGCCCAACTGCATATACAGCCAGAAATTGTGGGGCCCGGGAACGTTTATCTGCTCAGACATGGCCTCATAAACTTCTTTGGCGCCCGAGAAATCAACCACTGTCATGGAGTAATCACTCTCTCCCTCAGATGCCTCATAAATTGTTGAGGAAAATGTTCCGCCATATTCCGAGAGATATGGTTTCTTAGTTATTGTCGGTTCATGAGGGAAGTTGGCCCGATAATTCTGATCCGGGTATGAGAACCTAGTCCAGCTCGATTCCACGACGGCTGCGGTATTTGACCCACCGACTGCTCTAGTTGTCGAGATGATCTGGATATCACGAATATAGCAGCCTGTGTCTCCGGACCGGAGAGGTACACAAGTGACCCCAACATTGTCCCCTATCGCTACACCATCCCAACCAGAATTCCTAAAGCTATTGATGCCTGCCCCCTCCAAAGCCCAGGAATCCAATTCGCCATTTTCGTTTTCAGCCTCTACAAAGATCCAAGAATGAGGGTTTGCCAAACCTACCCTAGTCACCTCTCCCTGAAACTGAATATCAGTTCCTATTTGATAAGGTCCATATGAGTGGTGCGCAGAGGCAGCGCTGGATATCGCAAAAATAATGAGACCAATTAAAATTGATCTCAATTTCAGTAAATTCAACATATCTATTCCTTTTCAAGCAATTAGATTGCGGGAGATAGGGCCGAGTTGCATGAATGACCCGAGTCCCTTCCCGCCATCACAAATAACTAATCGAAGAGAGTTGTACCGTTGTCTCGAAGGTTATTGTAACCGCCCAATTCGATGCAGTTATATTCTTGATAAGGGGTAGTTGACCTATTCAAACGATATGTACCGCTAAGAGGCTCTTGCCAATAATCTGAGTCTTCTGCCCAGTATTCAACTACCAGGTGATCATTTGTTTCATCATGCGTAATTCGTTCGCGCAAGGTCAATTTTTCACTGCTGATTACATGTCCGTCATTGTTCCGGTTCTGTCCCGCCGTTTGATAGAGCCACTGCCTCTTAAAACCAGCGGTTTCCACTATTAAGCTATCCCCTTCCCAATACCCATAAGAGTGCCCTAAAAGACTTGGCTCCATATTTTCAGGATGCGCGGTTTGGTCAAGATGGATTGTTCTAAGCAGGTCCATATAACCGTACACCCAACGTATTGATGTGCTCGATTCCTGAACAAACTCATTGATATTTCCGTGGTGGAAAATACCGTCAATAACACTCGATTTACATTGCAATGCGGGGAAGTCAAAACGTGGATCAAAAGACTCAAGTAATTCCTGTCCAGATGCCGTGTATTCAGGCTGAAGAAAGGTGGTCGGTGATGGCAGATTGGAATCTAGTGCAGATCCCCTTGAGTTCCTTCCTACCCCAGCTAAACCGAGAAAACCGACGCCTGTCGCGTTCCAGTGACCGAAGAAGCCTTCAGTAGGAACTTCCACAGGTATGCGCATTGAAGCAACTGATTCACTTACCGCAAGAGTTTGTAAATCCTGGCGCTCGCCAGCCTCCAAGCTAAGTAGGGTTTCACTAGGTTTATAGGTTGTAGCGCCCTCAACCGAGCCGCCATTGAAGGCGATGGTTCTGCCGTCCTCATGCTCGATCAATTCTAATTTGCATACATTTTCTTCGCGCCTTGCTGGATTACCCGTTACCAACACGCGACCTCCAGGCAAGAGTGTTTCTTTAGTTGCTCGACGTTGCAAGTTAGTACCCATCTCACAACGCCATGGTACCAATTCACCTTCTTCGGAGAGGCCATCAAAAAAGACGTAGCCGTGAGGGTTAACCATTTGAAAGTCGGTCAATATGCCTTCAATCTGAAACTCAACGTTCAAGTCATAGTGAGCGCCTGCGCCATGATGAGCGAGAGCTAGAGTGGGCAGACTTGCAAAAAGCGCAATAACTATTTTTGTAAAAACCTTATCCATGACTTTCCCCTAGGACGATTCCTATTACTGCCTTCCGATTATGAAGAGAAGAAGCCCCAGTCGTGGTTAATTTTTTGGCGGGTTTGTAAAGGAATGAAAAATCAGGGTGCTACAGGCTTAGCGCCCGCAGTGGCAATTGGTTCGCTCGAGTAAGCCCCGCTAGTTATAACTGAGCACAAATCCCCGATCAGAAAGATCAGATCGAATCGTATCCAGTATTCGCAGGTACTCGGCCTGTTTTGGTAACTCTTTCTGAGAGTCGCGAGAAGCAAATCTGTCACTAGCTAGTACCATATCTAGTGCTCCATCTCTATATTTGTCGGAATTGGTCCGTCCTTGTTCAGATATATTCATAGTCTTCACCCAATGCATTGTCGCGCATTCTGGGCTCGACTATCAAAAACCACCAATAGTAGTGTTTTTAGTGCCTATAACCTGGCGTTATGGGAGTTATGGAGAGGGCATCCAGCAAGTGAGACCTTCCCTCCCAAATTTTAGTTTGCAGAGGACACTTCTGGAAACCAGAAGTCTTGAGACCCCCCGAGCTGCATAAGCATGGATTGGTCATCGCCAATCCACCAAGCATCACGCCAGTGCTCATCGACAAATGTCATAAATGCGACTTCCCAAGCATCCACAGGCTCATTGGTAGGCGGAAGACCAAACATACTCACTGTGTTGGTTCCGGTAAGACGGAAACGAATCATTATTGTGTCGCCGTCGATTAGAAAGTAATCCATCTTGTCGATACGGTCTGGATAGGCTCCGCCAAAACCAAAATCAGGATTTCCAAAATTGGTACCCATTTCAACTACCCATTTAAAACCTGGCCGTAAAAAATTGTCGTAAGGTCGTCGCCCATCTTCCTCGTCTATGATTCCAGGAGGCGGATTGTTGGCCTTGCGAGCCGCAATTTTTAGCTTGTTTCGATACTCTTTGGAGTCAGCCGGATTTGCCAACATAAATGACAAAATATCATCGGAAGAGATGGCATGTTCTCCACCAGTGGGAGGGATATTGTATTGGCCGTCTTCGCGCGCTGGCATAGCGGTGCCTAGCTGCATTAATAGATCCACTTCATCCGCCATAAACCAGGCCTCATCAATCTTGCCGTTTTCCAATTCGAATATGGCAACGGCATAGATTTCAAAGTCTTTGCCTGTGGCAGGAATACCGTAAAGATTGCCCGAATGCGTGCCAGCAATACGATAACGGATGGCGACGGTGCTGCCCTCTCCCATAACAAGTTCTAGAGAGTCCTGGCGATTTGTTATTGCCTGATCTATGGGCTGGGCCTGCTGAGCCAGCATTGAGCCCTGAATGTTATAGCTAAAATTCTCGAACTCGTTTCGGACTTCTAGGTAGTTAGGGGAAAAGAACTGATCTTGGATTTCGGCCGAGCTCATTGCCAGACGGCTTTCCATAAACTGAGTAACCAGGGTCTTATTGATTTCTCGTTCGGTCAGTCCCGATTCAACCGGCATGGATCCACAGCCCAGAAACCCCATACATAGGCTCGCTAAGACCCAGGTTTTTATTTGTGCCCTAGTTTTTGTATTGAACCCTTTACTCTGACTGGTATTTAACATGCTCATATTATTCGACCCTATTATATTGACCCGCACTTTTAGCCAACTAACTATACCTATAACTCCCTTTGGCAAGAATCCCATAATATCGGCTCCGATCCAAAACAAAAATAATTCACTGAATCTATAGCATGGTAATCACGAGCTAGCTTGTTTGTAAGAGCGCCCATATACTTCCTGAATACAAATTTACTAACTAAATTAAAAATGTGTTCTGACCCCATTTCTCCGTTTTTCAAATCGCCTTCAATACTTTTAGCTTGGTCTATATTCTGCGCTCTGTTGTTCACTAGCTTTTCAGCCAGCGCGCAGCCTGCAGACGATTTAGAGGTAATGCTGGCGGAACCTTTTCCACTAGCTCCCTCTGCGCTAGGCACCTATACCTTTCCGGTATCTACTGAAGCCCCGGAAGCTCAGGCTTACTTTGATCAAGGCATGCAACTGATGTTTGCCTATGGCAAATATGAAGCCGTTCGATCTTTTCGCGAAGCACAGCAACAGGACCCGGATTGCGCCATGTGTTATTGGGGCGAAGCATGGTCTTGGGGCACCTACCTAAATGTACCTATGTCAGAGGAAGATGCTCCATACGCTTACGCTGCACTGCAAAGGGCAATGGAACTACTCTCAGGAGCAACCCCTCGGGAACAGGCCTATATCAACGCACTTTCCACGCGTTATGTAGCAGATTTTGATATTGAACAACGTAGTGTTCAGGATGAAGCTTATTCTAAAGCCATGGGCGAGTTGGCCGGAACCTATCCTGATGACTTGGATGCCGCTACTTTGCATGCAGACGCCCTATTCCTGATGGAAGAACGCCGCGGTTATCGTGATATCGCAAATCCCCAAGTCGTGCGCATTCATTCAATTTTAGAAGGGGTATTGGAAAGGGATATTCGTCATCCCTTTGCCTGCCACCTGTATATCCATGCGACAGAATCGACCACAAAGCCCGAGTTAGCCGAGCCCTGTTCAGAATTTATGGGCAATACCATTCCGGGCGCGAGCCATCTCAATCACATGCCTTCCCACACCTGGAACGAAATCGGGCGCTGGGGGGACAGTGTCAGGGCCAATCTACAGGCCTGGCATACCGATCAGAAAGCAGCCTTTGGTGAAGGCGTTGCCATTTACCCAACGCATAATCTGCAAATGCTGCTTTTTGCCGCATCTATGGATGGCCAAGGCGCCATTGCCACGCAGGCCGGGAAAGACTTGTCCAAGTTGCGTGGCGACAACATGTTTCAGCTGTTAACTCTGATGCGATTTGGACGTTTTGACGAAATATTACTGATCACTGAGCGACCTGAGTCCGATTACCCCGCCGGGGTTTGGGATTTTGCCCAGGGATACGCAAGCCTCAAAACTGGCGAAGTGGCATTTGCCCAAGCATATCTTGAACGACTCACCAATAATGCCGAGACCACCGAAGACAGGTTTCGGTTCGATCCGGCCAGTCTTCTACTATCGGTAATGCAAGAAATACTGCAGGGCGAAATTGAGTGGCAAGAGGGTAATCTCAGAAATGCCATCAGGGCATTTGAACGATCGGTCGAACATGAAGATAACCTTGGCTACGATGAGCCCGAGCCCATGCCTTTTGCAGCCCGTCACTGGCTTGGCGCGGCCTTGCTTGAAGCCGAACGTTACCGCGATGCGGAGCGCGTCTATCGTGAAGAACTGGTCGATCATCCCCACAATGGCTGGTCGTTATTTGGTTTAAAACAGGCTCTGGCTGCTCAGGACAAAGTCGATACCGCTGTCGATGAAGACTTCGAGCAAAGCTGGGCAAGATCTGACGTCTGGATCAGGTCATCACGGTTTTGAATCAAAATGGTATAGCTTCAGCTCCCGCCTTCGATATAGGGCCTAGCTAAAAGTCTTATCTGACCCTACTTATTCGACCGAGCATTTGAACAGCATGACCGTATTCAAAAATATCAGCCAGCAACAGTTCATTGACGAAGTTTGGCAAAAAAAACCCTTTGTCTTTGAACAATCCTTTCCTGACATAACAGAGTTAACTGATGGCAACGACCTTGCCGGACTTGCCTGTGAAAGTGACGTTGAGTCACGCATTATTTCTGGGCACGGTTTGAATGGCGCCTGGCAATGCCAGCAGGGGCCATTTACCTCCAAAGACTTTGCCAAACTAGCTGAAACCAATTGGACGCTTTTAGTCCAGGGACTGGATCAATGGAATGACCAGGCAAAACAAATTCTAGAGCAGTTTAACTTTCTACCTAAGTGGCGGCTCGAAGACATTATGGCCAGCTACGCGCCCACCGGTGGCAGTGTTGGCCCGCACTTTGACTACTACGATGTATTTTTAATCCAGGCGTCTGGCACTAGAGAATGGCAGCTTGGCCAGCAATGCGATCACAACTCGGCATTACAGGATAACGAGCAAGTAAAACTGCTAGCAAAATTCGATTGCCAACAAAGGCATCAAATCCATGCAGGCGATATGATCTATATCCCGGCGGGCTTAGCCCACTGGGGTACCGCAACGACCGATGACTGCATTACTTTATCCGTTGGGTTTCGTGCGCCTTCGCACAATGAAATCTTGATCCAGTCCTTGGAATTGCTTATCGAACAACTGTCAAAACAGGAACACTCTGACCGGTATAAAGATAGTCCAGAGTCGATTGATTCCGATCCCTATAAAATCAATCAACAGGTTGCCCAGCATATTCAAAAGTCGCTGCCCACAGTTCAATCACAAACAGACACCTCGCTGACAGAACAAGCCTTTGGTCAGCTGGTCACAGAGCAGCGATATTTTGCAGATGATGGAGAGCTTGAAGATTGGGATGCAAAAAAGCTGACTCAGGCACTTGAAGACAACCCTCGCTGTGAATTAATTCACGACCCTAGCGCACGCTTCGCATTCACCGAAAACTACCTTTTTGTTAACGGCGAAGCATTTAAAGCATCAGAACCCTTTTCCAAAATGCTTTGCAATGGCCTTATTGAACGAGAGCTTAATACGAGTGAGCTAAGGGTGTTGTTGGATTTACTTAGCGAAGGTTCGGTTCAAATTAAAGGGTAATTTAAAGGAGCCACCCCGCCATCCCATCGCTTAAGTTTTGTTTGCCAAACCCCCATTCTTACCAAAAATAAGCTATCTTGTGCTGAAGCCAAACCACTGAATTTGCATAAAATGGTTCGCCAAAAAAGAATTCTAAGTTGTGTCAGCCTGTTAATACTGACCTTCCTCAGCGCCTGCGGCGAACAAGCCGCAGACCGGAAGTATGTAATCAAATTCAGCCATGTGGTGGCAGCCAATACTCCCAAAGGACTTTCTGCAGAGCTATTCAAACAAAAAGTAGATGAACGCTTAGGCGAAAGGGTAGAAGTTGAAATCTATCCCTCCAGCCAGTTGATGAGCGACGATGACTCTATCGAAGCTTTGGCTTTCAACGAAATTCAAATGACCGCTGTGTCGGTATCCAAATACAATCGTTTTACTAAAAAACTACAGGTTTTCGATCTGCCCTTTCTGTTCAATGATATGGATGCGGTTGGGCGATTTTTGCAGCACAGTGAAACACAGAATTTGTTAAGCCTTCTAGAAGATAAAGGCCTAATGGGTTTGGGATTTTGGCCAAGCGGCCTCAAGCAGCTAAGCGCCAATACTCCCCTGCTAGAACCTGCCGACGCCGATGGCGTGAGTTTTAGAATCCAGGAGTCTGATGTATTTGAAGCGCAATTTCTGGAAGTGAATGCGGTTCCACAGAAACTGGCTTTTGGCGAGGTATATCAAGCCCTTCAGGTAGGCACCATCGACGGTCAGGACAATACCTGGTCGAATATTTACTCCGAAAAAATATACGAAGTTCAGGACTATATAACCGAAACCAATCACAACCTGATGGTATATATCTGGATGATAAATACCGAGTTCTGGCAAGCGCTGCCGGAAGATATTCAGGCTGAATTGGAGGTGATTGTCGAGGAAGTAAATGCCGAAGTAATGACAATGGCTATTCAAATTAATACCGATGATCGCGAAACGGTTTTGCAGGACGATCCGGACAAAATTCTTAAACTAACTCCCGCACAGCTAGAACAATGGCGAGCCGCTATGAAGCCGGTATGGGACAGATTTGAAGACGAAATTGGAGAAGAGGTAATTGCTGCCGCATTGGAGGCAAATAACTCTTAGCTCCTAGACACTCTTTGTTTCTTAATTATGGATCTTGCTCACCAATTTTTGGGGGAATCGATTGATAGAGCGCTGGAATAAGCTGGAAGAAATTCTAATCGGCAGCCTGCTGGCCACCATGGTCATCATTACTTGCCTGCAAGTCGTGCTGCGCTACCTGCTCAACACCGGCATAGTCTGGGGACTTGAAGCAACCTCCTATGCCTTCTTGTGGATGGTCTTACTGGGTCTTTCCTACGGTGTTCGCACCAACTCCCATATTGCGGTTGATGCCCTGGTCAACTGGCTGCCAAACAAGTCCAAGCGCCTAATCTTATTGATATCTGTCTCGCTTGGCCTTATTTATACGCTAAGCATGTTGTTCTGCACTGTGCTGTGGGCTGCAGCCGCCTGGAAGGGGGGGATCAGATGACAACACACCGTGTGCACTGCAGTGTG
>MEHZ011633474.1_pt1 | contig 13560 bp, 10 predicted proteins | sample 897221 | NCBI WGS metagenome assembly MEHZ01 (sample SAMN05514161, study PRJNA337945) | marine metagenome | isolation source: marine surface water | place: Arctic Ocean | collected 2007-12-13
CGCGTACTGCTGGAACTTCACTCGCAGGACAATGTGTTGGGCCTGGAATTGTCGTTGATGTTTCTAAACATTTTACAGAAATAATAGCTTTAGACGTCGAGTCAAGAACAGTTAAGGTTCAGCCTGGAGTTAACAGAGATGCTCTTAATGAGTTTTTAGCAACGAAAGGTTTATTTTTTGGCCCAAACACCTCAACTTCTCAATATTGTCTTTTAGGTGGTATGGTAGGTAATAATTCTTCCGGAACAACTTCTATTAGGTATGGTGTAACCCGAGATGTTGTTGTGAGTTTAGAAACTCTTTTAAGTGATGGTTCAGAAGTTGAATTTGGAAATTGTTCAGCAGCTGACTTGAATATAAAAACATCAAAGAAAAACATGGAAGGTGAAATATACAAATCACTGTTTCAAGAACTTGGTAATAAGAAAGTACGACATCATATAAAATCAGATTTTCCAGAAGTAAGTGTTCATAGGCGTAATACAGGATATGCAGTTGATGTTTTATTAAATCAACAGCCATTTACTCAATCTGGCACCCCATTTAATGTTGCTAAATTACTCGCTGGAAGTGAAGGGACCTTAGCATTTACAACTTCTATTACCCTAGCTTTAAGTCCATTGCCACCAAAAAACGCAGTAATGCTAGCTGTTCATTTTAATAGCATTCAACAAGCTATGGAGGCTGTAGTACCTGTAATGGATCACCATCTCTATACCTGTGAGTTGATGGATAAAATAATTTTAGACTGTACTAAAGATCATCCGGGATATAAAAAAAATCGTTTTTTTCTAGAGGGTGATCCTAAAGCAATTCTTCTTTTAGAGCTTCGTGGAGATACTTTAGAAATCCTTAAAAATGAATTAAGGGCTCTTCAAGAAACTATAATTAATTCAGGATTAAGCTATGCTGCAATTCCTTTATGGGGTGAAGAGATAGTTTTGGCAAATGAATTGCGTAATGCTGGCCTTGGACTACTAGGGAATATTGTTGGAGATTCAAAAGCTGTTGCTTGTATTGAAGATACTGCCGTCCCGCTGAAGCAGCTTGCTTTATATATAAAAGACTTTCAAGTACTGATGAAGGAATTTAATCAAGAAGTTGTTTATTACGCTCATGCTGGAGCAGGGGAGTTACACTTAAGACCTATTTTGAATTTAAAAACTAAAAAAGGAGTTAAAGATTTTAAAACTATTACTCTAGCAGTGGCGCATTTAGTAAAGAAATACAAAGGTTCTTTAAGTGGAGAACATGGCGATGGAATTGTTCGATCTGAATTCATACCAATTGTTGTAGGGAAGGAAAACTATGAGCTATTTAAAAGAATTAAAAAGATGTTTGATCCCAATTCAATTTTTAATCCAGGAAAAATTGTTGATTCTTTCCCAATGGACAAAAACCTTAGAACTTTACAAAAAGAGACGCCAATTCACAAAACACTTTTTGATTTTTCATCTGACCAAGGATTACTTAGAGCTTCAGAAAAGTGTAACGGTGCAGGGAAATGTCTTTCCGTTTCTGCTTCAGGAACAATGTGTCCAAGTTATCGTGCCACTAGAGACGAAAAACACAACACCAGAGGAAGAGCAAACGTTCTTCGTGAGGTGTTAACACAAAACATACAAGCTAATGCATTTGACAGCGAAGCATTAAAAGAGGTCTTTGATCTTTGTTTGAGTTGTAAGGCCTGTGCTACAGAATGTCCAAGTAGTGTAGATATTGCTACATATAAAGCAGAATTCTTATACCAATATCAAAAAACTCATGGAAGCTCACTACGCGACAAGCTATTTGCAAACGTGGGTCTGTTAAATCATTTAGCTCAGCCGATACGATTAGTTCAAAACTGGTTATTTAGCGCTCCTTTCGTTAGTGTATTTTTGAAAAAAACATTAAGAATTGCCTTAAAAAGAACTATTCCTAAACTAGAGAAATCATTATATAAAATACTAAATAACAGAGATTTAACAAATAATAGTAAAAGTGTTTATTTATATTTAGATGAATTCACTAATTATAATGAAACTTCCATTGGAAAAGATGCTGTAGATCTTTTAGAGGGCTTAGGTTATTCGGTAAAAGTTTTGAGGCCATCAGAAAGTGGACGTTCTTATATCTCAAAAGGTTTTTTAAAACAAGCAAAAAAATGTGCTAATAAAAACGTCTTATTATATCATCCTCTTATTTCCGAAAAAACACCTCTTTTAGGTATAGAACCCTCAGCTATTTATACCTTTTTAGATGAATATCCAAAACTTAGTTCTTTTCCAAAAGAATCAAAAGAGCTTGCTTCTAATTGTCATTTAATAGATTCCTTTCTAGCAAAGGAACTTCAAAATAATAACATTCAAGAAACACAATTTCATACGGATGCGAAAGAGATTAAGGTTCACGCCCATTGTTATCAAAAAGCTTTGGGTAATCCCTCAGATACTTTTAAAATTCTTAATCTTCCTAAAAACTACAACGTTCGGATGTTAAACACTGGCTGCTGTGGAATGGCTGGTTCATTTGGTTATGAAGAAGAACATTATGATACAAGTATGAAAGTGGCGGAGGAACGTCTTTTTCCATCTGTTAGAAATATAGGATATGATGTTGTTATTGCTGCAAATGGCACTAGTTGCAGGCATCAAATTAAAGACGGTACTCAACGTGAAAGCCTTCATCCTGTTAGTATCTTAAAGGCTGCGCTTATTAAAAAACGTTTGGTAAAAGGTAATCTGAAACTTTAACTTTATCTTTGGGATTATAAAAATTAGTTATGTCAGGTAATATTTACGGTACTCTTTTCAGACTTGCTACTTATGGAGAATCTCATGGACCTGCGATTGGTGGTGTAATTGACGGATGTCCTGCAGGTATTAAATTAGATTTAGATGCGATTCAAAATGACTTAAATCGACGTAAACCAGGGCAATCCTCAATTGTAACTCAGAGAAAAGAACCAGATGAAGTCAGTTTTTATTCAGGTATTTTTGAAGGTAAGACAACTGGGACTCCTATTGGATTTGCTATTCACAATACAAATCAAAAATCTAATGACTATTCTCACATAAAAGATAGCTACCGTCCTTCACATGCCGATTATGTTTATGATGAAAAATACGGTATTCGCGATTATAGAGGAGGTGGACGAAGTTCTGCTCGCGAAACAGCTAGTAGAGTTGTTGCAGGAGCAATTGCAAAACAATTTTTATCTCCTATGGATATTCAAGCCTATGTTTCTGGTGTTGGAACACTTAGTTTAGATAGCCATCCCTCTGAAATTGATTTTAGTTCAGTTGAGCAAAATCCTGTTCGATGTCCAGATCCAAAAATGGCAAATGAGATGGAGCGTTATATTAAACAAATACGAAAAGAAGGTGACACCGTTGGTGGTGTTATTACTTGTATCATTAAAAATGTTCCTGTAGGACTTGGTGAACCTGTTTTTGATAAGCTTCATGCTGAATTATCTAAAGCTATGCTTTCTATTAATGCTGTGAAAGGATTTGAATACGGTAGTGGTTTTAAAGGCACCCAAATGAAGGGTAGTGAGCACAATGATTTATTTAATTCAGATGGGACTACCCAAACAAATAGATCTGGAGGAATTCAAGGTGGAATTTCTAATGGTATGGATATTTATTTTAATGTCGCCTTCAAGCCTGTAGCTACCATTATGCAAAATCAACAAACAATTAATTCACAAGGGGTAAAGGTGGAGATGCAAGGCAAAGGAAGACATGATCCGTGTGTAGTTCCAAGAGCAGTTCCTATTGTTGAAGCAATGTCTGCATTAGTTTTAGCTGATTTTATGTTATTGAAAAGAACAAATAAACGTTAACATTTATTACCCCATGAAAAAACTTGCCTTACACTGGAAGATATTAATTGGAATGGCCCTTGGTGTTGTCGTTGGAATCATTCTTTCTCTTATTGAAGGAGGTGATACTTTCATTGGGAATTATATCAAACCTTTTGGAACTATTTTTATTAATCTCTTAAAATTAATTGCAGTTCCCTTAATTTTAGCCTCCCTAATTAAAGGTATTTCAGACCTGAAAGATATCTCCAAGTTATCACAGATGGGAGGAAGAACAATTGTTACTTACCTTATAACAACTTTGACAGCAGTTACTATTGGACTTATCTTAGTAAATGTTATACAACCCGGAAAATCTATTAGTACTGATACAAGATTAGAACTTGTAGAGGCTTATTCTTCAGACACCAAAGAGAAACAAGTTGCTGCTGCAAAACAACAAGAGTCTGGACCACTTCAAGCCCTAGTAGATGTGGTTCCTTCAAATATTTTTTTAGCTGCATCTAATAACCGAAACATGCTTCAGGTTATCTTTTTTGCATTGTTTTTTGGTATTGGAATGATATTATTACCAGAAAAAAAAGTAAAACCAGTAAAAAAATTCTTTGACTCTTTTAATGATATTATCTTAAAATTAATTGATCTAATAATGTTAGCAGCCCCTTACGGAGTATTTGCTTTATTAGCAGCATTAGTTGTAGAGGCACCGAGTCTAGAATTATTTCAAGCACTAGCTTTATATGCAATAACGTTACTACTAGGATTGGCCCTTATGATTGTAGTTTATATAATTATTGTTCGTGTTTTTACAAATAAAAAAGCTTCTTTTTTCATGAAAGGAATTGCACCGGCACAACTTTTAGCTTTCTCAACTAGCTCAAGTGCTGCGACACTTCCCGTGACCATGGAATGCGTTGAAGAAAATTTAGGAGTAGATAAAGAAGTTGCTAGTTTTGTATTACCAATTGGCGCAACTATCAATATGGATGGTACTTCTGTTTACCAAGGAGTTGCGGCTGTTTTTATAGCACAAGCATTTGGATTAGATTTAAGCTTGAGTGCTCAATTAGGTATTGTATTAACTGCAACATTAGCCTCTATCGGAACCGCAGCGGTTCCAAGTGCAGGAATTGTAATGTTAGTTATCGTTCTTGCTCAAGCGGGGATACCTGAAGCTGGTTTGGCTTTAATTTTCGCTATAGACAGACCACTGGACATGTGTAGAACAATTGTTAATGTAACTGGAGATGCAGCTGTATCAATGATTGTAGGTAAATCTATTGGAAAACTGAAAGACTAAACAAACTTAATATGGTCCTATTTTCATTTAAATAACATTAAGAATTTTACTATTTACCTACTTCTACTAGCTCTAATAAATCAAGACTTACTTGTGTAGTGAAAATACCATAATTAACAATTGCTTTTTGTTTTTCAATAGAGTCAATAGTCCCTACGGATCGGCCATCAAACATTCGAACACTATCACCTACTTTTAGTTTTATTTTTGGTGGAGTAGGAGTAGCTTTTTTCTTTTTTTCTTTTTTCTTCTCCTTCCTAACAACTTCTAACTCTTTTTTGACAGATTCATCAAGTTGTTTCTTCAGTTCACGTTCTTTTTTAAAAATTGCACTAGATTTTCGTTTTCTTTTGGAATTTTCAGACTCAATTGTCCTAAGTAATTCCGAAATAAGTGGTCGTTTTTTATTGTTTTCAAAAAACCGTTCAGCAATATCATTAACTTTATTTCCTAATAAAATCATTCTTTGATTATGATCAAACAACTCTTGGTAGCTAACTAATTTTGTTTTTAACTTAGCATTAATTTCTTCCATTTTATCTCCCTCTGCTGCAGCTTTTGTTTCTTTGACTTTAAGAGATTCTCCTGTTTTTATCATCTGAGAGCGCTCTTTTTGGAGTTTAGCTATGGTTGCATCAAAACGCACTTTACTTCGCTCTATCTTCTTTTTAGCTCGATTAATTAAGCTAAATGGAAGTCCGTTTTTCTGGGCTACTTCAAAAGTAAAGGAACTACCAGCTTCTCCCATCATTAATTTAAAGATTGGTTCTAAGGTTTTATTGTCAAATTGCATATTGGCATTAACCATTGCAGGCAATTCATTAGCTAAAACTTTTAAGTTTGAATAATGAGTTGTAATGATACCGAAAGCTTCTCGTGAATAGAAATCTTCTAAAATAACTTCTGCAAGAGCACCACCTAATTCCGGATCTGAGCCAGTCCCAAATTCATCAATAAGAAAAAGTGTATCTGTATTGCATTTTCGCAAAAAATATTTCATATTCTTTAAACGATATGAATATGTGCTCAAATGATTTTCAATAGACTGATTATCTCCAATATCTGTCAAAATTTGATTAAATAAAGTGGCTTTACTGTTTTCGTGAACAGGGACTAGCAAACCACTTTGCAACATTAGCTGAAGTAATCCAACTGTTTTTAATGTAATACTTTTTCCACCAGCATTAGGGCCTGAGATTACAACTATTCTTTTTTCAGGATGTAAAAGTATATCTTGTGGATAGGTAGTTTTATCTTCTAATCGATTTGACTGAAGAAGTAATGGGTGGAATGCAGCTTTATATTCAATTCTTCGATCTGTTAGATCAATTAAAGGGAGCACACCTCCAATTTCTTGAGCATAGCGAGCTTTTGCAAAAACCATATCTATACTTAGTAAAAATTCATGCTGTAGCTTTAAATATGAAAGGTGGGGCCTAAAATAATCCGTTAAAACGCTTAAAATTTTTTTAATTTCTTCTCCCTCTTCAAAAAGTAAATTTTGTAATTCGCGGTTCTGAGCGTGAGTTGCTTCTGGTTCCATAAAAACGATACTACCTGTTTTAGAGCTTCCCATTATAGCACCTTTAACCTTCCTTCTATGCATTGCTTTTACCGCCAGTACTCGTCGATTTTCAACAACAGACTCCCTAATATCATCTAGATATTCTGCACTTTGACACTGACTTAAGGCTTTGTTGAAACTACTGCTAATTTTAGATCGAAGTTGTTGTATTTGCTTACGAATTTGATAGAGTGATTCAGATGCATTATCACGAACTTCTCCAAAACGGTCTATTACAGCATCAATTGTCTTTTTTATCTCTTTGTCAACATATAAGTTGTCCGTATAGCTGTGTAGAGTAGGGTAATAGATCTTAAATTTGAGAAAAAAAATCAATAGAGTATTTGTGATTTCAGTATTAGCTGCAATAATTCTAAATACTGAAATATCCAATACACTATTTTCAACACTCAAAAGAGAAAAAATACTGATAAGGGGGTCAAATCCATGATTTGGAATTCGATTTTCATTATCAAAAGACGCATGGTATTCTGAAACAGCCTTAAGATCTTCTAAAAGTTCTTTAATAGCTGTTTTAGGCTGTAATGATAAACAGGCCTGTTTTCCAAGAGGAGTAATAGCAAAATCTGCACATTGCCGAAGAACTTCATAATATTCAAGATCTTCTAAAGTTTTTTTTGGAATTTTTCCCATTCAATTTTATTAACTTTACAAGGCAAAAGTAATGAATTCATGACGTTAGAAATACATCCCAGCTGGGAAAAACCTTTACAAACTGAATTTGATTCTACTTATTTCAAGCAATTAATTAATTTTATAGGTTCTGAGTATAAATTTAAAAATTGTTTTCCTCCAAAAACTGACATTTTCAATGCTTTTTCTAAGTGTTCTTATGATAATGTGAATGTTGTTATATTAGGTCAAGACCCGTATCATAGAGAAGGTCAAGCCCATGGCTTATCTTTTTCTGTTCCAAGGGGAATAAAGCATCCCCCTTCATTAATCAACATTTTCAAAGAACTTCAGGAAGATGTTAAAATATCCTATCCAGCTAGTGGAAATTTAAGTCATTGGACACAACAAGGGGTATTACTCCTTAATGCTACATTAACGGTTCGCGAAAATGAGCCAGGGAGTCATCAAAAAAAAGGATGGGAAAAATTTACTGATGCTATTTTAAAAAAACTTTCAGATGAAAAAGAAGGACTGGTGTTTATTTTATGGGGAGGCTTTGCCAAAAAAAAAGAAAAATATATTGATAGCGAAAGACATCTGGTGTTGACTAGTGGACATCCTTCTCCATTAAGTGCAAATAGGGGGTATTGGTTTGGTAATATGCACTTTAGTCTTTGTAATTCTTATTTAAAAAATCAAGGAAAACGGAGTATAGAATGGTGATTATCCTCCAACTCTTTTAATTAAATGACCCATCTTTTTTAAAAGAACTATTAGTGAATCTCTATAATTTCCTTGAATTATAATTTCTCCATTTTTCACTGTTCCACCAACTCCAATTGAATTTTTAAGAATTTTAGCAAGATTTTTTAATGCTACAGCCTCACCATTAAATCCTTTAATAATGGTAACCGTTTTTCCTGCTCTTCCTTTATTGCTAAAGTGTGCTTCAAGATTTTGTTTTATGAATGTCGGTCCTTTTATAGCGATTGGTTCAGGATCTGGTTCAAGACTTTCAAATTGAATACGGGCCAAATCCTCTAAACTATTAAGCTTCTTTTCCATTAAAAAAAGATTTTTGATTGACGAAAATAGTACATTAGATTTTTTAAACTAGTATGTCTTATGAGAATCTTTTTAGTATTTTTCCTTATTTCAACCTCACTTATGTCACAAGATAAACTACCCTTTAAAACTATTCCTGGAGCTCCAGACAATATTACTACAGGCACTTCACTTGCCAGAATGACACAGGGAATTGGGTTTAGGTATTATTGGGCTACTGAAGGTTTATCGGCCGAAGATTTAAAATATCGCCCTTCAGAAGAGGCACAATCTATGTTAGAAACTATTAAACACATCTATGGACTATCGAATATGATTTTTAATGCAGCAAGTGGTAAAGAAAATATTAGACCTTTAACTGATATTCCCCAGGATTACGCAAACCTTAGGAAGGTTACTTTATCGTTTCTGGAAGATGCTAGCTTACTTTTCTTAAATGCTTCAAAAGAAGAACTTACTTTGATGAAAGTTAAATTCAATAGGGATGGTAACCGTAGTTCTTATCCAATATGGAATTTAATTAATGGCCCCTTGTCAGACGTACTTTACCACACGGGGCAGATCGTGAGTTTTAGAAGAACTTCTGGAAATCCAATTGCCAAGGGAGTAAACGTTTTTATGGGTGCTAAAAATTAATTATTACGATCTTCAAAGTTTTCTTTTTTCTTATCTCCCTGTCTTTTGACTAAGAAATAAACAAGAAGTATGGTAATTAAAATAGGAATGATAAAATCCATTTATTTAATAGTTACTGCTGTGCCGTAAGCTAATATTTCTGAACAGCCCTGCATTACCATTGAGGTAGTTAAACGAACATTCACAACTGCATTAGCACCCATCTTTTCAGCATCTTCAATCAATCGTTGTAAGGCTTGTTCTCTTGAATCTGCTTGTAGTTTTGTGTATTCAGATATTTCTCCACCAATTAAGTTTTTTAATCCAGCAAAAATGTCTTGTCCTACATTTCTAGCACGAACAGTGCTGCCGCGTGCAATTCCAAAAGTTTCAGTTATAACTTTTCCTTCAATTGTGGGAGTATTTACTAGTATCATGATTTAATTTTTAAATAAGTTTGAATCAATTTTCGGAAAAAGTTTAAGAGCGTTTTTATAATATAGTTTTTTAAGAACAGAATCGGGGAGAGCTAAGCCATACATTCTCCAGTGCGCATGTCGTTTTCTGTAATATTCAAAATATTCATCATTTGTTTCCAGTACCCTAAAATAAGTATAATACTCACTAACATTATAACTATCCTTTCCAAATAAAATTCGGTCTTGATAGGTTGTGAAAAACTGTTTAGCTCTTATGGGCTGGCGACCTATTTCTGCCAACACTGCGCCAATTTCCGTTAACACATTAGGATAGAGGTCCAAATGCTCTCCTAGACGATCCAAATCATTACCCATCCATCCTAAATGTGCGTTTATAAAAGTCGTATTAGGGTGTTTTCTAAAAACATCATGTTGTTCGGCAATAACTTCTTCAAAAGAAGGATTAATTTCAGGATCACGATAACGATTAGGTTTTTGACGTAGCTCTAACCAGCGTTCATTAAACTTATCTTTAGGGTTCCAAAAGGAAGCAGGTTCGCCACTATGAATTAGAACAGGAATATTATTATCACCACAAGCTTTCCAGATAGGGTCAAGGCGTATATCATTTATTGCAATTCGAGCTCCCTTATTGTCTTTACTGGTAAGCCCTAAAGATTTATATACTTTTAATCCCATAACTCCTGCTTTAACTGCAGAATCTATTAATGCTACTTGTGTTTCTGAAAAAAATTTATCATCAATATCTTCAAAATCAATATTAAGAAAAAGCCCAAATCGAGTTGGTGCATTCTTCTTAATATTTTCAAGTGATTTCCGAAGGTATAGTCCTCTAAAGCCACTAAGATTTATCATAAAGGCCATATTTAAACTGTCCATTTCTGATACAAGCTTAGGAAGGTTTTTTATGGGCATATCAAATTGATGATTATGCACATCAATAAAAGGATATTTTGATCGCTTAACAGTATGCTCTGGTACAATTAAAGTGGATTTAGGAGAGTATTCCTCAATATCCATTAAATTATTTTTCTCTTGAATCTTATCGATACAGTAGTATGTAATCCCACCCAGTAATAGGATAACTAAAATTGACTTTAAAAGCCATAGAATATTTCTGAAAAATAATGTCATTAATTAATTGGTATCGAAACTTGGGTAGTATCCCAACGTATTCTGAGATAATTATCAACGAAATCAATGGTGAGTTTTTCTATCGATTTATCTAATGATTGACTCGCAGTATTGATTTTCATAATGACCCCGCTTTCATCCGGCTCAGCAAAACTAAATCCGCCTGTTTTTTCATGTACTATAATAACCCAGTTTTCTTTATTAGGGTAGGCGTAAAGTCCGTAAGTACCAGATGGAAGCTCTCTACCCGCAAATGAGATAGTTGTTTTAGTTTCAATTTTAGTGGTTAAATTTGCTCCTAAACGCCAGTAAGATCCATAAGGAACTAACGCACCTTCGTTTTCATTACCAAATATAATACGTTCTTTTTTTAGGGGTCTGTAATAACGAATTGAAATATCATCCTTACCATTATTATAATATGCATGACCAAGAGGACTTTTTGGATTTATGTATAATCCATATATAAGAAAGCTAGTTGCTAAGGCAATTAGTATTATTACGCCAATAATTATTTTATTAATTAATTTCATTGAGAGTAGTGCGATTTGAGATTAAATTACAATTTACAATTTTTCACTTTATAAATATCCTATTTTACATAATATAAATTATAGAAAAATTATTAAATAATTATAGAGAGTCATAAAGATCAAATTTATCTTTTGGACACCCAAAAAAATTAAATTATTTAAACATCCATGCTTTTCGTAATTTAATTGATTCTTCACTAGCTGCTGAGTTTTCTATTATTCCTGGAACCATATAACTTGGTGTTTCTACTTTACCAGATAAAATCATCTCTTTTCCATCTCGTTCTAATGAAAAAACGACTTCCTGATCAACAGACCAATCATAACTAGCATTAAGAATATTATTTATTGCTAATCCATTTTCTTGATTAATTTCAGGGAGTGTTTGTCCGTTTATTCCTAAAAGGATATCTCCTAGCTTAATTCCAATATTTTTTAATGAAGAATTTAATCCAGTTATAGCTAAAAAATTTCCTTTTCCTTTTATATTCCTCGTTAGAAAAACGGAAGTTGTTGCTTCCTGAAAAAATATTGAAGGTAATTTAGATGCAACCTTACCCTCTATCAATCCTACTTTTGAAAAATATTCTGAATATTTAATTGGTGTATTTCCGATTACATGATTCTCGAAAAATACCCCAACATCAGGATAAGTCATTGATACAATTTCATCAATTAATGCGTCGTCCTTAAAAGGTTTTTCATTTCCATAACGTTCTGCTAAATTTTTCATGACCCATAAAATCCCAATCTCTCCACCACTATTTTCTCTAATAATGATATCTAAACACATATTAATTAAGGCACCTTTTTGGTATACATTCCCATAATTTTTTTGGTATTTATCTTCTACAATTCCAGCACTCATCTCGGTAAATGACATTGTATCATCATAACGTCTCCCTAATTCTACTTTATCATGTAAACGATTATAAAAATTATTAGCATTAATGAGTCCTTGATTAATTTGAAACAAGTTTGCGAAATACTCTGTAGTGCCCTCATACATCCATAAATGCTTGGACATTAAGGGAGTGTTATATTCAAAGTCATGTATTTCCTCTGAATGAATATTTAATGGGGTGAGCGTATGGAAAAATTCGTGCGAAACCACATCAACTAAGTTTTGTGTTAATTCTTGAGGCTTCATTTGATCTACAAACACAACAGTTGTAGATGTGTGGTGCTCTAAGGCTCCCATCATGCCACCAAAGTATTGTAATTCGTTCATATCCATCAGATGAAGTAAAATATCATATGAATTGGTATTATTAGCTTCCCCTAAAAAGTTCTTTTGTGCTATCATCATTTCTTCTATTGCAGGCTGATATGCTTCTGCTTTGTGGATTCCTGTTGGAGAATAAATGGCAAGCCCGACCTTTATTTTTTCTAAATCAAAAGAAACAGCGTTAGGTTCACTATATAAAATCGGATTATCAATAATATGAAAATATCTTTTGGCTAAAAATATATCTAGACTATCACTTTTCGAAATGTTTGATAATGAAGAAAAAGCTTTTAAGTTTTTTGGTGAATTCACACTAAGGTGATAGGGAACTTCTTTCATTCCATCAAAATAACCTATCATACTATGAAGGTTAAGTAAAAATGTTTCACCCGCTTTAAAGCTAGTTCCTCCCATGGGATAAATATCACTTCCTAAAGGCCCATCAAAAGTATCATTTACTAAATAGCTTACTTTTACAAGCTTCTTGGCATTGGAAATCCTCCAACTATTTTTGTCTAGAGATTCAACTGGAAGTAGATTTCCTTTTTTATCAAAAGCGTTTAAGTTTTCTACGAAGCGGCCAAAATTTGAATATTCATAAGTTCCAGGAACGATTTGAGGTATACGAAAAATTATTTCATCTCGAACAACTGCTAAAGGAGAAACAGTTATCTGAACTTTATCATCATTTACATCAACTAAGTTAATGGTAGCTTGAATATTTACAGGATTATTTACATTATTATTTTTTAGTGCGGCACACCCAAAAAATAAAATGCAAACACTAAGGCTTAATAAATAATTTGCTTTTTTCATAAGTAAAATTAAGATTTCACAAAAGTGAAACCCCATTTAAATCTGTAGTTAATACGTTGGTCATGAGATCAAAAAAAGGTCTTATTGCGGTAAAGCTTTTTATCACTTCTTTTTGAAAATCAGATGAAAGTACACTTTTATCATCAAACCTCTTGGTAAAGATAAACTGTTTGTGACGAATTAAGTCAATGTTCGGATGGTCTATATTAAAACCTTTAGGAGACGTTTTAACTAAATCTCCTTGAAGTTCCCCCCAAGCTTTTTTAAATGTAAAATCAGTAATAATATCTCTCAATCCTTGAGCATCTATTTCTAAATCCTTTCGAATTCGTAATAGATCGATTGGATTAGGATTCCAAAAACCAGAAGCAATAAAACTATTTTGTGGAGCAAGGTGCATGTAATAACTCCCTCTAAGGTT
>MEHZ011554659.1_pt1 | contig 13526 bp, 11 predicted proteins | sample 897221 | NCBI WGS metagenome assembly MEHZ01 (sample SAMN05514161, study PRJNA337945) | marine metagenome | isolation source: marine surface water | place: Arctic Ocean | collected 2007-12-13
CGCGCACCAGGCGCTCATATCCCACCGAATCGCCATAGCCACAGACCATGGCGGCGATCTGTGTGTCGAACATCGGTGTCGGGACCTTGCCGGACAAATTGACGAAAATTTCAACATCCTGGCGGGCAGCATGAAATACTTTCAGTGCCTGTTCGTTCGCCATCAGGTCGAAAAGTGGGGTCAGGTCTATTCCGTCCGCCAATGCGTCGATGGCCACCGCTTCGTCCGGCGTGCCGACCTGAACGAGGCACAGCACCGGCCAGTAGGTCTTTTCACGGATGAATTCCGTATCGACGGTCAGGAATGAAAAGTTTGCTGCCCTCTCGCAGAACGCTGCAAGGGCTGTCGTTTCTGTTATTATAGTCATGGCGCAGTCATACACGGATTCCAACATAACTTGAAGCGTGGCAGCGTAGGCTATAAAACCCGCTGCGGCCCGCGCCCGCATCGGCACGCGCCAGATGATATTTATCCGAACACCAGATGATACTTATCCGAACGCCAGATAATGTTATCCGAACAAAGGTCAGACCATGCACGCATATCGCACCCATACCTGCGGCGAACTTCGCGCCGAAAACGCCGGCACCGAAGCCCGGATTTCCGGGTGGGTTCATCGCAAGCGCGATCACGGTAATCTGCTTTTCGTCGATCTGCGCGATCACTATGGGCTGACCCAATGCGTGATCGATAGCGAATCGGAGATCTTTTCCCAGATCGAAGGGCTACGGCTGGAAACGGTCATCTGCGTCACCGGCCGTGTCGAGGAACGCACGGACGACACGAAGAACGCTGACCTGCCGACCGGTTCCGTCGAACTGCGCATCGATGCCTGCGAAGTGCTGGGCACCACCGAGCCGCTGCCGCTTGAAGTGAACAGTGACCGCGATTACGGCGAAGAAATCCGCCTGCGGTACCGGTTCCTCGACCTGCGGCGCGAGAAGGTTCATCAGAACATCATTCTGCGCAGCTCGGTTATCTCCAGCATCCGGCGGCGGATGATTGATCAGGGCTTCATGGAATTCCAGACCCCGATCCTGACATCGACCTCGCCTGAAGGTGCGCGCGACTTCCTGGTGCCAAGCCGCCTCCACCCGGGCCAGTTCTACGCGCTGCCGCAGGCGCCGCAGCAGTTCAAGCAACTGATCATGGTTGCCGGCTTCGACCGTTATTTCCAGATCGCGCCGTGTTTCCGCGACGAGGATGCGCGGGCGGATCGGTCGCCGGGCGAGTTCTATCAACTCGATATCGAAATGTCGTTCGTCACCCAGGATGACGTGTTCAACGCGATTGAGCCCGTCCTCCATGGTGTGTTCGAGGAATTCGCCGATGGCCGCAAGGTATCGTCACAGCCGTTCCCGCGCATCACCTTCGCGGATTCAATGCAGAAATACGGCAGCGACAAGCCTGATCTGCGCAACCCGATCGAGATGAGCGATGTCACCGATACGTTCCGCGGGTCGGGCTTCAAGATTTTTGCCGGCATGATCGAAAAGGACGAAAATGTCCGGGTCTGGGCGATCCCAGCGCCGGGTGGCGGATCGCGCGCCTTCTGCGACCGGATGAATTCCTGGGCGCAGAAGCAGGGGCAGCCCGGTCTCGGTTATATCTTCTTCCGCGATGGCGAGGGTGCCGGCCCGGTCGCCAAAAATATCGGTGAGGAACGCACCGGGGCGCTGCGCGCCGAGCTTGGACTGAACGACGGCGATGCGGTGTTCTTCGTCGCCGGTGTGCCGAAGGATTTCGCGTCCTTCGCCGGTCAGGCGCGGACCCAGGTCGGCGAAACCCTGGAAATGATCGACGAAAACAGCTTCGAATTCTGCTGGATCGTCGATTATCCGATGTACGAACTGGACGAGGCGACTGGTAAGATTGAATTCAGCCATAACCCGTTCTCGATGCCCCAGGGCGGTATCGAAGCTCTGGAGACGATGGACCCGCTGGATGTGCTTGCCTATCAATACGATATCGTCTGCAATGGCATTGAACTGTCGAGCGGCGCGATCCGGAACCATCGCCCGGAAATTATGTACAAGGCATTCGAGATCGCGGGCTATTCGCAGCAGGAAGTCGAGACCGAATTCGCCGGGATGCTGAGCGCACTGAAATACGGTGCGCCGCCCCATGGAGGCTCAGCGCCGGGTATCGACCGGATCGTGATGTTGCTGGCGGATGAGCCGAATATCCGGGAGGTTATTCTGTTCCCGATGAACCAGCAGGCGCAGGATCTGATGATGAATGCACCGATTCCGGTGGATGAGGAGCGTCTGAAGGAACTGTCGTTGCGGGTGGCGTTGCCGCCGGCGGCGAAGAAAGACAGCTAAGGGTCGTTATTCTGTGTTACCGCGCTGCTACTCCGCAGCCATCCGACCGAAAGGTCCCTTGTTCTGCCGTTTGACGTTATACATCGCCATATCGGCGCGGCGGATAAGGTCCTTTGGTGCGTAGTCAGGCCCGTAGGGCTCGATGCCGAGGCTGACCTTGACCGGCAGGTGCTCATCGTGAAATTCGCAGGGCGCGGATTCGATTGTCCATTGCAGGGTCCGCGCGAGTTTTGCGCCGTCATTCCACTGTGTCTGGGCGACGATCATGGCGAATTCGTCTCCGCCCAGTCGTGCGACCGTATCGATCTCGCGCAATGATTTTTCTGAAACAGTCGCGACATGGCGCAGGAAGGGCGTCTCTCGCGCAATGACCGTGGATGTCGTTGAAGTCCTTGAAGCTGTCGATATCGCAATAGATCAGGACACCGGTGTGCCGGAACCGCCGGGCACTGGCCAGGGTGCGTTTAAGCTGCTCCGAGAATCCGCGACGGTTAATGAGGCCGGTCAGTTCATCGGTGAAGGAGAGACCCTGAAGATATTCAATCCGCTCGTTCTGGGTCGCGATCTGCTGTTCCGCCTGCGCTGCATACATCAGCGCGCGTTCCAGAAGTCCGTCCTTGCGCATCTCTGCCCCGGTTTCTTCGTCGGGTATAATCTCGATCAGTCGCGATGCGATAACCCCGATCATATCCGTCAGTTCTGGGTCATTTGCGGTCAGCGAAGCCGAAACCTGTTCAATAAGGATCATCAGTACACCATATTCAATCGATGAGAGTGTTCGCGGTTCAGGTATGCAAGACCTGTGCCAGCCAGCAACAGCACCGGAACGACAGTGGAACAGCGCTTTGGGTAACCATTTGAGAAAAATTCGGAGTTGCCCGGCAGCAATTGGCCGACAAATTATGCCGGGAGTGGGGTATTTATGTACCGCTTTTTCTCTGGTGATCCCGGTGGTCGTGGTGGCCGTGGCCCTCGGGGTCTCCGGGGCGATGGCGGCCAATCTGGTGCCCCATACAGCCCATTATGGAATGCAACTGCTGTCGGCGCGCGGCGGCAGCGGCATAGAGACGGTTACCGGCGATATGGCCATCCGCTGGGAAGGCGATTGCAGCGGCTGGACAATGAGCAACCGGACTGTTTTCGACGTGACCTATACGAGTGGTGACAGTGTGCGGGTCACGATGGATGCATCGACCTGGGAATCCGCAGCGGGAGATCGCTATACCTATCTTGTGCGAACGTTGTTCAACGACAAGGAAACCGAGCGCATTGAGGGCAAGGCCCGCCTGGACGGGGGGCGGAGCATCGCGGAATTCACTTTACCGACCAAGAAGACCATTGAGCTCCCGGCCGGGACAATGTTTCCGACGATGCACACGAAAATGGTGCTCGACGCCGCCGGGGAAACGCCTGAAATTATCCGGGCGACAGTGTTTGACGGATTCACGGATAGTGGCGCCCAGTTCGTCAACGCCGTCATCGGGAAACGGATGTTGGGCAAAAAATCGGCGAAGTCGGTGTTTCCGGGCCTGGGAAACCAGCCTGTGTGGAGCGTAAGTCTCGCATTCTTCGATGCGTCCAAGGACGAGGCGGAGCCAAATTCCGAAATCCGCCTGAAGATATTGAGGAACGGGATCGCTGAAATGATGGAAATGGATTTTGGCGATTTCCGTCTTCTCGCCGATCTCAAGAAACTCAGAACCGGAAATCCGGCCGCCTGTAACTAGCACGGCCTGAAGCTAGCACTGCCTATAACTGGGCCCAGTTCTATCTGGCTGTCTGTATCTGCCGGTGGGCGTCAGGACCGCGCCGGCCACAGCCAGGCGGCGCCGCGTACGCCGCTCGAATCTCCATGTTTCGGCGGCAGCAGGTCCGTCTGCACACTGTCCGAGAACACGTATGCCGGAAGAAGTTGGGGCACATTGCGGTATAGCCGGTCGATTGCAGACAGACCGCCCCCCAGTACCACCGTTGAGGGATCAAGAATATTGATTACCATCGCCAGCGCCCGGGCGAGACGGTTCTCGTAGCGTGTCATCGTCGCCTCGGCATCGGGCTCTCCGCGGTCGGCGGTGGTGGCGATATCCGGTGGCGACAGGGTCTGTCCCGTCAGGGCCCTGTGGTCGGCCGACAGGCCCGGACCCGACAGATAGGTCTCTATACAGCCCGCTCTTCCACAATAGCATTTGGGTGCTGCTGCCCGGCGTTCCGGCATTGGCTCCCCCGGCATAGGGTTGTGGCCCCATTCACCGGCAATGGCGTTTGGTCCGTTGAGCTGCTTGCCATCAATAACAATGCCGCCGCCCACACCGGTGCCGAGGATGACGCCGAAAACCGATGCCCGCCCCGCGGCAGCTCCGTCGGTTGCTTCCGATAGCGTAAAACAGTCGGCGTCGTTCGCGATGCGGATTTCTTGTGCCAGTGCATCCCCCAAATCGATGCCGAGCGGCTTGCCGATCATGCAGGTCGAATTGGCATTCTTGACGATACCGGTGGCAGACGAAATTGCGCCCGGAATGCCGATACCGACGGAGCCGGTGCTATTTGTATTATTTTCTATGCGACGGACAAGTGAGGCGACCGCGGCCACGGTGGCGTGGTAATTTCCGGCGGGTGTGGGGACGCGTTCTCTGAACAGTGTCCGGCCGCTGGAATCCAGCGCGATTCCTTCAATTTTGGTGCCGCCTAGATCGATCCCAATTCTCATTCAGGCTTCCTTAGCCGGTTTCAAATCTGTTTGCGTGAAGGTTTTGTGCAGGATCGCACAAACCTTTGACTTCGGCGACGTTCCAAGAACGGTTACCAAATGTTAACGATTAATACGGATGATGGCTCCGAACTTCCCGATATGACGGGATTAACGAACGACTTGGCGAAGGGCCGCTGCCGTTGATGAATTCTTTTCACACAACGCATCACCGACACAGGTCGCACGATTTCGTGCGGGCCGTCAGAGTCACGGATTGAGATGGACCAAAAGAAAATTCTTATTGTCGAAGACAACGAGCTGAACATGAAACTGTTTCATGATCTTCTTGAAGTTCACGGCTATGCGACATTGCAGACCAAGGACGGTCGCGAAGCGCTCCAATTGGCGCGTAAACATCGCCCCGACCTTATCCTGATGGGCATTCAGCTGCCGGAAGTTTCCGGGCTGGAGGTCACGAAATGGATCAAGGCGGATGATGAGCTGAAATCCATTCCGGTCATCGCCGTGACCGCGTTTGCCATGAAAGGCGATGAGGAAAAGATCCGCAGCGGTGGATGCGAAGCCTATATCGCCAAGCCTATCTCGGTGAACAGCTTCCTTGAAACAATTCAGACGGTGCTGGGGTAATAAGGGAATACTATGTCTGCTCGCGTACTAGTCGTTGACGATATTGCCGCAAACGTTCGTTTGCTCGAAGCAAAACTGCTTGTCGAGTATTACGAAGTTCTGACGGCGAATGACGGCGCGACGGCCCTTGAAATCGTCGCTGAGTCGATGCCCGATATCGTGCTGCTCGACGTCATGATGCCCGGCATGGACGGTTTCGAAGTCTGCCAGCGTATCAAGGAAAACCCGGCAACCGCCCATATTCCGGTCGTTATGGTAACAGCGCTGAGCGAAGTGTCGGACAGGGTCAAAGGCCTGGAAGCCGGCGTCGACGATTTTCTGACAAAGCCGGCCACGACCTGGCCTTGTTCGCCCGGATTCGCTCGCTCGTGCGCCTAAAGCGTGCGATGGACGAATGGCGGGCCCGCGAATCCACATTTACGCAGTTTGCTCTCAGTAACACCATCGCGCCCGAAGATACCGATCCGTCGATGCTACAGGTATTGCTGGTTGCCGACGAGTACGGCCCGTCCCAGCGGATCGTCGATACGTTGTCTGAAGAGGGCTACAGTGTTGCGCATTCGACATCGACCGACGATGCCACAATCAAGGCGCTCGACGGTGACTTCCATCTGATCCTGGTCGACGACCGTGTCGGCGGCAACGACGTGCTCCGGTTCTGCTCGCAACTTCGATCGAGCGGCGTGACACGTCATTCCCCCATTCTGACCATGCTGGACGATGTCGACACTGAACGTCTGGCGAAGGTGCTTGATCTGGGCGTGAACGATTACCTGGTGCGCCCGGTGAACAAGAACGAACTTACCGCGCGGGCGAAGACCCAGATACGGCGCAAGCAGTTCGAAGACAATCTGCGCCAGCAATATGAAAAAAGCCTGACCGCGGCGGTCACCGACAGCCTGATCGGTCTGTATAACCGGCGTTATCTGGAAACCCATTTTGAAGAGCTTTCGAGCGACCTGCGGGGTGGCGGCAAGCCGATTTCCTTGCTGATCATGGACGTCGACCACTCCAAGGCGGTGAATGACGATTACGGCCACGCGGCCGGTAACGAGGTGCTTCGGGGCCTCGCACAGCGGGTGTTGAGCGGCATTCGCGGCTTCGATACGGCAATCAGGCTAGGCGGCGAGGAATTCGTCGTGCTGATGCCGAACGTCGATGGCCGGTCGGCCGTCATCGCGGCAAACCGGTTGCGTGAAATGATCGATGTCACTCCGTTCGAGATCGACGATAAAGGCCAGACGCTGAAGGTTACGATGAGCATCGGTGCCGCTACGGGGGCGGCGGGTGAGATAGCGCTGAACGATCTGCTCGAGCGCGCCGATCAGGCACTTTATACGGCGAAAAACGGCGGCCGTAACCGCGTCGAGGTTGCCGACGATCTGCCGGTTGATTCCGACCCGTTACCGGAAGCCGCGCGGGCCTGAGCCGTCTCTACCTAAGTCCGTCTTTGGCGGCACACTGGGCGAATTATCCGGCCTGATACGAAAAACGCCACCCATTGGGCGGCGTTTTCGGATCAATAAGCGAACAGCTTATTTGATTTTTGCTTCTCTGAACGCGACATGTTTACGCGCAACCGGGTCGTATTTCCGGAATTCGAGCTTTTCGGTCTGCGTGCGCGGGTTTTTCTTCGCGACATAGAAATAGCCGGTATCGGCGGTGCTCAGCAATTTGACGATGATCGTGTTGTTCTTGGCCATTCTATTTCTCCTGAAATGCAGGACCTGAAAATTTGCGAGAAACTGACCGGTTAAGCCGGGTCTGTCAAGGAATTGGTGTGTCGGAAGGGGGAAAATTGGCTGGGGGAATCAACGTTCGGCGATGGCGGCACTGCCGTCTCTCAGCGCCCTTGTGTAAAGCGATTTATGCTCCAGCAGGTATTTGGCGATTTCCTGGTCCTCGGCGCGCTCCGTCCGGGTCGGCGGGCAGCGTTCGCGGGCGAGGTCGGGGTTTGTCCGGATGGCGTAGCGCGATGCTAGCGCCTGACTGAGGATCGTGCCGGCGGCAGGCGCATTGCTGCGGATCGCTGTCATCATATTCGACAGCTCTGCGTCTGTGGCGGATGTGCAGATTGCCGGGATAATCCCGTGGTTCTGCAGGTTGAAGCCTGCCGGCGCGATCATATGCGCCCAGGTCAGCGTCAGCTCACCGCCATTGGGCAGTCGGATAATCGTCTGTACGCTGCCTTTGCCGAAAGAAGACGCGCCGATGACGATGGCCCGCCCGCGATCGCGGAGCGCTGCCGCGACGATCTCGGATGCCGATGCCGAGCGGCCGTTGACGAGGACGGCGATCGGCGTGCTTGTGACGCGCTCGCCCCAGGACGCATTGAATATCTGGTTGGCGCGGAGGTGCCGGCCCTTGGTCGAAATGATGCGCCCGTCATTCAGGAAGAAATCGGCGACGGCGACGGCCTGGTCCAGCAGACCGCCAGGATTGCTGCGCAGATCGAGGACGATGCCGCGCAATGGTTTGCCGTCCTCGCGCTCGGCGACGGCGAGAACTTTGCCGAGGCTGCGGGACGTGCCCTGGTTGAACCCGGATAACCGGATCGTCAGGATGCCGTCCTCGTGTTTTGACGTGACCGTCGGCAGGATGATATGTCCCCGGACGACGGCGATTTTGAGCGGTACGTTGGCATTTTTGCGAATAATGGTCAGATCGGCCTTGCTGTGCACCGGGCCGCGTAGATGCCCGATAGCCGCGTTCTGGGTGAGGCCGGTGAGCGTTATGCCGCCGACATGGGTGATCAGGTCACCCGATTTTAGCCTGGCCTTGAAGGCAGGTGTGCCTTCACGGACCTTTTCGACGTAAACGTTGCCTTTATCGTAGCGGATCGTGACACCCAGCCCGCCAAACCCTTCGCGCCGGGCACGGGTGTTGCGGGCCTGTGCCGGTGTAGCGTACCGGGTGTAGCGGTCCAGTTTCGACAATGCACCGCGGAAAAACCGCGCGAGCGCCACTTCATGATCCTGCTCTCCGAGCTTCGGTGCTGCCTGACGGGCCTTTTCCAGCGCATCCGACACCACTGCTGCCCATCCGTTATGGTCGGTCGCGCCCGGTATCGGCCATTCACCAAGGACCCGGTCTTCGTAGGTGAGGGCGATCTTGGATGTTCGCTCGTCGATTGCCAGCAATGTGTCGGCTTCAGAAATCGTATTCAACCCGGCGAGCGACACCGCACGGGTCGATGTTTCTTTGGCATGTCGGAGGTCGATGTTCTTGAAGGCGGTTTCGAACACCAGCCGATCGCTGCCCTTATCCGCCGATTCCGGGGAGGGTGCGACGCAGGCGGATGCGACAAGAATAATGCCGAGCGTGACCGTTGCGATGACACGGCGCCGCTTCCACACGGGCTGAGGCAAGCCTGAGGGTGGCGATGAAAAGGCGTTTCTGTTGTCGTTCGCGTTGATGCGCATGTTCTCCGCGTTCAACTGATGTGTGGCGGTCGGGACCGCATAGAAGACCACCTAAACTAACGCTGTCTTTAAGGAATGCGAATTAACTTTTCGTTAGCGAGGCGTTTTTGACGGGGCCCGGCGCTTGCCTTTGTTCTTATTGGGCTTTTTCGGGCCTTTTCTGGCCGGTTTTTTCGGCCGCGTCGGCGCAGCGTCGCCGGCATCCCGTCCACCCCGTGCGGGACGGGCCCGTGAAATCGAAAAGGCCATCGAGCCGGTATGCACGTTGGCCTCTACGAGAGTGACCTTGACGGGGTCGCCGATCCTATATGTCACCCCGGTGCCACGGCCTCTGACCTGCTGGTGCTGTTCGTCGTAATCCCAACGGTCGTCGCCCAGCATCGACATCGGCACCAGGCCGTCGGCGCCGGTTTCCGTGAGGGTGACAAAGAGCCCGGCGCGGTGGGTGCCGTTGATCCGGGCGGTGAATTCGGCGCCGACCTGATCGGACAGAAAAATCGTGGTGAACCGGTCGATAGCTTCGCGTTCCGCACTGACCGCACGGCGCTCGGTCGACGAGATATGCTTGCCGAGTTCGGCGAACCTGTCCCCGTCATCCGGTCCGAGCCCGTCATTGCCCAGCCCGCAGGCGGTAATCAGCGAGCGGTGGACCAGCAGATCCGAATAACGCCGGATCGGTGAGGTGAAATGGGCATAGCGCCTCAAAGCCAGGCCGAAATGGCCCAGGTTGGCGGGGCTGTATTCGGCCTGCGCCTGGGACCGGAGCACGGCCATGTTGACTGTCCGCGCCTCGGGCTTGCCGATAACCTGTGCGACGATGCGCTGGAAAACCTCGGGCTTGATGACCTGACCCTTGGCCAGTTTGATACCGACCGACGAGAGAACTTCGCGTAGGCCTTCGACCTTCTCCTGCGACGGCTGGTCGTGGATGCGGAACATGCAGGGCGCGTCTTTGCGTTCGAGCGCTTCGGCTGCCGCGACATTCGCCGAGATCATGAATTCCTCGATCAGCCGGTGGCTGTCGAGTCGCTCCACGGGGTCGATCGCGGCGACATTGCCTTTGTGGTCGAGCCTCACCTTGCGTTCCGGCAGATCGAGATCGATCGTACCGCGCCGGATGCGTGCCGATTGCAGGGCTTCAAACGCGCCGTAGAGCGGCGCGATGACATCGTCAATCAGTGGCCCGGTGGTATCGTCGGTCTCGCCGTCCCGCGCCGTCTGAACCTGCTCATAGGTCAGCCGCGCGGCGGACCGCATAATGCCGCGGATAAATTCATGGCGTTTCATGTTGCCGCCGGCATCGATCCACATATGAGCGGCGAGGCAGCCACGGTCTTCATTCGGGACCAGAGAGCACAATCCGTTGGACAGCTCTTCGGGCAGCATCGGTACTACGCGATCCGGGAAATAGACCGAATTGCCACGATCGTGAGCGTCCTGGTCCAGGGGTTTGCCGGAGCGCACGTACCACGACACATCTGCAATCGCGACCAGCAGATGCCAACCGCCTTTGTTCTTGTCGTCGGGGTCCGGTTCGGCCCAGACGGCATCATCGAAATCACGCGCATCGGCGCCGTCGATGGTGATCAGCGGAACACGCCGCAGATCGGTCCGCCCGTCCGCTGATACAGGTTCGGCGGCTTCTGCGTCGGCCACAGCGGCCGGCGCAAACTCAACCGGGATGTCGTTCGAATGAATGGCGATGAGGCTGGGCGCACGCGGGCCGGACGCGTCGCCGATGACTTCGGCGACGCGTGCCTCCGGCAGGCCAAAGCTGCGCCCGCCGATGGCCTGTGCTTCTACCAGGTCGCCCCTGGATGCGCCGTTTTCTTCGCCCGGCGGGATCGCGAATTCGGTGCGGATGCGCCGGTTTGTCGGGATCACCCGGCCCTTGCCGCCAATCATCTGGAATATGCCCAGCACGCGCTGTGGCGCGGCCTGAAGCAGCTTGATCATCCGTGCGATATAGGTGCCGTCATCCGACGGTGCCAGCCGCGCGAGGATGCGGTCGCCGACCGCCGGGGCGGGGCCTTTGCGTTCGGTGCTGAGGAAAACGGCAGGCGGCGGGCCATCGTTTTCCCATGTGACCGGGCGCGCCACAGGATCGCCGTCTTGGTCGATCCCGGTGATTTCGATAACGCCGACACTGGGCAGCGTTCCGGGTTTGGCAAAACGTTTGCCACGCCCTTTGTCGAGGTTGCCCTCGTCGCGCAGCTCGCGGAGCACGCCGTTCAGCCGGGCGCGGTCTGCGCCACGGATGTTGAAGGCGCGCGCAATTTCACGTTTGCCGACCGCTCCCTTATGGCCGCGGACGAATTCCAGTACCTGTTCTTTGGTCGGAAAAGGAATCTCGGCGGGCGTTTTGCTCACCGGTGGCACATCGTGACCGCTGTCACGCCTCTTCGCTTGCGGCAGGGCTGACGTCAGGGCTTACGGCGGGCCCAGCGTCCGATGCTCCGTCGCCTGCAGCCTTCGGTTTGGCTCTGGATTTGCCTTTGGCTTTACCCCGGGCCTTGCCCTTGCCTTTCTTCGCCTTTTTGGCCTTGGCCGTCTTCTTCGGTTTCGAGCCGACCTTTTCGGCGCGGGCCGCAATCAGCTCGATTGCAAGCTCCAGCGACAGCGATTCCGGTTCCATGTCGCTCGGCAGGGACGCATTGATCTTGCCGTGCTTGACGTAAGGTCCGTAGCGGCCATCGCGTAGTTCGATCGGTTTGCCGTCATCCGGGTGGTCGCCGATTTTCTTACCGGCGGACTTCGCGGCGCGTTTGGCCGGCGCTTCGGCGATTATGGTCACGGCCCGGTTGAGGCCGAGGGCCAATACATCGTCATCCGGTTTCAGTTTTACGTAGCGGTCGCCGACCTTGAGGTACGGGCCGAAGCGTCCGACACCGGCGAGTATCATGTCGCCGCTTTCCGGGTGCGCACCGATCGGGCGTGGCAGCGACAGCAGGGCAAGTGCCAGTTTGAGGTCGATATCCGACGGCAGCATGTCGCGCAGCAGCGATTGCCGCTTCGGTTTCTCCTTCGATCCCTTTACCGCCTCACCCAGCTGCACATAGATGCCAAACGGGCCCTTGCGCATCGAGACCGGTAATTCGGTTTCGGGGTCGGTGCCCAGTTCTTTGGGACCGGTAAAGGCCGCATCTTCGTCCTCGTTACCGGTAACGACCGTCAGTGCCGTGGTGTGACCGCAATCGGGATAGTTCGAGCAGCCGATAAAGCCGCCATTCCGGCCGAGTTTAAGGCCGAGACGGCCGTCTTCGCAGGCCGGGCATTTGCGCGGATTGCTGCCGTCTTCGCGTTCGGGGAAGAAATGTGGGCCAAGCTCGGCGTCGAGCTTGTCGATCACCTCGGTGATGCGCAGGTCCTTGGTTTCGCCGATGGCCACCGAGAACGATTCCCAGAAATCGCGGAGCAGCGCCTTCCACTGCATGTCGCCATTCGCGACATCGTCCAACCGGCTTTCGAGGTCGGCGGTGAAACTGTATTCGACGTAGCGCTCAAAGAATTCAGACAGGAATGCCGTTACCATCCGGCCGCGGTCATGCGGCGTGAACCGGCGCTGTTCGAGCGTCACGTAATTGCGATCCTGCAAAACCTGAAGGATCGAGGCATAGGTCGAGGGCCGGCCGATGCCGAGCTCTTCCATCTTGCGGACAAGGCTCGCCTCGGTGAAACGCGGGGGCGGCTTGGTGAAATGCTGTTCCGGCGTCACGTCGCCGCGGTTCATCGTTTCGCCTTCGTTCATCGGCGGCAGGATACGGTCGCGCTCATTACCTTCGTCTTCACCGCCGGTGGTCGCGCCTTCGTCCTGGCCTTCCTGATAAAGCTTCAGGAAACCGTCGAATTTTACGACCGAACCATTGGCGCGCAGCACCGCGGCGCCATCGGGTGAGGCAAGATCGACCGCGACCTGCTCCATGACGGCGCTTTCCATCTGGCTCGCGACCGCGCGTTTCCAGATCAGGTCGTAGAGCCGGCGCTCGTCTTCGCCGAGATATTGGCGGACTTCATTGGGTTTGCGGGTAAATTCCGTCGGGCGGATCGCTTCATGCGCTTCCTGAGCGTTTTTCGATTTGTTGCGATAGGTATTGGGCTGTTCCGGCACGTAGTTATGGCCGTATTCTTGGCCGATCGTGGCACGCACCGCGACAATTGCTTCCTGACCCAGGCTGACGCTGTCGGTCCGCATATAGGTGATCAGACCGACGGTCTCGCCGCCGCCGACATCCACACCTTCATAAAGTTTCTGCGCCGTGCGCATCGTCCGTGTCGCGCCGAAGCCGAGCTTGCGCGAGGCTTCCTGCTGCATGGTCGACGTCGTAAATGGCGGTGCCGCGCGGCGGTTGACTGTCTTGCGTTCCACCGATTTGACCTTATAGCCGTGCTTTTCGATCTCAGCGACGGCAGCCTTTGCGGAGTCTTCGTTATTGAGGTCGTAGC
>MEHZ011635495.1_pt1 | contig 13523 bp, 16 predicted proteins | sample 897221 | NCBI WGS metagenome assembly MEHZ01 (sample SAMN05514161, study PRJNA337945) | marine metagenome | isolation source: marine surface water | place: Arctic Ocean | collected 2007-12-13
ACTATACATAGTAAGCTGGATAAATGGAAATGTCAAGTTAAATTTTATATATCTTGTTGGAGGATTAGATTGAATCCATTTTCTTGTACTAATGTATCAGAACTCTCTGTTAGTATAACATCTGCAGTGCCACCAGCACCTAATGATGACATAAAATTGGTCAAATCTGTTGGTTTGAATCCAGCGTCTACCGAAGAAGCTATCTTGCTTGAAAGATTAAATTGGTTGTATTTTTTATTTAATTCTCGGATTACCTTAGAATATGCGTGGAAACACTCAGAAAGCGGGTATTCAGAAGGCAGTGCGCCGATTCTGTTTGCGTAATGATTATTGGAAAAAAGAATAATGGAATGACTTGAGTGGATTTCTTTTTCTAAAAGATGGATATTTTCAGACATATAACATATTTTACACCAAAAATATGCACAAAAACTTACTTTTTAATCAGTGTATTGAGTTTCTTCAATCATTTCTCCGTGGCTTAGCTCTTCTACATGGATAATCATCTGATATGGATCCTCCTCTACTCCATCCATGATAGAAACTTCGGGAACACCAACCACAGATACAAAAGAGATATCGTCTCCATATCGACTCAACAATGAATTGTACGTCTCTAAAGCCTCATTTGTGTCTTTTTTTAATTCAATAATATTTTCGTTATTTTTTGTATAAATTAGTATCATAAATTGATTTCCTCACTTCGCTAACGGATTCTCTACTGAGTTCTTTTATATACTTTACACCAGCGAAATACATGTCTGTAGGACTAAATTTATTTTTATAAAAACCTTTTTTGGGAGGACCTATTTTATTTACTATTTCGCATTTAAGATATTGATCAAAAAACTCTATTTCTTTAAAAAAATGTATTTCGGCTGCATCTGGAGTAATTTGTGCGTGAGCCATGCCAAATTTTTTGTGGCAGACAATGTATAATCCAGCGTCCGTTTTAGATTCGTTCTTGATATTTATGGTTGGCCACCCTACTTTAGTGCTCATCCCCACGCCCTTAAAAACTTCGCCAAATACTAACTCACTCATTTATAATAAATTTTTTAAAAATTCTCAAAGCCAAAGACATTTTGATCATTTTGTCTCTATATGTAGGGACGAAACATATTGTCCATCTTCCTTCGGTTTGAGATGGATTATAAGTAGAATGAGGTATTCCCACGTTTAACAAACTTGGAATATTTGTATTTGCTTCAAAAACCATTTCAGAATCTTCTTCCTTGGCAACTTTAAATGGATGAACTGAGTAATCTCTAGTTTTAGAAAAATGATCTTTATTGAGTCCTAAACTTTCGTCTTTTAAAAAATTTGAGGCTTTTGAGGTGTCAGACATAGATATAATCTTTTTAGTTCTCCACCACCTCGTAACTCCCCCCTCTGGCCCCCAGGTCATGTTTATTTTAACATGATCGGCATCTAGATCATCGGTATGAATTGGTATCGATGATGATGGAGGCGTGTAAAAACACTCCACGGCACCAATACCGCAACCTATTCTTTTCAGCCAAGACGTAATGGTTTCGTTTGAATGATCCTCTCCCTTTAAAAAAGTTTTTTGATGTGGGGTGTCAAATGTTTTTTCGAAATATAAAGGTTTTTGTATTTGAAAAGGAAGTTTTAAATGTCTGTGGTAAATATTATCCATTGTTTTACTCATCTATAATAAATTTTTCAAAAACTTTTAAAGCTGTTTTTAATTTTATCACTTTGCGTCTATATCCTGGGACAAAGCAAACAGTCCATCTTGGTTCATTTGTAGGATTGTGGGTTGAATGCAATATCCCCACATTTAATAAACTTGGTCGATTAGTGTTTCTTTCAAAAAGAAAAGTCGAATCTTCTTCTTTAGCTAGTAAAATTGGGTTGGTACTATAATCATTACCATCTTGCCATGTTTCAATTTTTTCTGAAGCCCACCATCTAACAGTAGCTTCTTCAGCGCCCCAAGTCATATTTATTTTAACGTGATCATCTGGAGAATTACTTGTACTATCATAATCATCAGTGTGAATTGGCACACTCCCATTGGGCGGTGTATAAAAAACTTCAGTTTTTAAACAATCTAGTCCGAGCTTCTCAAGCCAAGCCTCTACATTAGGGTCTTGATACTTACCCCTTAAGGTCGTGTGCTTCCAATCTTGCGAGACTTCATATGCTACAACAGGGGGTCTAGCAATTTGGAAAGGCAGCTTCAAGTATCTATGGTAGACGTTATCCATTGTTTTACTTTTTGTTTTAAAATTGGGTAAGACAATCTGCGTTTGTCTAACTCAAACTCTATACTGAATATAGATCGATTACCCTCCATATTAAAGACCGCATGGGGTATTTGATTATTAAATAAATAAAACTTATTATATTTATATTTTAGTTCTGTCGAATCGGCATAATGAGAACTATTATCATCAAATACTTTATTTGAAAACAGTGTTAATGAATTTTCGTGATTGAGTAAAACATTAACACATACCCCCCTGCTGACATCCCTATGGAAATTATAAAGTGTATTCGGCGGCGTTTTTATTACTCCGCAATTGAACTTGTATTGACTGTAAAGCCATTTTAAAAACGGATTATCTTCTATCACTTTCTCTTGATTTATCAAAGGGTTTGTGTAGAAACCATTATGGTTAAAAGCCTTTTCCTCAATTAGCAAATTTTCTTTATTGAATTCTTGATGAGGTATTTCTAAAAAATATTTATCCGTGTTCATTTAAAAATTCAGTTTTAATTTTATTTTTAATTCTTTCGTAAGTTAAAAGCGGATACTCTAATTCAAACTCCAAACTAAACAACAGTCTTTCTTTTTCAAAGTTATAAACCGAGTGAGCTCTGGCCGTATTAAATAAATAAATTTCATTCAAGTCGTAAGTAAACGGCACGATGTCGGCTTGGAACTCTTCTCCTCCGTGAGCCATCAAATTAGTTAAATTGTCTGTAAATAAAACAAAAGATGGAGAAGGCGTTACTAAGGCATTGATACAAACTCCACGATTAATTTTTGTTTTCGAGGCTGCGTCAATATGCCAATCATATAGTTTGTTTGGTTCCATTTTGATCAGCCCACAAGAAAACTCATAATTTTCAGCTAACCACTCAAAGAAGGGATTGCCTTTAATAAATTTCTCCGCATTGATCTTCTTTACATGAAAGTGATAGTAGGTTCCCTCTTCGCCTTCCAGTGGGATGTCTGGCAAATTTAAAGGTTTGGAAGGTATTTTCCAAGCATATTTTTCATCTATTGAGTAATTCATGATTTATCTACGTTTAATCCTATTGATATTCTATTTGTTTTCGAGCCAACACAGTGCCAAAATGGCTTATCTTTTGAGACCATAAACTTTCTATGTTGCCAACCCTTCTTATCCCAGTCAGTTATTATCTCGCCAGTTTCTGGGTCTCTATACCTAAAGAAACTTTTATTATCCTCTGCCGCCCAAGCGAAGTAAATCCTTTCGCCTTCGCAATTATTGTTTGTGTGCCAACCGCAAAAAGCATCGGGAGGATACCAAAAGAAGCCAGAGTATTTTCTTTTAATTCCAGTTTCTTCAGCAAGCATTTCTTTCAATTTAACTTGGTAGAATATAGAGTTGTTTAAAATGATACGATTATCGTTGTGATCAATATTACTAGCTTTTGTTAGATCTCCATTAATCATAATTTGTCCCAGCATCTCTTCGGAAAGAGTATAGTCCATATCATATTTAGCTGGGGAAAATTTATTATTTTGATTTATTTTATTAAAATCTTCTAAAATTTTATTTAACTTTTTATACACATGCTTCATATGTGGAAAATAACTCTTATTGGATCTCCCATTTTAACTGTTATATTATAATATCTATGTAGGAATTTTAAATATCTTTCTGGGTCTTTCCTGTCTATAATAGTATGTATTTCATTGAATCCTAGTTTTTTCATGTCGCTAAACCCCTCGGTCGCGCCCTTTAACAATTTTACTCCATCGTACCTAAAGCTTTGAGATTTCATAATAAAAGGATTGTAGCATATACCGTCTTTTATTCTGAAGCAGTAGAATCCACAAATTTTATTAGTCCCATCGTCAATATAGACAGTGTTGTATTGGCAGGACTCTACTAATTCCTTAGTTTTGTTTCTAAAATAGTTAATTTTTTGACTAAATGTTTTTAAAAAATTAGATTCAGAGAAATATTTTGTATCAACTTTTTTATGAAATTTCATAAGTTCATGTGAAAGTTCATCTAAATGTTTGGGTTGATAATTTACCCTATGGCAGCTTTTACATATTATCATTTTAAAAATTCTACATATACTCTCCCAAAATCGTCTGTGTGCATAACGTGAAGTTTGAAAGTTCTTTTCATAAATTTTACATATGTATCAAACCTATCCCGTTTCCCTAAAATCGCAAAAACCCGTCTGTTTGCGAACTCTTTTTTTAGGCCAAATAGTATTAAATATTTTAATAACTTGGCGTAAGCGATACTTTCGTCTTTGAATAGTAAAACAAGGTCGACGCCTTCCTCAACGACAACACTGTCACCAAAACAAGCATAACCGATAATTTGACCAGTTTCCGCGTTTTCTCCGACAAAGTGATATTTATTGTCTCTCAGTAGTTTTTTAAGCTCTCCAGACAGATATGGGTACAAGAAAATAGGGCTTTGATCTTTGCCCAAGCTATGGTAAAGACTAACTTCAGCCTTGGCTTGAAACTTAATAAAAAGATTAAAAACGCTTTCAAAGTCTTTGGGTTCATATTTTCTATAGGAAATGTTTTCTGGCTTCATTTTAATTTCTATCTTTTGGGTGTAATATAATACATGGCAAATGGAATAAATCAAGCTTTCGCAAGAGCTATTTTTGATGTAGAACCGACAGCGCTGTTGGAATTGTATACATTATACTACGATTACCAGAATGATTCTCAAGCTCAAATCAATTTTCATGGAGGAACTAATGGCGTTGGGGGCCCAATTATCTTTGATGGTCAAGAATATTTACCTATTCCTGTAGAATCAGATGGATTTGATTTATTGGGTGATCAAAGACTGCCTAGGCCCAAAGTTAAGGTTTCAAATGCTGGTTTGTATATTTCTTCGCTTTTGAGAAAATATAATAATTTAAATGGTGCCAAAGTAGTAAGAAAAAGAACTTTTCTGAAGTTTATAGACGACGCGAACTTTCCCCAGAACACTAATCCTTGGGGGTCGGCGAATCCAGATGCTAGAATGCCAGATGATAAATATTTTATTTCTAGAAAAACGGCCGAAAATAAACTCGCAGTTGAATTTGAGTTAGTTTCTAGCCTAGAGCTTGAAAATATAGAAATTCCAGCTAGAAAAATTTCAGCAAGGTATTGCTCCTGGATTTACAGGGGATTTGGTTGCCGATATGGTTATAACAAAACTGCCGATAAAGCTGATAGGCCAATTGGGACAGTTGATGATACCACTTTTGTAACTGGCGCTGGAACTAATTTTGCATTAAATGGCGATTTAATTCCTATCGTTGGGGGTGTTCCGCACGCGGTCCAAACTTCTGTTGACAATTGTATAGACGATAAAGGGCTATGGGAGGCATCTACAGCTAGTAATACAGTTACATATGATGTAGGCGATTATATATTTAAATTAAGCGACAGGGTTAGTGAGGGGCAAGGCCTTACCTCTAACTATTATCAGCAACACCCAGTTTACTATATTTGTAAAAGCGGGCATGATTCTGTAAGTGGCCAAAATCCAGAAAAAAGACCCGACTTGTGGATTAAAGACGAGTGTTCTAAAAAGTTATTTGGTTGCAGGCTTAGGTTTTCAAATGATGATTTTGGAGGAGTGAACAATAATAAAGATCTTCCTTATGGCGGGTTCCCAGGAACAGAAAAATATTCTTACTAATGAGTATAAAAAGAAAAATAGAACTCGAATGCGAAAAGGACGTTTCTCAAGAACGTTGCGGCTTTGTTATTTACAAAAATGAAGAGCTGGATTTAATTATGTGCGAAAACAGGGCCGAAGACAAGAAGAATCAATTTTACATACCAGCAAAGGAATTTCTTTACGTGAAAAACAATAGCGATATTGTAGCTATTTATCACTCTCATAATGATGGGACTGAGAATCCTTCCTCTTTTGATATTAAATCTGCTGATATTGTTTGCTACCCTTTTCTAATTTATTGCACAAAAAATAATAAATTTGGAATTTATGAGCCAGAATATTCTGACGCGAAACAAGAACAACTAAAGAAATTAAAGGAGCAAGTTCTATGATAGAAATAAGACTTCACGGATTAGTCGCAAAAAAATTTAAACCCCTTTTTAAAATGGGTAATATATTTAGACCAGTTGATTCTATTTTAGCTATTGACGCTAACTACAATGGATTTAAGAACTTTTTTTTACAAGAAGCTGAAAAAAATAATTTTTATCAATTTATTGTAGATGGAGATTTAGTGAAAAACGCCAACGAGGCGCTCGAAAGAAAAGAAATAAAAACAATAGATATTGTCCCATACATATGCGGATCTGTTCCAGTGCTTGTAGCGTTTGCAGTAAATTTGGCAATCGGGTTAGTTATGGCTGGCATACAATATTTGATGACTCCAATTCCAGAAAATGAACCAGCAGTGATGACTGCTCAAATCGGAGGACAGTCTTTCTGGTTTGCTTCGAAAGGTAATATCCCTGCTCAATATATTTCTGTACCATTAGGATACGGAGAATTGAGGGTTGGTTCTAGAGTTATAGAACAAAATATTAGAGCCATCGATAGAGTGGATAGAGACGAAAATCCGCCGACAACAGAGGGGTCAGCCTACTAATGAAAACTAAAATTAGACTTCACGGAAAATTAAAAAAACTTTATGGGGAATTTTTTGAGTTCGCTAATATTAGAAGACCAATTGACGCCATTCAAGCCCTGGATGCTATATTCCCAGGTTTTAAGAAAGATGTGATTGATGAAGCGAAGGCTGGCGGTCATTATGAAATAATGACAAATGGTGAAACAAAGAGTGCTTTCGAATTGACGAAAAGTCAAAAGAAAATTGAACAAGTTGATATAGTCCCTTGTTTGATCGGCCATGCTGGAGTTTTTGTTATAACGCTTGGAGTTCTTGCCATTGGTGTTGGTATTTCTATTGGTGTTACTACAGCTCTTGGCGCTTTTTTTATAGCATTGGGCGTGGGTTTAATTATTGCTGGGATTATGTATTTATTAACCCCTATACCAGAAAACGAACCGAATGAAAAGAGTATTACCTCATCTATTAAAAATTCATCTTTTATTTTTCAAAATCCAAAAAACGTATCAACACAAGGAAGAGCTATACCTATTATCTATGGAAGACTGAGAATTGGCTCTTATGTCATTGGGACTTCTGTTACAAACTTTGAATTACATTTAGATTCTCAATTGCAAAGAAGATTCGTGGGAAATAGGACGAACGCACTATTAAAGGTACAAAATTCTTTTGGAAATTCTATATCAGAATTATATAGGACGTTTTAATGAAAGAGTATATATTAGAAAAGTACAAAAAATACAATAAATATTCTGTATTTGGCGGCGGAGACGAAGCGCAGAAGCGCGCGCAAGAAAGGGCTCACAGAATGCAGGCTAATGCAGATAGTGTAGGCGATGCGTTCACTCGACTTACTCCTCCATTTTCTGCTGATTTAAAATTATCAACTGCGACACTAACCGCTTGCGATTTGATATCTGAAGGACCGATAGAGGGATTCGTCGATAGTAATGGAAGATCTTGTTCAGCGTTAGAAGCTACATACATAGATGGTACGCCCGTCGCGGAACCCCAGATCGCGGGTAAAACAATTGAAAATTTAACAACAGGAAAATTAAGCGGCGTTTTCTACAACTTCAAACCGTTTGTCAGCGGCAAATTAGATTCATATGCAAGAGAGATTGAAAAAAGATTTGTACATCTAGAATTACCAAGGAGTGCGAGCGACTTTGGTGCTGGGAGGGGAGGAGTAATTGGTTTTGTCAAACCAATAACAGGAATCCTAAACTGTATGCCGAGTATCGGCAGCACTATGGACACAGTAATGGAATGGAACGGGTATACCACAGCGACGACAATTGGGATGAACGACAATAATCTGAGTCTTAGAAAGGCTGGCCATGGGTATAGAAAAGTCCCCTTTCAATATAGGAGAATATATCACGCCGATAAGCTAAAAGGTAGTAGCTTCAGCCTCGAGAATTATAACTATACTGAGCCGAATAATCCAATTCTATACCAAGGAAATTATGGTTTTGGAGCATCAATAAATTCTGATGGGAGGTTAATGCAGTCTTATTGTACAAGAGCTTTTGTTAAGACGCTACATGTTTCTACCGAAACAATTTACGGCTGGGGTAGGTTTCAAGCGCAGCTCGATTGGATAGCGACGGCCATGCAATTTAAAAGCGATTATGCTGGGAGCTTTCCAAATGGTAGGCCGAGTAAATATAGATACTCATTAGCTTCTAACTGGCAGCCAGACGGATTAAAAGAGCCAATTTTAAATTCGATAAGTGAAAAAATAAATGATTTAGGTTTAGACCACTGGAAGCCTTATAGATTTTACAATTCTGATCCAAATATTATAACAGATAGAGCTGTTCCATCACAAAATGCGACTTATGATGTTGCACCATATTCACAGTCTGAGCCGAGGTCTCCGAGTGGTTTGTATAATCTGTTTAATGTGGGGTCAAAATCGTATACAAGTAGCGCTCGTTGGCAGCAGGAGAAGTTATTCAGAAAAAAAGTTACAATTGACACGAAACATGCGGACAAGTTTGTAACCAGATGGGGAAATCAATCAGCTTTGCTAGAAGAATATGCCGTTGAAGGCGACGCCTCTAGGTTATATAAACCCAATGTGACATACAGATTTACTGGGTCAATTTACATACCCTCCTCTAATGATAATGTTAATTCAGTGAGGATCGAATTAATAGATGGTGGCACAACATCCATATTGAGAATAACTGGAGGCACAACCGCATACCCTTTTGATCAGTGGAATAATTTCGATGTTGAACATGCCAATTTTGCCACGCGAAGATTGCGAATAAGGATGTACGAAAATGATGGCAACCCAGGAGCAGATGCTAGTGGAGACTTTTTCGCATTAAGCGATTTGACAGTTTTTGAAAAGACTAATGCGGCAGCTACCGCATTAGCTGCAGCTGCAGAAAGCAGTAGTGATTTTGCGTATATGGCATTTTCTGCTGATGACTTTTTCGGTACAAATTTTAATGGAGATCACGAATTAACGTATTCAGTAGCGGGAGAAAGATTAGAAATAGAAGACAAAAATGGCCTAGGAAATTCTTTTCCAGAAGTTACTGGTTTCGATTTAAGAACAAGAGGTATTAAAGAGTCATATGTGCACAGGAGAAGAATGACTAATAGTAATAGTTGTTCCTATGCCCAAGGAGCAAGCGCTATCAGTAACCAATTTCCTATAATTACTGGAGCAAGCAACGTAAACACTCTGGGGGTTGAACTAAATGAAGCTAAGTCAAATAAATTTAAAGGGGCTTTTCTTTATCCAGTTTATTTAGGGGAAAAAAATATTCCTTTAACATCTAATGGAAGTGTCGATACTGGAATAATATTTATCGATCCATCAGATTCGGCTACGATAAGTGGTAATAAAATTGCAAGTGGCATATCTAACAATTACGATGTGTTTGCTTTAAAGAATGGAAATTTTGAATACGTCCACCTCGCAAACCCGAATGTAAAAGTTCCATCTGTAGAAGCCTTGAATAAGAGTATAGGGTTAAGATTAATAGAAAAAGCTCCGACCCTTTTTAATTTTAATAACTTTAAAATGAGTTTTAATTTGGGAGAAGAAAACCAAAAGCCGCTAACTCAAGAAAATGAAACTTCGACAGAATTTAACAAATCAATATATGGGCCAAGCAGCCCGAACGAACCTTACGAAAATGAGATAAATATGGATGGGACCGTTAGCAACAGTAATGACTTTGGCATGAGACGTTATAGCGCGTTACGCGGGGACTCTAGCTCTGATGTAGATAGTGATGGAGACTTTCAATCCGACTGGATGGATAATATACCTCTTGATACTGATTATGTGCCGATGGTTTATAAAGTGTCTAGAAAAGAAGTAGATTGCGTAAAGATCACAATTATTATTGAACAATTATATCAAGAGGTTCTGACGCAACTAGATATTTATGGTGGGTCGGTCAAAACAGATGGATTAGGAATTAATTTTTCAGTTTTTACTTCTTTTGAGGGGGTTCCAGAAAGTATATTCCCTACTCAAGAAACGAAACTTTATTATTACGGAATCGTTACGAGTTTTTATGCCGTAGACACTGATCAAATTACATTGCCTTCATATGATGATATCATTGACGATTATCCGAACGAAACCAAAGACTCTTTGGCAAGAAAATTTCCAAGAAAGGTTGAACTAAGAAAGACCGACTTTGAAACAAATTCAACAAGAATGGGCAGATCGGCCAGAATATTCCAAGTTCTAGAAGTGATAAAAGACAAATTTTCTTATCCATTCTCTGCTGTGATGAAAACAGTGCTTGACGCTAGAACTTTTAAAGACCCTCCGAATAAACAATGGAATCTAAGATTAAGAAAAATTAAAATACCTTCTAATTACTTTCCTTTGGATTTAGGGGGAGAAGATAAAAGATTTGTTAAAAATGTAAGCGACTTAGGAACTAGGATAGTTTACGATGGCGATTGGGATGGCACTTTCAAAATAGGTTGGACAGATAATCCAGCTTGGATTCTGTATGATTTATTGACAGATCAAAGATATGGGGTAGGAAACCGAATAGATAGTTTTGAAGACATAAATATTTTTAATTTATATAAAATAGGCAGGTATTGCGATTCTGTAGATGATAATGGAAAATTTGTTGGTCTTGATAATGGATTGGGGGGATTAGAACCGAGGGTATCTTGCAATACAATGTTAGATGCTACCAATAACGGATTTGAGACTATAAAAGATATAGCGTCGACATTTAATGGAATGGCTTTCTGGGCGAATGGTAGATTAGACTTTTTTGCAGATCAGCCTAAAGAAGTAATGATGTATTTCAACAATGGAGCTGTTTTTGACGGAATATTTAATTACCAAACAACGGACAAATCTTCTTTGTTTAATACTGCAGACGTAGTTTATTTAGATAAAAGGGATAATTTTACAGCCAAAAAAGAAACCGTTGTCGATGAAGATGGACTAAGGAAAAACGGGCTTTTAAGAAGAACTGTGACAGCGAGAGGCGCTACTAGCAGATCACAGGCAACCAGACTTGCAAGGTATATAATGTATTCGAACAAGCTCGAAAGAGAAATTGTCAACTTCAAGACATCGGCTCAAGGATTAATGCTTTCTATTGGAGATATTATTGAAGTACAAGATGAACTTAAAAACTTTGAGGCTAATTATGCAAAGGTTTTAGAAAAAGATTTTGGAGATGCAACATTCGCTGGACAAGGGTCGTTCCGATATTTTAAATTTTTAGGAACAAATAACGATAACACTGCAACGACCGCTAGGCAAGCTATTAAGGAAATACATTTGATAGATGATGCTGGAACTACTTACCCAACAACAGACTTTGACGACAGTGATCTTGCTGGTGGTGGATTAGATACAACTGGGCCTTATGTACAGGGAGGATTAACTGTTACGGCTGGTTATTCACATAGCCAGACATATGGACCACACGGAGCTTTTGGCCCAAATAGTATGTGGTGGACTTTAGGTTTGTCTAGTGCAGCGGGGTATGATGCGTCTGATAATTATTTAACTGTTGATTTTGGATCAGCTAAAGATATATCACAAATTCAAGTAGAAATGTCAGACCATCATGATGCCAAAAAATTAAGAATATTAGCGTCTAACGATCCTAGCTTTAATACCTTTACAGTCTTTGGGGAAGTAATTGATATAGCCGATACCAGCGATAACCAAAATTTAACCGTAAACGCTGGTCGAAAAATAACAGTATCAGCAGATAGTTCGACTTCTGATTCCAGCCTTACTTACTCTTCTACAAAATCATTAATAATAGAAAATAAAATAAACACAAATTCCGTAATCGAAAATCATAGCGGGGCTTTTGTAATAGTATCTACAGGGCAAGATAAATTAGTTGACCTATACAATAACGTTGAGGCGGGAGGCACATTCGGAACTCAAGAAATGGATGACATGTATACCCCTCAAGTTAGAAAATTAAAAATTACTGGAGCAACCGAATTAACTACTAAAATTAGAATTGGTGTCGACGATACAGATGGATACTTGCCCGATGTTCAAGTCGGCACTTTAATTAATTTAGAACTAAAGAACAGAGAGCCGAAACGATACAGGGTATTATCAGTGACTCCAGAAGAAAGTAATTTATATGGAATCAGCGCTACAGAGTACAGAGAAGAAAAGTTTAATATTATTGAATCTCCAATTAATTTCGCTTTAGATGAAGCAGAGCCTTATAATATCGGGATACCGCAAGCCGCGAATAAACCAGTTACCGAGCCGTTAGGATTTGAAAGTCAAGTAGTAGCCACGCAATTCAATTCAGAGATAAACTTCCAAATTACTGGCGATATTACTGGCGATGAAACCGCTTATAAATTAAGCATTATTCATCCAAATGCGAAAGTAGATACAAAAAGAATATCAAAACAAAATACGGTGACAAATGGGAATTTTTTAACGACTGGGAAGTTTAATGATGTAACTTCATTTGGAACATACACATTTGAAGTGAGCTCTATAAGTTCAGAAGAGATTTTCGGTCAAACAAATTAAAATAATAATATGATTATACATTCAGTAAAAGTTTTGCCTCTTCAAGAAAAAGATATTAAAATATCAGCGGTTTTTGTCGATAAAGCCTCCACGGGTTTTAATCCTGTCAAAAAGTTTATTAAAATTGCTAAACAAGATATATTATTGATAAAAATAATGTTATTAGATATGAATACTATGCAAAATGTGCTTATGGATTATCCTAATTTGTATTTAGAGACCGCCTTTTATGAAGAAGAAACCCAAGACTACACTAGAAAATTTTTAAAATTTAAAAAAGATTCAATTATCATAAAAACAAAGATGTTCAAATCAGAAAACATAAAAATGAAGATTTTAGTAAAGGACCAAGGGAAAGTAATTGATTACTGTCTCATCGATATAGTGTAATATAATTAGGATGAAGGACTACAGGGAATATTTCAAGTCAAAAGCTGGGCCAATTAAAGGTTCGGCCACGCTTAAACCTCCAGTTAATGGCCAACAAGGCTTACAGTCTGTAGCTTCTATGTCTGTTTTAGATTTAATATCCGAAGGGCCAATTTACGGCTTAGTCGATTCTGAAGGAAGAAAGACTAATAATATGTCTATTTTAAATTCTCTTTATTTAGATGATACTCGTGTTTTAGATAAAGGTATAGCCGAACCACAAATAAGGACAGTGGACTTTGATCAAATCCAAATGATGGGT
>MEHZ011533431.1_pt1 | contig 13471 bp, 14 predicted proteins | sample 897221 | NCBI WGS metagenome assembly MEHZ01 (sample SAMN05514161, study PRJNA337945) | marine metagenome | isolation source: marine surface water | place: Arctic Ocean | collected 2007-12-13
GAACGCCATGATCTCATACTCATCTCCGACGAGATCCACTGTGACCTCGTCTTCGATGCTGAGGCCAAGCACACCCTTACCGCTACACTTAGCGAGCAAATCGCCGACCGTACCGTCACCCTCATGGCGCCGAGCAAGACTTATAACTTGCCCGGACTCGCCTGCGCTTTTTCCGTCATAGAAAACACCAAGCTGCGCGCTCAATTCCAAAAAACGATTCGCGGCATCATCACCGAAGTCAACTGCTTCGGTTACGCCGGCATCACCGCCGCCTACGATCATGGCGAGCCATGGCGGCAAGCTCTCCTTACGTATTTGAGAAACAACTACAATCTCATCTACGACTTTATCAGTAGAGAGATCCCCGAGATTACTTTCCGCCCGATGGAATCGACCTATCTAGCATGGCTCGACGTCAGTAAGCTCGGCATTAAAGACCCTGTTGGACATTTTGAAAAACACGGGGTAGGCCTAACCGATGGCACTCCCTTCGATGGGCATCAACACCTCAGGCTTAACTTCGGTTGCCCCCATAGCCGCCTCGAAGAAGGCCTCGAAAAGATAAAAGCCGCACTACTTTCGTAGATGCGAGATTCCCATGGAACATGCGCGCTTAGATAAATGGCTTTGGGCCGTTCGCGTGTATAAGACACGTAGTGATGCCGCCGAAGCCTGCAGAGGCTCCGCAGTGCGACTCAATGATACGATCGCTAAGCCCTCAGCCAAAGTCCGTATTGGCAACACCGTCGTAGCTCGAACCAGAGCACTCACACGCACCCTGCATGTCACAGGTCTGACCGAAAAACGAGTCGGCGCGGCCCTCGTGCCAGACTTCCTTGAAGATAAGACCCCAGAATCCGAATACGAAAAAGCCCGCGAGAAGCAGGCTAATGCGCGGGTCTTCAGCCATAAAGGCAGCGGACGTCCCACTAAGAAGGATCGTCGCGACATTGAAAAACTAATCGCACCCGATGAACTCGATTAAACAAATCGACTACGAAGCCGAATCCCCCGAAGTACCGGAGCCATTTGCCTCACTCATACAAGATGCCGACGAGCGCTGGGAAAAATTCTGGGCTCAAAAGCTGAACAAACGTTACCCCCGCTACGTTGCGAGTGAGCCCGCTCAGGTTTATGCCGCACTCAAACACGTCCGCGATGAAGGCCTCGCTCTCGGCGAGCGCTTCATCGAATGGGGCAGCGGATTCGGCGTCGCCACCAGTCTCGCAGCGCAGCTAGGATTTGAAGCCACTGGTATTGAACTCGAAGATGGCCTTATAGAGATCGCCGAATCGCTCGCCGAAAAGCATCGGACAGGTGCTGAATTCATCGCAACCACCTATATCCCTGAAGGCTACATCAGCTACGACCACGTGGGCGGCAGCGACATCGTCCCCGACGACAGTTTTGGCTACCAAACAGAACCACCCCGCTACGATGGGATGGACATCGGCCTAGACGAAATAGATGTTTTCTTCGTCTACCCATGGCCAGGCGAACAAGAGATGATGCTCAAGCTCTTTGAAGCAGTCGCCAGCGAAGACGCCATTCTCATCGCCTACTACGGCGACCAGGAGATTTGTATTTACCGAAAACAGTAGTCAGCAGACAGAAATCAGTTTTTCATACTTTAACGATGACGGTGTTTCACACCTCTTGGAAATCTTAGGGCTGAAAGCATGCAGTGGCCGTATCACGCAACACGCGCATCCAGTCGTCCACCAATGCATCCTGGCCCAAATTGGCCTGCGCATAAAGGTAGGCATTTTGCCGTTTTTCTAGCAAGCCCTCTGGATCCATGCAAATCGCCTCAACCACACGAGCTAGCCCATCGACGTCGCCGGGCTCAACGAACCAGCCGCAGTCCGCGGCTTTGATCAAATCGATGAGGTCGGAGTCCTCGGGTGCGATCGCCAGGATAGCCTGCCCCGCCATCATCGCGGAGTAGGTCTTGCTTGGCATGACGACCGTCTCTGAGCCTGGCACCATCGTAACGAGCCCCACGTCCGCCGATTCCATCGCCGTAATCCATGCCGCCTGATCGAGCCCACCTTCCAGCTGAATCTGCTTTTTTAAGTCTGCAGGTAATCCAGACAAGACCGCTTCCAACTTCGCCTGCTTAGGCCCGCTACAGTAAAAGTGGAATGTTGGAAAAGCAGAAATCTTCGGAGCACTGATCTTCAAAATTTCATCCCCATTTCCACATTCTACCTTCCTCGCTCCACCTCCAGCAGTGTTCTTCCAATACTGAAACAACGTTGCTGAGTCATGCATGTTGCCGAAATTTCCGCAGTAGAGAATCGTCGGTGCCGAATGAGGAGTGAGAATTTCGAGTGAATCACTATCTCTGCGTGCATCAGTCTCCGATTTTAGATTTTCAACTTTCAAAGTTTCCGAATTCCCCAGGCGCTCTTTCGGCGACGCCGAAAAGAGCGCCTGGTCGGCTCCGATCGGGATGATCGCGGCATTCGCCAGCGGCCCATGAATCGACTCCACGTAATCCTTCAGGCGCTGGCCGAGGAAGACGTTTGTCTTTGCGCGCTTCAATGTCTGCTTGGTGATCCAACGAACGATACGCACCTTGAGCGTCCCCTCCGTCCATTTCCCAGAATGAATCATCGCCTCCGGGAAGAGATCATAGACCAGGTGCACCACATTCGGATGCAGATACGTCGCCAGCAACGGCGCGTAGAAGGTGTTAGTGCAGACGACCGCGACGTCGGAACTTTTCACACTTCTAACTTCACTCCTCACACTTCGCATGGCCAATGCAGCCATAAGCTGTATTGGATATGCAATGTATTGCCGAAAGCGAAGGAACAGTCGGGCCGGTGTCGACTTCGCCGAGCGATAACTCGCCTCAGATATTTGAAAGCACTGCTTTGCATCAAAGTTCACAGCATTTAACTCACGAATGAGTCCCACGAGGAAGCCAGAATACTCGGTCGACGAGCAGAACTCTACTTTCCCGTTTTTATTAGGAATTTTTGCTTTCACAGTTTGCCTTTGTTTCACCATCTCTGTTTGGCTACGTCATACTTCGAGCACCGCTCTTTTGCTCACGCATGATCGCAAAAGAAAGCCACGAGACTCTGTCGATAACCAAAATCTAACTTACTCTGGCCTACGGCTTCGGAATATATTTCACTTTTATCCATTATGCTGTAACCTGCAGTGTATTCGGCGCATTAGCCTTTTCACCTAGATTATAGCTAGGTTGCGCGCAACGCACGGAAATAGAGGCCGCGAACGCCTCTGCAAAGCAACCAGTCGTGTTCTGCTCGGGGTAATCCAATTCGTCATGCATTATCTAACACTGCAAAATCGTCCACAACGTGAAGCAGGCTTACTTAACATTTCATCATGTGCGTGTGCCGCGTCAGCGTCAAAACGCGGACGGATCAATTTAGCCGGCACGCCACCAACAATGGAATACGCTGGCACATCCTTTGTCACGACACTCCCCATTGCAACAATCGATCCGCGACCAATTGTCACGCCCGCTAAAATACAGACTCGCGCACCAATCCAGACATCGTCCTCAATAAGCGTTTCCGGAAGTTCGGGACGCCCTGCAAAATACATGGGGACACCTGGCTCATCAAATACATGATCTGCTCCTGCAATTGTCACATCGGGCGCAAACATCACATACTTTCCAGCTTTAACCTTACCGCATATATACACTCCCCGATTAACTAAAGAGTATGGTCCAAGCTCAAAGTCCTTACTGATTGTATTTGGAAAAACAACACGACAGGTGGAGTCAATCCCACGTAGCTGATGCCAAAACCAAACATGTAGCATTAACATGCGTCGGATCAGTAAATACACTGAATCATTCTGTCTTAATAAACGTTTTATCATACGAAACTAACAACCTTTCCCCTCGATCACCCAAGCAATCACTTTTGCCTGATATTCTGGATTATATTTCTCATCTACTATTTTATAACATGAACTCCGCACTTTTGCCCGATTCGCTTCAGATAGTTTAATCCAATCGCAAACCTTAAGAACCAGATCACTGACGCTACCTTGCTCAAAGAAGTCACCGTTCTGGCTGGGAATAATTGCTTCGAACTCTGGCCCCTGCCAAGACTTATTACCATGCGTGATTACAGGAGTCCCATAGACCAATGAGTGGATAGCAGTTAGGCCCACGTTGCCTGGCGCGACACAAAGATTAGAAGCATAAAGAAGGTCTGATAGCACTACCTCATCATGACAAGCTCCATAAAACTTCACAGACTTCTGCCATCCCTCACTTTCGACTAGCTGTTGTAGCGTTAAGCGCTCAGGCCCGTCCCCGACAATTAGACATCGAATGTCTGTGTTTGCTTTTTGATTTACGACACTCAATGCCGAGAAGAGTAAGTCTAAACGTTTAACCGCCGTCAACCGCCCGACAAATATGATATAAGGGGAATCTAAACCAAACAGCTCAAGCCGAATCCCTGGAACAATTGACTCCTTTTTTTGCTCTCTGAGAAGTTTTTGACGTTTATAATCTAGGCTATTATATATGACATGCAACCGCTCCGCAGGCATGCCCGCCTCGATCAACAAATCTTTAGCATGATTTCCATATAAGAGCATACCATGAGAAAGCTTATAGAATGAAATCCTAACCCATTTCTTAAACCGCCCCTCATTCCCATACACCCCATGGCTCCAAAAATAAGTTTTCTTCCCCATCATCCGAGCCAAGATCACAGCCAACCAAGTGGAGAGAAAGTTAAACTGCCCAAGGAATATTACAACGTCTGCATTGTTATGCCAGATTGCCCGAAGCAACCCAGACTGCCACAACCAAGGGCCAAGCCATCTATTTTTCAGTTTACTATAACTACATAGACCACTGCAAAAAGTTCGAAGGGGAATCGTCTTAAGTGCGGGGATTTCCGCAACTTCATCTGCAAGCAATTCGAGTTCAAAATCGGCCGACAAACTTTGACACAACTCACGTAATACAGGCTCACGGTAATGGGCGAAATAATGATATACTATAGTCAATTTCTTCATACGGTTACTCTTGAATATTCCTGATACATCAGTTCATAAAACCTCCGCTTGACGACCTGTCCTCGCACCGCATTAGAGTCAAACGCTTTACCTGAAGCATTAAAATACAGCTGCATCCCGTCGAGAATAGATTCCACATTTAAGTAATAAAAAAGCGTAACACTGAGGTGGGCGAGTGAGCGGCACACTCGACCATGACCAGCCATGAAACTTTGCCCCTCCCATTCAATTTCCGCAACAAGACGATGCCTTGCCCTATATTCATTGATCCAGGAGCAATAGACGCGCTCTTAATGTCCACTGAAACACAACACTTTGAATCCTCCATAGTATTCTGCCCTCTCTATACTTTTTGAATTAAGGCACTCATTGCACGGGGTTGAAGCGAGTAGGGCTCCTCATATTCCCAACAGGAACTCCCCGAATCTCCCGCATGCTAGTCAGTAAAAATACCATCGCTACAGCACTCCACTTGGCGGAGAACACCGTGTCGGCAGTTAAATCAAGCAGAATACTCATTCCGCAGAAGATTAGAACTACAACGCGCATGCCCAGCTCTGGAGCGCGAGGTGGAGTTCGCATTAAATTAGCAACTGAACTTATCAAAAAAAACATCAACAAGCCAAGATATGCAATTAACCCAAGGAAACCCGCTCGATAAAACACAGCAATGTAGCCGTTGTCACTCGTAGTCGTCGGAGCATAAGGCATATAGCCGAAAATAAATGTAACTGGCCGACTGAAGATTTGCTCAAGCTGATAAGTCCAAATCTCAACTCGAGAGCCCATGAGCCCGCTCTCTAGAAAAATATCGGAGAACGACTCCGCATAAAACACTGATGCCATGCGCCGAGGTAACAATTCGGGGAATGCAAACGCCCCAGCCATTAAAAGAACAGATGTTATCGGTACTAGTATAAGTAAAAGATAGCCAAAAATATGTCCGCGTTTCACTAAATATACACTCGCGTATGCGACGAGACTAAAAAACCCGATGAGCATGCCAGTCCTCGTCTGCAGTAAAAATATAATGCTATAAGCAAACCCTATTAGGCACAGGAAAGAGAATACCTTAGAAACAAACCTACCGTTGAAAATCTTATCTAGGCTCAACAGCATACATAGAGCAAAGAAGACGCCTAAATAATTCGGATTCCCCATCGTGCCCCCCGCGCGGCTCGTATGACCAATATACAACAGAGACTCTGCATACTTGTGGTAGCCTTCTACGGAAGTAAACAATTTCACGAGCATGATATCAAAGGGTGCGATATTGTAATTATAGACGATAGCAGCGCCAATATTGACAACTCCAGTGGATATAACCACGGCCCAAAGCAGGCGCATTCCATTGACTGAAAAAGACACCTGAGACACTACATAAATCAAAACAGCTAGGCGCAAAGTCGACAGAACCGAGAAAAAGGTGAAGTCTAAGTGTCCCGCGACGATGAAGGATACCACCGACATTAGCGAAATCGTGATGATACAAATAAACGGAAATAGCAGACGAGGATCGATTTTGAATGATCCAATTCTCACGAACATCATCATCGCAACTAGGAGTAACCAAATGTCATCTAGCCGAATGGCAGGAAGCGAAGGAACCTTCCATAATGGTGTAAGCACGACGAGCGCAACATATACCACCACGGCAAGTTCAGTATGGATTAAGTTTTTGAATTTAATCATGGTAGATACCTAAGCCGAATTAATTCAAGAGATTTGCAGTAGCACATGGTGTGCACTATCAACTCTCGAGTGCGAAAGAAGTTAGGATACCCTTAAACACATTCATGTATGATTCACAGCATTTATTCCATGAGAACGCTCTTGAGTGCTGCAGTGCTGCAATTGACATGCAACGGATCTCTTCGGGGTTGTTAAACAAGTGTCTTAATACTCGCTCTAGATCTTTAATATCACGGGGCACCACACTGATGCCGCATTCACCTTCCATAAAGTGGCCATGAAACCCATTATCTTTGGCGCAGATAACAGGAAGGCCACAAGACATCGCTTCTGGATACACTAACCCGTAAGTCTCTGGCGCGCTCGGCAGCACAAAAAGATCGTGCTCTGAAAGTTGCTGCCGAATGACTTCTCTCTCTAAAAAACCTTTAAACTGAACTTTTTCAGCCAAACCAAGCTCATTTACCATCGATTCTAACCGCACACGATCTGGGCCCTCTCCTATCACTGTAAATTCAAAATCGAATGCACCTTTTAGATTCCCTAAAGCTAACAAGATTATATCAATATTTTTTAAAGTCAGCAGGCGACCCACAGTAATCAGCTTAAACTTATCTGCAGATACGGTTGACCGTTCGACTTTCCCATCTAGAAATAAATCATTAATCCCATAGGGTATCACTTTCGATCTGCGCTCTGTGCATTGAGCGATTTTTTTCGCGGCAAATGGGCTCAGAGAAGTCACCTCAGCAGCACTTTCAACGATTCGTTGTGCATTCCACCTCTCGGTTTTATTGCGAAACCGGTGCTCCTCCCTCTGTGTTGATAAGATATAAGGCTTGCCACTTTTTTTTGATAACTGCCGCGCCAACTCACCATCCATATTGATGTAATGCGCATGAATAAAATCATAATCATATCCCTCAAGAAACTCCTCAATTCGCTTCTGATTAGTTAACAGTATTGTTCTAGCGAGGGTATGATATATGTGGCTTTCATTCGACAAATAAATAAAAGGAACCGTTTGCACTGGAAAGCCATGCACCTCAAACCTGTCCAGCTTCCGCGTCTCGCATAATGCTTTTAACGAGGGCTTAAACTTCACCATAAAATCAGTCGCGAAGACGGCAGGCTTTAGCACCTTCACCTCCACCTCAGGATACATCTCCTGTAAGCGCTTGTAGAACTGAAGAATCACATCATTCTCTGCAAGTATCCCTGGAACAGGGCAGATGGTAGCAATTGCCAGAATTTTCATTTTTCGCACAAATGTCTAAATGACTATTTACCCAGTTGACGAATCTTTCTCAATACAGAGAAGAAGACTTTGCCGCTCGCAGGACGTGAATGATTCTCAACTCCAGAGAAATCAGCCCGTTCCATTCGCATCCAAACTGGCTCAATAACGGAAGACCATGGCCCCTCTCCTAAATGAGTTTCCAAAGCGCACATTGTATTGAAGACCCACGCATCCGTCCTCACATACGAGCGCCGATCAACAGCAGTGCCATCTTTCGTCATGATAGGAACAAAACGACCATCACCACGATAAGCTTTCTCAACAAGACAAGAACCCACACCAGCCGCAACCTCCCGATACGCCCCAGCGCGATCGGGAATTACTTTAGCAGCCTCTAGTAATCCGCTTGCGACTGAACAGAATCCCCAAGTATGGATCAATCCTCCAAAATACTTACCACAAGGCGTATAAGGCACTGTGCCGTGCTTTTGATAATAACCAACAATATGATCCGCAGCATCCTGAATCAATTGTAACTGCCCCGGCGCACTCATCGCTTGCTCCGCGATGGAATGCATTTCCACCTGCTGCATCTGATGGTAGAAATCGATCTTACCTTTTTGACGCTCCGAAACATTCGGATCGTCTTGATCCGCATAATGCCAGAAACGCCCAGGATACTCATCTGAAACACTGCTGACTCGCTGAAGATAACGCACAAATCCAAAATAAATTTCTTTTTGCCGCTCAGTGCCACCAAAAACAGAGATGTATTTACCGAGCGCTCCACACGCAAAGGAGACTCCATTATAATTGACCACATCCTTTGAAGAATAGGGGCCATAAGGGATCGCCCACTCTCCATCCTTAACTTGAAAAGCAAAACGCTCGATCCATGCAACCGAGTTAACCGCCGAGACCTTCACTAGCGAGTCATCCTGCTTCGAAAAGTATTCGGCCAAAGCCAACAATCCTGGCAATTCAGGACTAATCGCCTGCCCTTTTCGATGCACGTAGCCAAAGTTAAATTCATAACCAACGTCAAACCCTCCATCGGGTTGCTGCGTCTGCATGATCAAACCAATCGCCTTCTCTGCGCGCACTTTCCACTTTTGATCTCCAGTGGCATCCCACATACGAATAGCACCTAATGCGGATTCATATAAAGTTTGGCTATTATACTTAACGAAAAGCGGGCGATTGATCGTATTCTCAACAATCTTTGAGAGCGCCTTTTTTGCTAAAACTTTCATATTAATTCTCGTCGGCTGAACCATCTTTACTTGCTTCTGTAATTGCCAATAGATTTTCTACGGTGAGCTTCCAGCAATATCTTTCCTGCACTAAAGAAGTGCAATTATCAGAATACTTAAGGTATTCATCGCGAGGGAGAGAGATAAGGTCAGTAATACTCGCGGCAAGTGCTGATGCGCTAAATTGCTTACAAATTCGCCCTGTTTTACCATCCCGAATCACCTCATTCGTCGCAACATCACACTCAGCAAGCTCCGACGAAAACCCCACGGCAGGCGTCCCACAAGCAAAGGACTCCAAATAAATTTGCCCAAACGATTCTACCACAGAAGGCACTACTGTCACGTCTGCCATCGTATAATAAATCGCAAGCGCTTCCAATTGCCTCCCGACGAGTAATACACGACTCTTCAGATTCATGTCCTTCACTTGTCTCTCAAGCACCTGCTGCTCTGGACCATCCCCCACAATCACAAGCTTCACGTTATCTCCAAATTCGCAAAGTGCCGAAATGAGAATTGGAATGTTCTTGTAAGCGGCCAGTCTACCAACTGACAAAATCACTCGCTCACCAGAACCAATCCCAAGCTCCAGTCTTAAACGATCCACCTCTAAAGCGTCGCGCGGAGTAAAATGAGACAGATCTACCCCAGGATTAATTTGCGTGATGTATTTATCACCATAGGCCCGCCTGAGTTCACGCCCCATGAAATGACTAAATACCACACACTTAGCTCTTCCATACAGTTCGCGCTCAACTCGCCCTTGGGCAGAACAATTCAACCAATAGTTAATTCGACGCTTAACGAACTCTTTCACATTCGGTGCTTTTCCCGAAATTATATTTCGCGATGCAAGTTCTGCGGTAATCGGAAAAATATGTAGCAGCTTATGCCGCCAACCCGCTCGAATCGCCGCTAAACCCATCGTATGGTAACGCGACCAGATATAATCAGGCTGAAACGCATCAAAGACTCGCTCCAATCCTTCAGCCGCTTGCTCGACTTCCCACTTAAGACGTAAATGCGGGAGCCGATGGCTCTTCAAAATTGGGATACGAATGACCTCAACCCCTTCGTGAACCTCCGAAGGCGGCAACTCCACAGGCAGTTGATAGCAAATAATTTTCACTTGATGCCCCGCAGACAACAATTCGCGCGATAAAAAATATAACGAATTTTCGATACCACCCATCCGAGGCCACGCGCCTGCGGCAATTAATGCAATCTTCATAACTTACGTGGTAACTTTATGAAACATCTGTTGAAGAGTCTGCTTCAATTTAGCCGGAACGACATCGGTAAATTCACGAGTCGTGAAGCGATTTACTTTAAGGAAGATCGTAAACAATGCGACGAAGATGAGCACACGATAAGCAATAGCCATCTCACCATAAAAGAGCGCCAGACAAGCGGCCGTGCAGCAAAATGCAACACACACAAGATACTCTTTTATGCAATTTGCACCGGAGCCCTGCAAGCGAAACACCACGATAAACAATAAGATTTGACCAAGAATGCCCGCCATCATTCGAGCCGAGATCACCCCTTCAATTCCATAAGGCCCAACCCAGGCCCAAGTAGCGACGCACTGAGTTAACACAACCGCAACATTCATCCCAAGATACGTGATCATCTTTTCGCGTGATAAAACGATCATCGAATTAATATTTCCCAAGGCACCAATGCAGGCAGCAACTGAGAGATAAATCAACCAGTCGGATCGGGAAGCAAGCTCCTGCCCAAAGATGACACAGAATTCTCTGGAGAATAAGACAAAAAACAAAGCAACGCCGAGCGAGAAACAAGTGACAATTCGACAGAGCCGGCTGTATCCACGATTCAGGCTTTCAGATTTGCCCTCCGCAAGCAGTCTAGAAAAAGTCGAAAGCATCACCTGCCCCATCCGTTTGGGGACAAACGTGATAAGCGCAGAAATTTGCATGATCAAGAAATAGAAGCCCAGCTCCTGAATGCCCAATCGATCCAGAATGAAAAGTCGATCCACGTTGCCATATACAAAGATTAGCAGACTGCTGAATTGATAGATACAGGCAAAACGAAAGAAGCCCGACGGCACAAAGCACTTTTCCTTGAAAAATGAAAAATTACCATTCTGCAAAAAACCAATGATGAGGGCTAATGCATTGATCCCGATAAAAAGAAATAGAAGCCATGTATTCGCATGTATTCGAAAGGCATCGGCAAAGAACAAATAAGCCAACAAGATGATGACAGTCAGCACATAGGGCTGAAAGTTCATTAAAATCGCGGCTTCGCGATACCTTAGATGCCCCTGGAAGTTTAAAATAAACACCTGCCCCAACACTGCAACAGTCCCCAAGCTGACTAGTGGCACAATGGATGCGGCATCGAGCTCACGCCCAGCAAAAAGCTGAAATACCGACGGGGAACTAATCAGGATAATTAGCGCTAAAACCCACCACAATAAGGTGATGAATAAATACGCCTTCAAAAACCCCCGCGCCTTATCCTCTGCCTGTATCTTTGGAATGAAACTAGAGAGCGCCGTATTGCCACCAAATAGCCCAACGGAAATCGCCAAATTCACAAAAATAAAAAGTGTGGCAAAAACACCAAGTAATTCACCACTAGCATCAATCCTCGCCAAAAGCCAAGAGCGACCAAAGCCCAAAAAGAGAGCCCCTGTGGTTAAGATCGAGACCCAAAAGGCTCCACTTATAAAACGTGATTTTAACGACTCATTCAAAATAACTCTAGTTGATAGCTAATCTCGTGCATCGAATATCAATTCGATGAATTTGTTGCCCCAATCACCTTTGCAGGAACTCCTGCAGCGATAGAAAAATCAGGCACATCTTTTGTTACAACTGCACCCGCAGCAAGTAGACATGATCGCCCAACAATCACACCGGCAGTGACACTGACTCCACCAGCGATCCATGTCCCCGCACCAATGACTATAGGTTTACCAATACTAGGCGCAAATCGCGCCGAACCATCATTGAATGTATGATTACTACTAACCATGGAGATCATAGGTCCAAGCATCACCTCATCCTCCAAAGTAATACCTCCACGCAAACCACACACCCAACAACCGGGACCAATATAAACATTATCCCCCACTTCAATTCCTTGCATGCACTCAAGCTTTGCCTGCAACGCTACCTGAAAATTCTTACCACAAGCTTTCATAAAGGGGCGGTAAAAATATCCACGGACTTTACAGCCCCATGTAGTTGACGGCAACAATTGTCCAAAGACCTCAAGAAGTCGCTGCGCAATCGAAAGGAACACCACATAAGCCAACTTAAACGCTGACCTACACTTTCGTAAGAATACTGGAATAGGCATATTAATTATAACTTAAGTCGCTTTTTGACAGTCTGTCCTTACTTCGAATCGACCATGCGTGCCGAGGCAATCAAATCCCAATATTCGGATTTATAGCCATACAGAGTTTCATAATAGTTCGCAAATTTCGCAAAACTCTCACCAGAAGAAACTGTCGGTTCGTAGCCTAAAGTATTCTTTGCTTTATCGATACGGTGCCACACACCACGTAACTGCTGCTTACACAATGACACGTTCAGTTGCTCTAGAGTGCCGCTACCTGACTTCTTCGCTTTGACAGATTTCAACTTATTATTGTTCAACTTTCGATTCACAAATTGAAGGCACTTTAGAATCGTTTTGTTTTGAACCAAAAAGGTCTGTTTAAGCATCTGCTTTATCTCACGCTGCTTTGCTAAGCTCTTTAAAAAAACAACCATTGAAAGGTGCTTCGGTTGCATTGCTGCAACTTGGGCCGTGGATATCCTCGGTATATCAGCAACACCGACTCCAGCGACTCGACTCGCATCGATTGCCAAATCCTTCCACGTATACGTATCACCATTTGTGACAAAAATCCTTTCCCCATCGGACTGACTCAGTTGCATACTCTTCTCAATCGCCTGACAAAGATTACACACATCAACAAGGTTGCAAGGATACGAACCATCATCAACAAGGGCAAATTCGCCCTTCAGTATACCATCCAGAACCTGGTGAAAAATCCTCCCATAGGCTCCAGTGACGTGAGGAGGACACAGGACAACAGAGGACAAACCACTCCCATTTGCCTGTTTGATAATGAGATCTTGTTTATTTTTGCTCCACCCGTAACTCCCCTTTACTGCGCGCACCGGTCCGCTTTCATATTCACTACTAGGATCCGGCAGATCGCCATAGACCGTAATACTACTCAGATGAACGAGCCGTTTCACTCCATGCT
>MEHZ011558625.1_pt1 | contig 13439 bp, 11 predicted proteins | sample 897221 | NCBI WGS metagenome assembly MEHZ01 (sample SAMN05514161, study PRJNA337945) | marine metagenome | isolation source: marine surface water | place: Arctic Ocean | collected 2007-12-13
TATGCCTGGTTGGCATGGTCGAAACCGTCGAGCAGTCGACGCAGCTCGCTGGCTGTCTCATCGGGCGATAGGCCCAGGTGCACAGTGACCGCATCGCCGAGACCATTGCGGATCTGGTCGAACGCGAGGTGTTCTTCGGCCTGGGCGAAGTAGTGCAGTTCGAAGCCAAGCTTCATTGGCTGTAGCGCCTGGGCCATGGCCAACAAGGGGGTGACACCAATGCCGCCCGCGATCAGGATGGTGCGAAGCGCGTCGCGCCGAAGTGGGAAGTTGTTGCGAGGCTCAGAGATGGCCAGCAAGTCGCCTTGGCGAACCGTGTCGTGCAACGCCTGTGATCCGCCAGTCGACTCAGCTTCGAGCTTGACCCCGATCCGGTAACAGGCGGTATCACCCGGACCGTTGGTGATCGAGTACTGGCGCACGAGACCATTCGGTAGGTGCACATCGATGTGTGCCCCTGGCTGGAAGGTCGGCAGCGGGTCGCCGGTGGACATCAGCTCGAACGCCATGATGTCGTGTGCTGTTTCCCATTTACGAGCAACCTGTACCCGCAAGGGAGCAAGGCGATCAACCGCCCGCTCGGGCATGACCGACAGCGCCAGTGAGACCTGGTTGATGGTGGCCACCATTGGCTCAGGCGCCGGCAGCTGCGCAGCAGCGGCTTCGGAGGTCGCTACGACCTTGCCTAAGGCCGCGGCGTGGTGGCGTAGTACCGCAAGCTGTTCGGCGTCGGCAGGTGTTTCGGCCAAGACCGCACGAATGACGGAACGGTCCGAGTCAACCGGTTGGACAAAAAAGACTGCCGCACTACTGGCACTGGCGCTGGTCGACGTCACCGAAATCGCAAAGTCAGAAACTTCGACCACGGTCATTTCAGTATCGCCGCCATCGAGCGTCCTTGTCGGCTGGAAATGGTGACTGCGAAGCTGATCCAGCACAACGTGCGCTGGGGCGTTCACCGGCAAGTTGCGCAGCGTGAACGGCGTGCCGGCGTCAAGTACAGAGATGGAAGGAGGCTCGCCTGTGGGATCGTTGCCTGACCAGACCAAGCCGTACTGCTCTACTGCAGGGAAGGTGCGATTGCAGATCGTGCGGGCCGGAGCATCGGCCGGGTGTGCAGGTATGTAGGTGCAACCCGCGGACCGGTTGGCGTAGCGCCAACCGTGGTAGCGACACGTAAGTTCATTGCCGTCGTTGGTGCCGATCGAGAGTCGCACACCACGGTGCAGGCAGCGGTTCTCCCACACATTCACGAAGTTGTCGTCTGCTCGCCAGATCGCAACTTCGCGACCCAGAAGCTGCCCGTGAAAGATGTGTCGGTTCGGCAAATCCAGCGAAGTCGCGACCGGATGCCACAGAGCGCTTGGGTCAGTCATGCGATGGGGATAACTCCGTAAGTTACGCCAAGATCAGACAGCCATCGTCGATAGGCGATGGCAACCTTGTCGGCTCGGATCGGTGTCTCGGATCGGGGGTCAAGCGGCAACAGCTTGGGGTGCTGGTTCTCGAGGATTGGTTTGTCTTGGCCGAAGATGCCTTGCTGGAATTTGCGGATCACCGTGTTGCTGTTGTCGGGATCGAGCAGGGACAGAAACATATGTGCCTCGATTCGGTCGGCGGCGACTGGTCGACAGAACAGCGCGATGACATCCATACGATCGTCAAAGAGCGGTGAGGTCTTGTACAAGATCACGCAGTAGGGGTGCGGCACCCGGTACAAGTAGTCGCTCATTTGCCCTTCGGTCGACGTGGTCGCCGCTCGAGGTTGATAGAAGACACACTCGGTCGCCCACACATCGTTGGTATCGGGATCGATGTGCACGTTGTACTCGGCTACCTCGGTGTGTGGTTCAGCCCCAAGCACGTCGGTGTGCACGTACGGGAAGTGGCCCATGTCCAGGAAGTTCTCGATGGCACGCGGTGCCGAGACGTGGACGCCGATGGTGCCGCCGTGCACATTGCGCCGGTCGGGTTCGGTGAACTCGGGGATGTCGAATAGCGTCTCTGGTGGTGACCCGAGACTGACCCAGATGTACAAGTATCTGGTTGTCGTTGGCAGCGGTTGTTTCGAGTCATCGGCGGAACGCCAAGCGCGTACCTGGTCGTCGGCGCTCTTGGTGTAAGCGATCTCTTCGCCGAGCAACACCAACGTTGCTACTTCGTCGACCGAGACTTCCTCGAGAGGAAGTAGCGGGTGCCATTGATCTAGAATGACCTGGTCATTGCATGGGCTGGCAAGAGTTGCGGTCAATGGTTCCTCGGGCTCATCGGTAGATGCGTTGAAGCTCAGAAATCACAAACTGAGCAGATTGCGATTACTTCGTTTCGAACCTATCGCCTGTTTTTGCTGACTGTCAAAGGGCTGAAAAGAGCTGTGGTCAGAAGTCTTAGGATGAGACTCTGCGCTTGATATGAACGAGATTCCTCTGGTCGACATGGCCCGGTGGTTCGAAGGCGATGACATCGAGCAGGTCGCATTTGCGACCGCGGTCGGTCAGCATCTGTAGCGGTTTGGATTCGTGCTGCTGTTCAATCATGGCGTCTCGATGTCGCCGGACTTGGGTGCGTTGTTCATCTCCGGCCCCAGCGATGTGCCTGACCCCTCGCCTGCCAGACAGCGCCGCGGTGCTTTGCTGAGTCTGGTGTTCTTCCATGAGCTAGATCACGACACAGACATCGAGGTGCTTCCACCGGCAGGGCGGCGTCACACCCACCCCGGTGTCGGCCGATTAGGGCTGATCGCTACCTCGCCGACAAAATGGACGCCTTTTCGGTGCCTCACTGACATCTCTATTCACCTATATTCACGTGCGCGAAACACGGGTGTGTGCCACAAGTGTGTAATTTGACCGGATGCGCTTTTTTCCGAGCAAACAGCTCTTTCGAATACTCGCCATCTTGCTGGCCTTGGCACTGACTGCCAGTGCTTGTGGAAGTGACGGTGCCGATGAAACCTCGGCAGTCGAAACTGCCGATACGTCAGAGATGCAAGACACCGAAGAGCCCGCCGACACCGGCGACGACTTCAGCGGCTTCTCGGTCGTGATGATCCTTGACGGTTCCGCCCAAGACGGCGGCTGGAACAGCACACACGTGCGTGGCGGCGACAAGGTTGAAGCGGCGTTCCCGGGAATCAACATCGAATACGTGGAAGAGGTCGCTCCGGGCCAGACAGCAACAAACGCCTTCCAAGACGCTGTCGATGGTGGCGCCGACGTGGTAATCGGCACCACCTATTACCAAGACGACATGATGGACGTGGCTGCAGCCAACCTCGAGACCACCTTCCTTACCTGGGCCGGTTTCACGACCGCTGACAATGTTGGCCACTTCGATGGCGCATCCGAAGACGGTCGTTACCTCGACGGCCTGGTCGCTGGCTCGCTGACCAAAAGCGGCATCATTGGCTACCCAGTCGGTTTCCCGTTCAACGAGGTCAATCGGGCAGTGAATGCATTCACCATTGGTGTGAACGAGATCAACCCCGACGCGGAAGTTCGGGTTGTCTACATGAACACCTGGTTTGATCCAGCACTTGAACAACAAGCAGCGGAAGCCCTTGCCAACGCTGGCGCCGACGTACTCGCTCACGAAGTGGCCTCGACCGTCTATGCAACGGTTATGGCTGAGAACGGCGGCCATGTCATTGGTTACACCAATGATTGGTCCGACATTGAACCCGAAGCCTGGGCATCGTCGTTCCTGTACGACTGGGGCACCTACTACGTCGACCAGATCCAAGATGTCATCGATGACAACTTCGAACCAGCCATCACTTTTGGCGGTCTCAAGGACGGCTTCATCGACTTCGCTCCGTACGGTCCCGACGTCAGCGATGAGATCCTGGCCCTAATCGAAGAGCGCAAGGCTGCCATTATCGACGGCTCGTTCGACATCTTCGCTGGCCCCATCAACGACAATGCTGGCAATGAGGTCGTTCCCGCAGGTGGCAGTATCCCGTTCGACAAGAGGTACGAGTGCTGCCAGTGGCTCATCGAGGGTGTCGTTGGCGAAATTCCCGGTTGATCCGTAGGCCAACCAGAAACGATGACTTCTGACACCTCGCTTGCTCGGGCCGTCGAACATTCAGCTCAGACAGCGGTAGCCAAGCAAGGCGGACTGCGGCTAAAGGGCGAAGATCTGACCAAGTCGTTTTATGGCGTTCCTGCTATTGACCGGGTCAGCTTCGAGCTGGTAGCAGGCGAGGTGCACGGGCTGCTCGGCGAGAATGGCGCTGGCAAGTCGACGCTGTGCTCGGTGCTGTCTGGGCTCTATCGCCCCGACTCGGGTCAGATCACCATGCGGGGCGAACCGGTGCAGTTCCGGTCCCCGCACGAGGCATCGGGCCATGGCATTGGCATGGTCTACCAGCACTTCCGTCTGGTCGATTCGTTCACGGTTGCGCAGAACATCGTGCTGGGTCTGGGCAAACAGTTCGGCCGACAGATGAAGGTTGTTGAGAACAAGGTCGCCAGCCTGGCCGAAGAATATGGCCTCGACATCGACCCGTCGGCCGCCGTGTGGCAGCTTTCTGTTGGTGAGCAGCAACGTGTCGAGATCCTGAAGCAATTGTTCCGTGGCGCCGAGATCCTGATCCTGGACGAGCCAACTGCGGTTCTTGCTCCGCAGGAAGCGGACCGGCTATTCGAAGCAGTGTCGACGATCGTGGCCAGGAACCATGCGGTCGTGCTGGTGTCGCACAAGATGCGCGAGATCCTGGAACACACCGATCGGCTCACGGTGCTGCGCCGGGGCAAGAACGCTGGATCGGTCGAAACTGCCGACACCAACCCGGCCGAAGTCGCCAAGATGATGTTCGGCGAACGTTATGTAGCTGACTATCGGCCAATCGAAGCGACGACCGCCGCCCGGGCTGGCGAACCAGTGCTGATCGTCCAAGGCCTTGACGTCGAGGGTGACCGCGGACTGGCTGCTGTCAAAGACGTGAGCTTCACGGTGCGGCGCGGCGAGATCGTGGGCGTAGCCGGCGTGTCTGGCAACGGCCAACGCGAGCTGCAAGAGGCCATCGCTGGGCTTCGCTCTGCCAGGCAAGGGTCGGTCACCATTGCCGACACCGACTGTTCGAAGATGGGCCCGCGAGGCCGCACCCGTTCCGGGCTCGCGTATGTGCCCGAGGATCGGCTGGGAACCGCACTGGCTCCGGGGCTGCCGCTCGAACACAACATCGTGCTGAAAAGCTACGACCGGGCACCCCATTCCAAGGGTGGCGTGCTGGCCCCAGCCAACATCGCCGCCACCACCAAACAGCTCGTGGAAGATTTCGATGTTCGTGGCGCACGAGACGGCATGCAGGTCAGCCTGATGTCGGGTGGCAATCTACAAAAGGCCATCCTGGCCCGCGAACTTACAGCCGACCACGACGTGCTCTTAGCTGCTGCACCGACCCGGGGTCTCGACATTTCGGCGGCCGACACGGTCCGCTCGCACATCCTGAACGAACGGGATGAAGGCCGGGGCGTGTTGTTGTTCTCCGAAGATCTTGAAGAAGTCATCCATCTGTCTGACATCGTCATGGTCATGTTCCATGGCGAAATCGTCGGCACGTTCACACGCGACGAGCTCGACATCGACGAGGTCGGCTTGCTCATGACCGGCAGTTCCAGCAAGTGAGCCGCATCTCGGTCCAACCGCGCGCCCATGGCGGAGCGCACGTGCGCTTTGGTGTGCCCGTCGCCTCGCTGGTTTTCGCGCTCATGGTTGGCGCCGTCATCCTGGCACTGGTCGGGAACAACCCCTTCGAGGCATATCGCACGATGTATGACGCCAGCTTGAACGGCTGGACCTCTATCTCTCGCTCGCTCACGTTGGCAACGCCGCTGATCCTGACTGGTCTGGCAGCGGCGATCGCATTTCGCATGAAGGTCTACAACATCGGCGCCGAGGGGCAGCTCTATCTGGGGGCCATCGCGTCGAGTTGGGTGGCGCTCGCGCTGCCACCGGATCTGCCGAAGCCGATCATGCTGACGTTCTTCATCCTTGGCGGCGCGGTCGCTGGTGCGATTTGGGCTGGCCTGGCAGCGATCCCACGAGCGTTCTTGAACGCCGATGAGATCATCACTACGCTCATGTTGAACTTCGTGGCGCTATCGCTCATGAACTACCTGATCTTCGGATCCATGTCGTTCTGGCGTGACCCCGAACGACCCGTACCCCAAGGCCTGAAGATTCCCGAGTCGGCCCGCCTGCCCATCCTGTCGGGCCGATTGCATGCCGGCGTCATTGTCGCCGTGGTTGCCGCCGCGTTGCTGTGGTGGGTGCTGCGACGAACGTCGTGGGGCTTCCAGGTGCGCACGATCGGTGATTCACCCGATGCTGCTCGTTATGCGGGCATGAACGTCAAGCTCAAACTGTTTTGGGTCCTCGCCATCTCCGGCGCACTTGCCGGTATCGCCGGAGCGGTCGAGGTTAGCGGTGTCACGAAGAGCCTGGAACCGAAGGCGCTTGCCACCGAGATTGGTTTCACCGGCATCATCGTCGCCGTTGTAGCCCGCATGAACCCGCTCGGTGTCGTGCCGGTGTCGATCTTCCTGGCCGCCATCGCGACATCGGGTAGCCGGTTGCAATCGATTGGTATTCAGGTCGAGGTCGTCTTCTTGCTGCAGGGCCTGATCTTCTTGTCCGTGACAGCGGGTGAGTTCTTCGTGACCAACAAGGTCAGTCTGAACCGCGGGTCTCCGTCGGCTCTGAGTACCGAGGCGGCGTCATGAACGACTCCGTACTGATTCTGTCGATCGCCAGTGCCATCGTTGCGGGCACACCCATCTTGTGGGCAGCCCTGGGCGAGGTCATCACAGAACGATCGGGTGTTATGAACCTCGGTGTCGAAGGCATGATGCTTGTTGGCGGGGTTGTTGGATTCTGGACCGGTGTACAGACCGGCAGCCTGACCCTTTCCCTCATTGCGGGGGGCCTGGGCGGTGTTGGACTTGCACTGATTCACGCGCTTCTCGCCGTCACGCTGCGAGTCGATCAGACGGTGTCAGGGCTGTCGCTGGTGATCGTCGGCGGTGGCCTGTCTGCCTATATCGGCAGTAGCGGCGAACCGTCCCTGTTGCGGGTGCCGAACGGCGTCGATGTTAACCCACTGTTCCCACAGGTCATGCGCGACATTCCGGGCTTCGGCCCGATCGTGTTTGGCCACGACCCGATTGTCTACCTGGCCATGGTCGCTGCTGCGGGGGCTGCGTACTTCTTGTATCGAACGCCCAGCGGTCTGGCACTTCGGGCAGTGGGTGAGGACCCAGCCGCGGCAGATTCGGCAGGACTGAACGTGGTGAGGATTCGTTATGCCGCCACCGCTGTGGGTGGGTTTGGCGCCGGAATTGGTGGCGCGTATCTCACGTTGGCGGTGCTAGGTACCTGGCAAAACGGTGTAACAGCGGGTCTTGGTTGGATTGCGGTTGCGCTGGTCATTCTGGCTGGCTGGCGTCCCGGTCTCGCCCTGATTGGAGCCTATGTGTTCGGTGGCCTTCGTGGCCTGAGCTTCACCCTGCAACTTGCTGGCGTCGACATTCCGTCGGACTTCCTGGCCATGATTCCGTTCGTCGCGGCGTTCCTTGTTGTGGTCCTGGTGTCGGCGAGCCCAGCGCGTGCTCGCCGCGTCGCCGCACCGGCGGCGCTAGGCGTGCCTTACTCACGTGAAGCAAGATAGAAGATGAGGAGCCCGTCATGACTGCAGCCGATATTCCGCTGATCGACCTAGCCCGTTGGTTCAACGGCACCGAACAAGACCGCCACGCATTAGCCGCCGAGGTCGACGGCGCTCTTCGCAGCCTTGGCTTCCTGGTCGTGATTAACCATGGCATCGACGAGCAGGTCTTCACCGACTGCCGTCAAGCATCGTTGGACTTCTTCCACGGTTCCGCCGAGCACAAGCAAGCAATCGCTCATGATGGCGGCGCGTATCGGGGCTGGATTGGACCAGGCATCGAGTCCAATGCTGCTACCTATGGCATAGAGACACCACCGGACCTGAAGGAATCGTTTGCTTTCGGCGCCGTCGATCTGTGCGATGAGACGTTGCGTGAAACCAATCCGCATTGGTATGCGCCGAATAAATGGCCAGCAGCACCCGAGTCGTTCCCTCCTGCCGCTGAGGCTTTCTGGCGCGAAGGCAAAAACCTGGCCGACGAACTGCTTCAAATATTCGCATTGGCGCTCGGCCTGCCCCAACATGAACTTCTGGACTACTGCCGCGATACGACGGCAACCACCACGGTCAACTGGTACTGGCCCCACACCCACGCTGCGGCAACTACTGGTCAGTATCGCATTGGCCCCCACACCGACTTCGGAACGGTCACTATTTTGGATCGCGAGCCTGGGGTCGGTGGCCTGCAAGTCCAGAACGCTGCCGGTGCGTGGATCGATGCGCCGGTGCTCGAGGGCAGCCTGATCGTGAATACCGGCGACATGATCCGGCAGTGGACGAACGATCGTTGGTGCTCAAACGAACATCGAGTGCTGCCGCCCTCTCCTGATGCGCCGAATGAGGAACTCGTCAGTCTGGTGTTCTTCCATGAACCTGACGCTGACGCGATGATTGCACCGCTCACAACGTGCGTCTCGGAAGGCAACCCTGCTCGGTATGAACCGATCTCGGCATCTGACTATCTCTCTGCAAAGTTTGCTGCGCTAGCCAGCCCTGGAGGGTGACCGACACATCGGCGATCGACGAACAGTCCGAGCACGAGCTGCTTCGCCGGTATTGGTACGCAGCGTCGTATGCGAGTGCTCTCGACAGTGGGGCTGAAGATGGAGGACTCGTCTCGGTCACAATCCTTGACGAGGACATTGTCATCGCTCGGCTTGATGGCGAACTGGTCGCGAGCCTGGATCAGTGCCCGCATCGTGGTGCGCCGTTGTCTGGCGGAATCGTGGTTGATCACAAAGGCAGCGCATGCCTTCAGTGCCCGTATCACGCATTACATTTCGATGCGGCAGGAACAGCGGTGCATCTGCCGGCAGCGCCAGGTGACCGGCTACCGTCGCGGCTCAATCTCCGCCTGCTGCCGTGTGAAGAACACCATGGCATTGTCTGGGTCTGCCTCGACCCGGAGCCATTGGGCCATATTCCACCATGGGAAACGTTTGACCAGCCAGGAGTTGGGCGGTACCAGAACGATGCGGAGATCTGGCACGCAATGCCATCACGGGTGTCGGAGAACTTCAATGACCTGGCTCACCTGTCCTTCATCCATGCGCAAACGTTCGGTGATCCAGCAAACACCGAGGTCCCGCCTGAGGTGCTAACGGTGTCCGACGATGGCCACACGATCACCCATATGGTGACCATGGCTCAGCTCGACCGAGTGACACACGACGGCCCCCTAGTGCCAGTCCAGGTCGGCTACACCTACATCCACACCATGGCGTTCTCCACCGAACTGTGCGTTCAGTACGACGAAGATCGCGCCGAGTGGATTCAGATGACAGCGACACCGGTGAGCCCCACATCGGCGCTGGTCTTCCAACAGAGCGTTCGCAACTTCGAGATCGACGGCGACCTCGCCGGCTGGCAAGAGTTTCAGAAGACGGTCAATGGCGAAGACCGCGACCTGCTCGAGGTACTTAAGCCCGAACGCATTGGTCTCGACGGTGCTCAGTCAGGCGAAGTCGCCCTGTCGGTCGATGCATTTACGATTGCCTACCGGCGACTGTGGCGGGCACTGCTGGGCTAGCTCTTGTGCGGCGAGCCACTGCTATCCCCACGATCATGGCTCCCGCAGCAAAGAACAGGCCAGCGTTTGATGCGGCCCGAAACGCGGAACGACTTTCGTCACTGGCGACCTCGCTGATAAGCGTCGACTGGCCTTCTTCGAGCTGGCGCTCAAAGACGACATGCTGGAGGCCGCCGAGCAAACCCACGCCGAGCGAGGCTCCAAGTTCAATCGCCATATCGTTCAAGCTGGCAGCTACTCCTGCGAATGCAGGTTCGACGTCACCCACTACCCGATCGACCGAGAGCGGGATGGCAAACCCATTGCCGAGGCCGGCGATCAGGCCCGCCGCGATGAACATTGAGCGATTTCCCTGTGGAACGAGCGCCATACCGACATAACCAATGGCCATCAATAACAACCCGGCTGTAATCACGTTCTCAATACCGAAGCGCTCGCGAAGTGGGACACAGTTGTTGGCAGCAACGACCTCGATGATGCCGATGGGAACAAGCAGGAGCCCGGTGGCGAGCGCTGTTTCTTGCCAGCTGATCTGCAACAACAATGCCGCTACGAACAGCACCCCGTTGAATCCAATCGCGGCGATGACGAGTGTGCCTGCACCCGCGACGCGGTCGCGATCGTCGAAGAGCGATAACGGAAGCAGAGGATCGGTCGTCCGGCCTTCGTGGACGATAAATGCCTTGGCGAACACGATGGTGCCGACGAATGCAGCGATGGTTGCGGGCGCGATTGGTTCACGTGGTCCTTCGATGGACACATAGACCAGGCAGGCGACCGCTGCGACCGAGAGCACAGTGCCGACCACATCGAAGCGCCCGGTTCGTTGACCCGGCAGGGCCGGCACCCACAGCCGAGCGCCGACCAGACCGAGTACCGCAAAGGCTGCGTTCAGCAGGAAGACGGCTTGCCAACCAGAGACGGTCAGTAACCATCCGCCAATGGCTGGACCAAAGGCGCCACCAGCGCCGGCCAGGCTCGACCATGCAGCGATAGCGCGACCTCGGTCACGATTGCTGAACACCTCGCTGATGGCCGACAACGTTGCCGGCATCATGACGGCGGCACCCAGACCTGCCACAACGCGGGCAGCGATCATCACGTCGACCGAATCCGCGGTCGCGCCAAAGGCGTTCCCCGCGCCGAAAATAGCGAAGCCAACGAGAAGCGCAGCCCGACGCCCAATACGATCGCCGAGTGCGCCGCCGGCGAGCAGGAGCCCAGCGAACACGATGGCATAGGAGTCAACAATCCATTGCAGGTCGCCGATTTCGGCATCGAAGTCACCGGCGATTTCCGGTAGCGCAACGTTTAAGGCGGTGAGTGCGACAACCAGCAGAAAGACGCCAAGGCACGAGACCGCGAGCGTGCGCCACCGGTCTGGATGACCCTCGTCGGCTAGTGGTTCATTAGACACGGTCAGCTTGTGAGCGTTGGGTTACTAAAGTCGGCGCGCAGGGCTGCCTTATCGCTGTCGTCTAACCATGATGCGGTGATCGCCGCGTCGTTGATGGCAATCATGGCGTCGTGATCGAAGCCAAAGGTCGCGGCAATACGCTGGTACTCGTCGGCCAGGTCGAACTGGAAGAAGGTCGGGTCATCGCTGTTGAGCGTGACCAGCGCGCCGGCCTCGCGCTGAGCAGCGAAGGGATGATCGGCGAGCGAGTCGACGATGCCGAGCGCCATGTTCGACGATGGGCAACTCGTCAGTGGGATCTGCTCGTCGATGACCTGGCGGGCGAGTTCGGGATCTTCGAGCAGGCGGGTGCCATGGTCGATGCGGTCGATACCTGCATCGACCATGTGTCGGATGTTGTCGGCGGGGCCGTCTTCGCCGCAGTGAAAGCAAGTCTTGAGCCCGATGTTGTGTGCCTCGGCCATGAGGGGTGCAAACAGTCGGTGGTCGATACCCCGTTCGGTCGAGTCGCCGCCAATACCAATGAGTAGGTCACGGTCGAGACCTCGAGCAACTTCGAGCAGCGCCATCGCTGGACCTAAACCCTTTGGCTTGTCGACGTCGAGAATGAGCCGGGTGCGAACACCGAAGTCGGTCTCGCCCTCGGCGACACCGGCGGCCAGACCTTGCCACATGACATCGAACGGAATGCCGCGTTCCAAGTGGAAGCCGGGCGAGAAAAACATCTCGCGGTACCTGATGCCTGCGTTGGCGCCATCTTCGGCGGCCTCGTATGCCAGGCGGTGGAAGTCCTGCGGAGTTTGTAACACCGAACAAACCGTGCCGAATGCGGCCAGGAAGTCAGCGAGCGATTCGTACTCGTACAGATCTGACGGGTCGTCGACGCCGATGTCGATCTGATGGAGGGCTGCGAGGTCGGCAACAGTCTGGGCGCGGGCAGCGCCTTCGACATGACAGTGCAGCTCAACCTTGGGCATCAGGCGCAAAGGTGAATTGGGTGCAGCTGTTTGTGATGCGGAGTCCAGAGCCATGGGCTGAATCTAGTTCTGGCGGGGAACAGCGATGGCATTCCCATGTTGCTGTCGCATGAATTGCTGAGACATGGATTGCGTGGCGGGCGGCCGAAGTGGCAGGGTCGTGCGATGGCGGCTGTTGATGAGATCTGCACGGATCCAACAATTCTCGATCAATGGCATCCGCTGGCGGCTCTGAACGAGATTGGTGCAGGTGTTGTGGCCGAGACGATGTTGCTTGGTCAGCGCCTGAGTTATCGGGGCAATGGCAAGGACGACGCGACTGCTTGGGTGGCTGCGGACCCGGCCGCGGAACCGATCGCTACGTTGCTGAAGTTCGGTTACCTCTGGGCATGTCTTGGTGAGCCCCCGGCAGCGCTGTTTGATATTGCTGAGTATGACGAGCCCGACCGCCGCAATCTGAACTCCGCGTCGATCGGTGTGCACTGTTCGGCGCCGCGCGCCGTTGAGAACTTCTTAGACATGGGTCACTTCCCGTTTGTGCACACCGGCTACCTGGGTGAGGAACCACACTCCGAGGTCCTCGAATACCAGGTCAGCACCGACCCTGACACCGGCGACCTGTGGGCAACCGAGTGCCTTTTCTGGCAGCCGATGGCAGCGGCCTCATCGACGAATGGACAGATGGTCGATTACCTGTACAGGGTGCCGCATCCGTACTGCACGCTTCTCTACAAGTCATGCCCTGGCGACGAGTCGCGTATGGATGTTGTTGCCCTGTTCAACCAGCCGATGACAGCAACACACATTCGTGGTCACATGCTGATGAGCTATCTGGACGACGCCAATGACCTGGTCGCGCTTCGCCATTTCGCACAGACAATCTTTGCTCAAGACAAGCCGATTCTCGAGAATCAGTATCCCAAGGAGCTGCCACTGGACCCGCGGGCCGAAACCCCGATCCGGGCCGACAAGATCGCCATTGCATATCGCCGCTGGCTCAGCGAACTAGGCGTGACCTACGGCGTCATTCCTGCCTAGCTAGATCGGCCAAGTAGCCCCACCGCTGTAGTAGCCCTGAGGGGGATCCAATAGGTGGTCCAGCACTCATGGTCGGACGCGTAACGACCCCCAGCTCGAAGAGCGAGGGGCCGTTACGAGATCAGCAATACGGACTCAGGCCCGCATTCCCTTTGCTATTGCTCCCACGACAGCATCTTTTACCGGGATCATGCCGAAGATGACGACACCATTAATTACCCAGCTCATCCAGCTAGAACGCATCTCGCCAGTGAACACGGTAACAAGGTCGATGTCGAGGAGCCATACCATCCCGATGGCAACAGC
>MEHZ011417923.1_pt1 | contig 13430 bp, 14 predicted proteins | sample 897221 | NCBI WGS metagenome assembly MEHZ01 (sample SAMN05514161, study PRJNA337945) | marine metagenome | isolation source: marine surface water | place: Arctic Ocean | collected 2007-12-13
GGGTGTCGGGCTATCCCGAGGAAGCCAACGAGCCAACGCTGCGGACATCAGGCACCGACGACAACCCGATTGCGTGGTTCCTGCTGACCCGCGCGGACGGCAACGAACGCGACATGATCACCTATGGTGATTTCCTGGAAGACACCGTCCAGGAACGCATTGAACGTATTCCCGGCATTTCCGGCGTCAATATTTTCGGCGAGACCGAACGCGAAATGCGCGTCGTCGTCGATCCCGAACAACTCGCCCGTTACCGCCTGACCGTCAGCGACGTCGTCAACAAGTTGCGCGCCGCCAACGCGTCGATTTCGGGCGGCGATGTGGACGAGGGTAAGCGCAGCTATGTGGTGCGCACGGAGGGAGACTTCACCACCACCGATCAGGTCCTCGACGTGGTGTTGCGATCAGACGCTGAGCTGGGCAATGGCCGCATCGGCCGCGTTACCGTGCGCGACATCGCCACTGTGGAACTCGGCTACAAGGAAGCCCGCGCCCTGCCCCATCGCCGCGACGATCGGGCCATGGCCTTCAACATGACCCGCGAACAGGGCTCCAACGTCCTCACGGTCATGAACGAGGTCCATCGGGTGACCCGCGACCTGGCGGAGGGCTCACTGAAGCGTGTTGGCTTGCTGCTTGAGAATGTTTTCGACGAAACTTTGTATGTGAATTCAGCGATCTCGCTGGTGCAGCAGAACATCCTCATCGGTGGCGTGCTGGCCGCACTGGTCCTGATGCTGTTCCTGCGCTCCTGGCGTCCTACGCTGGTGGTGTCCCTGGCCATTCCGGTCTCCGTGATCGGCTCCTTTGTGGCCATGGCCGCGCTGGGTCGCTCCCTCAACGTCATCAGCCTTGCCGGTATCGCGTTTGCGGTCGGCATGGTGGTCGATGCCGCGATCGTCGTACTCGAAAACATCTACCGCCTCCGCCAGGAAGGTCAATCGCGCTCGGAAGCCGCCTATAACGGCGCGTCCCAGGTCTGGCCGGCTGTCCTCGTTTCCTCTCTCACCACGGTGATGGTGTTTATCCCGATTTTGATCATGGAACTCGAGGCCGGCCAGCTCTTCCGTGATATCGCCGTGGCCATCTCCGTCTCCGTGCTGCTCTCGTTGCTGGTGTCGGTGACAGTAATCCCGGCCCTTGCAAACCGCTTGCTTGTTGGTGATGTCACCGACAGCAGCAAGATGATGCGCCTGCCCTTTATCGATGATTTCGCCCGCTCGTTTGTCGCCTTCTGGCAGAGCTATACCCAAATGGTCGTGCGCTCGAAATTTCGTGCGCTTGGCGTCGTCGCGATCATTACTATCACTGCGGGCGTATTTACTGCTGCTTTCGCACCGAAGCTCGATTACCTGCCGACCGGCAATCGGAATTTTGTATTCGGCATCGTGAACCTGCCGCCGGGCTACAGTTTGTCCACGGTCAATGAAATCACCGAACGCATCGCCGAGCGCACCCGCAAATTTTGGGCTTCGGAAACCGGCCCGGAATCCGCCCCCGGTGAGCCACCGAAATTCGAGCGTTTCATGCGCGTGCCGTTCGCCGGAAGGGCCTTTATCGGCGGCACCTCCGTTGATCCCAGCCGGGCCTCAGAACTCGGCCCGGTCATCGAGGAAGCTGCTTCCCACGAGCCCGGCACACGGGCCTTCGCCCGCCAACCCTCCCTCTTCGGCCGGTCGTTGGGGAGCGGGCGGACAATTGATGTTGATGTTCGCGGCTCGGATCTGAATGAAATATACGGCACCGCGCAGAGTGTATTCTTCCGCCTGATCGGTGAATTGCCTTTCAGTCAGGGGCATCGCACCCGTCCAATTCCGAGCCTCACGCTGTCTGCCCCCGAAGTTAAAATCGTGCCGGACCGGGTTCGGCTCGCCGATAACGGTCTGTCCGCGGCTTCGTTGGGCCAGTCAGTCGACGCCTTCAATGACGGTCTGCGGGTCAACGAAATCACAGTCGATGGCAAACGCATCGATCTGACCCTCGCCGGCCCCCGCAACATCATCGGCCAGACCCAGGGCATCGGCGCCCTGCCGGTGGTCACCAGTGACGGGCGTATTGTGCCGGTCGAGGGGCTTGCCGATGTCCGTATCACCTCCGGCCCGACGGAAATCCGCCGGGCTGAACGGGCGCGCACCGTGACGTTGCAGGTGACGCCAAACGCAGACACACCTCTCCAGGAAGCTCTCGAGAGGATTCAGAACAAAGTCATCAAACCGATGCAGGAGGCCGGCCTGCCCGATGGAGTGAGCCTGCATCTGACCGGCACCGCTGACAAACTCATTGAGACCTGGGACGAAATGGTTATCGATCTGCTGCTCGCGATCATCATCGTCTATCTGGTGATGGCCGTGCTGTTCGAGAGTTTTGTCTACCCGCTGATCATCTTGCTGACTGTTCCCGTTGCGGCAGCGGGCGGCATCGCCGGGCTCGCAATGCTCAACATCTGGGTCAACCAGCCGCTCGACATGCTGACCATGCTCGGTTTCATCATCCTGACCGGAATTGTCGTCAACAATGCGATTCTGCTGGTCCACCAGACGCTCTATCACATTCGAGAAGACGGGCTGAGCGCCGATGACGCCATTTTGCGGGCGACCCAGAATCGGGTGCGTCCGATCTTCATGTCGACCCTGACATCGGTCTTCGGGATGCTGCCCCTGGTCGTATTCCCGGGCGCAGGCTCTGAGCTTTATCGCGGACTTGGGTCCGTCGTGCTGGGAGGATTGTCGCTCTCCGCCGTGCTCACATTGGCTATCGTGCCGCCTATGATGTCGATCACAGTCGGCTGGCGCGAAAACCGCAAAGGTCCACGAGCAAAGTCGGTTGTATCGCCGGCGGAATAGGCCGCGCGCGTTTGCCGAACACGCAGATTACTATGGGGCCGTCATGAACACTTCCGATCACAGCCTTGCCGGGATTCCGTTTCTCTCGCCGCTCGATGAGCCGTCGCGAAAATCGCTGGAGCGACGCGCGCGCCGGGTTCGCTACCGAACGGGCGAAACGATCATCGACCGGGAGAGTGATTCACGAGATGTGTATTTCGTGGTCGACGGCCGGGTGCGCGTGGTGAATCTCTCGATGTCAGGACGCGAGGTCACATTCGACGAAATGGAAACCGGAGGCGTCTTTGGTGAATTGGCCGCTCTGGATGGCCAGCCCCGATCTGCCGGGGTCGTGTCTTTGGCCGACACTTTGGTGGCCTCGGTCTCCCCGGACACTTTTATGAACATGCTCCGCGACCATCCTGACATGGCGATCAGCATGATGCAGGAACTGGCGAAGATCGTCCGGGCCTCGACCGGCCGGATCATGGGTCTGAGCACATTGGGCGCCCACAACCGGGTGCATTCGGAAATCCTGCAATATTACGTCGCCCAGTAGTGTAGCCGGAAGGAAGAACAGAACAAAGGTGTAGCTCGAAAATTCCATGGAGCTGCAGCCTCCGAACGCCTCTTGCTCGTTCTCTAGAGTTCAGCGTATTGCACGAAACCAGGTGCGCCGCAATTCAGGCTGATTTACGGATTATGCACCTCGTCGGTTGCTGCATCATTGCGAAGTGACTATCTAAGTCAACGTGAGCGATCCCAACAAAGAAATTGGTCTTATTGAACCCGCGATGGTGTTGCGCCTGCGATGTCCTGAAACCGGCAATGTGTTGCAGCGCGATGGTGCTTTTTTGCGGACCGAGGATTCAGCACATCGGTATCGAGTGAATGAACTCGGCGTGCCCTTGTTTGCCGAATCGGTTCTTAGTTCGGATGCCGAACGGCAGCGCGAGCATTACGACCGTATCGCTGCAGCTTATGTCGAGAATCTCGACTACCCCCACACAGAAGTCTACACCGCCTATCTTGATCGCGCCCTGCACGACGCGATTGGCGACCGCGATCTTGGGGTAACCGCCGAACTTTGTTGCGGCCGGGGCGAGGCACTTCGGTTGCTCGCCGATCGTATTCCCGAGGGGTTTGGGGTCGATATCTCCGAAGAGATGCTCAACGCCGCGATCCACGAAGGCGTGCGTGAATCGTGGACCCTGGTTCAGGGCGATGCCACAAAAGTGCCGTTGGCCGATGAAAGCGTTGATTCGGTGGTCATGCTGGGCGGCATTCATCACGTGAATGATCGCGAAGGACTGTTTCGGGAAATCGCGCGAATTCTTAAACCCGGCGGGCGATTTTATTGGCGTGAGCCGGTCAGTGATTTTTTGCTCTGGCGTGGTTTGCGCGCACTCATCTACCGCCTGTCTCCGGCGCTGGATCATGAGACCGAGCGGCCGTTGCGTTACGTGAAAACCAAACCGCCCCTCGACAATGCGGGCGTCGGCACGGGCACCCGCTATGCTACTGACAAGGGCAATGTCCAAGGGACCGACGACGCTCTCAACAAGACTGGCAATTTCACTACCCCCCCCCGACAGACGGTTCCGCGGTCGACGCCACAGGCCAGATCCGCAACGACCAGGATGCCGGTAAGGTCGCGGCGCGGGCACTTGTCACCGTGACCATCAACAATGGCACCGACGTCATCAGCGGAGAAGGCACCGCCGCCACCACCACGGGGGGAGGGTGTTGTGTATAATAATCCAGCCCGGTTTAATCTGCCCCTTCGAATGAGAAAATCACTTGCTGTCCCGCAATCCCGCCAGCACATCCGGCGCGGCTGACTGGATCATCCGTAAATCAGATGTTGGCGTGACCAGATCAAATCCGTCAGCGATCATTTTGGCCGCATAATCCGTGCTCGTTGCGTGAACCCCCGCGCGGATACCTGCGGCGTGGGCGGCGGCCAGAATTTCCGCGATCAGCTCGGCAACCGGCCCGTCGAAATTGTTATGTACCGGCGGGTGACCGTGAGAAAAAGCGAGATCCGTCGGTCCGATATAAAGCGCGTCGAGCCCCGGGGTTTCAGCGATTTCCTTCAAATTGGCCATCCCCTCCCGCGTCTCGATCATCGCAAAGGTCGCGATCTCGCCATTGGCGGTCTTCTGATAGTCGCTGCCGCCGACGATCATTCCGCGATAGGCCCCGTTGGAGCGCATGCCCTCGGGCGGATAGCGACAGGCGGACACGAAGTTTTCAGCGTCCTCCCGGCTGTTTACCATCGGGCAAATGATTCCATAGGCCCCGGCATCAAGCGCGCGCATCATCACCGAAGGCTCGTTCCACGGCACCCGCACAATCGGGGTGACATCCGTGGCGGCCATCGCCTGCAACATCGGCACCGCCGCCGCGACGTCGATCGAGCTGTGTTGAAGATCGATGGTGAGTGCATCCCAGCCCTGATGGGCCATGACTTCAGCCAGGTGAGATCCCGGCAGCGATAGCCAGCCATTCACTGCAGCATTCCCCGCCGCCCAAGTGTCCTTCAACTTGCTCATGCGAATTCACTCCCCATTCGTGATTGTTCGTTTGTTACCGACAGTTTCGCATGCGAAGCAGAACCCGCGCCAGCATCACGCAGTAGGCGGTTTGGCAGACAGGGCCGAACGAAGCTCGGCCTGTCGATCTGCAGTAAGCGGGTGCTTCCAGACAATGGCCAGGGCAATCAGCTTAAAGCCGACCGGGCAGGCCCCGAACAAAAGCGCCAGCACCAAAATTGCCTCCGGATGATTGTACATGTCCGGCACAAATCCGACGGCATCGAGAAGTGTGAGAGAACCGCCCACCACCAGCGCGGCAGCTGCCTTGGCCGCCATGCCCCAGACCGCGAAGTATATGCCGGTGCGCTGCTTGACCGATTCCAGCGTATCCTGATCGACCGCATCGGCCAGCATTGAAGCGGGCATGGCCAAATCTGCCCCCAACGTGAACCCGGCGATCAGCGTCACCGCAAGGAAAGCAATCGTATCCCCTGACCCCAGGAATGGGATGATCGCAAATGCGAGGATCGCCAGAATCAACCCATATCGCCAGGCTAGGTGTTTGCGGAGACGACCGGAAATCCATAGCCAAACCGGCGTGCCGGCGATGGCAGCAACGAAATAGGCCGCCAGAAAAATCGCGGTCCAGTCCGGACGTTCGATCACCTGTTCACATAAAAGAACATCAACGTGATGGGAAACGCGTTGGCCAGACCATTGGCAAAGTATGACCCCAGGATCCGCATATAGGGTTTGTTTGCCAGCATGATACGCAGCCCGCCGCGCCAGTCGACGCTGGCGGCCGTCGTCCGCGGTGGCAGCGGCCGTTCGCGCACGAACCACGCCGTGGCGAGAATAGGAAACGGCAGAACAATCAGCCCCGACCAGGCGATCAGCTGCAGCGCGTCACGTTCGGGAAAGAGGCTGTTGCCGAGCGCGCTGGCAACGACAAAGAGCATCGCCGCGCACAACGTTCCCACCACCGCAAAAAAATATCGGTAGAGAAATACCCGGCTGCGCTGATGATAGGCCGGGCTGAGCTCGGCCCCCATCGCCGTATAGGGCATGAACAGCGCGGTGCCTGAGGCAAACAGCACAAAACTCCAGAGCGCCAGATAAGCCACCCCCGCATCAGATGGCGGGAGGAATAACTTGTATACGGCGATCGACAACGGAAGCCAGGCAGCCACCATCCAGGGGATACGGCGCCCGAACTTTGTCCGGGTTTTATCACTGAGCCAGCCCACCAGCGGGTCGGTCACAAAATCCTAAAGACGCGTCAAGAGGATGACCAGCCCGGCATCCCCCATGGTGATTTCACCGAGCGAGGAATAAACCCGCGGCACAAACATGAACATGCCGATCGCCAGCAGCGAAATCGGCATCGAGAGCGAGACAAAAATCACGAGGGTCGGAATGCCGAGGCGTTCCTGCTCAGCGTCTCCGTTCGATGATGTGTGATTAGAGACTGACATCTATGTCTGGACCGGCCGGGTTCAATGAACCGGTCGAGATTCTCCTTCGTCACGTTGCGGCAAGACAGGCGACGGCCCGGATTGATGATGCACGAGCAGCCAGGCATCGCCTGTACGCACAAACGCATTGGTGGCAATCAGACTATGCGCGCCGACCTTCTCATAACAGGCAACAATTCCTGTATCGCCATACAGACGCGCAGTCGGTCGCCGCATTTCGATATCGAAACTCGCTGGCACATCGAGAATTTGGCTCCAGCTTTGCAGAACGTCTTCAAGGCCGAAAACAATATCCGCACCGGGATGAATAATGCTCACGGGACGCTCAGTGGACCAAAGATCGCGCATCGCGTCGGCATCAGCTGACGCAAAAGCCACGTAAAAGGCCTCATTGGCAAACAGAAGTCGCTCCTCATCACCCATCACTGCGGTTCCCCTCGTCCCCCTCTAGATATAGCGTTTGGAGGAACACATCGCTGTAACGTAATTGTTAACCCAGCCGCCACAGGTTTTCGTGATCACGACGTATCGGCGCAATAAGAGATAGAACCGGGATGAAACCTTCGGCCTACGCAGATGATCTTGAATCCCTTGAGGCGCGGATCCGGCTTGAACTGGACCTCATGGACCACCCCAAGACCCCATGGGTGCCACAGCGCCAGCATGCGTCGGGCGCCCCCATCTATGATGTCGTGATCGTCGGGGCCGGGCAGGCTGGCCTGTCGATTCTTTTCGCGCTGGGTCGCGAGAATGTAACGAACATCATCGCGCTGGATCGGAACGCCGCCGGGCGTGAAGGCCCCTGGATGACGTTCGCCCGGATGAACCTGCTCCGCACCAACAAAAACATCACCGGGCCGGCTCTGGGCTTCCCGTCGCTGACCCCGCGTGCCTGGTACAGCGCCAAATACAGTCCGGACGACTGGGAAGCTCTGGCGCGTATTCCGCGCACCGAGTGGCAGGATTATCTAATCTGGTATCGTCAAATTCTCGACCTGCCCGTTCGCAACGAGACTGAAGTCGGACCCCTCGAACCAGAGGCTCCCTATGACGCGGGAAGCCTGATCCGGGTCCCGCTTTCCGCGACAGGCCCATCTGGCGAAACCGGGATCATTTACGCACGCGAGGTCATTCTCGCGAACGGAATCGACGGCTGTGGCGACTGGAACATCCCGGAAGTTGTGACCGAAAACCTGCCGCTTGATCGCTACGCACAGGCAAATACCGAGTCTGATTTCGATACCCTGAAATCAAAGCGCGTCACGGTGATCGGTGCCAATGCCAGCGGGTTCGACGCCGCAGCTGTGGCGCTGGAGAGCGGCGCAGAAAATATCGACCTTTTGGTGCGCCGGCGCGAAATACCGAAAATCAACGCGCATCGTCCCCTCGATAGCAATGCCTGGCACCTGCATTTCGCCGATCTCGATGTGGAAACGCGCTGGCAGCTGATGGTCCACGTGATGCAGAACAACCAGCCGCCCCCACAAGACAGTTTTGATCGCGCCCGGGCCCTTCCCGGTTTTCAAATGCACGAAGATTTCGACATTCGTTCTATCGAGCTGAAGGACGGGGAAATCACCATTCAATCGGCGAAAGGGGATGCGGTTCAAACCGACTTCGTCATCGCCGCGACCGGGTTCGTTTGCGATTTTACACGGCGCACCGAGACGTCAGGTATCGCGGAACACATTGCGCTCTGGCGCGAACGCTACACCCCACCCGACGAGACCAATTGGGCCCCGATGGGCACATATCCCTGGCTGGAAGGGGGATTTTCCTTCCAGGAAAAAACCCCCGGCAGCGCGCCGTGGTTGCAGCATATTTATTGTTTTTCGCTCGGGACGAAGCCCAGCCTCGGATTGACCGGCGGGTCAGCCTCCTCAATCCGTCACGCGGTTCCCCGGCTCATTCACGCGGTCACGCGGCAGCTCTTTCTCGATGACGTAGAGCATCACACTACAGCTCTGCTCAGCCATGACGGAATCGACCTGGTCGAATAAGCCTGAGACTACTGGCCAGAGCGGTGTGCGAAGGCCTCTTCCGGAACAAAGTCGAGCTGACCGCCGCCACCCGGCTTGAGCCAATACTGCTCCAGGGTCGCGGTGATCTGCTTTTCAAAACACAGCAGGTGCAGCGGGTACCAGCCCGGTTCGGCGATCTCCACAGGAATCAAATCAGAGAACCGGTCACTGTGAACCAGCGGGTCATAGACAACTCGCTTACCACCAATTTTCAAATCCACGCCGTCATTCGACTGCATGGCGATCGTGTAGGTGCCCGCCACCGGAAAATTGATGTAACCTTTAATATCTGCGCCCACGCCATCGGCGCGCCCGCTGGTCAGAACATCGCCATCGCCGACGAAATAATCGAGCAGCAGAATGGGTTCACCCTTCACGCCGGGCTTGTATTTCGCCCAGTCCGGAATCTCGCGGGTCTCGTTGAACCTGTTGAAGTAATAAGTCACTGCCAGCCCGGGCTGGAACTGTTCAGCTGCGGGTTGCGGCGTTGCGGGCACAAGCCCCGTGATCGGGTCAGCTGCTTGAACCGCAAACGCGCCTGTCATCGAAATCGCCGCCGCCAGAACGGTGGCCCTCAATACGGTCCCCATCAGTGACCCCCGTTGGGGTTGCCGACCGTCCAGTTCCACGGACGCACGTCGGTGTTCGAAAACAGGCCAGCCTTCGTATAGGGATCATCGGCGGCGAGCGAACGCGCGTCCTCGATCGATTCTGCCTCGACCACCAGCAACGAGCCGGTCATGCGGGAGCCGTCTTCGCTGGGTGTCGGGCCCGCCTGCACGAGTTTGCCGTTCTTGCCGTGATTGCGCAGATATTCGAGATGCACATCCCGGGTTTCGGCACGCAATTCAATGCCGTCCTCGATGTCCGTGTTCACGATGATGAAAAACATAATTGTCTCCTGTGGTTGTCCAATCAGGCCTTTTCGAGCATCACCGCGATGCCCTGCCCGACGCCGATGCACATGGTGCACAGCGCGTATTTAGCGTCGCGCTCCTGAAGCTCATAGGCCGCCGTGGTTGCCAGACGCGCTCCGCTCGCTCCCAGCGGATGACCGATCGCAATGGCGCCGCCATTCGGGTTGACGTGTTCGGCATCGTCGGCGAGCCCGAGATCCCGGGTCACCGCGAGGGCCTGCGCGGCAAAAGCCTCGTTCAGCTCAATCACATCGACATCGCCGATCTTGAGACCAAGGCGCTCGAGCAGCTTGCGGGTGGCTGGTGCCGGGCCAAACCCCATGATCCGCGGCGGCACACCCGCCGTCGCCGTCCCAACAACGCGGGCAATCGGGGTCAGGCCGTATTTCTCAACTGCCTCTTCGGAGGCGATGATCATGGCGCAGGCGCCGTCATTCACGCCCGAGGCATTGCCAGCTGTAACACTCCCATTCTCGCGGAACGGCGTCGGCAGCTTCTGCAGCGCCGCCAGATCCGTGCCGGGACGCGGATGCTCATCCGTGTCGACGATCACCGGATCACCGCGCCGCTGGGGCACCTCCACGGCCACGATTTCCCGCTCGAAACGCCCGCGTTCCTGAGCGGCTTTCGTGCGCTGCTGCGAGCGCAGAGCCAACGCGTCCTGATCGGCGCGCGAGATCTGGAATTCCTCCGCAACATTCTCAGCCGTCTCCGGCATCGCATCGATGCCGTATTCTGCTTTCATCTTCGGGTTCACAAAACGCCAGCCAATCGTTGTGTCCGCGACTTCGTTAGCGCGGGAGAACGCGCTGGTCGCTTTCGGCATCACAAACGGTGCCCGCGACATGCTTTCCACACCACCGGCCACGATCAGGTCTGCTTCACCAGTGCGAATGGCGCGTGCCGCTGCGGTCAGCGCCTCCAGCCCCGAACCGCAGAGCCGGTTGACCGTCGCACCGGGGACGTTGGTCGAATACCCGGCCAGCAGCAGCGCCATGCGCGCCACGTTGCGGTTGTCTTCGCCCGCCTGATTGACGTTGCCGTAATAGACCTCGTCGACATCGTCCCAGGCCACACCCGGGTTACGGTCCTTGAGGGCGGTCAGAGGGATCGCCCCCAGATCATCGGTGCGCACGCTTGAGAGGGACCCGCCATAGCGTCCGAAAGGGGTTCGCACGGCGTCACAAATAAATGCCTCGGGCATGATTTCTCTCCTGATTTATTCTGGTTTGGTACTGGGGTCAGGCCGTTCCGGGCCGTCGTCCATGAAAGGCATCATCCAGCAGCGCGCGGATACCTTCGCGCGTCACGGGACGGGGATTGTAATAGGGGTTTTGAGACGCAATATCCGCCGCACGGTCGAGGTCTTCGGCTTTCATGCCGACTTCCTCCAGCGACATCTTGGCCCCCACCGATTTGGCAAGATCGAACAGTGCACCGGCCGGGTCGTCCGTGTTCAGGGCGCGTGACAAGCGTTCCTTCGCATCCGGTGCTGCGTCGATATTATACGCCGTGGCGTGCGGGATCACCGCGGTATGGGTCTCCGCATGGGGCAGACCGAAGCTGCCTCCCAGCGTGTGACAAAGCTTGTGGTGCAACGCCATCCCGACCGCGCCAAGAGACGCGCCGGACAAATAAGCCCCATACAGCGCCTCACTGCGCGCAGCCATATCGCCAGGGGCCTTGACCACAATCGGCAACGCCCGCGCCAGGAAACGCACCCCCTCCTCGGCCATCATCGAGATAATCGGGTTGGCGGTTTCCGAATACATCGCCTCGACACAATGGGCGATCGCGTTCATGCCGCTGGGACCAGAGATAAACGCCGGCAGGGTCAATGTGAGAGTCGGATCATAGACCACAGTGGTCGGCAGCACCTTGGCATCACGCCCGGTTTTCTTGACGCCGTCTTCCGTGAGCCCCCAGATCGGGGTCATCTCGGACCCGGCATAGGTGGTCGGCACGGCGATAATCGGCAGCCCGAACTCCAATGCGATGGCCTTGCCCAGACCAATGGTCGAACCGCCGCCAACTGCGACGCAGGCATCCGCGCCCAACCGCTCAGCTTCCGCGCGGGCCGCCTTGGCCACGTCGATCGGGACGTGCATTTCAGCCTTGTCGTAGACACCTGCGGAACGATCCCCGAGACGGGCGGCCACATCTTCGGCCTGTTCGCGTTGCTGCGGGGTCGATAGCACCAGCGCCTTGGCCACACCCAGGCGTTCGACCTCGTCGGCCAGACGGTCAAGGCTGCCAACCCCGAATACCACCCGGCCCGGCAGCGCTTCATAGGTGAACTCGCGCATAGGCTGATCTCTCCCCAATTTTACGGCCAGGTTTCTGGCTCATTCTGCCCTTAAACTATTGCATAGCAGAGACCGGACGAACAGGTTTGCGCACGATTTCGAGGCCTTCGGGTTCGGGATGCGAACCCGCCTATGACGCAAGAGAATGTGATGATACCCCGATCCCGTCGCCGCGATAAACTGCAGCCATGCACACGATCCGACATATCTTCATAGCCATCACACTGACCCTTGCCACGACAATCAGTCTGTCGACCGTCACCCCCGCCCGAACCAGCGTACCGCCGGGACAAAGCGAGACCCTTGACAGTGCTGACATCCAGGAAATGGCGCGCGATATCCTTCGTCTCGGTTCGCTTGAACGCAATTCCCTAATGGCCCGCCTTGTGGAACGAGACAATACGGACGTGGTCCCGGCACTAATCCAGTCGCTGCGTTTCATGGGCCAGGACCCCTGGACCGTGGTCGCCGCACTGCAGTCGCTGACCGGCGCCAGTCTCAGCAAAGACTGAAACAAATGGATGCTCTGGCAGGAGGCCCATCCCGAGATCAAACCCTTCGAAGGGTTCGCTGCCTACAAGGAATGGGTCTTCGCCAACATCGACCCAAATTTCAGTCTTTTTCTGTATGACGGGATCGCGCACACTATTCGGCTGGAAGAGATCACCTGGGGCGGTGTTCCCAAGGATGGCATCCCTGCGCTCGTGAACCCCAAGCTGGTCGCCCCGGGGCACGACGATGCGGAATATCTCGAACCTGATGAGCTCGCCTTCGGGGTATCCATCAACGGTGATGTTCGCGCCTACCCCCTGCGCATGGTCGACTGGCATGAGATGTTCAACGACGTGATCGGGGGCGTTCCTGTCGCGCTCGCCTATTGCACCTTGTGTGGGTCCGGTATCCTGTTCGAAACCGAAATCGCCGGACGCGCAGCGCCTTTCGAATTCGGCTCCTCCGGGTTTCTCTATCGTTCCAACAAGCTGATGTATGACAAGACGACGAATTCGCTCTGGAACCAGTTCACCGGCAAGCCCGTTGCCGGCGATCTGATGGGTTCGGATATAGAGTTGAAGGTTCGCCCCGTCGCCATCACGACCTGACAAAAATGGTTGGCCCGCCACCCGGACACGACCGTGCTGTCCCTCGATACGGGGTTCGACCGGGACTACACGCCGGGCCGCCTCTACGCCTCCTATTTCAACAGCCCCGATCTGATGTTCCCGGCCCAGATCAACGACACAAGGCTCGAGCCGAAAGACTATGTCTTTGCCCTGCGGCTGGGCACTGCGGAGAAGGCCTGGTAGGTGACCCGGACTCGCGCACCGTGTGCGCTTATGAAACCGACGGCATCA
>MEHZ011624301.1_pt1 | contig 13428 bp, 18 predicted proteins | sample 897221 | NCBI WGS metagenome assembly MEHZ01 (sample SAMN05514161, study PRJNA337945) | marine metagenome | isolation source: marine surface water | place: Arctic Ocean | collected 2007-12-13
CGGGCCTTTCTCCTACGGAGGTCTTGTTTATTTGAACAAGGATAAGAACCAGCTCATGAGCTTCGTCCAAGAGCTAAGCTTCTTGGCGGGTGCTATCGCGGGTGTTGGAGTAACGGCTGGGCCTGATACTGGAACAATTACCGGATCTATGACTGCAGTGCCGAATGGGTTAGCGCATGTAGCTGTAGATGTAACTGTAGACGTAACAGTGGGTATGACAGTGCAGCTGTTGCATACAGCAGTTGGCGTTATGCAATGTGATATACTTGGAGTAACACACTGTGAGGTAGATGGCGATGTATACGTGCATATATTACAGCTAGCTGATGATGCTGTATTACAGATAACCGGGGATGATGTATTACATATAGTGGTCGGTGATATGCAATGGGATGTACTTGGAGTAACACACTGTGAGGTAGATGGTGATGTGCAAGTGATTGTATTACATACAACTGATGATGTATTACAGATAATCGGGGATGATGCACACGATACGTTGCATTTAACTATTGATGAACTAGCTGGTGTTGAATTAGGTACTGACTGCGAATATACTGTAAACTCAGACATGTCTGTATCTGTTAAAGTGTAACCTGTACTAATACCAGCTTTAGCATCAGTATCAACAATCAATCTATTTAAATCATTATAGTTACGCGCTTGACCAAAGAAGTTACCTACCGTCGCTGTTGACCATACACTAAAAGGTATCAGCTTCGTACCAACAATAAACATTGAAGGGCTCCCAGAATCACCTCCAATCACCGGACCGGTCCATTCACTAATAGCATTAGTTGATCGCCACTCTCTTTGAAAGTATCCAGCGTTAGCTGGGTTATAAGTTAAAGGATCTGGATCTTCAAATACTTTAAATATAATATTATTGAGCTTACTAAATAGTGACTGCTCTTTTTGATTTGTGTGGACAAAGAAAACGTCTTTTGCCTTCCAAGTAGTACCATTAAACTCTGTATTATCTAAATACTTGTAAAAGTCAGGTGGAAGTGCTTCAAGTGGTTCAATTGAAGCTGGCAGATCAGAGTCTAGTAGACCAATAACATAATCACCTTGAGTGTATGATACTGATCTATATAATGGAGATCGATGTGCAATAACTGTTCTCTCTATAAGAGTATTATCTCTAGTAACAAACCACACTTTATCACCCTTTAAATAAGCGGCATGCCTTGAGCTGACAATATGCCGAGGTGTTACTGCATAACCACCTAGTTGTGTACCTTTTGGCTTTCCGTACTTTCTATCATTCCATGCAATAATACCAGTAACACCTTCTAAATTATGTAGAGGGTTATTTGTATTACGGATGAGAGAATTTACATCTGTATAATTACTAAATATAGGTTTATCAGTAGCAGCATTTTTTGTGGCTACTGTAGCGAGTAAAGCATTGTTTGTACTCTCAGTAAAGGATACAGGGTTGCATATGGCAGAGGGAGACGCGCTGAAACTATACCATGTCTTAACCTTACTGTTAGATAACACCTTCTGAATCTTAATCATTGCATTATATACTACTCCCATATTACTATTTAATCTGACGTAATGTAGATTGGTATATAAATATATATATGTCCGAGTATATCGCAATACTCATGTGAGCAAGCTCACACTACCTTAGGGACAAAAAGACCGTTATGTTTGAGTCGTGCCTTACATAACGGTCTTTTATTAACAAAAAAGCCGGTCTATAGACCGGCTTTTGCTTTATTCGTCGAAAAATATCGTTCGCTCTAATGTCCTATAACGTTTGTCTGAATGCCAGACTTCATCTGTTTCAGGAGTATATACCCCTTCTTTAGTCTGAACTGGTTGACCCTTCTGAAGTGATAGAGTTGATGGCTGATAGATGTTTAATGTCTTGCTTCTCGGCGACGAGTTCTCGGAACAAGAAGTCAGCACGATCGGTAGCATCGCTATCACCATCACTACGTAGTTTTTCAATTTCATCAATTAGGTCTTTCTGTTTGTTTTTCGACTTCTCAACCAAATCGACGTAGAAACTCCTATTCTTTAACTTAAGGTATAAGTTAAGAGTCTGTAAGACGGTTTTAATGAGAGCAACAATCTTCATGGATTACTTATCCTTAGCACGAAGTACATTAAGAGCAACTAGTTCGATTACCTTATATACTTTAGACCAGGTTGAACCTGCCTTTGGTGTTGGACTTACAGCAACAAATGCTGAAGCAGCTGAAATTGCTGCGGAGGCCCATACCCACCAGGCTTGTGATTCGAGTAGATTTACAATAATATCTGTCATAACGATAATATTTAATCGATGTTACGTTGAATTCAACTCGTTACAGTATAAATAATAGTATCCATGAGAAACAAGAAGGAAAATGAACTAATTTGGGAAGCCTTTTCAACCAGTCAAGTCCAAGAAGAGGGCTTGTTTGCTCGTAATAAGAAGAAGAGAGATGCGAAGGGTTTAGTTACTCATGATGATAAGTTAGAATTAAAACGTGATAAACAGTGGGAGAAAGGCCGTAAGCAAAAGGATGCTGCTGACGCTAGTGGTGTTGATTCAGCCTTTACTGATACTATGGATGACTATGGTTATATGGATGAAGACTATGCTGAGCCGCTAGGATCACCTCGCCATCCTGATAACATTGAAAGAGAGTCAAACCCAGCGCATAACTACATTCATCATCAGCCTGAAAGTGATAAGTACACTGAGGAAGATAGAGTATTAGATCATAATGGTAAGACTATTAAGAGAAAAGATATCAATGGTGGTCGTGATCGCGTTGTTAGAGATTCAGCGCGACATGATGGACGTGGACGCACCGATGATAATGCGGTAGAGGGCACGCGCGAAGCGATGCGGGCGCAGCGCGATGGTGAGAGGATTGGATAAAGGTCATTAATAAGCAATAAACAATAATATGGCTAACCTTAAAACACTTACTCAAGACATACAAAAATCTGTAGGTGTCACTGCAGATGGGGTATATGGTCCAACTACTGCACGTGCTATTCTTAATAAACTTAATGGAGTAGAAGAAGAAATTAAAACTGAGGGGGCACCAGCGAATCGGGATCCACTTGCCAGGTTTCCAGAAGTTTTTAAAGCAACTCCTAATGTTAGTTCTTCAACTATTCAACCGGAAGGTGTAGTTCTACACCACTCGTATGGATCCTATAATGGTTCTGTATCTTGGATCTTGAAAGAAGTATCAAACGTATCCTACCATTGTATTATAGATACAGATGGTAGTCGTACAGTATTTGCAAATGATACACAGCGCGCATGGCATGCTGGTGTTTCTTCATTCAATGGTAGGAAGGGCTGCAATAGCTTTATGCTTGGATTGGCCTTCTCAGGTGATACTGAGACTCGTGAGCTTACTAAAGCAGAGATTGATTCTGCTGTTGAGTTCTTACTCCCTCGCTTTAAACGCTGGGGTTGGTCAAAAGACCTTTCAACTATAACTACACACCGACATGTATCGCCCAATAGGAAAGTAGATGTTGATATTCGCGCAGAAGAGGTTATAATGAAGGCGCTAAAGAAAGCTTTGATATGATTAAAAAAGAAGGAGAAAATAAAGTACGTATCTGTTGTGGTAAGAAAGGTTGCCCTACAGTTGAGATGATTGATGAAAATAACTTTAAAGTCACTGACGATGATGGTAACTCCATTATTGTTAAGAAAGAAGAGCTTAAGCTTATGGGTGATGCAGTCACCACCATCACTGAAGATCGACAACTCTTAAATGGATAACATTTTATTATTAACATTTGCCAGTTACGGGTTGTGTCATATTCTAATGTATGGTACAATATTTAATGTACCTCGTAAATGGATAACTAATAGATATGTAGTCTTTAATGAGCTACTGAAATGCTCATTATGTGTAGGCTTTTGGTGTGGTCTACTTTTAACACGAGATTTTACATTCGCACTATATAGTAGTGCAGTATGCTATATAATTAATCTAGTAACAGACATACTAGCTAATAAGGCATACTCAGATGATTAGCCTTGCTTTTTTATAAACGCCTTTAAAGATATAAGTTGATGTATAGCATAATCCATACCATCACTCTCTGCTTCTTTAATTAGAGCATCAATCTTGTTCAACAATGGACTCGTCTCTTCACTTTCAATTGGTGAGGTTGTTTGAGGCAGACCATTATTAGCTGCCCATGGATTAATAGATCCATCTGGTGAAAAGGAATTCTTGCCATAAGATGGATAACCTTGTGCAAGATCGCTTTGACCACCAGCTTTCTTTGCAAAGTAAGCTTCATATATGTTTCCAAGCGCATTAAAATCTTCCTCAAATCGCTGACTCATATAATTATTTAATTGATTATCATAGAATAGCACTTATAATGAGGTATGGAAAAACAAAAGGTCGACTACGAAACGATAGATTTTTTATCACGAGCTCTTGCATTTAGATTTAAATTAAACGGTCGTAAGTTTTCTCACGTGATTGGTATCTCTAGAGGTGGAGCATTACCAGCTAAAATTATTAGCTATGTACTTGATGCTAAATGTCTCATGTATGGAGTTAGTTCATATAATGGAGAGAAAGCTACAGGTGAGATGATGATTACACAAGATATTAATTTTGATGAGCTCCCTGATAACTCTCGTATTCTTGTTGTAGATGATAAATGTGATACAGGTAGTACAATTGATCATATTAAAAGTCGAATTAGTGATAGGTTTGAGTATGTTAGGTATGCTACAATCTTTGCTGAGAAGAGAGCTACTAAGAAAGTAGATCATTACGGTGTTGTACTTCCTGACCATACATGGCTTGACTTTCCTTGGGAATAGCATATAATTAGTTATGAGTTCAAGGAAGATTGTATGTGTTATATCCGGTAAGAGCTATACTTTTGCTAAGGATTACTTTCAGAAGAAGGTAGAGGAATATGGAGATGAAGATAATCTTAAGAAATATTTTATTACGAGGAAAGTTAAAACGCTCCTCAATAAAGGTTATTCTGTTAATGATGTAAGGAACATTCTCGATGTTAGAGGTGATAAGGAACTATCTGATTCAGATTCAGAGGAGGTTAAATCCATGATTGAATTTCATAGAGTTCGTAATAAAGGGAAGAATAAAAGAGTCTCAAATACATTGAACTTTGCCACACTTAAATCGGATGCTGATGTGGCGGCATTCATAAATACTATAAGCCAATATGAAGATTAAAAATAACTTTATCGCAAGGTTGGGCTCAAGTAATACAGTAGGTATTATTAAAGCTACAACAGGTCGTTTGATAAGAGAAATACTCGCGCAAGTTAAAGTTTATAATCTTTCAAACAGTGTAGATAAATCTTACAGGCTTGTATAGGTATAAGGTATTAACATAATAAACTTTAACAATCTATACAAAATTAAGATGTCTATCTTCGTGGAACAACTGTCTCGCAAGCCTAATCATTACCCATGGACTGAACAGTTCATTGAGGCTATGCACAATGGGTTTTGGACTGATAAAGAATTCTCTTTTAAGTCTGATGTGCAGCAATATAAGACTGAATTAACAACCCAAGAGCAGGATATCATTGCGCGTACTCTCTCTGCTATTGGTCAGATTGAAGTCGCTGTCAAGACGTTCTGGGCAAAGCTTGGTGATAATTTACCACACCCAGCAATTCAAGATCTTGGCTATGTTATGGCCAATACAGAAGTCATTCATAACAATGCTTATGAGCGTTTACTATCTGTTCTCGATATGGAAGAGATATTTGAAGAAAATCTTAAACTCGACTTTATTGATGGTCGTGTAAAGTATCTTCGCAAGTATACTCATAAGTTCTACAAAGATAGTAAGAAGCAATATCTTTATGCTCTTATACTATTTACCCTCTTTGTTGAGAATGTATCTTTATTCTCACAGTTTTATGTCATTAACTGGTTTGCGCGTTTTAAAAATGTACTTAAGGATACTGACCAGCAGGTAAAATACACTCGTAATGAGGAGAATATACACGCTCTCGTTGGTATAAAGATTATCAATACAATCCGTGAGGAAATGCCTGAACTGTTTGATGAAGAGTTAAAAGAGCGTATCGCACATGAGGCCGTATGTGCTTATAAGGCTGAGAGTCAAATTGTGGATTGGATGATCAATGGTATTGATGAGCCAAATCTTTCAGCACCTATTGTTAAAGAATTCATTAAGAATCGAATTAACGATTCTCTTGAACAAATTGGATTTAACCCTGTGTTTGATATTGACTCTGCTCTGATAGAGCCTACAATGTGGTTCGAGGAAGAGCTTCTCGGCAATAACATGACTGACTTCTTCCACTCGCGACCGGTTGAGTATTCAAAGAAGGATCAGTCATTTGACGAAGGAGACTTATTTTAAAATTACACACATGGAAAACATTTATTGGCTTAACCCAGACTCGAGAAAGTTTCTACAGCGCGGATATCTTCTACCTGGAGAGACTCCAGAGACTCGTATTGAAGAGATTGCAAAGAAAGCAGAAGAGTATTTAGAGATTGATGGCTTTGCTACTAAGTTTGTAGAGTATATGCATAAAGGCTTTTATTCTCTTTCATCTCCTATCTGGTCAAACTTTGGAAGAGAGAGAGGGTTACCTATCTCCTGCTTTGGATCTTATATTCCTGACGATATGGAGAAGATCCTTACCAAAATTTCTGAAGTCGGTACAATGTCTAAAGTGGGTGGTGGTACATCTGCTTATTTTGGTGATGTACGTTCACGTGGTACAGCTATATCAACAGGAGGTACCTCTTCCGGAGTCCATCATCAGTTAACAGTCTTTGATTCTCTCACTAACTATATATCACAGAGTAATGTACGACGTGGTTCTTTCGCTGCTTATCTTCCAATTGATCATGGTGACATAGAAGAGTTTCTTCACATTCGCAGTGATGGTGATGCTATTCAAGATCTATCAATTGGTGTTACTGTTAGTGATGAATGGATGGAGTCAATGATTGACGGTGATAAAAGGAAGCGCTCTATCTGGGGTAAGGTTATTAAGAAGCGTTATGAATCAGGTTATCCATATATATTCTTCTCTGATACAGCTAATAAAAATGCTCCGCAAGTCTATAAAGATAAAGGAAAGCGTATTAATGCTTCAAACCTTTGCACAGAGATCTTCTTATCAACAGATGAAGATGAGTCTTTTGTATGTGATTTATCCTCCATTAACCTTGCAAGATGGGATGAGCTTAAAGATACTGATGCTATTGAAACGTTGACATACTTCCTTGATGCTGTGATGTCAGAGTTCATTAAGAAGACGGAAGGTGTTATACATATGGAAGCACCTCGAAAGTTCGCTACAGAGCAGAGAGCACTTGGTATTGGTGTTCTAGGATGGCATTCCTACCTTCAACAGAGTATGATCGCTTTCGAATCAATGGAAGCGAAGTTTATTAATTCATCTATATGGAAGACAATTCAAACGAAGACAGTTAATGCTTCAAAAGAGATGGCTAAACTATATGGTGAACCAAAGCTACTCGAAGGTTATGGTTTAAGGAATTCTACATTGTGTGCTATTGCTCCGACAACATCATCATCCTTCATACTCGGTCAGGTTAGTCCATCTATTGAACCTCTTAATAGTAACTACTTCACAAAAGATCTTGCAAAGGGTAAGTTTACTTATAAAAATCCAGAGCTCAAGAAGCTTCTTATAGAGAAGAGTAAAGATACAGTTGATGTATGGAAATCAATTCTGGTTAAGGCAGGTAGTGTACAACACTTATCTTTCTTATCAGATGAAGAGAAAGCTGTGTTTAAGACGTTTGGTGAGACATCTCAGAAAGAGATTCTTATTCAAGCTGCTTCTAGACAGAAGTTTATTGATCAAGGTCAGTCACTGAATCTAATGATACCACCAAAGACGCCACCTAAACAGGTTAATGAGCTGTTAATATTTGCATGGGAGAATGGTATTAAGTCATTATACTACCAACGGTCTGCGAATCCTGCGCAAGAGCTAGCAAGGTCTATTCTGACTTGTTCTTCTTGTGAAGGTTAACTAGTAAAAGTTAACATAGATATTAAGTTTAATACTGTAATATAGTGGAGTTATGTATAAATAATAGTACCTATTACATCCTATGCTACTTGAAATAACTCACCCACAGCACGTTCCTGAACTTATCAGTATAGTAGTCCCTAGCGTGTTAGCAGCTATATTAGCATTTGTTAAATGGTACCTACCATGGAGACGAAAGGTACGAAGTAAAGGTATAGAGCGCAAATCTATTAAACAGTTAAGATCCATACAAAAGATCTACTCAATAATGGGAGAGCAGATAGACGAAACATCAGCTGAACGAGTTATTGTTTTTGCTGGTCATGACTCTGGAGAGATACCAGCAGTAGGATCTCCTTATTATATATCTTCAATCTATTGGAAGGTTAAACATGATCCGAAGTTTCACCCAGGGGAAGATGTAGAAGAACTTGATGAAAATATATATAGTGTTATTAAAGATTATAGAGAAATCTCTGCAGATCTGCACTATATCAACATGTTACTTGATATACAAGACGAAGGCGTAGTTCGTATTCATACGAAAGATCTTCCAGAAGATTGTATAATGAAAACTTATTATACATTGGAAGGTGTTACAGATGCTGTTCTTATATATCTCGGTTATAGTAAAAATAATTTAAACTATATGAGTGTCTCGACATTTAAAAAAGCAGGATTTACAGATGATGATGTAGCTCGTATCAAGCTCAAGGCTTCAATTATGAAGCAAGAGTTTGGATTTGATAAGAAAAGTAGTTGAAGATCTTAATTTATAGATTATAATCAATTATAGAGCTTATGAATTGGAAATATAATACATCAGAATTCGAGGATGAAGGAACAAAGAGCGGTCCAGAGGCACTACATGCCATGTTAGCAGCCACCGCCTCACACGGTGGTGGGGGTGGAGGAGGTAATTCGGTTAGAGTAGTTGAAAATACAGTATACTTCTATGGTGATATTACAGAGAGTAATGCTTTAGATCTTAACTCAACACTACATGCAGTTGATAAAAAGCTCAGAGTATCAGCACAGTTTCTAGAAGTTAAACCAGTAATTAATCTTCACATTAATTCATATGGTGGATCTTTATTTGCAGGTTTGGCTACTGTTGATACTATTCGTGGACTACATGCTGATGTTCACTCCATTATTGATGGTGCTGCTGCTTCTGCTGCTACAATTATCTCTACAACATGTACTACTCGCTCTATTGGTAAATACTCTAAGATGCTTATTCACCAACTTTCATCAGGAATGTATGGGAAGTATAATGAGCTTGAAGATGATATGGAGAACAATAAGCACTTAATGGATACCATTAAACAAATCTACAAAGAACATACGCAGGTTCCAATGAAGAAGCTTTGCGAGATTCTTAAACATGATCTATGGTTCGATTCAAAGACTTGTCTCGAACTTGGCCTTGTTGATGAGATTATTTAAACTAGTAGTTATATCCATTAGCGCGTAATGTTACCAATGCCCATGGATATTTCGGTAACCCAGTTCTACTTCCATTAGCACCCCATGCTGCTTTAGAGCCTCTAATATCAAGATGTGTAAATGAATTGTATATACCTATTCCACGGAAGCCGTTATCAATTGCAGCCTGTATAAACTCTTGCCTCTGTGCATTGTTCATACCTGGTTGTAAAACATCAACTGCATTACCTTGCATGTGCTGACTTTTCGATACCCCACCAACCTTCTTATTATATGCTGGTGAGCGATACCCACTTGTAACTTGTAGTACATAGCCAAGTTGTTTTGACATTGCTATAAGATTTTGTGTGACTTGCGACTTTACTCTAGTATCAACATGCGACAACCATTTGATATGTTTACCACCATCAGTAACCGGAACTTGTTCTGTTGGTGCACCATCCTCTCCATCATTTGCATCAACAGGTGCCGCGCTTCCTGTAACAGGATTTGAACCACCACCTCCACCATCACCATATTCTGCAGATTCAAAAGTATTAGGATCTGCTCCTTTTGAATATTCAACTGCACGGCCGGCCATTATGTCTAATGATTTAGCTTGTGAAAGTTTAACTGACTCTACTCCAATTATTTGTGCAACTGCTGTGCTAGCACTAAAGGTTTTTTCTAAACCAGCTGGAGATGGTTTCTTTGTTTCTTCTTGAACATTACCATCCCTATCAGCTGGTTGTGCATGTGTATGTTTAAGTAGTGATACATTATTACTACCAACACCAGCTACAATATCACCTGTAGCATGAATGTATCCTTCAACTGTAAGGTTGCCTTGTACATGCAAATTGCCTGTATATACAGCTTCAGGTGTAACATGTGTTATTTGATCAAAAGCAAACATATTAATATTAGGTGCAGTCATCGCTAGAAGATCTCCACTCTGAATATATACGTCTTTATCTGTAATAATTGTCACACGACCACTATCACTTGATGTACCACCACCAATAGCAACCTCTGACCCACCAAGCATAAGTCTTCCTGATGTATTAACATTTACTTCACCAGCTGACTTAATACTTACACCACCTGAACCAGAGTTCATATTCAATTTAGCTCCTGCTGATATATGTACATCACCAAAAGGAACAGCACTTGATGTATCTTTATTTTCGTATATAGGAACAGAGGTCTTTACCTCTTTTAATTTACCATCTTCTGAAATAACCTTTCTTGTTACAGCCTTACCATTAGGAACTATAATACCAGAGTCAAAAGTAATAGCTTTAGAACCTGCTTGTAGATATAGATGCTTTGCTGACATCATCTTTATACTACCACCTACACCCATATCACGCTCAATCTCTGCTATATCACTAGCTTTAGCTTCTAACAACGCTGGTATATCTTGTTGTGCTGGACTCGGTTCATATGAACCTCCCTGAACAGCTCCACTACCTTCTTCTGGAGTACCCTCTTCTTTATATACAGTATCTGTATTATTACCAATAGCACAATACGTTTGTTCAGGAGCAGCTTTAGCAGCTGCGATATCTTGATGCGCTGCAATCCAATTATCAGCTATAGGTTCAGAAAAGAACTTTTGAGAGCCGGTTATTAATGTCCAATCTCCATGTGCTCTTTCTTCTTTACTTGCCTTTGTAGTAAAAAAAGCTTTACCAGCTGTAGTTGAAAACTTATCACCATGTATAAGTTCTTGCTGATTATTCGGCGCAAAAAAGCTAACAGTCTGATTATTAAAGTTAAGGTTAGCACCTGATGGGTGTGAGATTTGAAACCTCTCTTGTCCAGTATTTTCATCTGCAACAATTGTACCTCCCTTTGTATTCCAGACAGCTTGTCCACGCTCTGTTACATACTCTGCACCACTTTCAATCTTTTTATCGTTAGCCATTACTCTGCTGTTCTTTCTGTTAAGTTACTAAACGCTACTGGATAGTTAGGGTATATTTCATCTCTAAGTCCGACACCATGAATTGAATCAACATCAGCACCACTTGGTAATACACCAACAATAATTGGCATACCACGTTTACCTCCCATAAAAGATACAACAACCGTACTACCAACACTTGGTAATGACATCATCCCCTTATAAGCATTTGATCTATTGTCAGGACCATAAGCAGCTGCCATCGTATTAACACCAGCAGATCCTGTACCTGTACCACCAACAAAATTATCTGAAATATTATTATACGCTTCTGCAGGCGGTGTAGCATTTAGATCTTTAATATCACCTACATCACTTACTGATAAGATATCTTTGTTGGCGTTATACCTAGTACTAGAGCCACTACCTGTAACTGGTTGTAAAACATAAGCATAAAACTCTTGTTCTATAACCTGAAGACCATTACTGGTTATAGTATTAGGATTATTTTTTCCTCTCGGTTGATTAAAGGATTCTTTCTCAGTAGATGATATACCGTTAATTAAAACCTTAACTCTATTATAAGGACGCTTATCACCTTCACTCAGCATATCACTGTCGTAAATTACCTTCCCAAAATATAATGAATCGTAGCTTGCCATTTTAAAATAAGTTTGATTTTTGAATAAGTTGTGTTGCTCTATCAACCTGACCTGCTGCTTTATCTACTGTACGAGTGATTGCACCACCTACACTTGAAATTTCATTAGATACATCGTTAGCAAAATCAGCAACAGGCTTAAGCCCTTTAGCTAACTCAACTGCACCTTTTGATGATACAGAGCCAATAGCCTGTGCAGTAATACAGTTTAGTAATGATGCGGCAGCAAAATTACAGTTCTCTTTTTCTGAAATAAAATCTTTAACGTCTGTAGCTCTGTCTTTTATACCTTGAGAAAATTCTTCACCAGCCTCAATAGCGCTTCCTATTTGACCAAGTGTTCCAGTAATTATATCAATAACACCAACAATCGATCCTGTTATTTGACTAACTGCTCCATTAATTGTATTTGTTACAATATTGGAAATAGTTGAAGCGAAGTTCTCTAACGTCTTACCAATATTGGCAATAACACCTCCAATAAGTCCTTTACCAAGATCAGGCAACCCAGATATAATAGAAGGTATACAAAGCACAGCTTTAGCACCAGCTGTAAGCTGATCTGCTTTCTGATTAGCAACTGATAAAAATCTGTTAACGCTTTTTTTAATAGGCATTATACATATATTTATGCTTGATATCTACTATTGCCCATACTATAATAAGGTATGCTCGTAAGCCATGAATCGCCTATTTCAATTCTTGAAGAATCTAAACAATATAATGATTACGATTACGCACTCGTACATCTATTTGAAACGCAACCTGAGTATCTTAACTTCTTTAAACGCTCTCTCGCTGCCGGTCGTGAGGTGCTTCTTGATAATTCAATCTTTGAACTTGGAAAAGCTTTTGAACCTACAAAGTATATTGAATATGCCTCTGAACTTAATCCCTCTTTTCTTATTGTACCTGATGTTTTGGAAGAATCAGAAGCAACAATTGCAGCTTGGGAGAAGTTTAGCTTAGATTATAAGCTTTCAGATTATACAGATGCATATACAATTGGCGTTGTTCAAGGAAAGTCTTATCAAGAGCTTGTAGAGTGTTATAAGTTTATGGCTGATCATGCTGACTATATTGCAATATCATTTGACTATTCATGGTATAATAAAATTGCATATTCTAAACGTCCAGGTCGGCTTGGTCATCTAGATCGATGGTGTGCAGGTCGACCTCACCTCATTCAACGTCTTGTAGATGATGGAATCTGGGATAATACAAAGCCTCATCATTTGCTTGGTGCTTCTCTTGCTCGTGAGTTTAAGACTTATACACCTGTTGCTAGTGAACTTAATATACGATCACTCGATACATCAAATCCTGTTGTAGCTGGGCTACTTGGATTTAGATACATGGCAGGTCAAGGTCTTAATCATAAACCTTCAGTTATGTTAGCAG
>MEHZ011463854.1_pt1 | contig 13416 bp, 19 predicted proteins | sample 897221 | NCBI WGS metagenome assembly MEHZ01 (sample SAMN05514161, study PRJNA337945) | marine metagenome | isolation source: marine surface water | place: Arctic Ocean | collected 2007-12-13
AAACACCTATTTATTAAAGAGGTATTAGAAACTCGTAATAACTATATAAACGATAATATTCTCGGTAAATTTTATAGAAAAGATTTCTCAGATGATAAAAATTAAAGATCTAGTAGGGCTTCCTACACTACAGTACCATTTAGATAACGATCTCTCGTTATATGAGAATGTCTACCGCTACTCTAGCGATAAGTTTATACAACTATTTAGTGAAGCAAGAGACTCTTGGAGAGACGGGTATATTCAACTTAACGAAGCAGATGCTAATCTGTTAGAAGATACAGATATTGGAATATATGGTCAATACGAAGGAAAAAAAGTTCCTTTAGACCTACCAATGGAGTCGGTTAATGAAGCAGAATATCAAGGTAAAGATGTACCGTTAAATAAACCTAAACGAGGAGGTTCTAAAAAGTTCTACGTTTATGTTAAAAATAAAAAAGGAAATGTACAAAAAGTATCCTTTGGAGGTACAACAGGATTAAACGTTAAGATAGATGAACCTGGAGCAAGATCATCCTTTGCAGCACGTCATAAATGTGCAACTAAAAAAGATAAAACAAAACCAGGATACTGGGCATGTAATATAGGACGTTATTGGAAATCTTTAGGAGGTTCAAAGAATTTTAGTGGATACTGGTAGGCCATATAAGGATAACGGAGATATTAGAATCTTTAAGCAAGAGACTCTAGAAGATGAATTCGTTTGGCATAAAGATAGAGAAGATAGAATTATAGACCCAGTAGGAGAAACAGATTGGATGTTTCAATTCGATAATGAACTCCCAAGTAATATAACACAGCTACTATTTATACCAAAGGGCATATATCACAGACTAATCAAAGGAACAGGAGATTTGACTCTAAAAATTATAAGAAAATGAAATTATCAAATATTATATTAAATGAACAGGATGAATTTAAATCTCAAATAGATTCATTACAGAGGGAATTAAGTAGAGAATATAGTCCCCATGTTTCAATGGGCGCTTACCACCAACCTAGACCTGACGATGATCCACTAAAAGATAAAGGATTTGGCTCAATTACTTTCTTACATAAAGAAGAATTACCTGAAAATGAGTTTAGTAAAGCAATTGCAATAGTAAGCAGTAAAGGGTACGAAGTAGATATAAAACAATCTACTAACTACTATGAAAACGAACCCGGAGAAAGAGAGTACTACCCAAAAATTAAATTTAATTTTGACCTATAGTTATGAGACTATCCAGAATACTTTTATCAGAGATAATCCAATCAACACCTGAATTTGATAGAGAGGTTGATAGACTAAGAGATCAAGGAGGTACGTATATTGGCTCTGGAGATTATGGATCAGTTTTTCTGTTAAACGGTAAAGCTGTTAAAGTAACAACTGATGAAATAGAGATAGAACATGCTGAAATTCTAAAAGGTAAAAAAACTAATAATTTTGTATATATTTACGATGTAACCGTGCTAAATACGAAACTTGCTATAATAGAAATGGAAGTTCTAGGAAAATATAAAGGACAGATTCCTGAAGAATTTATAGACTCTACAGAAAAAGAAGCAACCCGCTTCGGGATTGACCCAGATGAATTAGACTTTATTGGGGATAATATAATGGTACATCCTAAATCAAATAATTTAAAAATGATCGACGTATAAGTTGGTCCTCTACTTTCTTTTTCTTATCTTATCATAATAACTGATAAGTATGGAGTATACCTTTCTATTAGGTGCAATTGAAAATATATTAGGAAAAAGTCAAAAAAGAGCTAGAAATAACTACGCTTTTCATTGTCCTTTTTGTAACCACCGTAAACCTAAGTTAGAAATAAACATGGCAACGACCGAGGAGGGTAAAAACTTCTGGGAATGCTGGGTATGTAAAACTAGAGGTCAGTCTATATTCTCCCTTATAAAACAGTTAAAACTTCCTAAAATAGAAGCTCAAGAAGTATTAAAGTACGTTAAAAAAGGAATAAAGTACGAATATACAGCTGAAGAAGTAGTTAAACTACCGGAAGAGTTTCAACCTCTACACTCCGCTACAAGAACCTCAGTTTTAGCTAATAAAGTAAGAAAATATTTATATGACAGAGGACTTACCGACAATGATTTTATTAAATATAATGTTGGATACACAACAACTGGAGAATATGGAGGACGTATTATTATCCCAAGCTATTCTGAGTCCAATCGGCTCAATTATTTTGTTGGAAGAACTTACGAGGGAGCTTACTTCAAATATAAAAACCCAGAAGCATCTAAAGACATAATATTCTTTGAAAACTTAATTAATTGGAATCAACCTATTATTTTATGTGAAGGAGCATTTGATGCAATAGCAATAAAAAGAAACGCAGTACCTATCTTAGGTAAAAGCTTATCTCCATCACTATGGAAAAGACTACTTACAGGGAAATTGACAGACATATACATTGCATTAGATACTGATGCACAAGTACAGGCTTTAGAAATAGCAGAAAAGTTAATAGCTGCTGGTTTTAGAGTATTTTTAATAGAGTTACTAGATAAAGACCCATCAGATATGGGGTTTAATGAATTTACTAAATTAGTACAGAACGCAGCAGAATTAGACTTTTCTAAAATAATGCAGCAAAAATTAAATTTATGATTAGACAGGGAACAAACATTCTTAAAGAGAATTCAAAAAATAGATTAGACTTCAAACCTGATTTAAAACAAATTAACTTTTTAGATCGCAGAGTGTATAAGAGAGATAAAGGCGTGTATTACCCATCAGTTACAACTATACTTCAATATATGCCAAAAAATAAGTTTTTTGATAATTGGCTAAAGGATGTAGGACATAGTGCTGATATTATCATGCGAAAAGCAGGTAAAGAAGGTACCCAAGTACATGAAGCATCAGAAGCATTAGTATTAGGTAAGGAAGTTAACTGGGTAGACGATTACGGCAATGCTAAATATTCTCAGCTAGTATGGGAAATGATTATGAAATTCCATGACTTCTGGACAACAACTAAACCTGAATTAATATCTACAGAGGATTTTGTATACTCAGATAAATTTAAATACGCTGGTACAGCAGACTTAGTTGTTAAAATGGACGGTGAAACTTGGTTATTAGATATTAAGACTTCTAACAACCTTCATAGATCTTATAATCTACAACTAGCTGCTTATGCAAAAGCAATAGAGGAAGTTAAAGGTATCAAAATAGATAGAACAGGTATAATCTGGCTAAAATCTAGCACAAGATCATCTTCTAAAAAGAAAGGGGTATACCAAGGAAAAGGATGGCAAATAAAGGTAATAGATGAAATTGACTACAACTTTGACTTATTTAAAACAATCTATAAGCTATACCTATTAGAAAACCCTAATACCGAACCTATTTATAAGAGTTACCCAACAACATTAAAATTATAATATATGAAGAAATTATTATTTTTTCTACTAATACCGGTATTAACAGGATGTGCTTCTTTTCAAGTAAGTACTTTAAATCATGACCCAATATACAGTATAGAAGGTTCAGATACCGAAATAACAGTAATTAATAATGAGTTTGAGCTACAGCGTTTACTAAGAACAGACTTTAATTTTAGATTCGATTTCGCTCAATACGCTCTAAGGCAACCTGCATCATTTGATTGGAATACTAGAGTACTTGGTAACAGATATAGTTTCTACAACCCTTACTATAGTAGAAGCCAAATGTGGAACGACTGGGTCTGGGGATACAATTGGTACTCACCTCATAGATGGTCGCCTTACGGATACGATAGATGGGGGTATAACAACTACGGATGGAATAACTACGGATGGAATAACTACCAAAACAATTGGGGATGGAGACAAGGACGGAATAATTACGGCTGGAATAACCGTTATAATATTAACACAGTTCGTATTAACGGCATTAGAGGTAGAACAGCAACTATTTATAATAGCAGAGTAACAAACAATATAGTAACAAATGATAAAACTAGCAAACCTAATCTTCGAAGCGTCACAACGACCGAAAGCAGTAGTAATGGCAGGGGGAGCAGGAGCAGGCAAATCGTACCTAATAGACAAATTAGGATTAATAAGCCTACCAATGTTCAACCCAGACAAGTACGTAGAAGACCCTCAACATCCGTACCACAACAACCTATCCGCAGCCAGCGGACAAGTAGACAAAGACGTCCAAGCGGCGGCGGAGACAGGTAAATCCCTTGTATGGGACACCACAGCATCTAACCCAGCTAAGATACAGAACCTTATTGACAAAGGGTATGATGTGTATATGGTAATGGTGTACACACATCCTATGGTAGCTTTTATTAACAACTTTTCTAGAGAAAGAAGAGTCCCAAAAACCGCAGTATTCTCTACTTGGAGGAATGTATACCAACTAATAGGTAGATATACAGACCTACTAGGTGATAACTTTTCACTATTTGTTAACCTTAGACAAGATAAATTTGGAAAAGAAATAGAAGAGTTTAACAAAGCAGCAAGATACGGTGCTTCCGGTGTAGCAGATTACCTTGAATCTTATATTGAAAAGACAGGAGGAAAAGAAGCATACGGTTCAACTTTTAGAAAAGCCTATGACCTGCCAAGCGAAGATGCAAAAACAGCTTTTGAAGAGGAAAATAGAAATATTGAATTTGATAGAGAAAACGAATCTATGCATAAAGAATTAAAGAAGTACTGGTTTAAATTTTACGAAAAGAATGGTACCGGTCCTGGTGATGATAAAATGAAGAAGAAGGTAGATACAATTGAAAGAGGCTATATCAGAAATAAAGAAAGAGAGAAAGAAGTACTAGTTAATATAGCAGATATGCTAACAAACTCAGAATTTCAGCAACAATTGAAACATTCTTCTGAAAGAGAGATAGAAGTAAAGGTACAGAAATTCCTAAAATGATAGCGCTATACCCAGGAGCTTTTAAGCCCCCACATCGAGGACACTTTGAAGTAGTTAAGAGACTTCTTAACGGCAGCCATGGAGGTAAGGTGTACGATATTGATTCATACGCCTCTGCTGGAACCGATGCTTTAAAAGGAGATTCTGACAAAGTAGAGCAAATTACTAAAGTCATAGTGTTTATAGGAGGAGGTAAAAGAAATGGTATAACTAAAGAAGAATCAATAGCAGTTTGGGAAATGTATGCCAAACATCTACCAGGTGTAGTAATAATGGATGGTGAAAAAAATCCTATGTTTGCTGCAAAAGACTACGCTAAAGCAAACCCTAAAGATAATTTCTACGCTATTACCGGAATTAGATCAGAAGAAGATTTACCCGATTTAAAAAGGGTTACTACGTTTAAAAATAGAGAGAATGTAGATGGCTTGGTAATACGAGCAGGAGTAGATTCTAACGTAAGGGCAACAGATTTTAGAAATGCTATACTAAACGGAAGTTTAGATGATGTACTGGATTTTTTCCCTAGTGAATTGAATAAAGATGATATTTTAAAAATAATGAGTATGCTAAAAGCAAGTATAATAGCAGAGGTAATGGAAGAAAGTCTAGGTAAACAGCTAGATGGAATGTTTGAAACGAAAAAAGCAGAAGTAGTAGAAGGTTCATCCGGAACAGCAATCGCTCCACAAGGCGTAATCCAATCCTCAGAAAGAGCTAAATTAATTACGCTGTACGGTAACTTAAAGAATACTTTAGGAGACGAGTTTTACGATGTAGGGTTTAATCAAGATCATATAATTATAAGGAATAAAGATGAAGACCAGAGAACCGGATTCGACTATACACCTTATATGTCTTCGCTGTTGGAGTATATGATAGACGAAGGAATGAAGATACTTCCACTGCCGGAAGTTAAAATAAAGAAAGATATAGCTGAATCATCAAACTTTTTTGGTAAGACAGCGTATTACGATCCAACCGAAAAAGAAGTTGTACTATACGTACAAGGAAGACACCCTAAAGACGTAATGAGATCCTTTGCTCATGAAATGGTACATCATACTCAAAATCTAGAAGGCAGGCTAGGAGGAATAGGCACTACTAATACAAATGAAGACAGTAAATTACAGGAATTAGAAAAAGAAGCATACCTAAAAGGCAATATAACCTTCAGAAATTGGGAGGATTCAATTAAAGATTAGTTGGTTATATGAATATTATTTCGTATCTTTAATTAAAGAAATAAAGGTTATGGATATACAGAAAATAAAGTTAATTGTAAAAGAAATTCTACCTAAGATAGAATTAAAATACGGGTACAGTAAGTTTGCAGAAACTACTCCCTATGTAGAATACGAAAAAAGTATCTATGCACGATTGGCTGGAGAAGATGACGATGGAGCGTTAGGGGAAGAATGCCCAGATGCAGAATACGATCGAATTGATAATTCAATAGTTATATACTACCCACAAATGACCAGCAGGAAACAGATTATAGAAACACTGATCCATGAATATCAACACTACCTACAGTCTCCAAGTTGGTTTACCAGGTACTATAATATGGGATTCGAATATAACAACCACCCTTACGAGATAGCAGCAACAAAAGAAGAATTAAATTGGAATAAATTATGAGCAAAAGTATAGTAGAGTTACTAGAGGCATTTCCCATACCGGAACAAAAAGAAATTCCACCTTATAAGATATACTGTGATATGGATGGGGTACTGACGGATTTTGAAAAAAGATTTGAACACTACTCAGGAATGTCTCCAAAAGAGTACGAAAAACAGAAAGGTACATCTGGGTTTTGGAATTTAATAGATGTTGAAGTAGGTATTAAGTTTTGGGCAGGAATGCCATGGATGCCTCAAGGAAAGCAATTATGGAATTTTATATCTCCATATAATCCGGACTTATTAACATCCCCTTCTAGAGACAATAATTCAAGGTTAGGTAAAAACGTATGGGTAAAAGATAACCTCACACCACAGCCTAAAGTTATATTCGCTTACTCAAAATCTAAACAAAGATATGCTAATGAGAATAGTATACTAATTGATGATAAGAAATCCAATATAGAAGAATGGACATCAAGCGGCGGTATCGCAATAAGGTGCAAAAACGGAGATGTTGGTCATGTTATTGAAGAATTAAAAAAACTGGGGTATGAGTAACGAATCGTTATTAAAGAAAGAATTTAAAGAAGCAGACGTACAGAGAGTAAGGAACCTTGTTAATAAAGATTACTCAAAGTCTACTAAAACCCAGACTGGGTATAAAAGAAATTCCGAAAGGTATAGAGAAGGAGATATTTGGGAAGAAGGAGGAAGAAAGTGGACTATAAAGAATAACATAAAACAGAATATTACAAAATTAGATAATGCAAAGAAAGCCCTCAGGACACCTTTATCATGTCCAAACTGTGGAGGTCCTATGAAGCACCACCTTGCGAAAAAGATGTTTAAGATTCATGGCTTTTGTTTTGATCCGTGTACAGTCGAAATGGAGAATGATTTGAAGAAAGCAGGACTATATGAGCAGTACGAGCAACGTATGATGCAAGGTAATTTAAAGGCTTTTGCAAAGGATATAGAACAGTGGGCAATAGACCACGTCAATTCAAGTAATACTTTCGTTACTGAAGCAGGAGATACAGAAGATTGGAAATCTAATTCAAATAAAGACAGAGAACTCCTTGAAAATGTTAAGAAGTATTTAGGAGTTATTTCCGGTCATATAAAGTAGGTATATTTATATATAAAACTACTTGTTACTATGACACAAAAACAGCTCTTAGAATCCGTCTTAATTGAGCTTACTTCTATAAAAAAGCATATGCCTAATGGCGAACTTAAACAAATGCAAAAAGATATGGAGAACTTAAAAGACAATGTATCGGACCTTAAACACGTATTACTTAACCCAGACAACGGAGTAATAGTAAATACAAATAAAAATACAGATTTTCGTCATATTATGCAATCAGGAGATAAAGACTTTCAACTAAAGTTAGTAGAGTTACAAGAGCTTAAAAGATGGAAAGAAGGAGTTACTAAAGCTTTATGGATCCTATTTGCTGGACTTGCAGGAGTGATAATTAAATTGTTCTCAGAAGCAATTAAGAATGGGTAAAAAGAAAAAAATATCACCAGATATGCAAGCTTTCATGAGAGAGCTTATAAAAGAGTCCTTAAGAGACTGGTTTAAGAAAGAGAAGTGGGTTCGCATCTCTTCTTCTGGTAATATAGCTGGTGATTGCGGAACATCGAAGAATAAGAAAAACCCAGATAGATGCTTACCAAAAGCAAAAGCACAGAGTTTAACTAAAGGTCAGAGAGCCGCTACAGCTGCTAAGAAAAAGAAAGCTGGAAGTAAAGGAAAAACAGTCGTGAAAAATACAAAAAAAGCTACAGTAAAGAAGGAGACTAAAGGAGCTCCAGATGGACACTACTTTACTAAGTCAGGAAACTTAGTTAAAGGTACATTAAGTAAAGACGCTAAAGAAAGAGGAGCAAGATTAAGTGATCCTAAAGATAAACAAAGATCTAAAGTACCTCCTGTAACCCAATATAATGAAACAGCTGACCCACAAGATGGCAAAGCAGCACCTTTCGGTTCAGGATTTAAACCTGTAACAAAAGAAGATCTGACTAACTTAGTAGTGGGAATGATTCATGAAATAAAAGGTAACTCAGTTACTCTAGGGTACGATTTAGATGCTATACAGGATGTAGTTGATCATTTACAGTCTAGGTACAGAGAAGGTCAAGATTATGAACTTCATATACAAAGAGGTGATGATCTACCAAATGCTATTACTTTTAAAAACCCTGTATTACAAAAAGACTACGATTTGAACGATATGCTAAACGCAGCACAGAGTGATGAGGACAGGTACGATGCCTACACTGATAATGATTTAAATGAAAAAAAAGACGACAGGTGTACTAGAATAGCTAAAAGCAAATACGACACATGGCCATCAGCTTATGCTTCAGGAGCAGTAGTAAGATGTAGAAGAGGTGATATATGGAAAAACGATAAATAATGAAATTAGCGCAGATTATTCTTGAAAAAGAAGAAAACACACAAGTAGATTCGGCTCTTAAACAGACCTTTGATAAATTAGGTAAAGAACTAGCAAGTAGTTCTGATGATATAGTTCAAGATCAAAATAATGTTAACGAAGCAGCAGGAGTTATATTAGTTGCCGGAATTGCATTAGCCATTCCAGAAATAGTAAAAATAATAGGTAAAGTAACTAAAGCAGCTGGTAAATTCCTAGGAGGTAAAGGAGCAACAGGAGATGCAATTATAGCAAAAGCAGAAAAAATGCACCACCTACTTCTTAAACCAATAGAATGGGCATTAACTAAATTAGGCTTACCTAAAGATAAAGCACACAAAGCAGCCGGAATTATACTAACCTTAGTAGTAGCAGGACTTATGGTAGCATCAGGTGTTGGAGCTTATAAAGCAGCTTCCTCAGGATCTTCGGCATTAGCAGGAGTAGAAGGAGCATTAACTGCTGTAAAAGGAGGAGAAGTAACTAAATTTATTACTAAAGCATTAGCAGCAATATAAGTAGTAAATATTTAAAAAATCAAGATGAAGCTATCTAAGTTAATATTAGAAAATAAAGAAATTAAATATATGTCTCTTCCTTTTGCATACAATGCATTAGAGCCTCATATTGATGAAGAGACTATGAAAGAACATCATTCTAAACACCACAGAGGGTATGTAAAGAAGCTCAATGATGCTATGAAAGGAAAAGCAAAAGTTGAGAAAGTAGAAGATATTTTATTGGATATAAAAAAATATGACGATAAAGTAAGAAATAATGCCGGGGGAGTATATAACCATAACATCTACTTTAACTTAATGTCCCCAACTCCAACTACATCACCAGTTGGTGAATTAAAAAAAGAAATAGACAAAGTATTTGGCTCCTATCAAAAATTTAAAGAAGAATTTAGTAGTACTGCTTTATCTCAATTTGGTTCCGGCTGGGCATGGTTGTCTCTTACCAATAAAGGACTAAAAATACATAGTACTCCTAATCAAGATAATCCATTAATGAGCTACTCGGAGATAAAAGGAGACCCTATCATAGGTATGGATGTCTGGGAGCATGCATACTACCTAAAACATAAAAGCCAAAGAGGTAACTATATAAAAAACTTTTTCAAGGTAATGTGCTGGAAAACAGCAGAAGATACCTATCAGAAATTAACCAATAAAGATAATGAAAATAATTAAGCTTATAAAAGACCTTATACTTGAAGGAAAACTTTCTGACTACGGAAGCAATAACACTCCAGCAGCGCTGAAGAAAGAAAAAGAATTAGGGAATAAAAAAATAGACCCTATGTCGTCTATTGACGATTTAGATATCAATACATTAGGTAGAAACGTAACTGTTAAGGAATACAGGTACGGACCTCTAAACCCAAAAGATGAAAAAGGATCTAAAGAGTTTTGGGAAGATAAAGCAGAGATGTGGGATACGACAGTAGAACATGCAAAAACATCGAGATGTTCTAACTGTTCAGCATTCAATCAAAAACCAGCAACACTTAAGAAAATTGCTAAAGCAATAGGAAAAGAAGGAGATAAAATTGTTAAACAATCTAATATAGGATTTTGCGAATTTTTCTGGTTTAAATGTGCCGGATCTAGAACATGTGATGCTTGGGTAGGAGGAGGACCATTAAAATAATGAAAAAATCAGAATTAAGACAGATAATAAAAGAAGGACTTTGGGCTAATATTAATGCTAAGAAAAAAGCAGGTAAAAAATCTTCCCACGGCAATTCTAAAGCTCACAAAGCAGCTAAAAAAGCTGGTAATGCATTAGAGAAGACTAAAAACGAAACTATAACCACCTCAGACAACATTACACTTTTAAGTGTTATAGACGGTAAGAGAAATTTAGATAGCGATCAACTACGTAGTATATTTAACGATACTGTTGGAACATTCTATATATACACTAACGAAGAAGGTGAATACGAAGATACTAAGAGAGTAACAAAAAAACAAGCTTTAGATTATGTAGAGTATTATAATTCTAGACTTAAAGGAGAAAGAGAAAAGATAGTAAAAATTGGAGGACCATTAGGAGTTCTAGGCATAGAATCAGAACTACAATTTAAAGTAGGGGAACTAGTAGCAGATCCAACAGCATTTTCAACTAACGAAGGAGATCATGAACCAATGAATCCCGGTATTCTTAAAAAGAGATTAGGTAAACTATCTTGCAGTAAAGTAAAGACGGCAAAAGGAAAACTTAAAGATAAAGGTACAACATACGCTAAAGCTCTCCAACGTTACTTAAATTACCAATGCCAATGATATTAACAGATAATAAGTTACATAGAGACGCTTATTTTAAGTGGCCTACGTTAGATACGGAGACGCTACTAGATAGGGACAGTGTAAACCTGTTTGATCAAAATGGGTACCACTTAACTAAAGCAGAACAAGCGTTCTTACATTCAAACGGATATAACCCTGTTGCTAGGAGACATGAAGACTGTCTGAGATACCCTTGGTTAGTCTGGGGCAAAAGGAATGGAGCTCATATTAATCATTCAGACTTATTTGAAAGAAAAGGGTTTAAAGATAATGCTAAAGAACAACTTATAAGCCACTCAGTGAATAATCCAATGTTACATAAGTTAATAAAGATGAAACCCAAATGGGGTATAGACATTTCTATAGACTATGTCTCTAAAGATGCAGTATTTGAAGTATTTCATTACGAATGGGATTCTTTTGAATATGATGCAGTAATAGAAAAAAAGTTGGAAATCGAAAAATTTATTCTTAACTTAGACTGGGATGATGCTGCTCTAAAGTTATGGAAAAAGAAAGATGAATGGTATAATTTAGATTTTTTTAAACAAACACAGTGGAGAACAGATTATTTCGGATTGACACCAGAAAACTTTAAAAACGTTATTTGGGAAGTCTAATCTATTTATTTATATAGCTATATTAAACAAAAACAAGATGACCTACAAGGAAATAAAAGACCGACTGTCTAAATGCGAAATCGCATTGAATTCTATTAAAGACGGTTCTAAAACTTATTCAACAGTAAAAGACTTAGCAGCAACTAAATCTAAATTAGAAATGTTAAAAGAATCTTTAACTAAAAAACTACTTATCATTAAAGAAGAAGATGAAGAAATGGGAGATGATGGGTATGTAGCAACTGATGATGAAGGCGCAGCAGAAGACTTAGCAAATAAGGGGGTAAAGGTAAAACTAACTAAAGAAGAACAACAAGTAACATTTTCAATAGGTCAAATTAAAGATGTAGCAAAAGAAGTAGGAAAAGCACTTATAGAAGCTTTAAGACAAGCTGGAGATGAAATAGAATCTATAAAAGCACACTCTTTTAAAGAAAATAGTTTTGAAATATCGGTAGTTTATAAAAGTAATTTTGAAGATGAATTTTCATTCCATATTAATAACAGTAAGTTAGTATTAGTTGATTTTTCCTTTTCTAAAGAATTAGTTGATGTAGGAGTAAAACCATCTGGAGAAGCTCTTATTAATGTAGACGTACTGGTTAATGAACTAACTAAACACTTCAAATCTCTCAATGAATCCGAGGTTAACGAAGAAGAGACAGACAGTCAAAAGTACCTACGTATGTTAGATATATACAAAAAAGCTTCCAGAATAGACAGAGATAAACTTAGACATAAGTTAGATAAAGCAGCTAAACAAGTAGGCATAACATTACAACTCTCAGAAGCACCTGAGGGAATGTTTTACTTAAAGGTAGACATTAGAGATGCTAGAAAAGCTATAGAGATATTAGACGATAGGTATAGAAAACAAGTAGAATTCAGCGGCTCGGATACTTACTACTTTGGCAATGAACAAACAGCATACGATGCTATGATGGACTTTTCTACTAATGACATAGTAGTATCAGATACAAATTTAGACTTATTTGCAGAGCAATTAGTAGGTGAAAATGAAACACCAGAAGGAGGACATGATCAAGGAGGGGACTTAGACGTAGGTCATCAAGACGATGAACCGAGTATGCTTAAAAAGGATTTATACGATATAGCTGTTTATGCTTCTAAATTGTATAAACAATTAGATAAGTATGACAAAGCAGATGGAGAGGTAGATTTTCCTCACTGGTGGCAAAAGAAAGTCACTTTAGCTAGAGAATATATCTCATCAGCACAACACTACTTAGAAGCAGAAGAAAAACAACCTATGATTGATGCTTTAGCACTTCAAGAAGGGGTATTCGATCAGTTCGATGCTTTGCCGCCAGGTAGGGGTAATTTAGATTTCAATGACATTTTATACCTTAGGGGAGAAGTAGCAGACTTAAAAGATGAAATAGCTCAGATATACAGAGATATGGAACAGGAAGCTGAGCCAGAGGGAGGTCCAATGGCAGATATGTATGGAACGCTTCTGAATAAAGCTGAAACAAAATTATATAGAATGCAAAAACAAATTGCAGACTATGA
>MEHZ011372577.1_pt1 | contig 13411 bp, 9 predicted proteins | sample 897221 | NCBI WGS metagenome assembly MEHZ01 (sample SAMN05514161, study PRJNA337945) | marine metagenome | isolation source: marine surface water | place: Arctic Ocean | collected 2007-12-13
ATTTTCACCATCAGACAACTCACAAAGGCTGCTCAGGAGGGAAAAACATTCAAAGTTGTTAGAAAATCAGTATTAGCCAAGCTGCGTACGGACCCACATGTATAGATCTGTATGGATCTGTATATATAGATGCAAAGAGTGTCAAAATGTCACTAGAGCTTATTGTCGGAAGCATGTACTCCGGAAAATCCACCGAACTAATGCGCAGAGTAAACAGACTCACCAGTATTGGAATGAAGTGTTTGTTAATTAATCATACAAACGATAAAAGATCAGGCATACAGACTCATGATGGACACAAACTGCACGCGGTTAAGACAAATGAATTGTTACTTGTGAGTACTAACAACTACAACGTTGTAGCCATTGATGAGGGTCAGTTCTTCAACAATCTGCGTGTGGCGGTGACACTCATGGTAGAACACGGCAAACACGTCATTGTAGCAGGGCTCAATGGAGACTACCAAAGACAAAAATTTGGAGAGATTCTAGATCTAGTGCCCTACGCCGATGACGTCACCTTCAAAAGAGCACTGTGTGCACTGTGCAAACACCCCTGCAGAAAAGCATCTTTCACCAAACGCATTGACAGTAATACGGAAGTAGTTGCTGTTGACTCAAAACACATCGCAGTGTGTAGACGGTGCTACTAGGTTACTAGGTACAGGGTCAAATTGCCAAAGGTACTCTTTCTCCCTCATTGTCATTCTCAACCAGAGCCTCTGGAAATACTGTCCTGGTCATTATGGTTCCCGTGGTCCCTGGGGTCCCTGTGGTCCCTGTGGTCCCTGGGGTCACCATGGTCACCGTGGTCACCGTGGTCTCATTAGCCATCAGTTCTTCCAGTTCGTCCTCCACATCCAAGTCAGTAACTACAGGTTGTTCTAGGATTTCAGAAATGTCCATCATGTCTTCTTGAAGAGCACACATTGATTCGTGCAACTGCTCCACCTTCTCCACAGTATGACGATTAGTAAAACGCTTAAATATACGACTAGTGCTCTTGATAGCGTCCAACTGCATCTTAGTAATTTCCAACTGCTCTAGAGAACACTGCTTCTGCGTACACATTGTCATCCGATTCTCACACTGTGTTAAACAACTCAAAAGAATCTTACGGCGACGCAACAACATCAGCAGGCGGTCCTTTGCAGCCCTCTCTGATATTTTTTGTTTTAATTCCTCGTTAGTACGTTCCAACTGAATTTCATACTTGTACACCATCTCACGCAAAGACATGTCCAGCTGTTTCAACTCGGTTATCACGTCAATCGTGGTCTTTGTAACAAAACACCCCATTCACAAACTAGGGGGAATATAAATACCCTCAGTAACCTAATAAATGATACAGGACATATAGGAATACTGCCACAAACGGTCACATTTTAAGTTTTGTAGAGTATATAACTCATTCAATTAATAAGAAAATATGTTGCTGACATTGCCCAGTCACTTGTGGCGGCACGTGTTGACGTTTTACGGGTACAAAGATTACACACTGGCTGGACGAGTGTGTCAGTATTTGTATGCACTTTGGACGGAGGCGGTAAAGATGGGGAAATTGCCCTTGTTTGTCCCGGTGGATTGCAAGACGTTGAAGGAGGCGGTGGACAGGGTGCACAGGGACGCCAGACTTACAACGATCATCGTGGGGAAAGGGGAACACCAGATCGACAGTGATTATTTGAACATTTTTTCCACCATGCACATTGTGGGTGATCCCCAGGTGCTGAAGGAAGAGATTGTGATCCTGGGTGGGATTGAGTTCAGGAGTGGGAGTGGGGATTCTCATCTGCAACACCTGACACTGTGTCAAGCGAATAGAAATGGTGTGTTTGGATGGTCCTCTTTTACGATGGACGATGTCCTTGTGGAACAGTGTGAGTATAATGGTGTGGGTGCGGATGGTTCTGGCGTCGTTGTACAATGTACCAATGTGGAAGTGCGGCAATGTCGAGGGAGTGGAGTGGTTGCAGCCACTGGTGCCTCCATCACATTGATCGGTGCCAAGACGTCAGTGCATAACAATTGTACAAATCTAGGCAGGAATGATTACGGGTTGAAAGTCTACAATTTTAATTCTTCCACTATCCAACTGGTCTTCCCATTGACCAAACAAACCGTCTCCAAAAACAACGGTGGGGGTGGCAATTGGGGGGCGTATTTGGGTGCTGAAGTCAATCTAATCAAAACCATTCCCGCTGTTGTGGTTACGTACAATCAATATAGATACAAACTCAGGTTTTAAACTCTCGGAGAAACTAGGAGGGGGGTATAACCATGCACAGACCAAGATAAATGGAACTCCGCTGCGTCAGGAAACACGGGAGTCTCTGGTACGACTGGGAAGCAGTGCAGAACGCGTTGAGCAAAGTGGAGCCGTGCACACTGCAAATGCATTTTGATCAATTCCCTGGAGATATTGAGATCAACGGCGAATGGATGTCCAAGAAATGCATGCAAAAATTCTTTAGGTGGTACTCTGACACCTGTTCGTTCATGCAGCTGCAAATTGTAAAATCGGTACTTGCAGCCATAAAGCCCAAGAGAGAGATGTCAAAGAAATACAGGTGGGAAATAGCATACAGGCAGAAATACAAGTGTGCAGTGTGTGCAGAACTACTGCATCCGAAAGCCATGGATATAGATCACATCACAGAGTTGAGCAAGGGAGGAGAAGATACTCTAGAAAATTGCCAGGCATTGTGTGCCAACTGCCATGCTAAGAAAAGTAGAGGGGTGTTTAGTAAATATTTTGTAAATTAAGGGTTGTTTTATTTTGCAATGGACAAAGGTAACGCAGTGTCAGTTGGACTAATAACTGTACCCTCTCTAACAGACATGCATCCGGAATAAGTTAAGCCCTTCCAATGACCATGACCACGACTGGTAAGTCGGTAATGCATTGCGTCTTTTTTGTCAACTATCTTCTTAAGGGTGTACTGCGTACCGCGGAAACACAGCGTATTGTCATAATAGGTGGTGGATAAAAAGATATCGTCCTGCTGTCCTTCCTGTGGTGTAAGCTGTTTTTCGTTAAGCATCTGTTCCAACTCCGTGCATCCATCGAATTGACTTTCACCTTCACCATAGTCAGAATACTGATCAGAAAATTTACCACGCATGTCCAACACTGTTTTATCTTTAACACTTCCAGGATTAATAGCCCACGCAATTAAAGACTGTCGGCAGTCAGGAGTTGCAACATCTCCACCTAAAGCAGTTCCCAGAGTGTCTTTATCAAAAAAATCAACACCTTCGCCGGAAACATAACCCTGTGCAAACACGTCCTCGGCAATGGCATAACGCTTAGGTTGTTTAACAACACTCTTAGAGTAGTGTGTATAGTGCCCCACGTGCACTTTGCGAATGATGTCGTCTGAGAGTTGAAAATCGTGATGACCGTGAAAAGTTTCACCCAGATCCTTTCCGCCGGCAGCTAAAATTGCGGAACTCATGCGGTACGTCTGAAATGGGCGGAAAATAAGAATGTCTTTCTCAAGACGGCTGTCTTTGTAATCTTCTTGTCTTTTCATTTCACGCAGTTCATCGACAAACCAAAGTCCAAACAACAACTGATACAATTCAAGGTAGTCCTCACCTTCTTTCGATGTCGACATTCGGTTCAACCGTTTGTTTACATGTCCAATTGCTTCATTTTCAGTACAGCACCATAAATTTTCCTCTTCCTTATCAACAAGACCAATTGTATTGGTATTTTCATTCCCATATATCGTATCACGTAACCCTGTGAGAGTCACTTTTTTACCATTACCCTGAGTTACTTGGTTAAAAAGTTGAAGGCATTGTTCTCTGCCTCTGGTATAGCGTTGCTGATCTTTTTTGAAACCATTCAGATCCTTTTCAGTGCCTGTTCTGGTGGTGGGGTCTTTTGACTTATTAAAAAGTTTTCTAGCCTCTTTAATCTTAGGTTCAATTTGTTTATTAAATGCAGAAGTAATCAGTGCCCCAACCTTTTTTTCAAAATGTTGAAAACTATTTGGTCCGACTGCAAGCGAGATAGTTTCAGTATCCTTTTTTATATATGGACCGACCCCGAGTCCATACTGGATACCAGCAACAGACTGGTCGAATAAGTTCTCACCCTCGCTTTGGTAATAATCTTTGTTCAAGGCATGGCTCCAAGCGTCAGAGTAGTCTATGGTCATAAAGTCGTCGTGATCGGCAGAAAAGATTTTGATAGATTTGGTTCCGGCAGGGATTACAAAGAATTCACCACACTGACGTGTTCTTTGCAACAGGTCGTGATCATCGTTTACAAAATCAATGTCAAACGTCGCCGCTTCAAAAACCTCAGTGCCTCTCCAATGGATTGCCTTCTGGCTACGATCCTCCTCCAAGTTTCCAGCTGCCTGAGGACCCTTCAACCGGTACTCGGTTTGTTCTTGCGGAGCCATGTCCAAGTAGATTGACATTTTTGGCGGAAACACCCATACGTTTGGAACAATATTGTTTTTTTTCATTTGATGCTTTAGTTCGGCGTCCAGCACGTAAAGACCTTTGTGTGATTTTTGAACACATGCCCAATTGTTACGCTCATGGCGCAACAAATTTCTTGGTCTTTTTGAAGCGCGGTCAGTCTCACGCAGCCAAGATTTATAGTGTTGTTTGGTACTTAACAAAGCGTGCATAACACCGTAGTACGCGGTAGTGTGTACAGAGTCAGTAATTTGCTGAAGATTCATCATAAAATGGCGTCTTCCCCTGTCGGTGGTCATAAACCCGTGTTCAATGATAAATGCAAGTCCACGACGAAGGAGATTGTCTGATCGTCGCTCGGTCTCGGCAGTCACCAGACGAGGAATACCCTGCTCAGGCTCGACGTCCATCAATGTACGGTTAAAACGGAAAATCTCCCACTGGACATGCAGTTCGTCTGTAAAAGACCACGGAAGCAACCTACTGGTGTAGAACTCGTCTTCCTTACGGATCATAAAGTCCAGCACGTCTTCTAGATGTTTGTTCTTGCCCTCATATGCCTTTGGCAAGTTGTAAGTTTCATGGGAAAGGTTGTCGTCTGCACGTTTGTCAAGAACCAATGCTTTTCCAAAGTATTCTTCGTACTTGTTTGACATTATTTATACACTTTTTGTTTACTTATATAGTGCAAGTTTCATGTGGGCTGCTGATCACACCGCCAAGCAATGTCCATGTGGCAGAATATTTTCATTGTTGACAAGAAAACACCACTGTCGAAAATGTGGACTTATATTTTGCAATGCCTGCTCTGGACATCGGTCTACAATTCCGTCCTTTCAACCCGGTGCTTGGAAAGGCAAGGAGAGAGTCTGCAACCCCTGCTACAAATCCATAAGAGTTCTTGAAAGTATAGAATACTTGATGAGTGTGTTTGCAGTGTTGGGATTTCCTATGCCTAACATATGCAAAAAATGGACAAAAGCAAACCAAAATCTATATAATGTTAAGGTAGGGATCCCTCAGAAGATGCTACATTCAAACTACTCCAGACTGGAAAAAACATTGCTTAAACACAACTGTGGAGATGTCTCGTCGATCTCGTCGATCTCGTCGATCTCGTCAAACGCATGGGAAATCAGAAGGCTATGCATCTTAGGAATACACAACGACTTTGAAGCCTCGTGCTCTGACATGTTGCAAATCCTCAATTCTCACTATGGTACACATACCTTACGAACACACATGAAATGGGTTCTGAGGCGCTTTGAAACGTTTGAGTTGAAAGACATTGTCATGTTTATTCCATGGTGGATACAGACCTCTGTTCTTAAGCCGCTCATTGCCAACAGGGCTACAGAGATCAAGTTTGTATACGCAGTATACTTTGAATGTGTAGCAAGGACAGATGAAAAAAGCCAAAGCATATTGCGGTATCTCATGAAGCATGTTGCAACCAACATTAAGAAAGATATAAAAGCTACCACCAACATGATTAAAGCGGTTGAGCGGAACATACTGTGTACAACCCCCGTTACACCCGCAAAATTACCGTACAACACGGACGTCACCGTGTACCGGGTTGCCAACGTTGTACAATTGGGATCAAACTCCAAACCACATGCCATAACGCTAGAGACGTCTGACGGGACTATGTGTATCTTGGTGAAGAACTTGGTAAAGAACACAGACCTATGCAAAGACAGGTGCACAATGGTCATCTGCAATCTTCTGTACAAACTATGTGAAATCAGATGCCCAACTTACCCTGTTTTTATTACACAGAGGGGGGGGTGGATTCAAATGTTAAAATCAAAAACACTCTATGAACTAGGCAATGGCTTAAGTACACATATATACAACCAATTTCCAGACACTTCACCCAAAAATACAAAGGCAACGTTCAGAAAATCAGTCGTTGGGTCATGCGTTCTCTCTTATATTGTTGGGTTGGGGGACAGACACCTACAAAACATAGTAGTCTGCAACGGAGAACTGGCTCACATAGACTTTTCGTACATGTTTGGTCACGACCCTAAGATAACACAGCCGCTCAGGGTCACCGCACCCACCATTCAAATGATGGGGGGGAAGGACTCTGACGGGTACAGGTTGTTTTTAGAAGAAGTTGAAGAAGCCTTTGCACGCGTTCAGAATTACAGCTCACTGTGGTGCACCCTGCTTGAGAATATTGCACACGTTGATCTCTACACCCTTTCTGAAATAAGAAACCACTCAACCCTCATTGGAACACCTGTAATAGAAGTAGTAGACATTGTCAAAAATCACTCAGACACATGGGCACATGCTCTAGGGGACGTATTGCACGGGGTTTTTCAATTCAAATTCTGAATGTGGCGAGATTGGGGGAATATCAGGTTCAACACAAACATGGACACAAACATGGACATATCCAGTATAGGATTCTCCATATGGAACTACAGGGACATTCTTAAGGCATCGGTGGTTGAAGTCACAGAATCCAGGTGCATGTGTAACGGCAACCCCGTACCCAATGGACCTAGGGATTCCAGATTTGGGTGCATAGACGATGGCAGCTGTGCTTTATGCGGTCAGAACAGACACGGTTGTCCCGGGCACTGGGGGCACATTATGTTGCAATTACCGGTCATACACATTGCCATGGTTGCACCCCTGCTGAAAATATTGAGGTTGCACTGCCCGTGTGGAGAACAGTCCAAAAAAAAAGTATGTCAGTGTGGAAAAATAAAAGACAAATACATGTGGAACAAAAAAAACCTCTGCATGTTGAAAAACGGAGAAGTTTGTCACACCACGGAAATGCCCGACTGTGCAGAAAGGTTTCTTATCAAAGTACTGCCAGTACCACCCATACACATACGACCACCACTCACCATTGGAAACACTACCAGAGGCGAAAATGATCTCACATACAGAATTATAAATATTGTACGCAAAAACAACAGCTTAAAGGAAGCAATTGAAAAAAAACTACCCAAACATGTCATCTACGAAAGATTCGAAGGTTTGCAACATATTGTAGCCTGCTACATTGACAGCGACAAAGTTGGGTCCAGCAGAAGAAATAACAGTAGGAGGGAATATACATCGCTTGCAGGGAGGATCAAGGGGAAAGAAGGAACTATGAGAGGACACTGCATGGGGAAAAGAGTAGACCAGAGTGGGAGGTGTGTCATCACCGGGGATAACAGACTAAAACTTTCAGAAATTGGGATACCAACAAGCATTGCAAAAACACTCACAAAACCCATTAAAGTGACAGACCACAACATAGCGGCACTCAGAAAAGCATTGGAACAGGGGAAAATACGGTACGCACTGCTGCCAAGCGGTGCACGCATAGACACCAACATTAACAAACCCAAAATAAGAGTAGGGTGGACGCTGGAACAGTCGTTGCAAGACGGGGACCTCGTGCTCTTCAACAGACAACCCTCCCTGCACAAAATGTCCATCATGTGCCACAAAGTCAAAGTACTGCCACACAACACCCTCAGGTTCAACGCGGCATGTACAACTCCATACAACGCGGACTTTGACGGTGATGAAATGAACATACACGTACCTCAAACCATAGAGGCACAAGCAGAGGCGGCAGAAATAATGGCGGTCAAATACCAAATAGTTTCACCACAAGCCAACAGACCAGTCATTGGGGTCATTCAGGACACAATGTTAGGGGCATACCTGCTATCGGGCGAAACACTGTCAAAGGCAGACGCGTTTCAAGTGACACAAAGACCCATAGAACCACCATACACCGGACTCAGAATACTTAGCATCATCATGCCGGAAGTATGGTACTCGGGGTGTGTAGAAATAGAGGCGGGGCAGATTCTCAGCGGACGTTTTAGGAAAAAAGACTTAGGGTGCTCCTCGGGGTCGCTCATACATGTCATCTTTAACGACTGTGGACCACAGGCAACCATAGATTTCATATGGGAAATGGAACAATTCACCAGCAGGTTCCTGCACATCAGAGGATACACAGTAGGTCTCAACGATCTACGCAGGTCCGACGCTCTAGAAGACCTGTGCAAAGAAGAAATGAAACAAGCATTCAAAGACGTGCAAGGGATGCCAGAAATGGAAACAAACCAAAGACTCAACCAGACCAGAGACATCCTGGGGTCGGCAGCCATGACGGAAATATCCAAAGACAACCAGTTCTACACCATGATCTACGCCGGAAGCAAAGGTTCCAGAGTTAACATCACACAAATACAGGGGTGCATAGGGCAACAAAATGTTCTAGGGAGTCGCATCAAAAAAGATTGGACAAACAGAACCATGACGTGCTACCCACACGGATGCAACTCACCTGAATCCAGAGGGTTTGTACAACACTCGTACCTAGACGGTCTAACACCACAAGAAATGTACATATGTGCCATGGCAGGGAGAGAAGGGCTCATAGACACCGCCATCAAAACGGCACAAACCGGGTACGTGGAAAGAAGACTCATGAAGTGCATGGAAAACATTGTTGCACACGCGGACGGGTCCGCCAGAGACGGAGACACCATGCTGCAGTTCAAATACGGAGACGACGGACTGGACGCAATGCACATCGAAGACTCGGAATGGGGACCACTGCCGGTACCACTGCAGAGGATGGCTAAACAAGCGGGAGTTACACTCCTGCCAGGGGGACCCACGGGGGGACCCACGGGGGGACCCATGGAACACACAGACAAAATAGGCTCGTGGATAGCAAGAGCACCGCCGGAAATAAAACAAGACGCAATGGACAGATTGGAAAAAGCAAGAGTGGCGGAAGGGGAGTGCGTGGGCGCCATCGCAGCACAGAGCATAGGGGAAAGAGCCACACAGTGCACACTTAATTCAGTCGACTACAACGAATGGTTGGTCATCGAAAACGTAGACACCTGTGCGGGAGAGTTCATAGACACACTGTGCGATGACAACGGTCCAGAAACACAGTACATTCCAGTCAAAAGCAGAAAAGCACTCACCATGGACAAACACGGAAATGTATCGTGGAACAAACTCATCGCAGTCACCAGACACCCACCGGGTCCAATGCTTAAAGTTACCACACAATCGGGGAGAACAATGACATGCACGGTGTCCAAATCATTCCTCACTCTGCAGAAAGGTCTATGGGTACCCACCTCGGGCGATCAACTCAACATAGGAATGAAAGTACCACTCATAGCACACGTCCCAGACATATACAAAAGAGACAACTTCTGTGGGAAAATGGTGGCAAACTTCATGGCTTACGGAAACGTTACGGAAACGGGACTAACACTGCATGCTGCACACACAGGACACTTGCACAACAAAATAAAATACATAGTACACGGAGATGACATTGTCATTCTGGACAGAGCACTCATTCTAGCATTCATGAACTTTGGAGAAATTCCATTGTGTCTCATAGGGTGCTCAAACAAAGTTGCACAGGACTTTACAGACACATACATTGCACTGCGCGGTCAAACACACAAAGGCACACACATTGTACACTGCAAAAAAACACACAGAGATATTCTCGGACTTCTGCTGAGCAAATTAGGGAGACACTCGGTCATGACGGAAAACACCATCGTCATACCGGAATGCGAATGCTGCACAGACACCAGAGAAGACACCATTGTCAATATCGAAGAACACACGTCAACACACAAATACGTATACGATCTCACCGTTGACAAAACCAAAAATATGGTACTGCTCAACGGAATAGCTATCAGAGACACCTTCCACTTCGCAGGAGTTAGCTCCAAAAACGTCACTCTAGGGCTACCAAGACTAGAAGAAGTACTCAACCTATCCAAAAAAATTAAAACACCACTCAACACATTCAAACAAAATCAGAGAGCAAGAGACATCGTACAAAAAATAAAGTACACTGAACTAGAAACGGGACCTGTACACATGGAAGACGACATGGACAACTTCTGGGACTTTCCAGACCAAGGGGAATACAAAGGAGAAGCGGTGCGCATAGAGGCAGAAGGAGACCCCATACCCATCGTTAACACTCTCAAACAACACGGGTTTGACGTGGCATACGCGGAAAACGCGGAAAACACAGACACGGTCGTTTACCACGTGTACGGAGAAGGGAAAATACCAGAGAGCATTGGGGTAGAGGGAGCAGACTGGTGCAAATGCACGGGGGATGTTGTAGAAACTACACTAGGTGTTCACAAACTAATGGAAATACTGCCGGAAGAACTGGCAAAAACAGTATACAGCAACGACATACACACAATGTACAGGGTTTTCGGAATAGAAGCGGCTAGAGTTACAATACTCAAAGAAATTAGGAAAATTCTAGCACACTACGGGATAGATCTAAACGTTAGACACCTCCTAGTACTAGTCGACTGGATGACACAAACGGGGAAACTCACACCCATGACCAGACACGGTCTCAAAAAAGTTGAATCGGACATAATTAAAAGAGCCACATTTGAAGAAGTCGTAGGTGTATTCATTAATGCAGCCATACACGAAAGAAAAGACCCAGTAGACAGCATATCGGCATGCATTCTCACAGGCAAAAATGCACGCATCGGAACTAACACAGTGCACACGGTCAACCAAGAACCACAAGAAGAAGACCTCTTCGGAGAGTGGAACGGATGGGCACAACAAGACAAACCAGAATGGCTTCAGAGCCCGGCGTCACCACCAGTATCGCCATACGCACCAGTATCACCAAACTATGCACCAGTATCACCAAACTACGCGCCAGTATCACCAAACTATGCGCCGGACTAAAAACGAAGCTTAACGAAATTAGAACAAAGAGGTATTTAGATATTTAGAATCGTAATTGATAGGGGTCTGTTTTTTTTTCTCCTCCTTCGTGTGTTTTCATTTTTTCCATTTTTTCTGTAAGCTCTTTTACTGAGTTTGTTCGTGCTAGTTCAGTTAATTGATTTTCATCTGCTTGTCTTATTAAGGAGTTAATATGCTTTGCATAAAAATCAATTTGTTGAACTAGTGTCATTTCTTCGTCGTCATAACCAAAAACCATGGCAGCACCTATTGCACCATCTATTGCACCACCCATTGCACTATTTTCTTCTCTAATCTCTTTGAATTCACTGAAAAGATATTTTTGCAACTCGTCGTTGGATGTTTTAATATTGTCACAAGCCTTGAGGTATATTTCTTTTACACGTAATATTATTGGGTTGCTTTGATTATCAAAATCATTTCTTTTATCAGCATCTAAACATAATTCTATAGCACCCTTTGGTCCAGCTACTTGTCTAATACGCCATTTATTTTTCCCATCTTCTCGTTTAACTACTAATGTTGCATTGGGTGTAGCAAGTCTTATAAATGGTAATTTCTCATTTATAATAAGATTCATTAAGGTAACCATGATTGCTTGATCCTTCGATGCTGGATTGTAGAGGACTTTTTCAATTGGCTGTGCTGGGAATATTGCACCTGTTGTATCTGGACCTATACTTGTAGTTGTTGGTGAGTTAACAGATGTTGGTGTTGGCGATGTCGGCGGTGTTGTCAGTGTAGCCATTTTTTACAAAAAACAGAGTTATATATAGTGCTATAATCTATGAGTTTTAATATTTAGCTGCAAGATTGCAGGTAGCTCTCCATTCCACCAACCAGCCTTTGACACGTCGTCAGGCGGCACCACAAACACCAGAGCCTTCAACACCAGCATAAACGTCAACAACACCAGCCTGTGAGTCCAAGTGCGGTAAGCAAACACCAGGGACACCACCTGGACAAAAGTGGTCAGAATACGATGGTAAACGGCACCTTGCCAATCACTCGGCGGCTTGCTGTACTCGGAAAGCACCATGCCAAGAATACAAGCCACCTGCACGAGGTCATTCGAGTACAATGCAAATGCAAGCAAGCTGTATAGGATAGGAGGGCGCTCGGGACGCTTCAAAGATAACCAAGCCAATGGGGACAACCAAGGTGAAACCCAGTGCGCAACAGCAAGAGACAATACCATAGCCGTCTCAGCGGCACGGTGCAAATTGACCCATGTTTTCAAAGAATAACCATTCCACTCTGTGCGCTCCAACACCAAGTACGTAAAAAACATATAAAACACCCAGCACAACTTCAAACCCCAGTGATCCACCAACAAACAGGACAGGATCGGCACAAAACTAGTGTAGTGCAACAAACGGAAACGCATTTTAAAATACCACAAGAGTATAAATACCCGGGTGCATTTCTTAAATTCTTAAATGGATGAGTGTTTTGAAACAACGGAGGAAATCATTAATAAACTAAAATTAGAATTAAATTTTGAAGGACAGTTAAAAGGAGATAGCATAGCCGGTGGTTTTTTGCGTGTACTATTTGACGAACAATTTTATATACTAAGAACGATTGATAAAGATAAATATGTTTGGGGCTATTATCCTCAGTATTTTCCTGAGTTTCCTGAGCAGGAACGAACCCCAATTACATACACCGTTAAACTACCAGATATCTACAAAATAGAGACACTCCCTGAAGATACACAACTATGGAGGAAATCAAAAGAAACGGTCGAAGAAGAAAAAAAAATGATTCACGGACGGCAGTTCTATACAGACAACGGTAATTTTGAGTTTGGTAATGTCGCATCGGGTGGGACAATTCGTAGTTACAAACTACTCGGTGATATACAAATAATTAATTTTGATAAATGTTACAGAAGAAATATATGGGGAGCAGCAAAATTAATGACATTAGATACTGAAATGTTTGAAGAATTACTAAAATACGTTTGCGAACAAAGAGGAGCTCAAGGGTGGCGGGCAGCAGCCTATACTGATCAACCTAATTCATATCCATACAAAGATTTCGACAAAAAGGAAGCAAAATTTGAAATATGCGTGTTCGGTCATTGCACTGAGCGCGTTCCGGACACTGAACGCGTTCCGGAACCAGAGGAACTAAAGGAACCAGAGAAACCAGAGGAACCAGAGGAACCAGAGGAACCAGAGGAACCAGA
>MEHZ011577526.1_pt1 | contig 13410 bp, 21 predicted proteins | sample 897221 | NCBI WGS metagenome assembly MEHZ01 (sample SAMN05514161, study PRJNA337945) | marine metagenome | isolation source: marine surface water | place: Arctic Ocean | collected 2007-12-13
TGATATGCTAGATGCTAATGAACTATCAGATCGTTTTATTATGGAGGAAGTGTAATGCCAAATTGGTGCAACAACTCAATCACAATCCAAGGTTCAACAGAGACTGTTGAAACGCTTTGGGAAGAAGCCAACAAAGAAGACTCAGGTCTACTTAATGCAATGGTACCTATGCCAGTAGAGCTAAATGATACCGTATCACCCAGTGATGGTGACAACTGGTATAACTGGCGAACAACCAACTGGGGTTGCAAGTGGGACGTGAGCCTAGAAGGACTAGAGTTTACTAACAACCACGATGGTACCAGTTCAATCACAGGATGGTTTGATAGCCCTTGGGCACCACCCATTGAAGCATACAACACCTTCCTAGACGATATGGACGGCTGTTCACTATCAGCTACCTATGAAGAAGGTGGTATGGACTTCGCTGGCATATACGAAGATGGTGAAGATCAATATCTAGAAGGCATCTCCGACTTGGCTAGAGAGAAGGTCAAGACGGGCAACTCAGGTGATCCGTTGTATGACTTGCTGGATGCAGAGCTAGACCTAACAGAAAGCAGGCTGGACTACATTCAAGAAGAGATGTCAGAGGCTGAATTAGAAGAGTCAGATTAATTTAGCTTTTGGCAAATTAGGGGTTGACAGCGTACCCTAAACGCTGTATAATAGTTACATAAGTTAAACAAAGCTAGAGGGCAAACAAAATGGCAACACGTTCAACAATCGCAATGAAGACCGCAACAGGTAAAGTACAAGCAATCTACTGTCACTGGGATGGCTATATCGATCACAACGGTAAGGTCCTGATGACACACTACACTGATCCAGCTAAGGTAGCTGAGATGATCGCACTAGGCGACCTAAGCAGCTTAGGTGAGCTAATTGGTGAACCATGCGATTTCGACAATCGCTCTACACAGAAGAATGAAGAAGGTCAGGCCCAATGCGTAGCATATGCACGTGACCGCGGTGAGACTGGAGTTGAGCCACAAACCTTTGATGATGTGGCGCAATGGGTAGACGGTTACGATGGGGTTGAATACTATTATCTATTCAACGGCCAAGACTGGTTGGTTAACAAAGGTGGAGAAATGAGCAATGGGTTCCCACTGTTCGACTTCATAGAGGTTAAACTCCTCGAAGAAATAGTTTCATAAATTGGCAAATAAGAGGTTGACATCTGGATCATCTGACTGTATACTGTAAGTATAACAATTAGGAAAGGAACTTAAGATATGAAAACACTTATAGCTTTTACATGCGTAGCAATAGTAGGACTTTTTATAGCCGCTGACTATGCGTTTTCTTTACCAGATGTGCTTATGAGCTACGACAGTGGTCATTGCGTTGAGGTAGTTAACTATGCAGATGGTGACAACTACTCATGCGAGAACATGCCGTCCAAGTTTAATCATATTTGGACAAACTAATTGAAATAAGGGGTTGACATACTTACCCTTAGACACTATAATGTATGTATAACTTAAACAATGAAGGGCAAACAAAAAATGACAAATAAAACTTTTAGCGTAGCAGGAACTAGTACTTTTAATGGCGTAACCAAAGTAAGGTTCGCAAACGACTTTGTAGGTCGTCTAAAGATACTATTCAAGAACGGGCATGACAATGTCGAGCTTATCGAACTTGGTGGAGACTTTACTAAGGCACAGGTATGCGAGATCTTACTCAACCACGACAAGTACCAAGGCGAAGACCAACAGTCTGCGATCAGTGAGTACGTGGTAAGGAATGCTCCTGCAATAAAGAAAGAGATTGCGGTTAAATTTGAGGACGTGGATCAGGAAACACTTGATGCAGAGTTTGCAGACGAAACTGACATAGCCGGCGAAGTTACAACACAGTAACCGGCGACCTCGGGCGTACATGGGTCACCGCCTTGTACGACGATAGAGAGAGCGGCGGGGCTCCTATCAACTTATTCAATTAGATCTAGAAGAGGATCATCACACACTTAAACGAACAGGGCCTTTAGCTCAATTGGTTAGAGCACCGGACTCATAATCCGTAGGTTGTTGGTTCGAGTCCAGCAAGGCCCACCAGAGTACGCTCGCATGGTGGAATTGGTATACACAACAGACTTAAAATCTGTCGCCGCAAGGCTTTCCGGTTCGAGTCCGGATGCGAGCACCAAAGTAAGATGTCTCCTTAGCTCAGTTGGATAGAGCAACGGCCTTCTAAGCCGTAGGTCGTAGGTTCGAATCCTACAGGGGACACCAATTCGTAGTAGTCCGGGTAAGCAATCCGCCCTCAATGTAAGACTTGCCCGGACAGCATAATAAGATGATAAATTGGTAAATTAGGGGTTGACAAGTGACACGGTTCTTGTTATAATAGCAGCATAAGTTAAACAAATACGGTGAGGGCCAAATATGAAACTTGTAATTCAAACACAATACAAAGAGAACTATGCCGCACACAACGAGGACTTTGTTCCAGGTGTGAGCGAAGACTATTGGAAGTTCAAGGGTGGATCAACTTATGTTGTTGAGAACCTGAGTCCCAATAGTGTTACTAAGATCTCAGCGCAGGGGATTCCAACCCTAGCAGGTCTTATAGAGGACGTCAACCCATACTCCGAGGAGTACATACTAGACTGGAACATCGTTGAAGACGATGCGTCTGTATGTGAAGAGTGGGAGACGCCAAACGTTCTCGAGTACGATGCAGAGATTAAGGAGTGGCGCTGTACCAAGCTCACCCTTAACGGCGACATGGGCTACATGCGTTCGGACATAGCCAGCAAGGCAGAGAGCTGGATTGTACGTCCAAAGAACGATCGTGAAGACTACCGCGTGATGTACGTACTCGAGAACGGTGAGAGGTGTGTTGGCAACACTGAACTGAGCAAGGCGCTCAAACAACTAGACGGGGAGGTAGCGTAATGAACTGGATATTAATATCTGCGATGTTGTACAGTGTGCAACCCGTGTACCAGGATGAGAAGACCTGCACTATAGCAATGGAAAGGTTGAACGCAGCTTATCCACTAGAAGGTGCTGTTTGTATTCCAATGCCGGCCTACACAGAGACCAGTCAGGACAGAGTGTTTACGAACTTCTTTGAACTGATTGAAAAGATCGTTGAATTGGAAAATAAGAACAAAACAGTGGTTGACAAGCAGTAAGAACGACTGTATACTACATGTATAAATTAACTTAAAGAAGGGCAACTTTATGACACAGGGCAAAATTAGAATTTTAAATGGTAGCTACAAAATCCGTGGCAATGACGTAGACTTGATGGGAATGGTATTTCCACTAGTTGAAGCGTTCAAGGTCGGGGCACGTGGCGGCTACGTAACAGTAGACGGTGCAGCTGTAGCAGGCTTTCCAGATCGCAACATCAAGATCATGTGCGATGGAGATCATGCATACGAGAGTGCAGGCAACGCTAAGGTAACAAAGCGTGAAGAGAGTGACCAGGAGACTATCGATAGAATGCGCGAGCGTTTCGATATGCTAGAAGATATGACCAAAGCCTGTAAGAAGGGTGACGTGCGAGCAATGATCGTAAGTGGACCTCCAGGTGTTGGTAAGTCGTATGGTGTAGAGAAAGTACTAGGCAAGCATGACTTGATCACAGAGATCGCAGGCACGCAGAGCAAGTACCAGGTAGTCAAAGGCGCGATGAGTGCTATTGGACTCTACTGCAAGCTGTTCAACTATGCGGACAAAGACAATGTACTTGTGTTCGATGACTGTGATAGTGTGTTCAGTGATGAACTTAGTCTTAACATTCTTAAAGCTGCATTAGACAGCAAGAAGAACAGGACCATCCATTGGAACACAGACAGTTTCAAATTACGTAATGAAGGTGTGCCAGATAGCTTCCAGTTCAAAGGTAGTGCAATCTTTATCACTAACATCAAGTTCGATAACGTTAAGAGTGTCAAGATGCGTGAGCACTTGAAAGCACTAGAGTCGCGTTGTCACTACATTGATCTAACTATCGATACAGATAGAGAGAAGATGTTGCGAATCAAGCAGATCGTCAAAGACGGTATGTTAGAAGAGTATATGAACGATACAACCTTCACCCAGGATACAGTTGATGACATCATTGACTTCTGTGAAGGCAATAAGAATAGACTACGTGAGCTGAGTCTAAGGACTGTGCTCAAAGTAGCGGACCTCGCTAAGGCATTCCCCACTAAGTGGGAAGCAATGGCTGAGAACACAGTGATGAAGCGTTAATGCCCTCGACGTACACTGTGTTGGTAGCATGTAAGAATATCGCGTAGCCCTCACGCTCTTACAACTACCTTTAAGATGCCCGGCTTGCCCAGAGTGAGTCGGGTATTTTTTTGGTTAAATTAATTTGATATTTTGGCTATAAAGAGGTTGACATTCCCACCAAGAGACCTTATAATAGTATTATACAAAGCAAATAAGGTGAGGGCCTAAACAATATGAAAAACTTTACAATAACAGTAATACACGCAGCGTTCCTAAGAGACGGTGAGCAACCAACAGCGGTAGCTAGAGTAAGCACAGCAGGACTGGACATCTTCCAAGCCACTGAGTATGCTTACAGATGGACCAACAACATCGACGGAAGCTGGAGCATGAAGATTGGTGCTGATGCCAATGATGACGTAGAAGTCATTGCACCCCTGATTGAACACAAGGGTAGCACATACGGATTGAGATCAACCTCAGTTGGTGATGTGTTGTTTGTAGACGATGGTGAAGGCTTCACTGACTACTTCAAGGTAGCAGGCTTTGGCTTTGAACCTTGTGACGCAATTGACTATGTGACAACAACTACGCTGGAGACAGCGTAGTGTTAGACGACGTTGAAATGATTGACTGTGATGAGTGTTGTGGTGAAGGCCACGACCTCGACACACTATACTGGGGTGATGAGTGGTGTGCGGCAGGTACTGAAGTAGACTGTCCAACATGTGGCGGAGACGGACAAGTTCCAGAAAATGGCTAATAAGAGGTTGACATCTACATCAACTGAGACTATAATAAAGTATATTAATTAAAACAAAGGGCAAACAATATGACATATTCAACAGCAACACAAACAGCGGCAGTACTTGCTAATGATCCTAAGATGTACACTGTACTAGACTTAGAGACTATACTAGCAGAAGCTAAGGCTAGCGCAGCAATAGCAGCGTCTAGCTTCTTAGATGACTGGAATGCAAGCACAGGTGGCAATGACTACGGTGAGCCAATGTACTGTGGCTTTGCTTGGGTTAACATCTATAAGATCAAAGGCAACACCAAGTTGGGTAGAGCTATGAAGCAGGCAGGCTACACCAAAGACTACACAGGTGCTTACCAGATATACAACCCAGCAGGCTATGGTGGGCAGAGCATGGACGTTAAAGAAGCAGGTGCTAGAGCAGCTGCACTAGTGTTCACACAGTACGGGTTCACAGCATACGCAGGCGGCAGGGCAGACTAATAGTCTAGAAAAATTAGGGGTCGGGGTATACTATTAGTTTAGTATACCTTTTCTCTTGATGTGTTAATGAAAAAAAAATTATTTTCTCTAAAATATTTCCGGGGGGTCGGGGTATATAAATGCTAGTAAAAACAACAACTTAGCTTACATTAAGCCTGCACACTATTTTAAAAGTGGTGCAGTAGAAATCACCACCTCACTTCTGTAAGTACTTCACCATAATTTTTAGTATCTCATTTTTTAGTCACACAGAACCCATTTGTGTATACACTGCTAATGGGTATAATCTAAGGTGGGAGTAATTTTTTTTGCGCTATATTTTTATAGGACCTGTCGACCCTCTTCACGCATAGTCTCACGTACTAGGCTTCTAGCTTTCCATATGTTAATCATAAACTCTTGTTGTACGAAGCCTTCTAGCATACGCTGTGTAACCATTTTACCAGCTGGCTCTTGCAGCTTATTACGTATGGCCCATTTAATGGTCTTATCATTTATAAACATTGTCATACTCATACTTACCTCAACCACAGCGAGCGACGGAGTCTAAGCGAGTTGTCAGACTTTAGGCTGTACACACTAGTATAGCATGTACACTGCACAAGTCAACACTTATAGGCTACACTTGTACACCATGTACAAAGGTGTTAGGTGAATTAAATAATATCATAGTGTATAAGCAAACATAACTGTATGCTATCTGTATATGCAAACGGTATGACTCAAGCATAAATATTTGTATGCATGTACTACAGTTTATAGATGATACTACTACAAGTTATATACAAGACATTAATACATTTACGTTTGCTACACAGTTGATGTTACGCGGGGTATACTCAGAACAACCCAGTGACGATACACTTGTGTTTGCGTCTAGCTCAGACTTAGACTACGCTATACTAGCATACAACGGAAATGCTCGCTTAGAGGTTATAACAGTCTAGGCTGCGCTTCTAAAGGCTCATCAATTTCAAATCATACTCATACGGTGTATTGCATAGTGTTGCAATGTATGTGTCGCTATGGTTGAGCTAGAATAGAACTAGTAGTGGGGTGTTAGTACACTTACCGTCGCTTAGTTATATACACACTTTAAAAGGCTAAAAATCTGCTTTAAACGCTTCGCGCTATCTTCGAAATCTGCGTTAACCGCGAGCGGCTCTTGGGCTTCCACCGCTTCGCGGCTATAAATAACTGTAGCAGAGGCAGTTGGTATGAGAGTATTAAGTAGTTTGTTTGTTGTAATAGGGTTCATGTTTACCGTTGGTGTAGATCAAGTATTGGCTTATCCTGGCGAATGTACTATATGCGTCGACAATAGTGTACCCGAAATCATATTTGTTAAATCTCAAGGAAAGTTCAACACCACTCTTCGTGTTAGACACTATGAAGATGATCGTAATGTTAAGATCTATTGGTATGTTATCAATGCACTAGATGTGTATACCACTTACAGCGGATTGAGATCCAATGAAAACCTGATAGAAGTTAATCCATTGCTGCCCAGAAGACCTAGTCTAGCACAGTTGGCTCTACACAAGACATTGCTAATGACAGTATACAATCGTTATTTTGATTTTACGCAAAGGGATTACCGCAAATTGAATACAGTTCTTACTGGTGTTGTCATTAATAATTATTCACTTTACAAATAAAACGGTTATAAATAACTGTATGAAGATGAAGGTACTAATTGGGGTTCTCTGTGTAGCTGGTGCAGCCTCGGGCGACGAACTACTTGAAACACTACCGCAAGGATTTGATCCAGTTGTTGCAAGCCCTAGCACAGTGCAGCCGCGTGTGTACAACGTGAGTCTACAACTAGCACAACTAAACCCGCAATGGCATGTACAACACATACTAGCGGATCTACAACTACTAGAGGATGTAAATAAATACACTATGAGCAACAACGATAAAACATATAACAGCAGTCAAAGTGAAACACGCCCTAATACCAATTGGAGTGTGAATGTTACTATAGATGGTGCAAGCAAACGTGGCACTGTTACAATGGATAAGACTCCACCTAGCACACGTGACCCGCAAAAAGATCTAGTTAAGAAGTAGTTCCAAACTTCATTACCAGCAATACTCTAGGACGTAGTGCATCAGGCGCATCTGCTCGATGTTGCTGACTACCATCAAACACATACAATTGATTCTTTGCAAACGCAACACGCTTGGTACCTGCAGGTGTGTTGAACACAAAGTCGCCACCACCTGGTGTGGCTGCAGTGTATACAGCAGTTATCTCTCCACCATCGCGATGCCAGTCAATGTCTTGTCCTGGATGCTGTACAGTTAGATGAGCTCGCTCGCATTGTAGACTACTTGCTGTTACACCCGGAAACTCTCCACTTTCTTCTACAGTCTCCATGGCTTTTATAACCAAGAACTTGATCATTTCATTGTTGGGATCAAAGTCTGTGCTATAGAATATCTGACTTGGAGTTTCTTGTTCGTCGTGTCGTCCGTATATGCTCTTGGGTGCATTGGTGCTGTCAGCATACTCGATGTAGTAGTGTGGTGTCTTGTAGGTGAAATGTCTTTCTAAGAAGCGTACTAGGTCTTCATCTCCTAGCCATGTGTCGTATGTTATTACCATATCTTTTCCTTTACAGTTGCTTGAGGGAAGCAAAGAGCAAACCATGTGCTTTTGTTTGCTTCAACTTCTGCATACACATCTACTCTCTTGTATATGTCTGCAGGTAAACTCGTGCTGTCCCTACGTTGCTTGCGTATAGTACACCAAGGCTGATTCAATAATAGATACATAGCATCGCCTAGTTCTCGGCGTATCCATATGTTTTCCATTCTACTGTTGTGGTGTTGTTTACACTCTATATAACACACCAAAAACAACATTAGATATCATCGCCTGGCAAGTTGTTTATAAAACTGCGTAGTGCTGTTGAGTCAGCTTCTGCTTTGATCTTTTGTACTGGTGCGCCTTCGCTTGGATCTGCGCTTGATGTATTAGTTCGTTTCAACCCGGCTACAATGCTGCTGGTGTTTGCACCTGAACTGTTTGTACCATAGTTGTTAGTGTCGTCATCGTCTTCATCTAGATCTAGAATACGTAGACTGTCTAAGTCAAATGCTAGATCAATCTTTTGTCCTACACCACCACTGTTACGTGTCTTCATTAACTGTAGTTGATAGCGACCACGCTCACGCATTGCTCTGCTTGTAAAGATACCAAACACGTTATCCGCTGTCTGGATCTTACTCAGTCCACCTGATATGTGCGAGTGATCAAATTCAATCTCTTCAACAGCACCACGATTCAACTGTGCCGCTGTAACAAACACACAGTTTAATTCCATTGCTAGGTTACGCAACTCTTCTGATACGTACTTGTCTTTGATGTATAAGTTCTCTGCACTAATCTTTGCGCCGTTGGGCATAAGCAAATCTAAGTAGTCGATCAACAGTACGTCTACTTTACGCCCTGTCTTAATTTCTAATTCTTTAATATAGCTACGTACATCGTTAGGTGTCTTGCCTGAAGGCATATACTTAACTTGGAATGCACCTGACTTCTTACCAATCATCTTAACTTTCATTTCAACATCGTCAATGTTCTTAAATACATCACGACTTGCAATACCAGTTATCATACTGTCAACACGCATACTAACAAGACTTTCACTAAGCTCTAGTGTCAAGTACAATACGTTCATACCTGCTAGTGCCCAGTTAACTCCTAGGTTAGCCAAGAACAAACTCTTACCTGCACCCGAACCACCTGCAAAGATATTCAGTTCGCCTCTGTTAAAGCCACCAAATAGTTTCTTATCGATAGCGGCCCAGCCTGTGCTTACTTGTCCGTTACTGCTCTTAATGCTTTCAAGTCTAGCTCTTGGGTCTTTAAAGTAATCTGTACCTAAGTCTTTTTGTAGACCAATTTGCACAGCCTTCTTAACTAGATCTTCTACTGGTCCATACTCACCTTTCTCAAGCAAGTCTGCACTTTGTAAGATAGCACTCTCTAATGCCTTATGTCTACTAAATGTTTCAAACTCTGAAAGCAACCAATCATAATGTGTTTCTTGTAAATCACCTGGATGTTTTAAGTCGCTGTGTGTTGCCGCATTAATCATATCAAATGTAGGCAATGCATTATGTTCAGTCACGTACTCATTAAGAAACTTTGCAGGGTCCTGCAAGCGTCTATCAAATGCCATTGGATCAAACACTGCCTGACAGCGTACAAAGCTCTCAGCATCTGTCATCATCATTTCAAGATATACTCGTTGTATATCGTGCCCGTAATCTGTATTCTGTCTAGTTGCCATACTTTTTAATTATGCCTTTGATTTGTTAGTTTTTTTCCATATTGAATGTAATATATAAAACCATACCCCGTTGATACTAGGTTCTACTAATGCAACTGCTCCGGCTTCCCATATACTTGCTCCGGTCATAAGACTTACAACTGTCATAGCAATTACTATGTGTCCAAGGGTATATACTACTGCTAGTCCTACACTACTTCCTGCGATGACTCGTTTAAGGAATTCAAAGATTCCTTGATTAAATTCGGTCATTATTTTTACTCTCTTTCTAGCATTTTGTGCTACTATTATATATGCCATTTCTTTGCCCGTAGTCGAATTTTTAACGGACTTGATTCTGCATTATTTGCAATACTGTAGAGTGTATACAGTCGTCCGAATTTATTTACTGCATCACCGATATCATTTATACCAGCAGGCCAATCAGGCAAACTCACTGACCACCCTTTATCAATTGCTTGTTCAATAAGTTTTAACCCTGCTTGGTCTCGATCAGGACAAACTATTATTTCTTTTTGTAATCTAGTTAACAACATTGCTTGTTGATCACTTATCTCACTTCCGCCTAGCGCACACCCGTCTATATGTATTGCATCTAGCTGACCTTCACACAGTATGCAAAAAACTTTTTTGTAATGCTGTTCGTCTAGACCATATACAAATCCAGGTTGTACTTCTGTTAGATACTTAGGTTTCTTGTCTGCTAGTATGCTCCTAGCTGTCCATCCTACTACATTACCTTCCAAGTAAAACGGAATAATAAGTCGGTCACGGTAACCTAAACTAGGAGCCCAATAATAAGTTGTATCATCTAAATTAAGATTACGTTCGGCCATATACTCGAGTATAGCTAAACTGTATTTGTTAAAATCTACAATATCAGAAATCTTAACAGCATCTTCTGGCAACGGAACAGTATTAAATTTAGGCAGTTGGGCTATCTGTGTCTTAGCTATAACGCCTTCATTTTCTCGCATAACTTCTAATGCTACCTTGTTGACTACGTCATCAGGTGCTCCTAACCATTGTAGGAGTTTACGCAATTTATGTGAAAAAGATCTGCCCGGTTGCCAGCTTGTCTTAAAGCCGCAGTTAAAACAATGGTAACTAACGCCACCATCTGGGTTGCTAATTAGTCCACCGCGACCACGAGTATCTGCACCACTGCCAGTATTATGACAACATGGCGCATTGAAGCTAATCCACCCACTAGGAGTAGTTTTCCGCTTTGCTGGAAGGTACGTCAGAACTGTTTCGCTTACAATACTCATACTAGTATTATAGCGTCAATTGACTAAGAAGTCAATCAGTTTCGGACAAGTATTTTAGATATTTTATCTGCTGGATTTGCTGTAGTTTTAAATCGCACGTAATTGAATACACCATTAAAATTAACTGGTGTTGGTGTGCTAGGTGAAGCAAGCGTCACTGTTGTTACATCTGCCCACTGAGTGTCGCCCGTTATCTGATTATCGAGTGTAGCTTGTACTACTACATTACCTGTATAACTAGCTGAATAAATTGCTGCGGTATGCAGTGCTTCGTTTCCGTTAATTGCCGGTTCTGCTGTAATGCTTTCTGATACCCATGTACTGTCATCAATACCTGGCAAGCCCATATCTTCTGTAAATGATGTTATGCTGTATGATGCCTTGGCACCTGGAAATGCAGTTGCGTCAACAAAAATTGTTGCATTGTTATCGAAATGTCCATCAGTATACGTTAGTGTTTTTGAACTGTCTGTGTTATGTACCAAGTATACATTGTATGTTAAATATTGCTGTTGAATATTCAATAAGTCATTCTCTGTAATAGTAACTGTAAACATTCCCCGTGTAGCACTACTATCATCTAATTGTTGGATTGATCCATCGTGTTCTATAACAAGTGCCTTAGTTTCGTCAAATGCTACAAACTTTGGAGTGTATGACGAAACGTTTATAGGTTTTTGATCTGCGTTTAACAATCTAAACTGGATGACATTATCAATGCCTTTATATACTTTTATTTGTCGTTGATACATTGGGTTATACTCCGTTACGAATCCTGCGTCATTTGCTACGATGGTTACTCGATTATTTACTAAATATCTAGGTACTAATTGCATACTATTATTTAGCGGAAATTATGTTAAGAAAAGATATAGAAGAAAACTATCCATTCATAAGTGTTGTTACCTACGGGGGACAAGAGTATGTCGGCATCGTTGTAAATCAAGATCAATTTGTTACTTCAGTATTAGTGTATACTAAACTAAGAAGTGTCGAAGAGAAAAAATTCATGCTCGAATTAGGCGAGACATGGTGGTGGGAATCAAATAGAATGATTCCTATAAATATATTCTTGCGCAAGGAAGTTGATGTAATAAAATATTGTCAAATGACAATGAATAGTAAAGATGTAAAAGTTATTTTAGGTCCTACGGTTAACCTTAGTAACTTGGCTATCAAACGAGTAAAACGTAAAAACGTACAACTTATTCGAAAGCCTAAGCGTTAAGCTGTTCACAGATTAAATTCATGTGTACTACACATGCCATAGCGTAGCTCACTGCATGAGCTTTCTTGAAGAAGTATTCTCCATTAGTCGGTTTTACCCACACCTCTTTCATTATTGTATCCCAGTTCTCGTTTGCTAGATGTCTCTTTGCTGGTCGAATGATTGCTAGTGTTGCAGCTAATTGTTTTACCGATGTAGGTTTCAATTGCCTCAATAGACTTGCGTGTCCGTTGAGATGAAATACCTTTTCGCTGAAATCTTCGTGCTCCAGTAGTTGCCATAGTGGTTCCTTTTCCATTAGTTGGGCTAGATGTTCATTGTTGTTAATGTCTTTATAAATGTTTACATTAAGAAAATCTAACTTAAAGTAACCGCGGTCGTCTGCAGTTTTGTAATCAATAGTAGATATTTCATTAAACGGATTGTGTGGAATTTCTGTTACATAAACACCCGTGTTATGTTTTTTACCTGTCTCTAACTTTGCTACACGATGTTGTATCTTGTTTAAGATAATATTTCTGTCTGCAAAGTCTATATCAATATCAGGCATTAAAGATCTACTCTCAAGTTAAATGACATTGTAATCCTTTCGTTGTCTTGTGTTTGTTCTTCTACTTTATGCAGTAGCCCTGCAGGGAATATAGCAATCTCACCCGGTACACCATGTAGCTCTGTAGTGTTGTCAAATACAGTAGGGTTTCCGTTACCAGTAACATAAATTACACCTGAAAGTCCTTGGTTATCAGAATGTGTATGGTTAGGATTGTAGTCACCTTTTTGAGCATAGTTTATCCAAAAGTCTATGTTGTCAAAATGATTACTTGCTTGTCTTATACTTAGTCCACGTAAGCTATCCTCGAGATCAATTCCGTCTAATTGATATAAAAAGAATTGTCCTAAATAAATTAAATAAGGCATTACAAATGCGTCACTGCACAAGTTTCTAGGAACTGCAACTTGAAATTTATTTTCTCCTGCATTATAGTGTTGACGTAAAAAACTTAAAGGGTGATTTTTATATGTTCTACCTTCTTGAACAAAACGTTTTATTTCCCAATCAAAAATTTCTGTAGGTAGTTTACATACCATTACTGGTACATCATCTAACATACGGAAATCTCTAAAGAGATTCATAATTTGTTTCCATTTAATATTATTTAAATCA
>MEHZ011482914.1_pt1 | contig 13409 bp, 12 predicted proteins | sample 897221 | NCBI WGS metagenome assembly MEHZ01 (sample SAMN05514161, study PRJNA337945) | marine metagenome | isolation source: marine surface water | place: Arctic Ocean | collected 2007-12-13
GATGTATAGAGCTTGAGCGACAGGGTCCAGTCGTAATCGTTCGTATTCAGGTACGGGTCAATGATGGCTTGGAGTGCCCCCGCGGTTCCGGCCATCGCCGCAGAGATCCCGAAGGTTCCGGTCTTGGCCATCGCTAGGTTCACACCGAACGCGGCAGCGGCATGCTCGTGGTCCTTGCTCGCCCGGATGGCCCGGCCGATCCGGCTGTTCAATAGGTTTCTGGCAAGCAGGAACCACACCGACACCACCATCAGGCAAACCACATAGTTCCAAATGTGCGGGTGGTCATCGAGCCGAAGAAAGTCGGGCGGGTCGAACCCATCGACGTTCACTGACCTACCAAGCGCGGAACCGGTGAATTTGCCAAGTCGTCGACCGATCGGCGGAAAGATGACCGACAGGCCCAAGGTGATGAGCGCCAGGTAAGGGCCACGGACCCGGAGGGCGGGTAGCGCCACAATCATGCCCGCAAAACCAGCCACGGCTGTGGCAAGAACCAAGGCCACGATTACCGGGATGTTCTCATCGAGCAGATTCGCCATGGAGAAGGCACCGATGCCAACAAAAACGCCGTGACCGAGCGAGATAAGGCCGGTCGTACTCGTCAGTAGGTTCACCCCGAGTACAGCCAGTATGAGCACGAACACCCGCGAAAAGTCTTCGAGCAAGCCTCGATTCACGATCACTGGTAACAACACCGCTGCACCCAGTGCTGCAGCGATTGCAGCCGACCGAGCTGGGCTGTTTTGAGGTTGGGGTAGGCGGCTCACACTCGTACCACTCGCGCGGTGCCGAAGAGCCCGGTCGGGCGAAACATCAACAGGATTGTCATGACCAGAAAGGGCGGCACAACGGCGAGCTCACTTGGGAACGGTGTATATCCCGGCACGAGTGACTGCGTCAGGCCCACGATCACACCGCCAACCACCGCACCCTTCGGGCTGTCCAGACCACCAATCGTCGCGGCAGCAAACGCCAGAATCAGCACGGTCACCATCATTCCTGGGCGCAAGATCGTCGACGCCGCCACGAGTGACACCGCTAGTGCGCCGATGCCGCAGGACACCGCCCACCCAATAGCCAGCGTTCGCTGTACAGGGATTCCCATGAGCGAGGCCGCTTCGGCATTGCTGGTAATGGCGCGAAAGGCCAGGCCGGTCTTCGTTCGATTGACGAGGATTCCCAGAAGCAGCAGCAAGAACAACTGCACTGCCCATGCGCCAAGCGTTGTGTAACGAAGCCGACCACCGAACACATTCACATAGTCAGTGGGTGCGTCGGGAAAAACCGACGGATACCGCTGCGAAGCTCCACCCCACAGCTCTGTCACGAGCCCTGCAAGCGCGAGCAGCAACGCGATGGTCGCGTTAACTTTCACGAAATCGGATCGGTTGCGCAGTCGATACAGCACAATCCGCTGCAGTAACACGCCAAGTAAGGCGCTGGCGACAACGCCAACCGCTATGGCCACCAAGACGGGGTACGGGTGACCGGGCAGCCGTGACGCAAGCGAGGTTCCCGCTACGGGAAAGCGGAACGCTCCGCCGCTGCCCGCCACTGCAGCCGGAGTCAACATGACCAGCGATGTGTACCCGCCGACCATACCGATTTCGCCCAAGGCAAAATTCAAGAGTCCGGTGGCCCGAAAGAGCATCACGAGCGCGAGCGCCAGAGATGCGTAGATAGCTCCGTTGAATAGACCGTCGAAGCAACGTTGGAGGAAGAGGTCCACCAGATCACATGCCTTTGGAGCGCGACTGCATCAGCTGAAGAGACCCTCGGCCATGCCGGTGGCCACCTCTTCGAACTCGTAGCCAGCAACCTCGGCCCACACGTCGAAGTTGTGCTCTCCTAGGTATGCCGGCGACAGGTGATCGACCGCAATCCGGTGGCTGTCGATCAACGCAGGAAAGGTGTCCACATGGCGAGGCCCAAAGACGGCGTGGTCGCCTTCTTGCCAGAACCCTCGGGCGCGATGTTGTGGGTCGGTTGCGAACAACTCGCCAGCGTGTTGCACCGACCCTGCCGGTACGCCTGCAGCCTGCAAGGTCAACATCACGTCGTCGGCGGTCCGGGTGCTTGCCCATGTGGTTAGGACGGAATCGATTTCAGATCGACGCTGCCGGCGGGTTTCTTCGTCAGCCAGCGCAGGGTCGCCGAACTCAATGCCGATAACAGCCGCGAGCGGCGGCCATTGCTCATCACAGGTAACCGATACAGCAACGAAGCCATCGGAGGTGGCGTACACCTCGTTGGGAACATGGTCGTGCAACCCGTCGGTGTTGCCCGCCGGTTGTGCCGCTCGGCCGTTGGCGAAATGATCGATCAGTGCTGGCCCGATGCAATAGGTGCCAATCTCGAGCTGGGCCATGTCTATCTTCTGGCCGCGACCTGTGCGGTCACGTGCTTCGAGCGCAGCAAGTGTGGTCACCGCTGCGCTGTAGCCAGCCAGGTGATCGTTGAGTGAGAACCCGGCACCAACATCGCCTCGATCAGCGAAGTTGGTGAGATGGGTGATGCCGCATAGTGCATGCACGGTTGGCGCATACGAAATGACGTGCTTCCACGGCCCGTCATGGCCACAGCCCGACATGGTCACGTAGACCAGCCGCGGGTTCCATTCGTGCACGGTTTCGTAGTCTAGGCCCCACGCCTCGAGCACACCTGCGCTGTAGTTCTCGATCAGCACGTCGCAGTTTTCGATGAGCCGTCGAACCGCAGCTAACGCTTGCGGATGTTTCATGTCGATGGTTGCGCTGCGCTTGGAACGGTTCCAGACGAAGTAATACGGATAATCCGGGCGATTGACGAGTGTGGACCGTTCCTCGTTCTGCAGGCGAATCACGTCGGCCCCCAAGTCACCCAGCATGCGTGTGCAGAACGGGCCAGCCAGCACCCAGGTGAAGTCGGCAACGCGAAGACCATTGAGTGGCCGTGCCAGTCGATCGCTGAGTGCTGCAGCGGGCGAGGGGGCTGCTGCTGTTGAGGCGCCCCACTCGGCGAGCAATTCGTCCAGGGCAGTGTCATCGCCGGCTGGCGGCTTCAGTGGCGAGGCGGGTGTCTCACTCATTACGACCATGCGTGCAGGGCCACGCACGACGGTGCCATCGAGCTCGGCGTTCTGGAAGAGCTGACGGTGCTCGTACTGCGGGATCTCCGCGACGGCAGGCACGTCGTGTACCCCACCGAGTGCGCAGTGACGTGCCTGTGCGTCCCACCAGAGCTCCATGGCGTCGTACTTGAGTACGAAGTCGTGGATGCAACTCATGAGCTCGTCGATACGTTCCAGCATCTCAGCCAGGTCCATGCCGGTGAATTCGGTAGCCGGCTCATGACCGGCCTCGACCATCCAGTTCACGAACAACTCCGGTGTTGGTGTGGGCGTAATCATGGCATAGCCCGTTTTACACTCGGCCAAGTCATAGGCGCGCAGCCAGTGCAGCGCACCCTGTCGTTGGGCGATCTTGGGCATGGTGGGCAACAGATCATCGAAGAAGTACTGCATGAAGATGTTCTCGATCGAACCAGTGACCGATTCGTGTATCGACACGTCGAAATGCCGTCCGTGCCCATCAAGGCGAGCGGCACGAACACCCGAAAGGCCGGCGATCACTGCGGTGAATCCCGCATGGTTGTACGCCTGGCGACCCCACACATTCAATGGCCGATCGGGCAGTCCCGTCACTGCCATGAAACCCCCGTGCGCGGCAGACACCAGGTCCGATGTGACCCAGCCAGACTTGGGTCCGGTGCGACCGAACGGTGTCAGCGAGACTTGCACCAATCGAGGTTGGAGGGCCAACAGGTCCCCATGATCAATGCCATACGAAGCCAGCCGGCCGGGCGGCTCGGTCTCGATGATCAACTCAGCAGAGGCCGACAGTTGCCGATACATGTCTCGGCCCGCCTCGGTGTTGAGGTCGGTGGTACAACGACGTTTGCCGCCGTCGTACCACCAGTCGAGCACGCCACCTCGAGCAGCAGCGACTGGGTCAACCATCATGTTGCCGCGTGAACCCGCCCTAGTCACGCGGACGACATCGGCGCCGAGTTCGTTCAAGATTTTGGTGGCGAACCGCCCCGAATCATCGGTCAGATCAACGACTCGCAATCCAGCTAGGGCTCCTTCAGCCATGTTCGCGTCACTCATGTCGTTGTCCCCATGGCACTCGCACTTGATCGATCATTGGAATGCCGTCACAATCGTCGCACGGTTGAGGGTTGTGCGCCCAAAGAAGACATCGCCATCTTCCTCGACAAGCGCGCTGTGACTTACACCGGCACCTGAGAGCTCTCGGGCTTCTCGCACCCCAGTTGTGCGTACTGTTCGTCGGTCATTGAAGCGACTTCTGGCCGCAGCATCACCCACGCGCCGAGCACGGCCACGCCACCAACGGCGTTGATCAGCAGCGCCGTCGATGGGCTGGTTGCCTCCGCGACCTCGCCGAGCACGTACATGCCAAGCGGCAGCCCTCCAATGGCCATCGACAAGAGTCCGAGGGCTTTACCTCGAGCCTCTTCGGGCACCGCTGCCACAACGAGAGTTGACTGGGTGGCACCAAAGACACCACTTCCAACGCCTGACGCGACGATGGCAGCGAACACGAACCAGTAGTTCGTTCCTATCGCGAACAACATAAGGAAGCCGAACGCGACAACCAGGCCAGCAAGGTAGGCCAGGCCCCGGTGCCGTGGTGTCATCCGGGCCATCACCAGCGACCCGGTCATCATGCCGATACCGGTGCCGCCAGCCAACAAGCCGACCTGAAAGGGCGATGCATCGAGGTCCTCGGCGATCACGGGGATGATCGGGAAGTAGGCGAATAAGAAGAAATTCGCGATAACCGTGACACCAAGGATGCTGATCAGCCCGCGGTGACGAATCAAGTCGCGCACTGTCGGTCCATCGCTCGGCGTCTTCTCGCGTACGGCTCGAGGTACCGGACTCGTGACCGGCATGAGCACGAGTATCGCCAAAAACGCAAAGCCAGCGATGGCAAAGTACGCGGCGCCGATGCCGACCGAATCGACCGCGTACCCCCCAACCAGTGCACCGAAGACCATCCCCATCGCCAGGCTCATTGCCTCCATAGCCATGGCCTTGTCGAGCAGAGCATCACCAACGAGGTCGAACACGAGCGCCCGTCGACTGGTCATGTCGCTTACCCATCCGAAGCCAACAATGAACATGTAGATGTAGAGCATCCAGACCGCTATGTGACCCGAACGCACCAGCATGCCGATCAAGACAGTTATCGGCACCATTGCGGCCATCTGGATTCGCACGGTGGCAAGTCGGTCGATCCGGTCCGATAGCACGCCGCCGATCACTCCCCCGATCAGCAGAGGGGCGTACAACGTTGTGCCGGCCAGCTGCACGAGCCGGGGTGACCCAGTCAGATCGTTGATCAAGTAAGTACCGAGAAATGCCACGCCCCATCGGCACAAATGCCAGATGAGTCCACTTAACCAAACCAACCCAAAATGGCGCGCTCTAAACGCCAAGAAGGGCGTCGTCGCCAAGAGGGCAGCAGGAGGAGGATTCGTGATAGTCACAACCGCCAGAAGCTACTGGCTATTGGCAGTACCACTAGCTTCGTGACACCACGTACGTTCAGAGGTAACACCATGGATCCGACTTATTCAGACGAAGCCGAGCAGTACCGCGCGAAAATCCAGACTTTTTTGGCCGAACACCTCCCCGCCGACTGGTCGGGGTTACGCGGGCTTGCTCAAGATCGACGCGAAGCCTTCGTTGACAGCTGGCGAGAGCTGCTGAGCGATAACAAGCTGCTAGCTCCTGCATGGCCGGTCGAGTACGGCGGCGGTGGATTGTCGGCAATCGAGCGGGTCATCCTGCACGAAGAGTTCGCCCGAGCTGGCGTACCCACTGGCGGGCCTAACGACGGTTTCGGAATCGGCATGATTGGCCCCACGCTCATGGTGCTCGGCACCGAGGAGCAAAAGAGGACGTTCTTGCCTCGGATTCTTTCCGGCCAGGATCGCTGGTGCCAGGGCTACTCCGAACCGAACTCTGGTTCCGATCTTGCATCGCTCAGCACCCGTGCCATTGCCGACGGCGACGAATGGATTATCAACGGTCAGAAAATCTGGACATCAGAGGGTCACACAGCGAACTGGATCTTCGCACTGTGCCGCACCGACCCCACCGCGCCGAAACACCGCGGCATTTCCTTCTTGTTATGCCCCATGGACCAGCCTGGTATCGAAGTCAGGCCGATCATCAATATTGTCGGTAGCCACGACTTCAACGAGGTCTTCTTCACCGACGCTCGCGCACCAATCGCCAACGTCATCAGCGACGTCAACGACGGCTGGCGGGTCACCAACCAGCTCCTCGCCTATGAACGAGGCGACGATGCCACGACCGTGTCGCTGCGCATGCAAGGTGTGCTCGACCGGCTTGTCGACGCAGCCAGGTCGACCGGTAAAATCGATGACCCGATCGTGCGCCAAGATCTTGCGTGGTGCCATTCCAAGGTCCAAGTCCTGCGGTTCTTGGGCATGCGTTCACTGACCCAGGTTCTCACCGACCAGGTTCTCGGTCCCGAGAGTTCGATCAACAAGCTGCTGTGGAGCGAACTGTTTCAAACCATGACAGAGATCGGACTCCACCTGTACGGAGCCGCGAGCATGGCCCCCAGCGGGGAAGCACCCCTGTCACCAGTGTTCACCGAAACCAAGGGTGACCCCCGCTCCCCTAAGGCCATGGCCGACCATTTCCTAGGCGCTCGCCCAGCCTCGATCTATTCGGGTTCCAACGAAATCCAGCGCAACATTGTCGGCGAACGAGTACTCGGGCTTCCCAAAGAACCCCGAGTCGACGCTGGCCCCTGGAACGAAACCCGCCGCGCCAACTAGTAAACACTGCAGCCCGATACTCGGTAGTGTCGGGGTTCAGTGCAGATTCCATTTCGCCTTGGCGACACTCTCGACATACGTCGTTCGGCCGGGATGCTTCTGGCACTCGGCTTTTCAACGGTTGTTCTGGTCAGCACACCGTTTCTGATTCCAGAGGTTGCCGCCGACTATGGCGTGGGATTAGCTGCCGCGTCATTGGTTGGCATGTTCCAGCTCGGTGGTTTCGGCATTGCGTCATGGGCAGCTGGCCGCTTCCTGCGCCCGACCCGAGGTGTGCTGGTGGGTTCTTTGGTGCTGGCGATCGCGGTGAACGCGTTGTCCGCCTTGCTACCGCCTATCCAGGTGTTGCTCGGACTGCGTTTCGGCAGCGGTCTCGCCATTGGCACCATCACCTGGTTCGCGTGGGCCAACGCGTTCGGCCAGAAGAAGACCATGGCCCGAGTCGCGGTCGTGGGGCCGATCATCGCCGTGGGCGCCACACCCGCTGTCGCCGTTGTCCTCAGTCACTTCGGCATGGCTGGCCTGTTCGTGATGTTGGCGTTCTTGCCGCTGATTCCGTTGGTGTTCGCTCGTGGTGTCCCGCTCGGGGTGAAGCAGCAGCCCAAGTCACGCCACGGCGCCGTGACCCGAGCTCGACTCGTACTGCTTGCACTGACGATGTTCAGTCTTGGTGGCTCGGCCGTGTTTACCTTCGGCGTGACGATTGCAGCTCGCGAGCTTGGCCTCGCAGCCTCTGCGGTAGCGATTGGTTACACCGCGAATGCCGTGGTCAGCATCCCCGCCGCAGGCTGGACTGGCCGCCGCACCATCCCCAGTCCATGGATGGCGGGGACCGCCCTCTGCGCATTCTTTGTGGCCACCGCGTTCACAAGCGTGTTGTTCTTCATCGCTGTAGCTGCATGGGGCTTCTGCTACTGGATGGCAATACCGGGCGTCTTCGAAGTATTGGCACAAGCGTCGGCCTACCCAGAGGAACGGGCGGGCGATGCTCAAGCAATGATGGCAGTTGGCCGAGTGGTTGGGCCCTTCGTTGGAGGCCTACTACTCGACCGCTCTGGTCCGCTGGCGCTCGGGCTGGTCGGCTCAGGTCTCATGCTCAGTGCCGCTGCCATAGTCTTCGCCGTCAGAGAGACAACAGCGGACTCACGGATTGGCTAACTCGTGGTGTTACCAGTCGGCCAGAGCCTGTTCCATCGCCGCGATATCGAGGCCGACGACGAAACGATCGCCAACCTGCAGGGCAGGCGTAGAGCGAATGTCATGGGCTTCGAGGAGTTCGCCCGCCTCTTCATCCATCATCACATCTCGCACAACGAACGGGTAGTCATGTTCGGTCAGCCATGCCTTCATGCGTTCGCACGGCCCACACAGCGGCGACGAGAAGACAGTCAGCATGCGGGGCGTCGCGTCGTCGCTCACCGTTGCCCGGCAGCCTTGTTGTCTCGGTAGCGCTGTTTGGCGGTCATCCAGTTTTCGAGTGCCTCACCACTGAGGAAGGGTTGATCATCGGTAAAGATCAGCCGTTTCCACTCGTCATCATCGTTCCAAATGCTGCTCGCATGCACGGTCGTGCGGGGTGCTGTTGCGTTCTCGAAGAGCTGCATACCGAGTTCCAGGATCTGATGCTGGTGGTCCGCGTCAAAGCTGCGACCGCACGAATTGCCGAGCGGAAAGTCAAGGAAGACGAACCGAGCCACTCCACAGTGCTCGACGATGTCCTTAGCCGTGCCGAACATGACGGTCGCAATACCGTTCGCTTCGAGGTGACGTGCAACCAGACTCACGGTCTGGTGACAGACCGGTCAAACCGGTGTCATCACCGCCACGTCGACCTCGTCTTCAATACATCGGCGCAGGACTTCAGGTGCGTCTATCTCGGCTGTCTTGCGCTTCGAATAGCCGGTGTAGACACCGTGAAACCGTGGCGCAAGTTCACCGATCCGGCCTCGGTCCACGAGCTCACCTAGCCGACTCACCGGGTAGTACGCATTGACATCGTCAAGGGTCGTCGCATGCTGGTCGTAGTGTTCTTGGCGCGAGTAAAGCAGGTCGATCGGCGTGTCGGAGGGCAGCGAATACACATTGCCAACAGCGAACTCATTGTCACGATCGCGGTCCCCATCAGGCTTCCTGACGGCGATGTCAGACGTCGACACGATCGCAACCCGTGAGTCAGACAGCGGCTTCGTCAACGGGGTAAACGGAGCGTCGTCGTGATGCGCCCACTCGTATGGTTTGTCATACCCCTGACCCAAGTAATAGTCACGAGTACGGTCGATATATCGGACAGGTGCGCTCATCGCTCCCCCAAGCTTCGTTATCTCAACAGTAGCGACTTGGATGAGAGCGGTCGAATTCGCCGGGCCGTCCACTGAGATCCCAAGGAACTAGATGATGGTTGGTCACACACAAGCTCGACTGTTAGCACTCGCTGACAAGGACGAAATCCGCGATGTGCTCATGCGTTACGGCCGCGGGGTTGACCGACTCGACGAGGAGCTGCTGCGGTCGTGCTATCACCCCGACAGCCACGATGACCATGGTCATTGGAAGGGCAACGGTCACGACTTCGCTGCGTTCATCGTCTCATCGCTGCCCGAGCGAACCCACCACAGCACTCATGCGGTAGCCAACATCCTGATCGAACTTGATGATGAGGACCCCGACGTGGCCCAGTCCGAGTCCTACAGCCTGGCCTACCTGCGGCGGACAGACAAACATGGCGCGGAGTGGCTCGACTTTTTCTCCGGGCGCTACGTCGACCGCTTCGAGCGCCGCGATGATGTGTGGCGCATTGCCAACCGAGTCGTGGTCCACGATTGGTCGGTATCCAACCGGCTCGATGCGGGTGCCTTCCCCCTGCCCATGGACGCCTTCGTGCAAGGAGTCCGAGGCCGCTCCGATCTGATCTACGCCATGTGACGAAGGGCCCTTACTCGGGTTTGGTGGAGAGGAAGTAGCTGTTGCTGCGGTCGTCGCGGACGCCGGTCACCTCGATGTCGGCGAAGCCGGCGAGCGTCAGCCGTTCGACCGCAGTCTGGCGGCCCCATGCGGTGCCGAGCCCTTCGCCGCCATATGCCATCGAGACGGTCATGCAGTGCATAGTCGACACGCTGTACATGAACGCCGACATTGGCTCATCAATGTTGTCGGCCAGCTCACTGGATGACTTCGGCTCGACGCACAGATAGGTTCCGCCGGGTCGCAGCATGCGGTGGATGCCCGCCAACACTGTGTCGGGATGGGCCTGGTCATGGATTGCATCGAACGTCGTCACGAAGTCGAAACGATCAACCTGATCGAGTGCCGCAGCATCGGCCACCTCGAAGCTGAGATTCGTCAGGCCGGCCGCAGCCGCTTCGGCCCTGGCCACCGCAATAGCATCCTCGCTGATGTCAAAGCCAACGAATCGACTCTCTGGAAATGCAGTCGCGAAGATGGCCATTGCTTTGCCACTGCCACAGCCAACATCGCCAACGTCGATGCCAGCTTCCAACGCCTGAGCCATCGGCAAGATCGGCACAACCTGGTCAATCAATGTGCGTTCATACCGCTGCCCACTCGACTCTGCCATGAGCGCTTGGAAGCGGGGATAGCGGTCATAGGGCACCCCTCCTCCGCTGCGGAATGCCTCGGCGATCTCGTCTTCGACCTCACCAAGAAGAGCGACATACTGACATTGCGTGCTCAGGTTGAGCGGCCCAGCTCGGCGGGTGAGCAGCCCTGCATGTTCGACAGGCAACGCGAAGGTTTCGGCCGAAGCGTCGTAATCGACAACCGCACCGCACGCCATAGCACTGAGCCACTCGCGCACGTATCGCTCGTGCAGTCCAGCATCGGTAGCAATCTGGGCGGCGGTACGGGCCGGCTTGCCGTCCATCGAATCGAAGAGGCCCGTCTTGTGGCCCAGGCTGATCATCAACGCCAAAGCCCCGCCGTTCATGATCCCGACGATGTTCGCCTGAAATGCCTTGGCTCGGGTCTTGTCAAACGCCGCAGGTTCGCTCGTGGGTTCACTCATGCGCCCATCTTGACATCTGAGCACCAAAATCGCCGACCCGAGTCCCTCCTGCTAGACAAGTGATGGTCTACAAGGTTAGGGAGGGCAACCCGTGGGTCTGCTTGAGAACAAGGTCGCGATCGTGACAGGCGCTGGTTCAGGAATCGGCGCGGCCAGTGCCCACCGGTTTGCTGTCGAAGGAGCTGCCGTTGTCGCTGTCGACATCCGTAAAGGCAAGGCGGAGGAGGTGGCCGAGGCCATCGTCGCTGCTGGTGGGCATGCAATCTCGTTGGGCGCGAACGTCGCCGAGCCAGACGACGTGGCGGCGATGGTCGATGAAACCGTAAAGCGGCTTGGCGGCCTGGATGTGTTGTTCTCAAATGCGGGCACCATTCGGCTAGGCACTGCAGTCGAATTGAGCGTCGAAGACTGGGACCTTGTCATGGCAGTGAATGTGCGGTCGGTGTTCTTGGGTGCCAAGTTCGCGGTGCCAGCCATGCGCGAGCGCGGCGGAGGTTCGATCATCAACACCGCTTCGATCTCGGGCCTGCACGGCGACGGTGGAGCGGTCGTGTACGCCGCAAGCAAGGCGGCGGTAATCAACCTGACCAGGGCCATGTCGACCGATCACGCCGCGGAAGGTATCCGTGTAAACGCAATCTGCCCGGGGACAATTGAGACACCGCCCGTGAAGCGCATGATGCAAGACGAAGCCGCACTGCAGGTCAACCTGGCTGCGCACAGCATGGGCCGTCTCGGCCAACCCGAAGAGATCGCGGCTGCGGCAGTGTGGCTCGCTTCAGATGAGTCATCGTTCGTGACAGGCGAACACCTTGTTGTCGACGGTGGACTGCGCTCGCGATCACCGCTCGGACGCCTTGGGGACCCCCGACCCCAAAACATGCGCTAGCGACGGTCTAACGTCTGTGCATGAAAGCTGTTGCAGTCACTACCTATGGCGGGCCTGAGGCCCTTGAACTCGTCGACTTGCCCGAGGAGCATGCCGGGCCTGGCGAAGTTCGGCTGCGTGTCTTCGCGGCCACGGTCAACCCAACCGATACCTATGTACGCAATGGCGATCGGGCCAAGGTGCAACAGGTTGACCCTGGGCCATATGTGCCCGGCATGGACGCCGCTGGCATCGTCGATGAGGTTGGCGAGGGCGTGACCACCATCGCTGTTGGTGACCGAGCAATGGCCATTGTTGTGCCCAAAGGCACTCACGGCGCGTATCGAGAGAGCCTGGTGCTTCCGGCCGAATCAGTCACGCTGGCACCACAGGGAACGAGCCATGCCGAAGCGTCAACACTGCCGATGAATGGTTTGACGGCCCGCATGTCACTCGACCTACTTGGGCTTCAGCCAGGGCAGACGATCGCAGTAACTGGCGCTGCGGGTTGTTATGGCGGCTACATGGTGCAGCTCGCCAAAGCCGACGGCCTGACCGTCATCGCCGACGCATCCGAGGCCGACACCGAACTAGTTACCTCACTCGGCGCAGACACCGTTGTGCCTCGCGGTACCGGCTTCGCCGACGAGGTTCGCACGCACTACCCGAACGGCGTCGATGGCCTGGCCGATGGCAGCGTGCAGAACGACGAGGTCATCGGCGCTATTGCTGATGGCGGCGCGTACACCTCGATCCGGGGATATCAAGGCGAACCCCAGCGAGACATCACATTCACCGCCACCTGGGTAACCAAGTACGCGACTGCGCATGCCAAGCTCGACCGGCTACGTGAACAGGCCGAGGCCGGCGAAGTGACATTGCGGATCGCCCAGACCTACCCGGCGGCACAAGCTTCCGAAGCCCACGCTCGGCTCGAAGCCGGCGGCACTCGGGGCCGCTGCGTCATCGAGTTCGACTGAGAGGGACCGCACGTCAGCTTTCGGCTGGGCTGGGCGCGATGAGCCCGTGATCGAGCCAGAGTTCCAGATTCTCGATCACGCCGAGGCCGCCAAGGAATGAAGTGAGTTTGGCGAGGCCCGCAATCACATTTGCTTGGTACGCGGGGTTGGCCTTCGCTATCTCATACCCATTGGTAATACCGAGATGCTCGAAGACGGCCGGGTTGATGCTGAGCGCCACGATCTCGGCGACCAGGTCGGGCGTGACCGCTCTGACAAAGTCCTGCTCGTCTGCGCCAAGCGTGGGCCAACACTCCGTGAGGTACGACTTCGCGAAGCTGACGTGGCGTGCTTCTTCAAGGACGTGCAGCTTGCTGATCTGACGGGTGACTGGGTGGAGCCGATCGTCGCGCATTGTTGCGCGGTTGGCGTGATCTAGGAGTTCCTCGATCGCCAGGATCGCGATGTACGACATGGCCCGACCGCCGGCGCCTTCTCCGACGACGGCTTCACGGGTCGGGCCGTAGGCAGGTGTCCCTGCTCGGCGAATGAACTCGCCGAACATCATCGAGTGACGGCATTCGTCAGCGACCTCGGTGAGGAGATAGCGATGTATCGGGTCGCGGACGTCGACCTCGGTGAGATGGCGGAGCACGATCTGCATGAGGGCGTTCTCGAA
>MEHZ011405732.1_pt1 | contig 13404 bp, 17 predicted proteins | sample 897221 | NCBI WGS metagenome assembly MEHZ01 (sample SAMN05514161, study PRJNA337945) | marine metagenome | isolation source: marine surface water | place: Arctic Ocean | collected 2007-12-13
TATAGGAAGTGACTTGACCTTCTCACCCTTTAGAGGGGCATTTGACAGTATGGGGGAAGAGAACATAAACCATCCCTTAGACACTGCATCATATATCCTTTGCGCCAGCTTCATATCTCCGGCACAATACGCTACTGATGCTCGGGCAAATGCTTTTTGCGGTGAATCTTCATCTTCTCTACAGTAATAATCTCTTAATAATTTAACAGCTTGATCAGTCATCTCTGAATCACGATCATAATTTACTTTAACACCAAGGTGTTTGCCCGACATTCCAAACATCATTTCGCCCTATATTTTTGTTACTTCTTGTAAATTTAATTCATTAAGAACCCAGCTTTCAGCTAGATCCTCAGCCTTTTTCAAACGCACTACGGACAATCTACCTTTAATTTTACTACAGGAATACAGCTCAACCAAGTGTCCTTGATCGTGCATGTATACCTTTGAATATTTGTTTTTGTCGTCACTCCAGTGCTCACTAACAAGGAATGTTTCGTGATTCCACAGGGTCGTCATCTTTTACTCCATACACTTAGTCTAGCTTGTGCGGCTAAACCTTTATATGTGTTACTACTTATAACCTCTTGAATCTCCTCCATGCCCTTACCAGACAAAATCATATCATTTATATCCTTTTCTTTAATATTATGTGGAAAGATAGTAACCGAGTGGTTTTGGTCAATAGCCTTCCGCATTCTTGCCACTATATGTGGGTTTCTCGGCTCATTATCGTATATGAAATTATAGCTGGCTGTCATCATATCAAGCCCACTGACGTCAGCTCCCGCCATAGCGATCGAGTTATCGACAAACATACTATCAATTGGACCTTCTACTACGCGAACCTCTTTACGAAAATCAACCTTGTCAAGACCATATATCTTGGGCGAGTCAGATTCCAACATAATAGTTATATACTTGAGGTTTGACTTACCCAACGCTCTCCCTTGAAACCCTATTAGATTTTCTTCCTTATCAATAAACGGAATGATGATCCTTGGTTCATCAAATTTGATGTTAGGAAACTTCCCTGGGTCGCATAGGTTAACAAACTCATAAAATTTAGGCGCATAGAACAATTTATAATGATAATTAGTAGGGATTTGGCGACCCAGTATATAGTTCCTCGCCTTATGCCCGATTGCGAGCTGCGAAACCTTCTTCAGCTTGCCTAGAGGGGTCTTCAAGTAGTTAGCTTTCTTCTTGAATCTGAATTCAGTCTTAGTTTTGAGTGATGCTACAGGTTTCCGGACGTCATCGGTGTCTTGAAACCGCTCCATCATGTATTCTTTGTGTAAGGTAGGATTGACGTGTTTGAGTAGGTTGCTGATTGACGCGCCATGACCGCAATTGTGACACTTGAAGATTAGGGAGTTTTCTTTGATGAACACATATCCACGAGCCTTATTGAGATTCGTCTGTGAGTCTAGGCAATAGGGGCAACGAAAATTGTAGACGGCATCGTTTTTACGCTTGAATAGCTGTAATTGTGGGGATAGGAGGTTTAGATACTTCGACTCTAGATAACTGCTCATATAAGACGCTCATAAAATAATCACTCAATATTCAATTATATACCTTTTATGCCATAAAGGCAAGGACTAATTAGCATTGATTATATCAGTCACGAATGGCCATAGAAATGCTAGGACTAGAACACCACCAGCCATTTGCCACTTCCATTGCTCAAGGTTATTCACTCTATCAGACATATCTTTAGCGTGTTCCCTTTGCTCTTCTTTCATCTCTTTGATTTCAGACATTATTTCTTTATGCGATTCGCCAAGTTCTTTCTGTAGTTCGTCACGCAATGAGCCAATCCTTTTATGAAGTATATCTTGTTGGGATTGAGCTTCTACGCGACGCTCTTCTAATAACTTAAATAAATCCATAGTAGTGACAATCTTCGCTAATGCTTCTTGTTCAAATACAACCCTTTCCGGACTTGAGATTACTCTCGATTGAGACTGATTATTAGGTATCATTATTAGAATTCTATTCTATAGTAAATAAGTTTGAGCCGACAAAGTATTTATAAGAATTGATTATCTCTTAAACTTAGATGCAGCGTCTCTCTCTAAAGTTTCTATTCTTTTAGCAAGATTTGGATACTGCTTTAACCAAGCTTCTTCCCTTGTAGCAATGTGAATGTTGTACTTAACACTGACATGCTCTAAGTATGTGTTCAATTTTGATTGAAACCATACACCAATTCTAGTATTCTTAAACCAGTTATAGAATGAACTCCCTATGATAGAACCTATGATACTTTTCGCAATAAACCAATACACTATTCTTTCTCCTCTTTCTTCGCAGCAAGGGAAACATAATTTGCCATGCCATGATCACTTATCATATCAAAAAACTTACCGTTCTTCCAACCAAACCAAACACCGCGAAAAAAGTCTTTCCATCTCTGCCAGTATGTGGGTTGCCTTTCAAGACCAAAAGCATTAAAGTAACGCTCCTCACCGCAGTGAACAAACCCCAAAACTGAAGGAGGCACTTTAGTGACGATGTCGTTATTGTTCACATACCTTTCATGCGGGCACTTCAGATGCCGAACGAAATGACGACCGCCAACCTTTGGCGATCCGAAGGTGTACAAACATTCGCCTTCAATTCTCGTAGCAGCTATAGTAGCCATCGCGGCACCTAGACTATGCCCTGTGAAGAATACCTTTTTAGGCTTCTTCAATTGATTATTATACTCTAGTTCCTTTAAACAGTCAACCCACAATTCATTTATTTCATCCTGAAACCCTGAATGAACCATGCCGCCAGCAATAGCGGAGTTCTTTATAACCTTCAGGTCAGCCATGACGTCATTCAGTTTAGTCGGCTCAGTTCCCCTGAACGCAAACCACAACTCTTTCCGGTTCTTTACGACTAATACTTCAGCACCGTTATTTGCGATTAAATTAGAGGTGTATCCTAACTTCTTAACTATTAAACTTGACTTTGACTGCTCTGCATATGCTATTTGCGACAATAGTGCGGCAAACTCAGCCTGCTCTCTATTCCTTTCCATCTAAGGTTTCCTTCTCATCAGGGGCAACTGACTCTTCATAGTAAATTATAATTGATTTCTGTTGTAATATATAGCGTTTCAGTTCGGCCATGTTCAGAGCCAATGCCTCATACCCCTTTACGGATATCGCATAAAATACAAAGACGTTGTTATCGTTCATGAACCGCACTTTGAAGTCATCGATATTATCTTCGGTGACGACATAGAAATGCAGATCATTGAATGAAAGTGGTTTGGGTCGTTCTACTACAGCTATGGTGGGCTTGATCACTTCAGTTACAGAGACCATTTCTTTTATGCTATTAAGTGTGCTGCATCCTGTGAGGAAAATGCTACTTAACAGTATCAGATTCAAGACCTTCAAATAATTTCTTTGTTCCATTATTAATTCTCGTTTCAATCAATCCAGGTTTTCTTACACTCAAATAAGACAAATCGTGCTTACTCAATGTTTTTCTCAGTTTATCAGTATACTGTTCACTATTCTGGAGGTTCTTCATTAAGTCTCTAGTCAATTCAGCTTGAACAGCTGCTGTTTCTTGTAATTCTGTTATGGTAGCTTGGTTTATCTCGGAAGCCACCTTCAGCGTAGCATTATTTGCAGTTAGCATCATTATCTTTGCTTGACTGTCTTTGTAATATGCGTATCCCGCATACCCAGCTCCACCAACAATACCAAATATCAATAGGAAAAAGTATATCTTTATCATTTAAGACTAGCCTTTAATCGATCCACTTTCTTCATTGTTGAGCTGGTTTTCGTATACACTGACTGCTCAACCACTTTTGCTTTCTTCTTGCTAGCGAACAACTCACCCCATTCCTTTCGACCAGCCTTGGCAGGAGTGTTTCTTTTGGCCATCTCAAGAGCTTTCACTCTGAAATGCCATACTTCGATAGGAAGTCTTTACGTTCCTTTATCTTCTTACCTTCGGCACGCTTATTTTTCTGCTCAAGATACTTCTTCAGGAATTCCTTTATTTCCTTCTTACGAGCATCAGGTTTCTTGAAAACAGTAGCGTCATCACCAGTTCCGACCACGGCAGCACCAGCCGCGTTAGTAGGAGTGTCTTCAAACAAAGACTTGTAATCTTTAAGTTTATCTGTATCTTCTAATAGATTCATTGATTCATACAATCCTTGCATGAGCTCATCATCTGTGAACTCTTTTTGTTGGTTCCCTTCCCTGATCAAGAAAAGAGCTGCCGCGTATGAGGCAAACTTAGAGCCGCCACCAGGAACTTTCTCTAGCATTTTTTTGAGGTTAAATACCATACGATCATAGTATCCGTATGAGTTTTCCTCTGCTTTCGTCTCGGGTGATCTTAGCTTCTTGCCCTTCTCATTAATAATACCCAGCTTGAATGCTTCGGTCTTATTGAATGGCGTGGTCAACCTCTTGATAAATTGATATACAAGTAGGAGGTCTGTAAATTTTCCAGCCATTATATTTCCTTTAACTTAGATACGATAGTGTCATCTAGTGATATATTTGTGTCTAAAACTCTTACCCCATCAACAAGACCAATCTCTGCTGGCCAGTATCCAAGGAATATTAAAAACGGCTTCAAGTAATCATAATACCCTTCGAGTTTCAAGAACAACATACGAGTCGCTGCCCTTGATTCGAACATATTATAGATTACTATGAGATGGTTCAAAACCAACCGCTCACGTAATTCACCAGTTTCGCTATACTTCTTAAACAACCGCTTTATGTAGCGTATTCTCTTCAGGTCATCTTGAAACTCTAACAAGTCCGTACAGTGTGGATTCGTATAAGTCTTCATAGCAAACATTTGGAAGTTATCTTCCGTCAAATTTTCAAACATAATAATTTAGAATTCGCTCAGTAGTACTCGTTTAATTGTAGTAGCATTTGTAGCAACATATAGATAGTTATCATCGAACCATATTTTACCAATACCCAGTGTTTCTGTAGCAGTATTACTTGTAGCTGGTGTGCTAGAAGTAACGCGCATTTCTCCGGTGAATGTAGTGTTAGCGGATACGTTAAACAAATTTCCACTAACAGCTACGTTCGCCCTAGCAGCAACTGTACCATTAAAGGCAGTTGCGCTAGGGATCCCGTCAAATAAGTTGGCTACAGTAATCTTTTGGCTAGTTGGTACACCAGAAGGATTATTGACGATCATAAAGAGGTCGTCAGATGTCACACCTGTTGATACTGGTAAAGCTGAGACCTTTTTATCTGCCATTTTCTAATTCCTTATTCGCTTAGTACGGCATCATCGCCAGCGTCACCAGAGATAGAACTCATAGCAACCAATGTTTCATATTGTACACGACCACTTCGTCCGCCAGTACCCACAGTACGCTTCAACCAACCAGCGTGAGCAATACCTTGCGCGCCAGCATCATCAGTCATTTCAGCAGGATCAGCACCATAGATCAAACCAGCGTCAACGCTATCTGAATACACTATTGATAGTGGCTTCTCAGATACTTCGTATGCAGCAGCAGTAGATGCGGCAATAGTAGCAGCTCCGTCAGCTTGACGCACAGTAGCGGCAGTGGCTGATGCGATTGCGGTAAACACATAGTCGTTAGTTCCAACACGCAAGAAATCACCAACAGCGAAATCAGTCAAGTCTGCAGATCCAGCACCAGTTACAGCTCCAGCAGTCGACACAGCAGCAGTGCCGCCAGAAGATGCCTTTATATCTTTATTACCCCATGAACTCATTTTTATTCTCCTATTAAGAATATGTTATTATTACTATTTAGTTATTTGTTTTAAAGTCATTTAGCCAACTTGGCAGATGCAGCAGCCATCACGGCTTCGTAGCGATCACCATATTTAGCTTTAAACTTGGATTCATCAAGCTTGGGATTAATTACCACTTTCTCAGCTTTCTTGCCATCCTTTTCTTTCTTCATCTCTTTGTCGTCATCATCGCCATCCTTAGATTCCTTCTTAACCTTATCCTTCTTAAATGGCTTGGCTTCCTTACCTTTAAAATTGTCCATATTCTCTTCTTTAGATTTAGACGCAGCTTCATCATCACCTTCCCAATTGGCATCTACATAGTCATAGAATTCTTTTTTCTTCTTGTCGTCAAGGTCAGCTGGCGAGTTGGCACCAAACTTCTTCAACGCTGCTTTAAAGAATTTCTGATATTCTTCTTTATCACCAGTCCCGCCATCAGCTCCTTCGACAATAACTGTGTCATCGCCAGCTTCAATAGTGTCGTTCTGAATATCAAGTTCATGCTCAACGGCTGGTGCTTCACCAGTTACAACGCTGTTCACGGCAGCGATGAGTGAGTCTGAAAGATTATATTGGTTAGAAGAATATCCAGTATTTTCAGCAATAATTTCTTCTGCCAGCTTTGCATCATTCTTTTTGGCGAACTTGCCGGCATCTTTTGATGCAGCTCGATCACCGCCACGAACATACCCATCTAAGTATGCTTGGGCTTGAGCCTTAGCATCTTTTTCATCTTTGAAAGTATCACTAGAGAAATACATGGTGAAGCCTTTAGCATTATGTGTGATTTGAGCGCGATATCCTTTCTTTGATTTCTCTGCGCCAACGGTATATTCAGAAGGGTCAAGTCTCTCTTCTTCAAGACCTTCTTTAGTAACCTTAAAAGCATTAAATGGCGCAGCTTTAAGAGATGGGTCACCCCATAACTTCATTGCTTTGTTAATAGCTTCGAAGGCAGAACGAGCTTTAACTTTCTGCTCATCGCCTTTCTTAAGTTTATTAACCGCTTTGTCTACTGTGATTGTCCAATTGTCCATAGCTTCTTCGATTGATTCAAAAGCCTCATCCATGTAATCTTCGGCTATAATACCGTCAAGCATTTCGTCTAAGTTTGATACTGCTTCTTCGATAAACTCTTCGTTAGCATTCTTCATCATGTCAGCTAATTTGGATAGTGTAGCCTTATCTGACTTGGAGATTGCCTTCAATTTCTTGTCGTTAGCTATTTTCTCTAATGACTTGGCATACTCTGCAGTAGACTCTTCAAGGTCAACCGCCACTTCTTCTGTAATCGTGTCCATACCACGGATGACGCTCATTAATGTTTTCATTTCTGTTTCCTTTGATGTGACATGTTCTATTTAGTTTATTTTTGCGAAGTGTTTACCACTTAACCTTTAAATTTAAGCATTACAGCCGATCCAACTCAGATGGCTTATGATCCATGGTTTTATTGCCAACAGAAACTTTAACGAAGTCTTTACCTACACTCAAAACTTTAGCAACGCTTCCGTCATGTTTCATTCTGACTGCACTGCCTTCTGGGAACTTAGAAGCCATTTGAGCAATTTGCTTTCGGAGATTCTCATCAAGAATTGCTTCTTCGCGGAGCATTTCCTCAGCCATAGTGCGCAAAACTCTAGGATCCACATCGTACTGCTTAGCAACAACACCAGCATACCATTCGTCTCCGTGACGAACAGGTACTCCTGTCTTCTTAGAATCAGCCTTCTTCTTTGCAATAATATCATTCATCACTTTGGCTGCAGTTTTATAACGCTTCTTATCTACTGTGTTTGATTTGATCTTACTAATCACTTCTCTAGTTGTCATTTCGCCCATTACCTTGTCGGCTAAATCCTTGTCAGCCTTACCCCAAGTCCCTTTTCCTTTTGTGACAAAACTATTAACTCTAGCAAATGCCCACTGCTGTTGATTCGTGCCAGCACGGTGGCTATCTTGCCAAGCCGCCATTCCTCTGTCATACACTTTCTTGAGAATGTCGTATGAAATGCCAGTCTTATCAGCTTTCTTCCTCAATGCAGATTCAGCTGATTCGGTGATGTCAGATGATTCTTTCTTTTCATTATTCTTATCTTTGGTGTCAGATGATCTTGCTCGATCCATCATTCGGTCATACTTTATAGCGTCAGCTTCTTTTTCTCTGTCAATCTTTTCTTTGGCATCATCGACTGAGCCTTCAGCGAAGAGGGAACGAAACGATTTAGGTTGATGTTTCAAATTTTCAAACAGAGCGTCAAAACTCTCATCCTTTGACGAACGAGCAGATTTGAGTCTAGCAATTTCTTTCTTACGAGTAGCAGGAATCAACTTCTTGGACAACTTAGCAACCATACCTGACTTCTTCTTCACCAGCTTGTCTACAGAAATCTTATCACTAGGAGATAATTCAGCATAGTTGACACCACGGTCACCAGCAACTTTCTTACGAACTACATTGATAGCAGACTTTTGAGCACGCTTCTTAATAGATTCAGGATCAGCCATTTTCTTAGCTTTCATCTTCTTCATACGAGCCATCTTAGGCGCGAGTTTCTTCATTCGCAGACCGATCTTTTTACGTTGCTGGATAGACAAAGGTTTTTTATCTTCTTCTAAGTCTTCTTTAATAACTGCACGAATAGTGTCGTAGACATCTTTAGCGTCTTTGTCTGTTAGCTTTTTAGGAAGACCAGTCTTAAATGTATCAAAGTCTCCCTCAACAGCTACCGCTCTCAGCTTAGAGGCTGACATACCTTCAACACCTTCAGCGTCAGGGTCTCTTGCGCCAGCTGAACGAACGTCAATGGAATCGAATGAGAATGGACCACCGTTATACTTGTTCAACAAACCGCTGAACTCGGTTACACGGTCAGAACCAACAACAAGAACAACATCTGTAAATCCAGATTTTTCTAGTTCTTGTAGGATTTGAATTATTGTCTTAGACTTAGATTGCTCAATAACCTTGCCGAACGCTTTACGTGCAAAGCGAATCTTCTCAGCATAGTTGAGGGGGTCTTTTTTATTATTTTGGGTATGTGAAAGGAAGACTTTAGCGTCAGCCTTTTCTTTTTTGGCGGCAGATACCACCTTATCAACAAGCTTTTGGTGGCCAACTGTAGGCGGATTTAACCTCCCAAATGTAAATACAACTTTCTTCATACGTGTTTTCCGTAGACTTAACGTCGGTTTATTTTATTATCTATTTATAACTTTTACTTCTCCCAGCCTTTTATGTAGTCGGAAGAGAAGTTAGCATGACTGAACTGCATTCTGTTAACCAGCTTTAAAGCACTGCCGTCAGTATCAATAGCTACATATCCCTCAGGAGCAGTAACTTGAAACCCGTCTTTGGTTCTTAAAAGAGTGGTGATATTACTAGCTTGATCCATCTTACTGATGACCATTTCTTTAGCGTCGATCAAAAGATTCATCATTGTAAATATATTTTCCAAGTTCCTGACATTAGGTGCTGAGAAGAACTTCAGTACATCATCACGCTTAGCAGTAACTTTCTGTTTACCTTTGTCAGACTTTCTTTTACCAGATTCTTTCTCATAATACTTATTAATATATGAGATCAAGTCTTTGACGTGAGACTTCACATTTGTCACCTTCTGACCATCACGCACTTTAGTGTTGAAATGGGTCTTAACCTTCTGGAGAAGTTCAGCATCATCTGAAATACTATTGAGAGTTGCTGCGTCTAGCTTCTTGAAAAGCTTACCAGTCTCTGATAGATATGACGTTAGCTTCTTAGTTTCTTTATCGGTAAATGTTGCCGACCCAGAAATGTCAGTGAACATAGCGTCAACTGACCATACATTAGAAGTCTTGTTCAGTTTAGAGGCAATCTCATTACCGAATGACGCTTTCATATTCTCAAACGCTGTGCCAGTATATGTAGTATGCCATACGATACCTATCTTAGCTTTTCGTATAGTAGCACCCAGTTCGGATTTAGAAGGAACGGAATAGACTATGGTGTTCGGGTGAAAAGTTGTGACCTTTTCTCCATCATGGACTTCCGACTTCAAGTCTGCTTTACTGAACAGAAAATCACCCTGAACAACTCCGGTGATGCCAAGTTCCGGAAGATACTTGAGCGCATCTTTCAGTTTTGTAGCAAGTTCACCGCTGGTATCAGCATCTACTTCTTCAGCTGACTTATAGACTTTTGGATTTTTATTGAAAATGCCTTTCTTCGCCACAAAGAATTTGCCGTCAGACGGGTCTGTTCCAGCGAATACAGCAGGAGCACCATCCCATTTAACAGTAGTAGAAACGCCCCTACTACTATTGCCTGACAACATGTCACGAAGAGATCTAAGCAAATTAATCGCTTGTCGTGTACCATTTACACCTCCATTCAGGACGGCATCTTCTAGATGCTCCATATGTGTGTTCTTGTCTTCAATAAGAAAACTGCTAAACTTTTTCATATTGCTTCTTCAACCTCTCAAATTCTGCTTTACGGTCTTTGGATCGTTTATCGAGATCTATACCTTTTTTCTTCAATTGACCCTTTAATTTTGCACCGCCAGTCTTAATCTTACCCTCTACAACTTTCTTTGGCTTTTGTTCTTTTTTCCATTTTGCTGCTATTTTACTTTCTGGCGGCTTCTTCGCCCATGCCATAATAGTTTTGTAGGCTTCTAATGTAGACCGTTCAATATCAGCACCATCGGAATTGTCCACAATGGTCATTTTATTTCTGAACAATCCTTGAAACTTACCAATGTTTTTTTGGACATCATTCCAGTATTTCTCAACTTCTTTACTTGGTAATGACCGCGACCGAAATTTGTTACGCTTCTGCGCTGTTTCCATATCAGTGTTTACGAATATCATATGAACTTCATAACCAATCTTTCTCAAGTCGTCAACCTGACCTTTAATCTTTGGATAGTTCTTACCAGTGCCGTCAATCACTAATCCCATTCTACCCTCAAGAGCACGAGTTAGCAAGTTTCCGGTCAAAGCTTTTGCCGACCCACGAATCTTTTGTCCATCTGCTGAGAATACGTCATCAGGAGAACCTGTCAACCCAGCCTTCTCCAACCCCTTCTCAAAGGCTTGATCTGAGTTTATCAACTTAAATCCCAATGCTTGGAGTGCGGTTTTACCCACAACAAATGATTTTCCTGATCCTGGTCCACCAGCCAAGAATACTGCCTTAAATATAGCAGGGTCGTTCACGCCTTCTGTGAGTTCAGGTGTCTTGACAAATTTGTCAAAGGATAACATCATATCTCCTAGTACAGTTTACAATGTATTGATGAAAAGTCGTTAGTCTTTGTGCTTGAATAATAACAACTCTTTAGAATGTCTGGCTTACTATTCAGCATAATCTCGAGGTAATACGTTAGGAACGCTCCCGCCTTTAATGCTATCTCTGAGTCAGGGAAAGGTGATACTTTATCAACAACAACTGGGTTCTTCAATAGTTTAGGCAAGGTGGTGTTCAAGTATTTCATTGGGTCGTTCAGTATCTTCTGCTTATCTGACGGTATGTTAAATCCATTTTTAGCAGCAAGTTCAGGGAACAGTTGCGCTGATACAGCACCTAATTGAACCGCTGCGCCAGCCATACGACCCTCAAGATATATTCTAATATCGGAGTCTTTGGATACTGTCGCTGCCTTATACCCAATCCTGATATTGAATCCTTTGATATTGCCATCAGTTTCAAATATGAAGTTCTTTTGAAACGGATCAAATAATACTCGGCTTGCCTTAACATTAACGTCAGGTAGATCTAGAGTTGATACTAGCTGGAATTTACCTGTTTTCTTTGGAGAGACCTTCTTTAAGGATACACCGACAACTTCTTTTCTCTCAAACTTATCTGTCATCCAAGCGTTGAACTCTAGAAGGGATGTGACGTCTTTAGTTTGCGCAATTACTTGAGAGCGGTTCAATGACATGATCCATATGTCAGATGGGTTCCAATTATCCTTCAGATCCTTCAAGCCGAACTTCTTCGCTAGATTGTATAATATGTTAGAGTCATTCTTCTCTGAATCAAGATAGATTTTATGCTTAGAGAAACCTTTACCCATATTCTTACTGAAGGCATCATACTGTTGCTCGAAGTTATGCATCCAATCAGCACTTAGAGGAAACCCAACTTCAGCAGAAATCTTTTTAAGGTCAGGCTTTTTGTTATTGAACGCAGCTTTAAAATATGCTATGGTTCCACTTTCTTGTTCAGCTGTAGTGGGAATAGATACAGATTCGCCTTTCCTCGGTAACTTACCAGTTCCACGAACACCGCCAGATGGGGTCAAGGAAACATTGACCAACTTAGAGGATATATATTTGTCACCTGATGGAGTAAATCCATATCCTGCTATTTTCTTATCTGCCGCAATTTTGGGGATAGCAGCCTTATCAGTGATTTTGATAACCAATCTAGAATTGGCTTTCTTGAAGTCGTATTTCGGTTCTATGTAGACAATATCATTATCAGCAACTTTCTGCAATCTATCCAGAAATCGCTTCAACTCTGGATTCATAGAAGAAGGGAGGTGATCAAACCCCAACCACTGTTTGGTGGCTTCGGTCAGATAATCGTTAAATCTATACACAGGTAATCCTTAATTTAGTCTTACTCTATTTATAACAACAGTAAAGCAGTTTAAGGACATACTCAGGTCGCAAAGTAGTAACTCTAAACACCCACGCTTGAGAGAGTGAGAGGGAGGCGTGAATGTTATATGTTTTACTACTTTAAACCGCTAAAATCCCTCCTACCAGCTTTCTTAGTCATCCAAGACATTTGGTCGTCTTCTTTCATTCGCTTGCCATATGAAGTGTTATCAAATACTGGTCCATTATCAACCAAGTCTTCCTGAGCAGTTTGCTCAACGTCAAACAACCTCATCTTGGCTCTATCAATACCAAGCATAAACCGCTTATTAGTACTGGGATCACCGTATCGGTTTTTCAACTGCTTCACCATAATCTGACCAAGCTCGTCAAGTTCTTCAGTAACGATTAGTGCTGCCATGAAGTCAGCCGTAGCTGTTAATCCAAAGGACTCAGAAGTATCTGTCAAATCAATATCACTGCTACCATATCCGCTTCGTGTAGTCTGAGTAGCTGTCACGATTGGCAGATTTTTCTCTACAGCCAACCCACGGATCTCTTCAGCAATTGCCTTGATCAAGGTGTAGGAGTTTACGTTGGATCCAGCCTTCATACGCGAAGACATACAAATATTAAGATAATCAATATAGATGATGTCAGGGATAAATGACTTCTTCAACTTCATCTCATTCAGAAGATGACGAAAGTGCCCAACGCCAGCAGATGCTGTGGGATATTCCTTCACCACCAACTTACCTGCCGTCTTACCTTTCACACGCTCAATCTTCTTAGTGTACATATCCTTAGACAAACCTTTCAAATTATCCAGAGTGACATTCAAAAGGTTAGCATCAATACGCTCAGAGATTTTCTCTTCGGCCATTTCCATAGTAATGTAAAGGACGTTCTTACCGTCCATCAAATTAGCCGCAGCCATATGACACATGGCCAATGATTTACCAGCACCTGTGCCTGCCATTAATACATTCAGGGATTTACGGGGTAGACCACCACCAGTGATCTTGTTGAAGTATTCCAGATCAAA
>MEHZ011515316.1_pt1 | contig 13402 bp, 9 predicted proteins | sample 897221 | NCBI WGS metagenome assembly MEHZ01 (sample SAMN05514161, study PRJNA337945) | marine metagenome | isolation source: marine surface water | place: Arctic Ocean | collected 2007-12-13
CTGGGATTTTGTGTTGTCACACCAACCGGACAAAGGTTTGAGTTACACTTACGGGCCTGAATACAGCCCAACGCCATCATCATTGCTCTGGCTGAGTTACAAATATCTGCTCCTAAAGCAAGTCGCTTGACCAGTCCAAATCCGGAGGTCATTTTTCCACTGCTGATAATTTTAACCTTTTTACGTAAATCAAAGCCAACCAAAACGTTATGCACAAAAATCAAGCCTTCAACAAGTGGAGTTCCGATATGATTAGAAAATTCCATTGGAGCAGCACCAGTACCCCCTTCACCACCATCAACTGAGATAAAGTCCGGAGCAATTCCTGTTTCGTGCATGGCTTTGCATATGGCAATAAACTCCCTGCGTTTTCCTACACACAACTTAAAACCTATTGGTTTGCCTCCGGATAATTCCCGGAGTTGGGTAACGAAATCTATAAATTCAAGAGGATTTGTGAAGGCATTGTGTCCGGGAGGTGAATCCACATCCTTCCCCATCGGCACATCCCGAATTTTAGCAATTTCCTGAGTCAGTTTGGCAGCAGGCAGGATACCACCATGTCCTGGTTTTGCGCCTTGCGACAACTTAATTTCGATCATCTTAACTTGTTCTTTCTGCGCATTTTCACTAAAAGTATCCGGACAAAATTTGCCATCTTTGTCACGGCAACCGAAATATCCGGTTCCAACCTGCCAAATCAAATCACCACCCATTAGATGATGTGGGCTGATTCCTCCTTCTCCCGTGTTGTGTGCAAAACCGCCGATCTTAGCTCCTTGATTGAGTGCAATCACAGCGTTTTTGCTCAGTGCACCAAAGCTCATTGCTGATATATTGAGGAGGCTGGCAGAATATGGTTGCTTGCAGTCTGGGCCTCCAATCATGACTCGCACATCCGCATGCCCAATTTTTTTTGGACTGAGAGAGTGGTTGACCCATTCGTAGCCGGTTTCATAAACATCTTCGACTGTACCAAAAGGAATCGTATCACGCGTGTTTTTTGCTCGGGCGTAAACGACGCTTCGCTGTTCTCGACTAAAAGGACGTCCGCTTGTATCGGATTCCACAAAATACTGGTACATTTCCGGACGAATCTCTTCCAGTAAAAAACGCATGTGTCCCAACACAGGAAAATTTCGCAGAATAGAGTGGGATTTTTGAGTTATGTCATGCAGGCCGAGCAAAATTAGCGGCCCGAAAATAACCATCGACCAGAGAACTTCAGGAAGATAAAAAAACGAAACCACATTAATGGCCAGAATGACCACAGTGGTTTGCAGAAAAAATGTGCGCATAGGGGAAAGCCTCAGATGATTATGTGGATCAAAACTTAGCGAATTGTAACTATACTTGCTCTAAGTATTACAAAACTTTTACAGGAAACCTATCATAAAATGCATAAAATGCAAGTGTTACTCCACTTGAAAATATCGCAGATTAACCACCGATACGAGACATGACAAGAGGAGAACCAGTGAATGCTGCATCTTGTTTGTAGGAAATCGATTTTTGGACAAGTTTTTGGAGAGGTTCTTGCGGATCTGAATGTTCCAATAAATGACGAATTGAGAGCGGTGCAGGATTACTCAGGCAACCGATGAGTTGGCCGTTGGAAGTCAGGCGTAAACGGGAACAAGTGGAACAAAAAGGTGCGCTGTTGTTTGGAATAATTCCAAAATACCCTCCAGTGACCCCATAGCGAAGTGAAGTTGAGTCAACTTCTGCTGAAACAGGCTGCACAGTATAACGTGTAGAAATTCGCTCCAGAATTTCATGCATTGTCACTAATTTAAAATCATCTTTTTTATAAAGCGGGCCCATCGCCATCAACTCAAGGTAGCGTATTTCAACTCCTTGTCTAACACCATATTCAAGCATTTTAACGATTTCATCTTCATTTTCACCCTTGACTACTACCATGTTGACCTTGACGCGCAGTCCAAATTTCATACATTCTTCAATTCCTTCCAGTGTTTTATGTAGTTTCCCAACTCGACCTAAACGTTTAAATTTTTCCGGCTCAAGGGAATCAAGACTCAGGTTAACGTGTTGGAGACCTGCTTCAACAAGTGCTTTAGTTTTTTTGGCCAGCAATTGACCATTTGTGGTCATTCCGATGTTGCCAATACCCATTTCTCGAATACCAGAAATCACTTGAATCAAATTTGGGTAAAGAAGAGGCTCTCCGCCAGTCAGACGCACCTTTTCAATTCCGGCATGTTCTTTAAGCATCCGGACAAGTCTCAACATATGATCTGCACTCAACTCATCAGGTATACGCCTGTGATCACTCAGGCTGGTGACACAGTAAGTACAGGCCATGTTGCAGACCTCTGTGAGAGAAATACGAAGTTTATTAATATTGCGACCGTGAAGGTCAATCATGGAGGTTCTCCTTTCCAAAGCCGGGAGGCAGATCAGTTTTCCAAACTACCCTATCGTTCGCCAAACCGTGACTACCGCGTTAGGTTTTGGCGAATCGGAGATTAATAAATTATTGAATTCTAATTTGTAACGTTGAGACTATTTCAGTTGTAGTATTTAGTCAAGCTCTATATTAGAAAAATATTTTGATTATTAAACTGAAATTTGCTTTTATTTGGCAGGTCTTTTAAAATACAATTAAATAATTTGAATTAAACAACTTCAGGGTTAAAAGGTAATCCACTCAATTTACAAGACCGGCAACATTATTCCTGCTTATATCAAAGCTCAATCAATTCACATCAAATGACCAAAAAAAAATGGGGCCAAAATTTTCTTATCCACAATAACGTAGCCGAGACTATAGTAGAGGCTGCAGAAATTAACAATGGAGATTCGATCCTGGAAATTGGTCCCGGCCGTGGAATGCTGACACGTTCGTTGCTGGAAAGAGGTGCCCAAGTCACTGCAGTCGAAGTTGATCCAGCATTGTGTGAAAAATTAAGAAAACAATTTGAACACGAGGCAAGATTTACTTTAATTGATCAGGACATAATGAAAGTATCTCCTGAAGATTTGGCTAAAATAGTTAGTGCACCTGCAAAAGTAGTCGCAAATTTACCATACAATATTGCCACTCCATTAATATTACGAATGCTCTTCGTTCGAAAAGCATGGGAGTCACTGACAATAATGGTGCAGTTGGAGGTAGCAGAAAGAATTTGTGCATCACCTGACTCTGGAAAAATTTTTGGGCCATTGTCTCTGGTTGGAGCCCTGGGTTTTGAAAGAAATATTATAAAAATTATTTCTCCAGACTCTTTTCGTCCTGTACCAAAAGTTGATTCGGCAATAATCCAACTTATACCTCATAGTTCCAGTCTCACACACGAAGAAGAAAAACAGTTTCTCAAGTGGAGTCATCTTCTGTTTCAGCAGCGCCGTAAAACCTTGCTGAATGGAATTCGCCGGCATTTCCCGGAATGGTTTCAAAACTGTGAAAATTCACTTCGTGAAAAGTATGGTCGCCGCCGACCAGAAACCCTCGATTTTTCCGAATGGCTGATGCTATTCAGTGATTATTTGCAAAAAATATAAAATGGATCTTGTTAAGACTTTAAGAAACGCTGAAATAAGTGTGGCAAATTATAGACTCTTTTTGCTTCAAATATTTATGAGGTTATGCCTCTTTGTCTTACTTTTTACATTTCTTTTTGTTGGAGTTAGCAGGGGGTTTGAAACGGTTGATTCTCTTGACTTTTCCGGTAGCGGCCCCTTGTTTCTTTCAGACAAACAAATTCAGGAAGATTTAGTGCAGGCAGAACGCCTTCTGCAAGATAACTATGTTCTTTATCCCATTCTTGAGCAGAAAGGTGTCGACTGGAAATCAGCCTTTAAGAAATTAGAAGACCACTTATTGCCAGATATAAATCCTATACTGACACACCATTTTCAAGAACAACTGATAAAAACTTTGGAGTTTACAGAAGATTCTAATATACAGGCAGATCTGTTCTTAAAAAAACGACATTACGTTCAGAGGATTGAACCAAAAGTTGCATTTTACACAGGAATTCGTATGGCACAACAACAGAAACGCTTCAGTGTTTTACCCTCTTTGAAGCACCCAAATAAAATTGTTAATCACTGGTTTATCGACTGCAAAACAACTATGGAGGTGTTTTTCCCCATCTTACCGGAAAGGCAGACTGAAAAACTTTTTATGTTAGGGCAACAGGCAAATCACCAGCTTCAACCTCTGGATTGTGCATTTGAAAATGATTCTGGTGAAAAACAAGAAATCATGCTTCCGCTAATTTTTCCAACAGCAGAACTAAATAGACAGGAAATGCCTGTATTTGAATTTACAGGCGGGAGGACACCATACATCCGCTGGTACAGGGACGGTAACCCCGAAGAGAGTGGAGTCAAGCAATTCCTTAAACTTGCCAGAAAACTACAGAATACCCCTACACTGATTATTGATGTACGAGGTAATGCTAACGGTAGTTTTGCCTTTATTGAAAAGTGGCTCAAGGATTTTACCAGTAATCATTGGAAAAATGTGATTGTACGGGAACAGCAAACAATCCCTATTTTAAAAGGACTGCTGAATCGAGTTCAATGGAATCTGCATCATTCTACTGCACGTTTGTTGGTAGGAAAAGATCAACTGGAACAAAAGCTCCAGCAGTTAAAGGCCCTTATATTTCATTTCAGGGAGAAAAAAATTACTGAAAAATGGGTGGAAACCAAGTTCATTTTCAACGGGAAAAAAGATGCACCCAAGATGAACACTCGCCTGATAGTTCTGGCCAACCAGCATTGTGGAAACGGCTGTCAGTTTCTGTCTGCCTTAACCAAACAAATTACGGATGGGATTCTGATTGGAACAAATACGGGGCCCTTCCCCAAAAACACTTCCGGTCCAATTTTTCAGCTGAAGCATTCCCGCATCATGCTGTCATTCAGCCACAGGATCCACTTGAATCATCAACTGGAACCAGTTTCTCCTTCCGGATATCTTCCGGATTACTGGTTGTTTCCACCAATGGGATTAACGGAAATCATGCGCTTTGTTAGAAAAAAAAACTAGCCCTCACTACCTTGTTTAAAATTCAGAAACTTGATTTTCTCTTGATTTTCAGTCACCATCAATCTGTATTTTATTTAAAAAAAAGTCTTGATAACGCAACTTTAATATACCAGCTATTTCAATCTACAGATGGTAAAGCTATTGACACATTTTTTAAGGATTCCAATTTTTATTTTTTTGTTCGTTCTTAATACCTCGTTCCACGGAACTCTTGTCAGCCTATGCGCTCCAATTAAATTTGTGATTCCACTGTCGGGTTGGCGCCGTTTTTGGGGCAGAGTTTCTTATTGGATTTCCGGAGGTTTTATTATCACAAACAATTTTCTTTTGAAAGAATTTTATCATCTTGAATGGGATATTGAAGGCCTCGTTAATTTGAGAACAGATGGTACTTATCTGGTTATCAGCAATCATCTTTCACTACTTGATATTCCAGTTGCACAGGGAATTTTTTTAAAACAAATTCCATTTTTGCTCTTCTTTATTAAGCAGCAACTGCTGTGGATTCCTTTCCTGGGTCAGGCGCTTTGGGCCCTGGAATATCCAACTATGAAGCGTTATTCCAAAGAAACTCTAAAAAGTCATCCAGAATTACGTGGCAAAGATTTGGAAACTGCTAAACTTTCCTGTAAGAAATTACGGGGACATCCAGTGACTATTTTGAATTATGCAGAAGGTACTCGCTTCACTCCGGAAAAACACGCCAGAACTAAGTCATCCTTCATTAATTTACTCAAACCTAGGGTTGGTGGAATACACACAGTTTTGAGTAGTTTAGGTGACGAAATTACATCCATACTCAATGTCACACTGGTATATCCCGGTCACTCCTCTCCTAATTTTTCTGATTTGCTGTTTGGCAGGGTCCACAAAATTGTGGTTAGAATTGAGTCCTTGAAGCTTGGAGAAGGAGTGGTACCGACACTGGAAACAATCCGCGGAAAAGGAGGTTCATTGGCAGTTAGGAACTGCCTGAAAGAACTTTGGAATGCTAAAGATAACTTCATCAGCAAAATCCATAGTGATGCAGAACTAAATGCTGAAACAACTCAGCCCACAAGGGAAGCATTTTCCACAGAATCAGTTGGTGTCAGCAGCACCACTCCTTTTTCTTCAGAATAGGCTCCTAGTACCAACACCTCAGATTTAAATCCGGCGACACGTTTTGCAGGAAAATTCAACACTGCCGATATTTGCAGGCCTACTAATTCATCTGGTTGGTAATTTTCAGTAATTTGCGCAGAACTTGTTTTAATCCCCAGTGGACCAAAATCTATGCGCAGGATATAGGCAGGATTTCGTGCCTTTGTATTGAGAGTTGCTTCCAGAATAGTTCCAGTCCTGATCTGAATACGTAAAAAGTCTTCAAAGTTAATTTCTTCCATTTAATTTTTGGATCTGGATGTAAAAATAAGTTATTCATTTTTAAATGAATTTACCGAGATAATTTCTCTTAAAAGTGCCTGTAACGGATGCAATGGTCGAAAACCTTCAAAACGCTTCACCTGACTGCGGCAGGAAAAACCGCTAACCAAAATATTCTGTTGTAATAATGGATCCTCCGGAATCTTTTTGCTCCAGCTTAAATTGTAAATTCCACGTGATTCTTCAAAATGATCAGTTTCGTGTCCGTATGTTCCAGCCATGCCGCAACAACCTACCGGAATCAACTCCAATGACAAACCAAATGCTTCAAAAACATCTTGCCATAATTCCTGTGAAAGCTGTGCTCCAGTTTTTTCTGTACAATGTCCCAACAACTTATATTCTTGTATTTTTTTACTTATTGAGACTGTATGTCCAGGAAGTTTTTTTAATTTTTTTACTAAGAATTCTTGTGGCAGCAGAACCTCAAACGGCAACTTATTTTTTCCGAAAATTTTCAAATATTCATCACGATATGTTAGTACCACACTTGGATCAAGACCGACAAGAGGAATTCCGCATCGAGCTGCATACGACAGCCAATTTGTGTTTTTCACTACAACTTCACGGAATTTTTTCAGAAAGCCTTTAACATGCAGTGGTTTTCCGTTTGGACTAAACGGGGCAACGTATACTGTATAGTCTAGTTGTTTCAACAGTTCATAAAAATCCATAACAACTTGGGATTCATAAAACGAAGTAAAAGCATCCTGCAGCAGAATCACACTTTGCTCCAATTCTTCCGGCGTTCTCAAAATTAACTCGTCCACGTCAAATGCAGGAGCCTCAGCCTTCTGCAGGAGTCTCCTGACAGATTCTGGACTGTATATCGGCAAATCTCTTAAACCAATTAGATTTTTCAGCAACATACGGCTCAGCGACCAACTGAGTAATGCGTTTGTCAGCAACGGCATTTGGGAAAATAAACGGCCAAAGCTCTCAGTTGATCCAACCAAATAATCTTTGAGTGGACGCAAATAACGTCCATGATAAAGGTCAAGAAATTTTGAGCGTAATTCAGGAACATCAACATGCACCGGACACTGAGTAGCACATGCTTTGCAGGCTAAACAACCTGCCATAGACTCATAAACTTCATGTGAAAAATCGGACTCCCCCTGTTTTTTACGCCATGAATTCTGAATTTTATTGAGCAAATTATACAGAAAACCGAGAGGCTTTTTTCCTGAAACTCCTGACTGTTTATTCACAGAAAGCAAGCGTAACCATTCTCGCATCATTCCTGCTCTTCCCTGTGGAGAATGAAGACGATCACGGGTAATCCTTGAAGACGGACACATCACGTTTTCAGGTGAGTAATCGAAACATGCACCGTTACCGTTACAGTTGATTGCAGACTCATATTCCTTTAGTAATCCCGGAGTAATTTGACGGTCTTTGTGTCCGCGGAGAGGCCCCTCAATCGGGACAACTTTGTCTTCATGAGAAAGTGGTGTTACAATTTTTCCTGGATTAAGCCGATTATTTGGATCAAACGCTTCCTTGATACGTCGCAAATCCTGATGAAGTTCTTCTCCAAAAAATTCTGCTGTGTATTCACTGCGGAAACCGCGTCCGTGCTCACCCCACATAACACCATCATATTTTTTCACAAGTTCAACTACTTTATCAGAAAGCTCCCTGATCCAACTTTCTTCTTCCGGATTTTTCAAATCCAAAGCCGGACGGACATGCAAACACCCAACATCCACATGACCAAACATGGCATAATCCAAACCATACGATTCGAGCAGTGTCCGGAACTCCCGTATGTAATCAGCCAGGTTTTCCGGTGGAACTGCAGTATCTTCCACAAACGGAAGCGGCTTCCTCTCACCTTTTGTGTTGCCTAAGAGACCAACACCTTTTTTTCGCAAACTCCATAAATTACTAATTTCCTGTGGATCAACGGTACGGTAATAACCAGTTGCTTTTCCAGATTTATTGTTCGTGGCATCAATGGTTTTGCAAAGTTCCGTAACCTGTTTTTCCAGATTATTTTTGTTGCTGCCACAAAATTCAACCAGGCTGATTGTCCGTGTTGGGCTTTTTTTCCTTCCGGACTTTCCTTTTTCGTCTGCAACAAAATCTTTTATTTTGAGATATATTTCATCTCCTTTTGCCAAGCTCAGTATTTTTTCGTCAATACTTTCTATTGCAGCCGGATCAAACTTAAGCAGCATTTCTGCATCACTAAGTGCATCATCAAATGTTTTATATTTAACAACAAGTAAAATTTTGTGTTTCGGCAGTGGAGTCAAACGAAGTTTAGCCTTGCTGACAACAGCCAATGTTCCTTCTGAACCAGACAGCAAATAATTTAGATTGAAATTGTTTTCCGAATTTCCATAAACTTTTGCCAGGTTGTATCCCGTCATAAAGCGGCTCATTTTTGGAAAAACTTCTTGAATAAGATCTGTTTTCTCTGAAACAACTTTATCAACAATCTTAAAAATGTTGGTAGATATTCCAGGTTTTTTTTTGTATTCGCTCAGTGCTTCAGGTTCAAGCGATACCGATTCTAAAACTTCTCCATTGGAAAGAACACAGGTTAACTCTAAAACATGATCGCTAGTACGTCCGTAAATGCGGGAACCTTTTCCACAAGCATCAGTATTGACCATCCCACCCAAAGTAGCTCTATTACTTGGAGATAAATCTGGAGCAAAAAAGACTTTGTTTGGAGCAAGATGTTCATTAAGCTGGTCCAGAACAACCCCGGGCTCAACACAAACCCAGCCTTCCTTGAAATTCGATTCAATAATTCGATTCATGTAACGTGAACAATCCAGCACAATGCCTTCTGTCAGCGACTGTCCGTTGGTACCTGTACCTCCACCGCGGGCAGTGATTTTGATACTTTTACTAAAACGTTTCTGATCTGCAATTTTGAGTACAGTCTGAATGTCCCTGGTATTTTTTGGAAAAACAACTGCCTGCGGTAAAACCTGATAAATACTGTTGTCTGTTGCAGTTACGAGGCGGGATCCATTATCGTGATGAATATCTCCGGAAAATTCACTCTTACTTAACACCTCAAGAAAATTTTGTACAAATTTTGGTGTACTTTCAGAGAGACTGAGGCGGGGAATCATTGTGTAATAAAATTTAAAAAGTTTTCCAGTGTTAATCTTTGAATTCCGGAGTCCGTTTTTCCATCAAGGCCATAACCGATTCTTCCAAATCAGTTGAAAGCAGCATGGCTGAGTTCCATGTAGCCACATACTTCAGACCGTCTGCAACAGAATGATCGCGGGAATGAAGCAGCATTTCCTTAACTCCACGCAAGGCCAAAGGAGATTTAGACGCAATTTGCTCAGCAATTTTGCGGACTGCGGAAATCAATGTTTTCTGATCATCATAGCAGCGATTGACTAAACCTAATTCGCGGGCTTCTTTGCCGGAGAACTTACGAGCTGTATAAGCTAATTCCCGGACTATTCCCTGTGGCATTAAGTGAGGCAGACGTTGCAAAGTACCAACATCCGCGGTAAGTCCAAGATCAATTTCTTTGATTTGGAAAACTGCGTTGGATGTTGAATAACGCATATCACAAGCACTGATCAAATCGATTCCACCTCCAATGCATCCGCCGTGAACTGCTGCTAGCACGGGTTTACTACACTCTTCTATTTGAGTAAAGGCTTCTTGAAGTTTTAATATTTTTTGTCGTAAAAAATTACGCTTTCGTCCTTCACATTCATATTCCTCAACTTCCCGGCCAATAGACTGTAAAAATCCAAGGTCAATTCCTGAGGTAAAATGATTGCCGACTCCATGGAGAATGCAAACCCTAACTGCATCGTTTTCGTTTAACTCATTAAAACAGTTTCCGAGCGCAAACCATAATTCTTCATCGAGGGCATTTGCCTGGTCAGGACGGTTAAGTTTTATTTCTGCAATTGACGCATCTATTTTAATTAAAAGTGAATCCGGCATATCAAATCATGGAATATTGAGTTAATGGTTGAAGTTGTGCAGAATCTAGTTCCAACCGTTCGAGACATTCTTTTGCTTCTCTCAATTCTAGCTCTGCTTCAGAGTGAACTTTTTCTGACACTTCATATTTTTTGAACAGATACCCCAGCTTTGTGAACATTTCCGGAACATCAAATTCATTCAGCAATTTATCAGACAATTCCATAGACTCATTTGGCGGCATACAATCGTGAAGCAAAGAGCAGAGTGGTGACCACAAATCCTGTTTTTTTAATTTTTGCTGAAAAAGCTTTTCATCTTCAACTGCCGCCAATTCAGTTTTTAACTGGACGGCCATTCCCACATGCATACCAAAGTCAAACAATGTTGAAGCTGTTGCTTCAGAAGACTTACCCCAATAAGCAGCACTTTGCGCACCAGCACCAAACAAGCCTGCTATTTTGTCTCGTGTAACTCTGCGCCAGTGTTTTGGAGTTGCAGTAAGAGGTGGTTCCGAAACTTCTAGTACCTGTCCTCGTGCAATGTTTTGGGTAGCCAGTGAAACGCATTCCAATACATCCAAATTACCCACTTTTACCAAAATTTGAAAAGAGATGGACAGTAAATAATCACCCAATAAAATGGCTGCTTCACTACCCCATAAATTTTGTACTTGCTGCAGGTGACGTCTGGCTTTTTCTGGTTCCTTAATGTTTCGATGCAAGGCTGATGCAGTATGTAGATATTCCAAAGTACTCCCGATGTCTATGATATCATCATCCGGATCATCAAAGAGACTTGCACTTTGCAACAGAACCAGTGATCGAGTTTGATTGTTGTGAGGAGTCACCATGTAGTGTGCAATATCTGTTAAAAAAGGAAGAGATACACCCAAATTTTTTTTCACTGCATTTTTAACCAACTGTAAATTTTTATTGCAGTCCAACAAATTATTTTCGTAAGGGACCTGTTTCATTATTAACTGATTTCTAATTTCTGACTTAATTTTTGATAATTAATGGTAATTAAATTAATGTTTACTCTGCAATGTTCAATCTTAACATTTCTACAATCAATGACATCAGTGCCAAAACAAATCCTACGACACACCAAATTGTGAGCCAGCGTGAACGAACTGCATGCAGTTGGCGAAACAGCAACAGTGTTGCAAAGACGCACCAGGCACTTACTGATGAGCCAAAACGCAAATTGGCTAAAAGTGAATGATCATTTGAATTAATTAATATTCCCAGCATGAGACCAATACTCAATGCCAAAAAACCCCACAAAATCCCCTGCCAACTGAGACGGTCCAGAGTACCAAGTGCAGGAAAACGAAGCGTTAATGATGACATAAGTTTGGTTTTGAGATGGTGCTCCTGATAAAGAAAAATGATGCTTGCCACACATGCAACTCCTAACATTATATCTCCTGCCAGGAGAATGATAATATGTGATCCAAGCAAAACATGATAAAACCAGGTTTGCTCTAAAAACAACGAGCCTGTCGACATTTGTCTTTGGGAAATAATGAGAGATAAACCAAGCAGCAGGATTACAAAAAAACGGACAATTGACGTGTTGACCAGACTTGGCAGACGCTCTGGGAAAGCCTGTACTCCAACCATACTCCCCCATGCTGCTACGCTGAGGATATCACTCACAAAAGTAGAAGGCCATACTGCTTTCGTCCATAACAATCCCAGTAAAGTTACCGTATGAATTAACCAGGCCGTGCGCATACCTGTGACATCAGTCCATACCTGAAACCTGGAACCTGAAGGTTGCACAAGGTTTGAAGGAAAAAGCCCTGAAATCCAACTAATGATGTAAAGCAACAATGCTCCCCATGTACCTGCAATCAGCATTTTTTTATATTGGTGATCTAATTTTGCTCAAGTGAGAACTTAACTGAATTGAATTGTGATCTCTCTACAAAAAAACGAATTTTTCCAATATTTTGCCTGCAAACTTGACACAAAAACTAGGCTAAAATAAATCCTTAATTTTGAGAAACTTACGGAGAAAGAAAGTTAAGAGTGTATCTCTGTTACAGACTCCAGTCAATCAGATTTTTTGAGTTTCAGGGGCAGGAGAGATTTCCGGAATAAAGTTTTCCGGAAATCACAGCTAATTTTTTAATGACAGGTAGTGTAATTAGGATGTCAAGTTTTGAATCATTATCGACATCTGAAATTACAATTGCGGCAGGTGCAGATCCGTCTTTTACCGTGGTTGCAGCAAAGGATGTTGCTGAACCGTAGCCAGTACTGGAAGATGTGTCGCTGAGTGTCAATGAAAAGTCGCCAGTGAGGAGGGAAACTCCGTTAGTACTGACAATAAAATGATGTCCAACCAGGAAATCCATTTTACTGTCATTATTAAAATCTGCTGCAGCCAATGCACCCGGACCTCGTCCTGAACTGATTGTAACAGGTGTATCAAATTCTCCTGTTTCCTTTCCATAAATCAAGGAAAGAGTGTTGTCGCCAGAATTACTCACTGCCAGATCTTGTTTACCATCACAGTTCCAGTCTCCGGATATCATGCCCGTTGGCAGACTTCCAACTGTGTAGGTAGTAGTTTGTTTGCTGAAAGTTCCAGTTCCGCCGTTGAGCCAGATTTGAACAAGGGTATTGTCTCTCAATAAAACAGCCAGATCGGTATCATTGTCACTATCCCAATCACCACCTGCAATCTGAATTGGATGCACACTGACAGACAGAGTTTGGGAAACCGAAAATACACCACTGCTGTTTTGCAGAATTGAAACGCTGCTATTATCGCGATTTACAACAGCCAGATCAGTTTGATTGTCATTGTTCCAATCTCCAGAAATGAGATTGATGGGCACATCTCCAACAGTGACACTACCGTTATCAGTAAAATTTGCACTACCGTCATTTCGCAATAATTTAATTTTGTCCTCACCAGTATGCGTAACCACCAAATCAGTTTTGTTGTCTCCATTGAAATCTGCTGAAATAACATCCTGCCTCCATTCTGCAGTAACAGGAGTGATGGTACTGGATGTAA
>MEHZ011647916.1_pt1 | contig 13387 bp, 11 predicted proteins | sample 897221 | NCBI WGS metagenome assembly MEHZ01 (sample SAMN05514161, study PRJNA337945) | marine metagenome | isolation source: marine surface water | place: Arctic Ocean | collected 2007-12-13
TTGTCTGTGCAGCGGCTCAAGATGATTCCCTGCCATTTGCCGAATCACAAGGCCCTGCCTAGTACGCAGCCTGAGCATCGATTAGCAATGCTTGAATTAGCAACTGCTTCCTATCCACAAATAGAAATAGATCCGATCGAGCTGCAACGGGATCGAGTGTCTTATTCAGTGGATACGCTGATTGAGCTGACGAAACGGCACGCTATGTTGGTATTCGTACTCGGCGTGGATTCGTTTAATAGCCTGCCCAGGTGGCATGATTGGCAGAAGATATTGGAATTGAGTCATTTGTTGGTATTGCCTAGACATGGCTCGACTCTTTCGGATGAAACTTTGCGTGCTGTTGGTATTCAGCATAGGCAGGTGGACACGAGTGAACAGATGCTGGCTAGTGCTAGTGGCAAGATTATTTTTTGTGAGAACTTCGATTATGATGTGGCATCGAGTGAAATTAGGGGAAAAATAACCAGAGGCGATGATGTGTCGGCGGCGCTTGATGCCAAGGTCGTTCAATACATTAAGGATAATTGCCTTTATCAGAATTAGTTAACTAGAGTGAGACTGGGGTTTGAATAGTACAGAATTATCAGAAATAGTTGTTGAGGCTGTGAAGGACATGAAGGGTCAATCGATTCGCTGCATCAATGTCGAAAGATTAACTTCGATCACGGACTACATGGTCATCGTGACGGGGACTTCGAGTACGCACCTGAAGGCATTGGCGGAATCGGTAAGCAAATCGGTAAAGGATGCAGGACAGGAAGTGGTGGGCATGGAAGGTAAGCTCGCCTCGGAATGGGTCTTAGTAGATCTGGGCGGTGTCGTCCTGCATTTGATGCTGGCGCCGGTGCGCGCACTTTATAATTTGGAAGAGCTTTGGAATTTCGAAACAAAGCCGGCAGCCGATGCTGATTCGGAAAACCCTGCCGCGTGAAGGTAAGGGTGCTGAGTGTGGGAACCAAGATGCCAGCCTGGGTTCTTGCGGGTATCGCAGAGTACCAGAAGCGACTGGTGGCTGACCTGGACTTCTCGCTAATAGAAATACCGATGGCTAAGCGCACGAAGAACAGCAATATTGATCAATGTAGGAAGAAGGAGAGCGATGCACTGCTAGCCTCGATTCCATCGGGAGACTATGTGGTAGCGCTGGATGTTAGTGGTAAATCGTTCAGCACCGAGGATTTAGCAGGGAAGATAGCGGATTTTCGTCAGCGAGGCGATAACCTGAGCTTGCTCGTAGGCGGCCCGGATGGATTGGGCGCCGAATGCTTGACCAGGGCGTCGGAGCGTTGGTCGCTGTCTGCGCTGACATTTCCGCATCCTTTAGTTAGGGTGGTGATTACTGAGCAGTTCTACCGTGCGATCAGCATTATCAAGGGACACCCTTATCACCGCAGCTAGGTGAGGCAATTGAGGGTTGTTAATTTTGAACTGGCTTCACTAAAAATCCCACCACAGTGCGGTAAACTGCAGAATTACAACTAAATCGTACTGGCAGCAAAACTATTTATTGGGTTTGTTGTCGAACACATCGAGGCAAGCAATCCTTCAGTAAAAAATCCCTTAGCCGATTATTCTATGTGCAGCTAGGAAATTCCAATTATGGCAGAAAAATGGCAACTTAAAGATCACGAAGCAGAGCGGGAGCTATTCAGCCGCCGTCTCGTCGTAGCTGCCGTTTTTGTGGTGCTGCTATTTGCAGCCCTGATCATAAAACTTGTCAATCTGCAGGTCTTCCAATACGAGTACTTCTCGGCTCGTTCTGATGGAAATCGACTGCACTCCCAATATGTACCTCCAGCCCGTGGCCTGATCTTCGATAATAGAGGGCAGCTACTCGCCGACAACCAACCGATTTTCAACTTAACAATTGTACGGGAGCAGGTTGGAGACCTTGACGAAACTCTGGACTATCTCGACACGTTAATAGACCTGTCTGATGATGAGAGAGAGCAGTTTAACAATCGTCTGAGTAGAAATCGCGTGCCGTTTTCTTCTGTGCCACTCCGGTATGTCCTCAGCGAAATAGATAAATCTAAGATTGCTGTAAATAATTTTAAACTTCCGGGTGTAGCAATAGAACCTCAATTTGTGCGGCAATATCCGCTGAAAGATCTCGCCGCGCATTCGGTAGGCTACGTGTCAGAGATTAATCGTGCCGAGCTGGAATCTTTTGATGACGAAGAACGAGAAAACTATGGTGGCACAAACCATATTGGAAAAACTGGAATAGAGCGAACCTATGAAGATCTGCTACATGGCACTGTTGGCTATGAAATAGTAGAAAAGAACAATAGGGGTCAGGTCATGCGCAGACTTGATCGCACTAACCCGATTGCTGGTAAAAACATTTCTCTCTACCTCGATAGCCAGCTTCAAATTGTGGCGGAAGAGGCGTTGGGACATTATCGCGGTGCTGTTGTTGCGATAGATCCAAATACGGGTGGTATCTTGGCTATGGTGAGCAAGCCCGGATTTGATTCGAATCTGTTCGTGACCGGGATTAGCAATAAGAACTATAGTGTACTTGTTACGGACGAGGTCAACACACCTCTGTTCGATAGATCAACAAACCCGTATCCTCCCGGCTCAACTATTAAGCCGTTTCTTGGCTTGGGTGGCCTTCATCACGGCCTCGTCGATTATGAATTTACGATTGAGGATCCGGGCTATTTCCGATTACCGGGAGTGCGTTATCGTTGGGGCGACTATACGTTGAGAACCGCCATTGGCGGCGGGCATGGACACACGAACCTACAGAAAGCCATTTATCAATCTTGCGATACTTTTTTCTACGATCTGGGTAACCGCATGGGCATTGATACCATGCATGGGTTTATGGGGCAGTTCGGATTTGGAGAAAACTTCGCGGTCGATATTAATTACGCGAGGACTGGCGTGTTGCCCTCTCGTGAGTGGAAGCAAGCGACTAGAGGTGAGCCGTGGTATCCAGGTGACACGATAAACTCCTCTATCGGTCAGGGTTATATGTGGGCGACTCCACTACAACTCGCTACGGCGGCCTCGATCATGGCAAACAAAGGTAAAGTTATACAGCCGCGTATGTTGAAAGCCATTGATGGAGAGCCTTACGAGCCCGAGATTCCAGATCCAGTGAGTGATGTCGTAGTAAACGATCCTGACTATTGGCGCTACATCGAGGAGTCGATGTCGATGGTAGTACATCGCGCTTACAATGATGTATTTCGCGAATACGGAACGGCATATGAAGCGATAGCTATGGAAGACCGGGAAATGCCTTATAGAATGGCAGGCAAATCCGGCTCGGCTCAGGTGGTCGGTATCAGTCAGGAAATTTTACAAAGCGATGATATTCAAGTCTCTGATCCGAACAAGGATCACGCTTTGTTCATATCCTATGCGCCGGCAGAAAACCCAAACATAAAACCACAGATAGCGATTGCCGTCTTTGTCGAAAATGGTGAGCACGGAAGTAGTGTTGCGGGGCCTATAGCTAAGGCCATAACAGACGCCTATCTCTTAGACATTCTACAAATCGATTTCGCTGCGATGGATTCTGCTGGCGACGAATTATTTACACTGGTCGATGAGTAGCCAAGACTTCATTCGTCAGTCCGGTGGCCTAGGCTCTAAATCCAGATACAGTAAATCTATCTGGCGAACGATTCATATCGATCCTCCTCTACTCATTGGTATCAGCATACTCTGCGGCTTTGGCCTGCTCGTTTTATTTAGTGCCAGTGGTGGTGATGTTCCCCTGGTGCGCAGACAGGCGCTTATCATGGTTGTCGGTCTTGTAGTCATGTTTATCGTCGCGCAATTCAATGTGCATTTCTTCAGGCAATGGGCCCCTACGTTGTATGCGGGTGGGCTTGGGCTACTTGGGCTAGTGCTTGTGGTTGGAGTTGAGATGAATGGCGCAAAGAGTTGGCTGGATTTGCCTGGGCTTCCGAGCTTTCAGCCTTCAGAGTTGATGAAATTTGTCGTGCCTATGTTAATGGCATGGTATCTAGCCAGCCGTCCGCTGCCACCAAGGTTCAAACATCTGTTTTGGTCTGCGGTAATGATATTGGTGCCGGCCGCGCTTATTATTATTCAGAACGACACCGGTACCGCAATCATGGTCACCATGTCGGGTATCTTCGTCGTATTACTCGCGGGTATTCGTTGGCGTATCGTAATTGCTGGGTTTATTGCACTACTGTTGGCATCTCCAGCTTGGTATATCTTTCTCGCTCAGGAGCATCAGAAGAACAGGATACTAACGTTCTTCAATCCCTATCGAGACCCTACAGGAGCCGGCTACAACATTATTCAATCGCAAATCGCGATTGGCTCGGGCGGGATATATGGGAAGGGCTGGGGTGAAGGTGCTCAATCACACCTCGATTTTATTCCCGAAAGTAATTCTGATTTTATTCTCGCCGTTCTTGCAGAAGAATTTGGCTTGCTAGGTGTATTGTTTCTAATCTGCATGTACTTGTTCGTACTCGTGCGCGGCTGTTATATCGCCTATGCAGCGAACGACACGTTTAGTCGTCTGCTGGCTGGCAGCATAACTCTAACGTTCTTCTTCTATGTATTCGTCAATATGGCCATGGTATCGGGATTGCTGCCCGTAATCGGTCTGCCATTGCCGCTGATGAGTCGTGGGGGTACTTCAGTCGTCACGCTTTTTATCGGATTCGGTCTGTTGATGTCGATTCAAACCCACGGGCATAGTCGATCAGTCTAAGCTATTGAATATTATACATATAATAGTGGATTTATTGTTTCAATGCGCGATTCGATCGCTATCTGTGCGCCATACCACCGCTATAATCCTTTGCTACCGCTAAAATTATTGTCAGATTGGACGTTATTCTTCAGGTGCCCTTGGTTTTTCTGATACTACGCTGGCGCCCTTTGGCACTAAAGAATCAAAGAAGAAATTTTAGAATCCAAGTTTAGAGCTATGTTAATAAGGTAGTTACATGATAATGAACAATACCGTGCTGAGAATTTCGATAATTTCACCGATTTTAGTGGCTATGATGGCCTGTAGCTCAGCGCCAGCGCCTGAGCAAACGCCAGAGTCACCGAACGCCGGTCGCTACAGTATCTCGCAGGACCGAGCGCCGACTCGGATTATCGATCTCTCCTCAATTCCAGAGGTCATTCCAGAACCATTAAATCGCACCGGAGCAGGAAATCGTAGTCCCTATACGGTGTTGGGTAAGAGCTACGAAGTGATGCCAACTGAAGAGGGCTATAACGAACGTGGAGTGGCCTCTTGGTATGGCGAGAAATTTCATGGGCACAAGACCTCCAACGGTGAGGTGTTTGATATGTTTCTAGCATCGGCAGCACATAAGTCTCTGCCCATACCTAGTTTCTTGCGCGTCACGAATTTGGATAACAATAGAAGCATTGTAGTCAGAGTTAACGACAGGGGTCCCTTCCATGGTGATCGCGTTATTGACTTATCTTATGCTGCTGCCGTAAAGCTCGGTTACGCCGACAGAGGCACCGCTCGCGTACAGCTGGAATCTATAGTGGCAACTGGCGTCTCTCGTGATCGTGGCGTAAGAGGCGCTAATTCTGCGGGAAATGCGACATTGCGTGTCAGTTCTGCGGACAGCAAATATTTGCAGGTAGGAGCATTTTCGGATCTAAGCGCTGCGCAAGAAATCACAAGCCGAGTAGAAGAAATTACTAGCTTGCCCGTGTTTATTCGGACAGTTAATACTTCGAAAAACAGAATTTTACATCGAGTTAGAGTCGGCCCAATTTCTGATCCTGGTCAAATCCAACGAGTTAGCGAAAGTGTTGTTGCTGCTAACTTGGGAAGCCCGTACACTGTTACTGAATAGCGCGGCAGCACGCACTAGCACCGAGTAACAGCCACGACCAGTTTCATCAATTGATTCGTCATATCACAACTTACCACACTCAAACGAGACGGATTTTTATGTCATCTTTTTCTATTTCATCACGCTCGATTTCATCACGCCCAAAATACTCTACGAAGCGAATGAGAGGACTCTCGTGGCTCATGGCCCTGGTCATGTTTACAAGCAATCTTTCCTTTGCTGCGCCCGCCATTATTCCAAGGCCGCCAGAGATAGCCGGCACCAGCTATATTCTGATAGATGCAAAGACTGGGCACATACTCATAGAAGAGAATGCCGATGAAGCATTGCCGCCGGCGAGCCTTACAAAAATAATGACTGCCTATGTTGCTACCGAAGAGATCCTCAATGGCAATCTAGCGCTGACTGATGAAGTGCATGTCAGCGAGAAAGCCTGGCGCATGGAAGGCTCTAAAATGTTCATCGGTGTAGACACGAAGGTCGAAGTGGAAGACCTGCTTCGTGGGATTATTATCCAATCTGGAAACGATGCTAGCGTGGCAATTGCTGAGCATATTGCAGGCAGCGAAGAAGCCTTCGCGGACATGATGAACCAATACGCTGAAGTGCTTGGGCTGTCGGAAAGCTTCTTCATGAACGTTAGCGGATTGGACACCGAGCTCTACTACAATACGATGTCGGCTCGTGACTTAGCCGTTCTTGCGCAGGCCACGATAAACAAGCATGCGCAGTTCTATCCTCTGTATGCCGAGCGAGAATTTACCTATAACGGCATTCGTCAGTCGAATCGTAATACTCTATTGTTCCGCGATCGTAATGTCGATGGAATGAAAACCGGCTGGACCGATGCGGCGGGTTACTGCCTTGTTGCCTCAGCTGAGCGCGACGGTATGCGACTGATCTCTGTGGTAATGGGCACGGCTAGTGAAGAAGCCCGCGCAATAGAGACACAGAAATTACTTACCTATGGTTTTCGTTACTACGAGACACATAAATTGTATGACTCGAATCAGGTGCTGACTAACGTGCCAATTTTCTCTGGCGAGCAAAATTCTGTGGACCTAGGAATAGAAGATGAGGTTTATATTACTATTCCAAGAGGTCAGGCAGAGGCAATGACTGCCTCGGTGGATGTGGACGAAGTGATTCGTGCGCCACTCAGCGATAGACAGATCATGGGTGAGGTTCGGGTAGTACTGGACAATAATATTCTCTATCAGGGTAATGTGGTTTCCATGCAGGCTGTGGAGCAGGGTGGCTTTCTTAAACGTTTCGTCGACTGGATAACTCTTTTGTTTAGTAGCATGTTTTCGGGATAGGGTGATGACGAAAGAGTTGGACCCAAATACCGAAATTGATCCCCCCAAGATTGAATTCCCCTGCCTCTACCCAATCAAAATAATTGGCGTGGCTAGTATTGAATTTCAGGCCGATGTTGTTACGGTCGTAGAAAAACATGCTGGCAAAATCTCCTCGGATTTAATCGAGCTGCAGGTGAGTAAGAAAAACACCTATGTCTCGGTAAGAATTACCATATCCGCAACCGGCGTCGATCAATTGCAGAATCTATTCGACGAGTTGAAGACCCTCGATAGCGTGAAGATGGTCTTATAAGGTGATACTTAGCAGCTATAAGCACTTCAATGCAGAATCGAATTCAGATGAGAATCAAACTCATCAACCGCTAATCGTCCGTAGATTGGGATTGCAGGAATATGAACCGATCTGGAAATCCATGCGTTATTTGGTTGAGCAAGCCAATGCTGCTCGCGGTGACGAGATTTGGCTGCTGAGCCACAAACCAGTCTTTACGCAAGGTCTGGCAGGCAAAGCAGAACACATCCTGAATCCAGCTGAAATCCCTGTCGTACAGATAGACCGTGGCGGTCAGGTCACCTACCATGGGCCCGGTCAACTGGTAGTGTATCTGTTGTTAAATGTTGGTCGACGTAACATGAATGTTCGCGATCTGGTCGACCTTATCGAGCAGGCAATCATCAAGACTCTTGGGGAATTTGGCATAGCGGCTAGCAATAGAGCTAAGGCTCCCGGTGTGTACGTGAATGATGCTAAAATAGCCGCCTTGGGCTTGCGCATACGCAAGGGCTGGAGCTATCACGGCATGAGCTTAAATGTGCAGATGGATCTAGAGCCATTCTCGCGTATCAATCCATGCGGCTATGAAAACCTCGACGTGACGCAGATCGCCGACCATGTGCCCGCTAACGATACGCTCATGCAGAAGGTGAGTAAGGTGCTCAGTAACAAATTGCTGAGCGAGTTAGGTTATTTTGAATATTACGAATCCGACTGATTGAGATGCTGATCTAATGTCTGAAAGAAAGCGCAGAAATACTTTAGTAGAGGGAGAAAAGCTTCTACGAATTCGACTGAGTGAGATACAAATCTAATGGTGGAAAGAAAGCGCAGAAATACATTGGTAGAAGGACAGAAGCTTCGAGGTGCGGATAAGGTCCGTCGCATTCCTGTGAAGGTCATCCCCACCACAGAACTCCTTACTAAGCCCGCTTGGATTCGCGTAAAGATTCCCGCCTCGCCGAAGATCAACCACATTAAGCAAAAGCTAAGAGAGCACAAGCTTGCGTCAGTCTGTGAGGAGGCATCCTGTCCGAACCTAGGGGAATGCTTTAGCAACGGTACCGCCACATTCATGATTATGGGCGAAATCTGTACGCGTCGCTGCCCCTTCTGCGATGTGGCCCACGGAAAACCAAATCCTCTGAATGAGGATGAACCAACCGAGCTTGCTTCTGCCATCAGCGAAATGGGCTTAAGTTACGTGGTGATCACGTCAGTAGACCGCGATGATTTGAAGGATAGCGGGGCGCAACATTTTGCCAGCTGCATAGGCGAAACGCGTAGATTGAATCCGGATATTCAAGTAGAAGTTCTGGTGCCAGACTTTCGCGGCAGGATGGATATTGCCCTAGATATTCTTAAAGACAGCCCGCCAGATGTGTTTAATCACAATTTGGAGACTGTGCCTAGATTGTATAAGAAGGCCCGGCCAGGTGCCGACTATGCCTGGTCCCTAGAGTTACTTAAGAGATACAAAGCGCTTAAACCTGCGGTTACGACTAAGTCGGGCCTGATGCTCGGGTTGGGAGAGACCCTAGATGAAGTAAAACAGGTAATGGACGATCTGTTTGCACACAACATCGACATGGTGACTCTGGGGCAGTATCTACAGCCATCTAAGGACCATCTCAAAGTAGAGCGCTTCGTACACCCTGATGAATTCGACGAGCTGCGTCTCTACGGCGAGAAGTTGGGATTTAAGCATGTCGCGAGTGGGCCCTTAGTCAGATCTTCTTATCACGCTGATAAGCAGGCTCAAGGCGAAAAAGTCTAAGGGTATCCTAGCCCTCACATCCTTGCTGAGTTGCGGTTAAGGCAGCCATGAATATCACACTAAGAAAAATTGTCGTTTCCATTTCAGCGCTTCTTGTCGCTGTGACGATGGTGGTTTTTATCGCTCAGAATCCCGCCCGAATTGGCAGCGAACCACTATTTATTCGAGCCGCGTTATTGTCATTCGCTATAGTGGTGGCGTTAATTGCCGCTTATCCTTTCAATCCGCTTTTTTCTGGAAAGCCCGGGGTCTATGCGACGACTGTTTGCATCCCTGCGCTAATTCCCGTGCTAGCCTACTATTTTATCGTGCTGCCAAATCAGGCGGGATCGGGCCTAACTGGGGAGCAGATTAGCAACGAGCTCATTACCGATAGCTCTAGCAATGGAATTATCGAGGTGGGCTTCAGCTATCCGATCTATACGCCTTCTTTGCAGGTGAGAAATCTCGAGCTGTTTACCAAACAGGTCAATGTGTTTCTGAGAATGACAGATGGCGATGGCGAAGTTGTGTTGTTTAGAGCTGTAAGAAAACGAATCCCAGGCTCAAGCCTCAGCGTCGAGTCCACAGTACAGGGCATGTTGAGTGAATCTGTTGGTTATGAATTTATTCCGTTACAGATCCCTCCTGCGAGCAGTGTTACTACGCGAGTCGCCTTTATCATCAGCAATGTTGAGAGCGGGTCTACTTTTACTGATGCGCTTGATAGCACCTCGCAAGCGCAATTCGAACTACGCGACCCAGAAAACGGCGCCCTCTTATTAGAATTCCCTCTCACCAGAATCTAACTGCTGTCGCTTCAATCCGCTGTCAACCATTTGTAAACTCAATGTAGTTTCAATAAGAACTCTACTTGCTCTAACATTGCTTTTCGAGTGCTGCTCGATTGCAAAGAGACAGGCATTCTGGTTTTGGCGTCATCCTCGGGGTCTGATCGGATTGTCCTGCTTTTTTTACTGCTGCAAGAAAGCGCTATTCAAAGCACAGCGGTCACAGAAAAGTGATTCGCTGGGAGACTGCATCGGAAGGAATGCAGCGCCAAGCGCTATTAGTTAATCGCTAGAACTTGAATGCGCTTAGATCCAATAATTAGTAGTAAGGGCATAACGATAGCCGCATTGACTGCCAATAGTGCTGTCACTATTGGATTTAATCCCAGCAATAGCAGACAAGGCACAAGAAATACCAATCGCACTATCTCTAAAGCTAGTGCAATTTCCTTTCCCTCTAGCCAGGCTCCAGCAACAAAGAATGAAAAGAACAAATAGATCACTGCCAAGCTCAATAGCGAATAGCTAAGCGATGCTGCTCCGAGAAGCACTGCAAGGCTTAGAACGACAGTAAAGAGAAATTGGACACAGGTATAGACTAGGCTGAAGGATGATATTTTTGGGTCGTATCGTGCAGCAAGATCGACAGTCTCAATGCCGAGCTTGCAATGACTCTGCTGTGCCTGCGCACGCCAGCCTGGTGGTTTGAACAAGACCTTTAGTTTGTCGGCGATCCCGGGCGTTGATAAAAAATCCAAGATGAGTCTCCAATACACATGCACGTTGGCCCAGATTGGGTTCCAGCTATTCAGCGGCTTGCGTAGGCCGAAAACCGTTGGTTCGAGGGCAAGCTCTTCCTGAAAACTGCCGAATATCCTATCCCACAGAATGAACACGCCTCCGTAGTTCCTATCTACATAGATTTTATTTCGAGCATGATGAACGCGGTGATTCGAGGGAGTAACGAATAACCATTCGATCGGGCCGAGCTTGGGCACATGCTCGGTATGAACCCAGAATTGATAGATCAAGTTTAGGCTCACCACCGTGAAAAGAATTTCTGCCGGAAAGCCTAGGAAGAAGAAGGGGAGATAGAATAGAAAGCCATGGAAATCTATGCTGGTCTGCCGCAGCGCAGTGCTCAGATTGTAATCCTCGCTCTGATGATGGGCAACGTGAGAGCCCCAGAACAGGGCGACCTCGTGTCCGAGGCGATGCTTCCAGTAGTAGGCGAAATCGTAGAGTATGAAACAGCTAATCCAGACCCATAGCGCGTCATCCGCTAGTTGTGCGAGCTGGTATCTAGCCACAACGATTTCATAGATAGAGCCGGAAAATCCTAGAATTACAAGGCTTTGCAGGCGGCTTAGGCTACCCATGGAGATGCTGTTGATGCTGTCATTGAGGCGGTAGGTATTGTTGCCGCGTAGCAAGCCGTAGGCCAATTCGATAAAAATTAGCAGAAAGAAAAACGGAATCGCAATCAGGATGAGGTCCATGAAGTTGAGTCTACCTCAGAACAAAGGCGGATATTAAATGGATGGCCACAAATCGAGTAAAACGCGGTATTATCGGCAGTCACATAGTTTGGTAAAAGCACTTTTAGGAGTTCGGTCGTTATGAAGAGAATCGTCTTATTCATCGCTGCGACTAGCATGTTAATAATAAGCAGTTCTGCACTACTCGCACAAGGCATTCAACAGACGAAAGGTACGTATCAAGACAAATTCCGCCAATTGGACGAAGTCTTGCCGACTCCAAACGTTTACAGGAACGCGTCAGGTCAACCGGGCCATCAGTATTGGCAGCAAGAAGTAGACTACGAAATTGACGTCGCTCTCGACGAAGACTCGCAGCGAATTTCGGGCACTGAGACTATACGCTACCAGAATAATTCTCCCGATACGTTGGGCTATCTTTGGCTGCAGTTAGACCAAAATCGCTTCCGTAGCGATTCAATGGGAAATATGAGCTCTACCTTTAATGGTAGTAGCCCTGATGCCGATTCCCCTGCGCGCATCAGCTTAGGTCAGTTGCGCTCTCTCCAATACAACGAAGACGCCGATCTGGGCTACGAAATAAACTCAGTTCGTGACAGTTCGGGAAATGATCTTCCACATACAATAGTCGGCACACTCATGCGCATCGATCTCGCGCGTTCGCTGAATTCTGGTCAGGATGTTGAATTTGAAATCGACTATGCCTATAACGTGGTCAATGGTGATGTGCTTCGACCTCGTGGTGGGTACGAATATTTCCCCGACGATGAGAACGAAGGTGGCAATTATCTGTTCGCGATTTCACAGTGGTTCCCGCGTCTGGTTGCCTACACCGACTACGAAGGTTGGACCAATAAAGAATTCCTGGGCGGGGGTGAATTCACATTAGAGTTTGGCGACTACGAAGTTTCGCTTACTGTGCCTTCGGATCATATTGTTGCAGCAACCGGCGAGTTGCAGAACGCGAGCCAAGTTCTAACAAGAGAGCAACGCGACCGTCTGCAAGAGGCTGAGACTGCGGATAGACCCGTTTACATAGTTACCCCAGAAGAAGCCCTTGAAAATGAGAGCGAAGGAGTAGATGACACTAAGACTTGGCGATTCGTCGCACAGAATGTACGTGATTTTGCTTGGAGCTCATCAAGGAAATTTATTTGGGACGCTAAGGGGCACCACCAAGAAGGCGCTGATCAGGAATTGGTTATGGCCATGTCCTATTATCCGAAAGAGGGTGGAACGCTCTGGTCGGACCTATCCACCGAAGTCGTTATTCATACCCTCGAAGTATATAGCCGCTTCTCTTTCGATTTCCCTTATCCGACGGCAATCTCTTTGAACGCTGGTTTTCTCGGCGGTATGGAATATCCAATGATTACCTTTAATGGTCCACGTACGACGCTGCAGGACGATGGGTCTCGAACCTATTCCTTGGCTGAGAAGCGTTTCCTAATTGGTGTCGTCATTCACGAGGTAGGGCACTTCTACTTCCCAATGATCGTTAACTCAGATGAACGCCAATGGACCTGGATGGACGAGGGCATCAATAGCTACCTTGATTCGGTTGCCGGTCGCGAATGGGATGCGGAGATACCTTGGGGAGTAGAGCCTAGGTATATCGTTGACTACATGGTTTCGCAGACCCAGGTTCCGATTATGACTCAGTCAGATAGCGTGCTGCGTCTGGGCCCGAATGCCTATTCCAAACCAGCAACGGCGATCAATATCTTGCGCGAAACCATTATGGGTCGCGAGCTTTTTGATTTCGCCTTCAAAGAATATTCGCTCCAATGGGAATTTAAGCGTCCCACACCGGCAGACTTTTTTCGGACGATGGAAGAGGCGTCTGGTATCGATCTGGATTGGTTCTGGCGTGGTTGGTTCTACACTACAGATCATGTAGATATCTCTCTT
>MEHZ011630183.1_pt1 | contig 13385 bp, 11 predicted proteins | sample 897221 | NCBI WGS metagenome assembly MEHZ01 (sample SAMN05514161, study PRJNA337945) | marine metagenome | isolation source: marine surface water | place: Arctic Ocean | collected 2007-12-13
AAATTTTTACCCACTCCCCATGAAATCCATAAGGGATTCTTTGGGGTAAGTGAACTGTTGCCAATGGGCCTGATTTGGGCTCTTTGGCATTTAAAATTATCAAATCACTTTTATCAGATACCTCATTATATACCAGAGACAATAAGTATCCTTCGTCCTCAGACTGCGCCCCTTCGGCCGCTACAAATACTGGTTCCGCACCAAATTTTCCAGACCCATATTCGTAGACTTCGGATGTATCATTCTTAAAGTCATACTTAACAATTTCTTTAAAGTCTGGTCGGTTGGCATTTGAAGAAGCTAGTGCGTAGGCATATTGGTTAGACTTACCTAAAAAATCTGGATTTATTCTAGGGAACTCTACTGATCTATCATCCATCTTAGTTGACTTAACTGAACCAGAATTTACATTCAACTCCCATCTGGTGAGCTGAGGGGGAGATTCTGTAAAGGGCCCATTCCAGTCAGCATCAAATAATCTGTCATAGGCTGCTGCAGTTACTATTACGTTACCGCTTGAGTCTTCATGGGCATTAAATGTATGAAAAAAATATGTGCTATCTATCTCAAACCATCGCACTTCATTTGAATCTCCATTTCTGTCCAATAAACCTATTCTTGCATTATGATTGTCGTCCCAAGAAAAAGGGAAATAACCCCTTCCAACCTTATAGAGATCAAAAGAAACCGACAGATCAAATACCAACATGTAGTTTTTAGTAATGGCGCATTCATGAAGCATGGATCTTGACTCAAAAGGGATGGTTTGGGTCTTTTTGTGTGATCCAGTTTGATCAACTACCACGTAATCAATGGTGTCAAAATTATTGGCATAGTCATAACACATTGCATGCATCTCATTGGTGTCGGGGTCAATCTTAGGGTGGGCAGTGAAGCCCGCATTTCTATCTCCGTAAAATGGCTTTGTATTTAGTGAGTTAAGTTCTTGATCAATTTCTACTGGGTAACCACCGGCTTCAACAATGGCATAAATTTTTCCTGAATGGGAAATGACACTAGTATTGGCATTAGAATCATTGCCATCTACCAGCTTATTTTTGTACCAGAGCGCATTTCCAGAATCTAATCTGATCCCATGCAACATGCCCTCACCCAAGAACCAATGATGTTTTTTCTCATTTACCGAGGACATAGGATTGGGGCCATTTCTAAGCAAAAGACCAGATAGATCTTTGGGAATTTCTCCCGTTACCTTAAGTCCCGTTTCGGAAATTATATTGTTAACAGGAGCGTAGTTTCCCTGTAAGTAATAATTCTTTTTAGTTGTAATTCCTAACATATCGACTCCTATTCCAGTTACCGCCAAGCCACCAAGACTTATACCTGAGATTTTTAAAAACTCCCTTCTGTTCATTCAAACTCCTTATGTTACTGATTTTTTACTTACCTTCTCTCCAATTTCCATGAAAACCATGAGGCACTCTATGAGGAAGTTTTGCGGTAGCAATGGGTCCATCGGAAACATTATTTGCATCAAGTATTAACAAATCAGATCTGTTTTCTAATCCTCTATGAACAATGGTTAAAAGATAGCCATCGCCTTCTTCTGAATTTTCTTTCTTAGGAACAAAGACCGGCTCTCCCAAACAATCATGCTTACCCAATGTATAAACTTCCTTGGAGTTTTTAACGTGGTCATGATGAACAACTGAATTAAAACTGTACCCATTTGGATGCTCTCCTATGCCTGATGCGTAATACCCGTGCTGGTATTCGAACATGCTGTATCTTTCATCCATACGAGGAAACTCTCCCATGTCTTCATCCAAGTAATCCGACTTGAATGATTTTGAATTTGATTCTAGATCTATTTCCCATCTGTTTAATCTTGCTTCAGCATTCTTAGGATCGCCTCTGGTTCCGTCTGCATGAGGAAAAAGAGGAGCTTCTTCGAACTGCATAACGTCTGCGATTATTTTTCCGTCTTTGGTATATGCATTCATAGGATGAAAAACATACCTCGCGTCATTATCAAACCACCGAATATCCTTTACAGAACCGTTTCTTGGCATAACACCGACATGCGTACCCTTGTCAGGATCCCAAGCAATTGGTGGCTTTCCTGTTGTAACTCTTTCAAAGTCTATTGTCAGTGGAAAAATTGGAAAGATAATATGCTGATCGGTAACCATAAAGTCATGAACCATGCTTGCAAACGGCGCTTCGAATTCTTCGTAAGTTTTAAGCTCTCCTTTAGAATCTATAACGAAATAACTCATTTTAGAACTAAAAAGATTATCGGCCGTATAGCTAAAACCGTACATATCACCAGTAACAGGATCAACTTTAGGATGTGCAGTCATAGGAGATTTCAGTTTACCTTCGTAGTCGTAAGCCCCTTTGGATTCTAATGAAATGGGGTCTAGCTCAAAGGGAAGGTGCCCTTCTTCTAAAGCCAATAACTTTCCTGCATGAAATATAATATTAGTATTGGCAACTCCGTCTTCGCCTTCAGGATTCCAAAGCGGATCCGCATTCATAGGATTCATGCCATCTTTCAAGGATCTCCCCGCTTTGCGCTCTTGTTTCCATTTAGAAGTCTTAGACCAACGATTCAAGTAAGAAACTCTTCCGTTTTCAAAATGAAAAGCATGAACCATTCCATCTCCACCAAACCAATGATACTTTCCAAGAGGAGAGAACTGAGGATCAGGACCATTACGATAAAAACTTCCGTAAAGATCTTGAGGTATTTCTCCCTCAATAATTAAATCATTAACTTCACACTCCATTCTTAAAGGAGCATAATTTTCATTTAAATTTGGGTGACTTGGATAAATTTCTGCCATTTTTAGTTCTCTTAGATTTTAGTCTTTAGTTTAAATTCAAGTGGGCGGATAAAATCGGAATTATTTCGTAGAGCAGATTGTCTGGTATTTCATGCCCCACACCATCCATGGCATACATCTTAGCATTAGGGATATTATCTGCTAAAGCCATGCCGTGATCAAACGGTATAAGAGAATCTTCTGTACCATGGATGATTAAAGTGGGCTTATTGATTTCCTTCAGTCTATCAAACCTATTAGGACTTGCACCTACAGCTCCTATCTGACCATTTGAAGTATTGATGCCTTGTTCTATCCTTTTTTTAGCCTCTTCTTTAAAGCTATTTTCATCAAATGGAAATCTGGATCCTGTTAAAGCTCTTTCTGTGACAATAAGAGCTTCTTCTTCTTTTTCTAATAGATTTAGAACCATAGATTCTTTCATGGCATCTATAAATTTTTGATTAGGACCTGTTAAGCCTACGGTATCAAAGCCTGGTGTTGACATAATAGCTGTCAAGGTGATGACTCTTTCTGGATAATTTAAAGTCATAACCTGCGCTATCATACCTCCCATAGAGGCTCCTACTATATGTGCTTTTTCTATTTCAAGGTGGTCTAACAATGAGAGACCATCTAAAGCCATATCATTTAGGTTATATTCTGCTGGAGCTGCCTCCGCCATATTAAAGCGACCTTTTTCATCAAAAATAAAATTGAAGATGCCATCAACAAACGCTTCTATGACAAAAGTTGGAAGTATTTTAATAAAGGTAAGAAGAAAGGGCTCTTCAGTAACCCAAGAACTCTTGCCCATGTCGCGATTGTCATAAACAATCACATAGATATCTTCATCAGCCAGTTTTTTAATAAGATGCTCCGACCAAACCTTGCTGTTGGAATTAAGCCCCATGATAAGTAATGCTGCAGGGTTTTTAGGATCGCCATGAGCTTCCCACCAAATGTCTACGCCATTAAGACTGGTGACCTGTCCATCTTCTTCTGAATAAATAAAACAACTTCCCAGTACAAACGTTAATAAAATTAATTTTTTCATATTGAATTAAAGTTTGATATCCATAAGCTCTTCCATATTTCCATGATAAAAGGCATTCATTGTGGCCTCATCACAGTTTGTCATAGTAGCTTCAAACTTCCTGATAGGGTCAGAAGTCCCTTCGGGATGCGGGTAATCAGAAGCGTAGACCAACATATTTGGTCCTATGTTTTCTATAATCCACCCTATAGGCTCGCCGGCAAATGGAGACACTTTTAAGTGCCTTTTTGCAACTTCCGACGGAAGCTCATTGAACTCTCTTTTCCTTTTAAACAAAGAAGCCGTGTAATCCAAGGCTTTTAACCATGACGGAAGCCAGAACGCCCCGTGTTCCATAGAAATGCCCTTTAGATTAGGGTGCCGCTCAAATACTCCGTCAAAAATCATAGCTGAAAGAAATATTTCTGCACTGTTGTTAATCGTCATCAAGCCCAGTTCACCTGCAGGCGCGTCTCCTCCGAGTTCCAGTTCAGTTTTACCATTGTTTTTAAAACTTTGTGGGACTGCTTTGTAGTGACCGTTCACAGCAACATGAACCACAAAGGGAGCTTTGGCATCAGAAAAAGCTTTCCATATGGGGTCGAAATCAGGATGGGTAAAAGAAAGGCTCTCGTCCGATGGCTCATTTGTATCTATCATGAAAGAATAACACCCGTCTTCAAAACCTTGTTTCATAATGTCCAAGGCCTTGTCTGGTCCAAGCTGCAGAGGAATGTAACCAATTGCTTTAAGTCGATCGTCCGACGAACAGAAGCTTCCCATAGCCCTATTTAGAGTCCTGGAACCTTTTTCTAAAACCTCAGAATCATTGCTATGAGCTATCTGATGAAAAGAGAAAGTAGAAAGAACCCATTGCATTGAATAACCAAAAACATCTAAAGCACGTGACCTTTCTTTTGAATCAAAAGCTCCGATTCTATTCCATCCGCTCTTTGTATTATCCAATATAGATTCTTCAAATTTTTTCATCACCGAAGGATCTTCTTGTCTTTTTTTAAGCAGCTCTCTGCCTCTGTCTAATCCAGCTTGGACAACTGGCAATTCTTTTTGCGAAGACATCTCTGGAATAAAGACCTTGTCTTCTTCGGTGGCAGCTGAACTTAAAAAGTCATCCAGTTCAATAACGTGGCTATCAGCATCAATGATCTTTCTGTGTTGCGCGTAACTCATACTTTCCCCAATAATATTGTTTGAGATTAAATAATAACTGTCAACGAATCAAGGTCCTTGAGTATTTAAAACAGAAAGAGAATTAATTCTTTGGCCCTTAAATTTATAAAATCTTTGCTTCTATTCTTGCTTTATTTTCTTCTCTTTCTTTTTTTCTTGTTTTGTCGTTAACCTGCCCAACCAGCTGACCACAAGCCGCCATGATGTCGTCACCCCTTGTTGATCTGATGGTCGTTATGTAGCCCTCTTCCTGAAGAAGCTCCTGAAACTTCTTAACTCGATTTCCAGAAGGCCTCTGATAGCCTGACTTTGGGAAAGGGTTGAAAGGTATGAGATTAATTTTGCAAGGAAGTTGAGTTAACAGATCTGCTAATTCTTTTGCAATCTCAAGCGAATCATTTATTTGATCAATTAAAATGTATTCGATTGTTGTTATTCTCTTGTCTTCACAATTGTCTACGTACCTTTTTACTGAATCCAATAAATCTTGAATTGGGTATTTCTTATTTATAGGTACCAATTGATCCCTTAAGGCATCATTAGGGGCATGGAGCGAAATGGTTAAAGCGACGTTAGAAACTTCTGATAACTTATCAATCTGAGGGACTAGTCCGGACGTGCTTAGCGTTACCTTTCTCTTTGAAAGCCCGTAAGCGTTATCATCCATCATTAAATCCATAGCTTTTACAACGGGTTCAAAGTTATGAAGAGGTTCTCCCATCCCCATCATGACTACATTTGTTACGTTTCTATCAGAACCATGTCTTGGGGTTCCAAAAGAATTCGCTGCAACCCAAACCTGTCCAATAATTTCATCCAAAGTAAGGTTTCTTGAAAAGCCTTCTTTTCCGGTTGCGCAAAAGCTGCAATCAACAGCGCAACCCACCTGAGAAGAGACACACAAAGTCGCCCTGTCTCCATCTGGAATAAGAACCATTTCAATTAAGTCATTATTTCCAACGTTCACAACCCACTTTCTTGTTCCATCAGTAGAAAGTTGTTCGTGCACTACTTCTGGTGCCTTTACATAGCATATTGATTCTAATTTTGATCTCAGGTCTTTTGATAAGTCGGTCATTAAAGAAAATTCTGCTACCCCTCTTTGGTGCACCCACTTAATGATTTGAGTTGCTCTAAAAGGTTTTTCATCAATAGAAATAAAAAATTCTTCCAATTCTTTTTTACTCAACCCTAGAAGGTTTAATTTACTACCGGATACGATCGTATTCATTTTTGCACTTTAAAGTTGTTACCCAGATTGTTGGCCTAACTTCTTTTCTTTAAACTCATAATACATTAGGAATTTATCAAGAAAAATTTACTTAGGATCTTCCACCCTTGCCTGAGGAGTTTCTGTTGGGTCTTTTTTTACTCCAAGAAGAGTCTCCTGAAGCTTTGGCTCCAGATTTTCCTCTGGAAGGTCTACCAGAATTTCCTTCTGAAGAGCCCCTGGGTTTGCCTTTAGAGGCTCCTGGCTTACCTCTAGAAGGCCTGCTGGAGTTGCCTTCTGAAGAACCTCCGGACTTAGACCTTGAAGAACCTGAAGAGTTACCTTCTGAGAATCTAGGTTTATCTCTTGAAAATCCAGATCTTTTCGAACCTTTAAAATTTCTTGTGGGTCTGTTTCTTCCCCCTCCGCTAGATTTAGGCGGAGCGGTTCTTAAGGTTTGTGTCGGCTCAAATCCGTCAATAATCTTTCTTGGAATAGCAGATTTTAAAAGTTTTTCTATATCTACCAAAAGCTTGTGCTCATCGGCACTAACTAAAGAAACAGCCTTACCTTCTTGTCCTGCTCTCGCCGTTCTTCCTATACGATGAATATAATCCTCTGGTACATAAGGAAGATCAAAATTAACTACTTGGGGTAATAAGCTTATATCTATTCCTCTTGCTGCAATGTCCGTTGCCACTAATACTTGAGTTTTTCCATCCTTAAACCCTTTAAGAGCCCTTGTCCTTGCTGCTTGAGATTTGTTGCCATGAAAAGCATCTGCGTCTATACCTTCTTTGTTCAATTGATCTGCCAGCTTGTTGGCTCCATGTTTAGTTCTTGAAAAAACCAACACTTGAAACCACCCCTCTTCTCTTATGCAGTGTGCCAAAAGCTCTCTTTTTCTGGATTTGTCTACGGGGTAAACCAGTTGAACAACTTTTTCAGCAGTTGAATTGACTGTAGCGACTTGAATCCTTTTTGGAGAATTTAAAAGACTATCGGCTAAAGCCTGTATTTCTTTTGGAAAAGTAGCGGAGAAAAGTAGATTTTGTGTTTTCTTTGGAAGGTATTTTAAAACTTTTTTTATGTCGCGTATGAAACCCATATCCAGCATGCGGTCAGCTTCATCCAAAACAAACACTTCCAACTCTGAGAGATCTAGAGTTCTTTGTTCCAAATGATCAATGAGCCTTCCTGGAGTAGCGACTACTATATCAACTCCCTTTCTTAACTTATCTTTTTGAGTCTTTATGCTTACCCCTCCGTAGAGAGTAGACGTTCTAAACCTCAATTTATTTCCATAACTTCTAAAGCTATCTCCGACTTGAGAAGCAAGCTCGCGGGTTGGTACCAAAACCAAACTGCGCACTCTTCTTCTTTTAGATTCATCGTTCTGAAGTCTTTGCAAAATTGGGAGTGCAAATGCTGCCGTTTTACCAGTGCCCGTTTGAGCACCCGCCATAATATCGTTCCCACTTAAGATTTCTGGTATTGCCTGCGCTTGGATTTCAGAAGGCTCGCTGTAGCCTTTATCTTTCAGAGCGTGCAGAAGTTCTGAAGAAAGATTTAGATTGTTAAATGACATATTAATATTCTAGTTGACCCCTAAAATGAAGAAAGTTGCCGGATGATTACTTAATGTAAGATTAAAAGGTTTGGGTTTAGTGAATTGGGTCAGCAGTATACTCTTTTAAGTAATAGAAGCTCTGTATAGTTTAATTAACTTGATCCGTTCTTAATAATTAAAATATAAGCCTCAACTCCTTTTCTAAAATCTTCAACTCGAATTCTTTCATTGGTTCCGTGGAACCCTCCAAACTCTTTAGAGGAAAGTGGAAAAGGATTAAAACGATAAGCATCATCTGCTACCTTTCCGTAATGTCTGCTGTCTGATCCGGCTATCATCAACCCTGGAGCGACAACAACATCTCCATAGATTTCTTTTACGGATTGGCTAATTACTGAATAACCTTCTGATTGCCAGCTAGAGACAATGCTGGCTGGCCTTCCCTTCCAAGCCATTGATCTAACTTCAACATTCTCATTTTCAACTACACGCTTTACATGATTAATTACATCTTCAACAGAATCTCTTGGGTGCAATCTAAAATTTACTATGGCTATTGCTTCGATAGGCAAAACATTAGTTTTTATACTTCCCGAAAGCATAGTAGGAGCAGTTGTAGTTCTCAGCACGGCATTGCCAAATGGAACTTCGGAAAGATAGCTATCAATTAAGCTTCCAAATAACCATCTATTAGCAAACGCTATTTTGTACAAGAAAGTCATGTGCCTGCTTGCCTCATCAAACATTTTTAAACTTAAACCTTCCAAGTCGCCTGGCATCCTATTATTTTCTAATTGAGTAATGGCCTGAGCTAAGAAACCAACAGCGGTTTGCTTTGGAGGCATGGAAGAGTGCCCTCCTGTGGCCTTACCTACAACCTGCAATGTTACGCTGCCTTTTTCTGCTACATTTATTGATGCCACCGGCTTATCTAGGCCGGGTAAAAACCCATCAAGTAAAAAAGAGCCCTCGTCTAAAGACCATGTTAGTTGGATGCCCTCTTCTTTTAAATATTGAGCAACCAAGGCAGCACCGTTAATGCCTCCAACCTCCTCATCATGACCAAAACTAAAGTAAATTGTTCTTCTTGGTTCGTAACCAGAATTTATAAGGTAAGAAGCAGCTTCAAGTATTCCTACCACTCCACTCTTATCATCTAGAGCTCCCCTGCCCCAGATGTATCCAGAATCTATCCTTCCAGAGAAAGGTGGCTGTTTCCATAGATTTTCCGTTCCTGGAATTACAGGAACAACATCGTAGTGTCCTGTTACAAGAATTGGTTTTAAGTTTGCATCCGTTCCTTTCCACTCATAAAGAAGGGTTTCATTAAATTTCTTCAGAGACAAGTTCGCATGAAAAGCTCCATAAGTTCTTGCTATCCAATTTTGAAAGTCTTTAAACGCTTCGTTGTTTCTTTTTGATGCATCTTGATTTGATATCGTAGGGAATTGAATTGATTCTGAAAGGTGAACACTTAAGGCCTCTTCATCTAAAAAGATATCTACTTTATTTGGTAATAATTCTTCAGATGGATTGTGAAGCATCGCCCTAAATAAAACGACTAGAACCAACAAAGGAACTATAAAAATAATAGACCTAAATAGAACTTTCATAAGCAACTCCAAATAAACTAGCTTGCGCTTATTAATCTACTTTGTTTTTTTATACGCGACCAAAATTTTAAAAGTACGAGCAAGTTGATTACTCCCATTACGCCTGCAAAGGCAAAGGACCAAACGTAATCTCCTTCCAAATCATAGAAATAGCCACCTAAAAACCCCCCAAAACCCATACCTATCCAACCAAAAAATGATGTTAGGCTCATTGCTCTTGCAGCGTATTTAGCAGACACCATCATTCTTGTGCAAACCAAAATACTCGACATAACGCCCGAATAGGTAAAACCAAAAAAAGCTGCCAAAGCATATAGTCCTACTTCAGAATAAATATGAGGGAACCAGACCACAGAAACGGTTTGGCCTAAGGACATTATTATGTAAGCGGGCAGAGCTCCAATAACATCTCCAAGCTTCCCGCCTAACACTCGACCAAACGCTCCACAAATCATTAAAACCATCAGTACTTTTGTGGCAAATTCTAAAGTAAAGCCTGCATCGGTTAACAGCGGCACTAAATGAACAATGGGTACAGACATGCACACACAGCAAAAAATGACCGCAAAACTGATCCAAGAAACCACTTCTTTTTCTGAAAGAGGAAATTCTCTGGGCTCTTCTTCAGTTGAAACTCTAGCCTGCTCCCTCCAGGGAGACTCTTTAACTAAAAATGCTACCGGAAAAGCTATAACGATGTAGACAATTGCTAGAAAAACATAAGCCTCTTGCCAACCGGAACTTTCAATGAGAATGCCGCAAACGTAAGGAACAATCGCTTGCCCTATGGCTCCACCCGATGCCGCAATCCCCAAAGCCAAGCCCGGATTTGATCGGAACCAAAATCCTACATTTGCAAACAGAGGAGACATGACCATTGCGCAACCAAAAGCACCAAACAAAAAGTACAAAAGATAAAACTGAAACAAAGACGATTGATCGCTTAATAAATACAACGTTACCGACATAAAAATAGCTGCTACAAATCCAAAAAGCCTTGTTCCGTGTTTGTCTGCAATGTAACCCCAATATACGCCGAAAGCTGCCGATGCAAATGAAGCAACCGTATATGCCAAAGAAATTTCTCCCCTAGACCAGCCAAATTCTTCAGAAAGAGGTTTCATGAAAACTGAAATAGACGCCAACGATCCAAAAGCAAGTGCACTAAGTACAAAAGAAGCAAAAACCATGACCCACGCATAAGAAGGATTTCTTAGGTCTGTGTTTTCGTTTGATGTCATATTTGTAATATAACCTCAAATATAACAAAATGAGTTTTTTAATTATCAGGTTTAAACATGTTTAAAAACTTATATCTACTTACTTTCATCAGTTTCTTCATTTCTTTAATGGCCCATGCAGGTGAACCTTCAGGGTCACATAATTCTGCAGAATGGCAGATTTGGGCATACTCTTCTGCGGCACCTTCTTTTGTAGGTGATAAAGCAAGAATTACTGGCTCTAATGGAGAGGTTCTAAGAGAAGGATCAAATGGATGGAATTGTGCATCTGGAAACCCTAGACCTGTACCAACAGAAGGCTGGAAAGACCCTCATAATGCCATGCCAACTTGCCATGATAATGTTGGCATGCAATGGATGGAAGGTTACATGTCAGGCAAAAAACCACAAATGGAGAGAGACACTTACATGTGGATGCTTCATGGAGATATGGGAGAAGACAACACCACACCAGGTGTAATGAAAAAATCAGATGCAAAAGATCCGGGTCAATTCATAGTTTCAGGACCTCATTTAATGCTGATGCCTAAAGATCCTTCGTCTTTAGATAACCTGACCGAAGATTTTACTTTAGGCGTTCCTTACGTAATGTTTAAAGGCACTGATTACGCTCACGTAATGATCCCAGTTGAGGATTATTATAAATATCAAAACTAGAACTAAAAAACTTGCGCAAAACTCCGAACATTATTAAATTAATTGTTTCTCGATAAAATTTAAATTAATAAAGGATAAATTATGATAAAAATAATAAAAAACAAGGTTGTTTTAGGGGCTTTGACGGCCCTATTCTTCTTAACGTCTCAAAATGTACTTTCTTTTGATGTACAAGGCGAAAGCTTTCCGGCTAATTTCAATATGACTTCTTGGACTGCTGGTAATGGACAAAGCACGATAACGTCCGAGGGTGTTGTAGAGGAAGGTTATGGGAAGGTTTACCTAACTCATCATTTCACTGTAAGCTCTGATGATGGAAAGTCTGGAGAATTCACAGGACAAGTTAGAACAATCAGTTCAGAGGGTGAATTACAATCCGGTTCACTTCAAGGGTCTTGGGCTCGGGAAGGGAAAATAGTCACTATGTATTCATTTGATACCATTAATAATGGTGTTATCAATCATGCTCAAGGAACTATTGATCTCGTTGCAGGAACTTTAAAGTTTAAAGTTTTCCCAGTTAATTAAAGTCTTAACAAAAAATCCTTCTGTTTTTTTAAAGACAGAAGGGGTTTTTTGGTTCTAGAATTTTTAACTTAAGTCAGATACTTAAGGGCACAAATTTTATTACCTGAAGGGTCTCTTAAGTAAGCAAGGTAGAGCTTCATGCCCATTCCTTCTCTGACTCCCGGATCGCCTTCACAAGTTGTTCCGCCGTTATCCAGACCAGCTTGATGCCATGCATCACCTGCAGCTTCGTCTTTCACGGAAAATCCTATTGTGCTGCCATTGCCATGCGTTGCAACTTCTCCATCAATTGGCTCGGAAATTAGAAAGGTACTCCCATCTAAAAAGTACATGTACCTGTTGTGTCCCGTTGGGTTGACCGATAACACACCCGGCTCACATCCCAATACGCCCAAAACTTTGTCATAAAAGTTCTTAGACTCTTCAATATCATTGGCTCCAATCATTATGTGACTAAACATATTTTCTCCTTATTTTTAATTCAAACTTTCGCTGACTTCAATTTTATATCAGTTCTTCTTAAAGAGAACTATATCTTTTGTTGGAATCTCATAGCTCCAACCTCTTTGTGAAGCAATAACTTCAAAAGTCTGCTCCGAATAAAAACAGACATGCGTTGGGTCTTTCCTGTAATACCAATCTTCAAAATTAATAGATTCATCAAAAAAATTTGTCATGACTCCCAGCCAGCCGCCCTCTTCTAATATTTCATTAATTTTATTAAATTCTACAAAGGGATTATAAAAATGCTCAGCAGCTTCAGTACAGGTAACAAATTTATATTTTTTATTTAAAAAAGATTCATCTGGAAAAAAATAAGGGTCATAAACATCTACAAAAAATTTATTCTCAACAAACATCTGAGCTAATGCAGGCCCTGGACCGCACCCATAATCTAGTCCATTTGCTCCTGCTGGTAACTTTTGAACTATGGGGTCATACAACCTTGATAAAAACATTCTGTATTCTGAGTCATAAATATCATTATTATGCTGAGCATATCTTTCTTTTTCTTCTGCAGGAGATAAATGATTAATCGTATTTAAGAATACTAAATAACAATATGAGCATCTGAAATATTCCCTTGCCTCTATGGAAGCAAATTGAACGGTATTAGATCCCAGACATAATGGGCAATTCATGGTTAATAAATTTTCTTAAAATCTTTACAGAATTTAACAATTGCTTCACTTACTCCGGATACCATTTCCATGTTCACGAAGCCATGAATGTACCCTTCGAAGGAATGATGATAAGTTTCAACTTTAAATTTTTTGAGTAAATCGGCATAAGCATCCCCTTCGTCTCTCAGCACATCAAAACCAGCTGTCACAACAACAGCAGGCGGTTGACCCGATAGATCTTCCGAAAATAAAGGAGAAATTAATGGATCTTTTACAGTATTTTCATTTTCAAGATACTGTTCTCTGAACCAATACATATCTGCTTTAGATAAGAAAAACCCCTCGGCAAGTTCTTCCATGGAGTCAAAGGAGTAGGTTAAATCCGTAACCGGATATATTAAAAGTTGGGCTTTTGGGAGGGTTTTA
>MEHZ011079147.1_pt1 | contig 13378 bp, 15 predicted proteins | sample 897221 | NCBI WGS metagenome assembly MEHZ01 (sample SAMN05514161, study PRJNA337945) | marine metagenome | isolation source: marine surface water | place: Arctic Ocean | collected 2007-12-13
GATAATATCTTTTAGAAGATAATTCTTCGATTAATTTTTTGAATATAAGTAAAAAATCATAGAATGTAAGTGTTATCATTAAAATTGATCTAAAAGAGCTCTCTACTCGTAAAAAAATCATTGTTGCTTATATTGGCTTGCTCTATCTACAAATTGTGTTAAAAACACAGGTAGAAAGAGGGTTTTTTTCCTTTCATGTAGTTAATTGTTACTAGGAGTATTATATGTCAGATACTAAGAGGCCATTGTCTCCACATCTGCAGGTATATTCATGGAGTCTGGAAATGGCATTATCCATTTTTCATAGGGCGACCGGAGTAGCCCTAGGCGGTGGCGCTCTTCTTATAACATGGTGGATTATTGCCATAGCTACAGGCCCGGACGCATATGATCAATTTCGTACAGTAATGAGCAGTATAACTGGTAAAGTATTTTTGTTTGCTTTTACGTTTTCCCTGATGCTCCACATGTGTAATGGTATCCGTCACTTATTTTGGGACATGGGTAAAGGTTTTGATCTTGGAGACTCTCGGCGTTCCAGTAAAATGGTACTGTTTTTTTCAGTCTTTCTGACGGCCCTTTCATGGGTCATCGGCTATGGTATGATATTGGAGGTATGATATGAGTTTGCGCTCTCCTTTGGGAAAAGTACGCGGTCTTGGTTCTGCAAAGAACGGGACACATCACTGGTGGATGCAAAAAGTATCTGCAGTCGCCTTGGTCCCATTAACAATTTGGTTTGTGTCAAGTATTGTACAAATGACCCGGGCTGATTATGAGGTGGTTATTAATTGGATGAATTCTCCGATCGTTGCGGTACTTATGCTTTTATTCGTCACTACTGGTATTTATCATTTAAAGCTTGGGCTCCAGGTTATAATTGAAGATTATATTCATTCAGAAGGATCAAAAGTTTTTCTTCAGATGCTTGTTACATTTAGCTGTGTTGCGGTTGGCACCACGGCTGGTTTTTCCATATTAAAAATTGCGCTTTAAAGGTTAATTCACATGAGTAATTCATACGAAATAGAAGATCATGTCTATGACGCAATAGTGGTTGGTGCCGGCGGCGCTGGACTTCGTGCCGCTATGGGCATCGCAGAAAGCGGGCTTAAAACTGCTTGTATCTCAAAAGTTTTTCCAACAAGATCTCATACTGTTGCGGCGCAGGGTGGAATTGCAGCTTCACTTGGTAATATGGGTCCAGATAAGTGGCAATGGCATATGTATGATACTGTCAAAGGGTCTGACTGGCTTGGCGATCAGGACGCTATTGAATATATGGTGCGTGAGGCACCTAAAGCAGTTTATGAGCTTGAGCATTTTGGCGTCCCGTTCAGCCGCACCGAAGAAGGCCGCATATATCAGCGTCCTTTCGGCGGTATGACTACCGAGTTTGGAGAGGGGCCTGCTGCACAAAGAACATGTGCAGCAGCAGACCGTACGGGCCATGCTATGCTTCATTCGCTCTACCAGCAGTCGCTTAAGTATGATACAGATTTTTACGTTGAGTATTTTGCCATCGACCTCATCATGGAAAATGGAGAATGTCGCGGTGTAATTGCTCTAGATATGAACACAGGTAAACTTCATCGTTTTCGCGCTCATTCAACAACACTGGCAACGGGAGGTTATGGCCGGGCATATTTTTCTGCAACCTCCGCTCACACCTGCACAGGTGATGGTGGCGGTATGGTACAGCGTGCCGGCCTTCCGCTCCAAGACCTTGAATTTGTACAATTTCATCCGACCGGCGTTTATGGAGCCGGGGTGTTGATTACCGAAGGTGCACGCGGTGAAGGTGGTTATCTTGTAAATTCAGAAGGTGAACGTTTTATGGAGCGTTACGCTCCGTCAGCAAAAGACCTAGCCTCACGCGACGTGGTATCACGTTCAATGTCATCTGAAATACGCGAAGGTCGTGGTGTTGGCCAAGATGGTGATCATATTTATCTTCACCTTGATCATCTCGATGCTGATATCCTTGCAGAACGCTTACCTGGAATTTCAGAGTCTGCAAAAATTTTCGCAGGAGTTGATGTCAACAAAGAACCTATTCCTGTTCTTCCAACAGTTCATTATAATATGGGGGGTATCCCAACTAATTATCATGGTGAAGTACTCAATCCATCCTCCGATAACCCGGACCGTATTGTTCCTGGCCTTATGTCCATTGGGGAGGCTGCCTGCGTATCTGTTCATGGAGCGAACCGCCTTGGTTCAAACTCGCTTATAGATCTTGTAGTTTTTGGTCGTGCGGCTGCGCACCGAGTGGCAGATGTTGTTAAGGCTGGAGAGCCCCACCCTAAGCTTGCAGATGATCACGCCGACATGGCACTTTCGCGTCTTGATCGTCTTCGTTATGCAGACGGTGCAGTTTCTACTGCTACAATACGTGATAAGATGCAACGGACTATGCAAGGAAATTGCGCCGTATTTAGAACAGAAGAAATTCTCGAAGAAGGTAAAGTGAAAATTGATGAGATAGCAAACCTTCTGCCTGATATTAAAACCTTTGATCGCTCCTTAGTTTGGAATAGTGATCTAATTGAAGCAATGGAACTTGAAAATCTATTAGGCCAAGCTCAAGTCACTATGCATTCTGCTGCCAATCGCAAGGAAAGTCGAGGTGCACACATGCATGAAGATTTTTCAGATAGAAATGATAAAGAGTGGATGAAGCATACAATTGCTCACCTTAAAGACGGTAAAGTTGATATTACCTATCGTCCGGTTCATGAATATACTTTGACCGATGAAATAGACTATATTAAACCAAAGCCCCGTGTTTACTAAGAGAAGGTAGAAAAAAATGGCAGAATTTAAACTCCCTAAGAATTCCACCTATAAAAAGGGGAAAGTTTGGGCTTCCGACAGTGACATTACGAGAGTTAAACGGTTTAATATTTATCGTTGGAACGAAGATGACGGGGAAAATCCGCGGATTGATACCTATGAAATTGATTTAGATAAATGCGGCCCAATGGTGCTTGATGCTCTTATTAAAATTAAAAATGAAATTGATCCAACGCTTACCTTCCGCCGCTCATGCCGTGAAGGCGTTTGCGGATCTTGTGCTATGAACATTGGTGGTAAAAATACACTTGCCTGTACCATTGATATGGCCTCATACAAGGGTGATGTGAACATCTTCCCCCTTCCGCATATGGACGTAGTCAAAGATCTAGTTCCAGATCTAACCAATTTTTATGCCCAATATGCTTCCATTAAACCATGGATGCAAACACAAACGCCTGCCCCATCTGGTACTGAACGACTGCAAAGTCCGGAAGATAGGCTTAAGATCGACGGACTATACGAGTGTGTACTTTGCGCTTGCTGTTCTGCATCATGCCCAAGTTATTGGTGGAACAGTGATAAATACCTGGGCCCTGCAGTATTACTTCAGGCCTATAGGTGGCTCGTAGACACACGTGATGAAAATACTGGAGAACGCCTAGATAATCTCGAAGATAGCTTTCGCCTATACCGTTGTCACACAATTATGAACTGTGCTAACGCCTGTCCTAAAGGGCTAAATCCAGCTAAGGCAATTGCAGAAATCAAAAAAATGATGGTTGCAAGACAAGGATAAAATACTTTTTAATAAAGAAGGCCGGCCTCGTAGCTGGCCTTCTTTTTTTCAATCTTTACTAAACTAACTTGAACAAGCCATTAAAAAGTAAATAAGTAACTTTGTTTTTTAACCCTTCTTTAGATGATCTCTACATAGAAGTTCTGCAATTTGAACAGCGTTGAGCGCTGCACCTTTTAAGAGATTATCGGATACACACCAAAGATTTAGGCCGTGCTTGACGGTTTCGTCTTTACGGATACGACTGATGTATGTAGCGAACTCACCTGTAGCATCAACAGGAGTGATATATCCACCATCTTCACGTTTATCAATAACCATAATACCTGGCGCTTCACGAAGAATGTCACGAGCTCGGGCAACAGTTATCTCCCTTTCAAACTCAAGATTGATACTCTCACTATGGCTCACAAAGACCGGGACGCGAACACATGTAGCAGTAACACGGATATCTGGATCCAAAATTTTTCCGGTTTCAGCAACCATCTTCCATTCTTCTTTAGTATCTCCATTTTTCATGAAAATATCAATATGCGGTATAACATTAAACGCTATCTGTTTTGGATAAATATTAGTCTCAACAGGATCATTAACAAAAATAGCTCGAGTTTGTGTCCATAGCTCCTCCATGGCAGCTTTACCACTTCCAGATACTGACTGGTAAGTTGAGACTACGCAGCGTTTAATTTTAACAGCATCGTGAAGTGGTTTAAGCGCTACCACCATTTGTGCCGTAGAGCAGTTGGGATTGGCTATAATATTCTTTTTAATATAGCCTCCAAGCGCACCCGGGTTTACTTCTGGCACGATTAAAGGTACGTCAGGATCCATACGAAAGTAGGAGCTATTATCTATAACAACGCACCCCGTTTTAGCAATTTTTTCGGCCCATTCTTTAGAAATAGCACCCCCAGCAGACATAAGTGCAATATCAGTATCCTTAAAGTCATAGTCATCGAGGCATTTACATTTGATCGTCGTATCACCAAAAGTTACTTCAGAACCAACTGAGCGACGTGACGCAAGTGCTACAATATCTGAGTAAGGGAATTGACGCTCATGCAATATGTTCAATATTTCACGGCCAACATTACCAGTTGCGCCAACAACGGCCACTTTATAGGACATTACTATCTCCAGTCTTATTTATTTAATTACTTAGTTTAGCCAAGGCATCTACAATATGGTTTCCCATTTCGCTTGTGGATACAAGTTTCATTCCTGACTGGTCAATATCTGCCGTACGATAATTATTTGCTAGCACCTCATTAATAGCACCCTCAACCAAATCAGCTGCGCTCGGTTCGTCGTATGTGTATCGAAGTGCCATAGCAAAACTCAGAATAGTCGCTATTGGGTTTGCTATACCTTTTCCAGCAATATCCGGCGCACTGCCGTGGACGGGTTCGTAAAGAGCACCCATACCAACTTCACCAAGTGATGCTGATGGCAACATGCCGAGAGAGCCTGTTAGCATTGCTGCAACATCACTGAGCATATCACCAAATAAATTATCCGTGACAATAACGTCAAATTGTTTAGGTGCACGAACTAATTGCATTCCACAATTATCGGCAAGCATGTGTTCAAGGCGAACATTGGGATAGTCTTTTGCAATAACCTCAAGCTCTTCTCGCCAAAGGAGTCCACTTTCCATAACATTGGATTTTTCAGATGATGTCACAAGACCATTTCTTTTTTTTGCAAGCTCAAATGCCACATGAGCAATACGATGAATTTCATAAGTTTCATAAACCTGTGTATTAACGCCACGACGCTGGCCATTACCTAAGTTTGTGATACCACGTGGCTCACCGAAATAAACCCCCCCAGTGAGTTCGCGGACAATCATAATGTCGAGACCACTTACCAGCTCTGGTTTAAGGCTGGAAGCATCAACAAGTGGTTCAAAACACATTGCTGGGCGCAGATTGGCAAAAAGATTAAGTTCTTTACGTAGCGTCAGAAGGCCGGCTTCGGGACGCTTGTCATAATCCACTCCGTCCCATTTAGAGCCACCAACGGCTCCGAACATCACAGCATCCACTAGCTTAGCTTTAGCAAGAGCATCCTCGCTCAGGGGGACGCCATAATCGTCATAGGCTCGACCACCTACATGATCTTCTGAGATATCGAATTCCAGGCCTGTATTAGTGCTGAACCATGCAATGACTTTTTTTACTTCAACCATTACTTCAGGGCCGATACCATCTCCGGACAAAATTAACATACTATGTTTTTTGCTCATTACTTTTCTCTTCTTATTTATACAACCAGGGTTGTTGAATTTTTTGTTCTTTTTCAAACGCAGAAATTTTTTCCCCCCTCTCCATAGTCAAACCAATATCATCAAGACCGTTTACAAGGCAGTGTTGACGAAAAGGATCAATTTCAAAACCTATCACTTCCCCATCCGGACGGGTAATTTCAAGGTTTTCTAGATCCACCGTAAATACCGCATTTGCGCCACGTTCTGCGTCCTTTATCAAACTATCAATAATGTCCTGGGGCAGTTTGATAGGCAGTAAGCCATTTTTAAAACTATTACCATAAAAAATGTCAGCAAAGCTGGGGGCAATAATACATCTAAGACCAAAATCAGTTAAAGCCCACGGGGCATGCTCACGGCTTGACCCGCACCCAAAATTTTCCCCCGCAATTAAGATTTGTGCTCTACGATAGGCAGGCTGATTTAGTATAAAATTTTTCTGTTCCGAGCCATCATCATTATACCTAATATTAGAAAAGGCATGTTTTCCAAGTCCAGTTCTTTCAATAGTACGAAGAAAATTTTGCGGTATAATCATATCCGTATCAATATTGGTGATTGGAAGTGGGGCCGCCACTGAGCTAATTTTTGTAAATTTATCCATATCAAAGCTCCCTAATATCAGTAAGGTAACCCCTGAGGGCCGCCGCAGCTGCCATAGCTGGGCTAACTAAATGAGTACGACTTTTTGGGCCCTGACGACCTTCAAAATTACGGTTCGACGTCGAGGCACAGCGCTCCTGCGGTAGAATTTTATCTGCATTCATAGCGAGGCACATTGAACATCCAGGTTCACGCCATTCAAATCCAGCATCAATAAAAATTTGATCAAGTCCTTCATGTTCAGCTTGCAATTTAACTAACCCACTTCCAGGTACAATGAGCGCCTGGACAACAATTCTACGCCCTTTAACAACGGCCGCGACGGCGCGCATGTCTTCAATGCGTCCATTTGTACAGGATCCAATAAAAACTTTATCTACTTTAATATCTGTAAGCTTTGTACCTGGCTTAAGTCCCATATAATCAAGCGCACGTTTAATAGACGCTTTTTTATCGAGACCCTTAAAATTCATAGGATCAGGAATTATACCAGTAATTGGTAAAACATCCTCGGGACTAGTGCCCCAGGTGACTTGTGGGACTATATCAAACGCATTAATAAATACTTCATTATCATATTTGGCTTCAGGGTCAGACTTTAAACTATTCCAATATTTAACGGCTACTTCAAATTCAGCTTCTTTTGGAGCCTTTGGTTTACCTTTAATATAATCATAGGTTTTATCATCTGGCGCGATAAGTCCTGCGCGGGCACCCCCTTCGATAGCCATATTACAAACAGTCATACGACCTTCCATAGATAGGTTGGTAAAAGTTGATCCAGTAAATTCAATTACTGACCCCGTGCCTCCAGCCGTACCAATCTTTCCTATTACAGCAAGAGCAACATCTTTTGCTGTCACACCAGAACCAAGTGGACCGCTGACATCGATACGTAAATTTTTTGAACGTTTAAGAATAAGTGTTTGGGTTGCCATCACGTGTTCAACTTCTGACGTTCCAATTCCAAACGCTAGAGCACCGAAGGCACCGTGGGTTGATGTGTGACTATCACCACAGACCAATGTCGTTCCCGGAAGTGTAAAGCCTTGTTCTGGGCCAACAATATGAACAATACCCTGACGGGCGTCCATCATTGGAATATAATCAACGTTAAATTCTTTGCAATTACGCTCAAGCGCATCAAGCTGCGTTTTGCTTTCAATGCTATCAACTCGGGTTTCTCGGTCAGCTGTAGTAGGTACATTATGATCAGGAACAGCTAGAATAGTTTCCACACGACGCAAACTGCGGCCAGCAGTTCGCAGGCCCTCAAAAGCTTGAGGGCTAGTGACTTCATGAATAATGTGACGATCAATATATATCAAGCTGTTGCCACTCTGTTGTTCTTCAACAACATGGCTATCCCAGATTTTATCATATAATGTACGCGGACTTGTCATCATTATCCCCATTTTTTCTTATAATATCCCAAAAAGCAAAAAGTGAGGCCCCGTTACCCGAGCCTCACTTTACTAGAGGCGCTTATAATAAAGCCTCGAAATTATTTAGACGAACAGGTCTTAATTCACAGACTTCTTATGCCAGTCTGTTTTTTCAGCAATACGAGCTTTTTTACCACGCAGGCCACGAAGGTAGTAAAGTTTCGCTCTACGAACACGGCCACGACGAATCACTTCTATGCTATCAACATTTGGTGAGTAAAGCGGGAAGACGCGTTCAACACCCTCCCCGTAAGAAATTTTTCGTACAGTGAAGGAAGAATTAAGGGCACGGTTAGAACGAGCAATACACACGCCTTCGTAGGCCTGGATACGCTCACGTTCCCCTTCAACAACCTTCACATTAACTTTAATTGTATCGCCAGGGGCAAACTCAGGGATGGTTTTACCTTCAGTGAGTTGAGCCATTTGCTCTTTTTCAATTTTTTCAATCATATTCATAATATTTTTTCCTTGTACGGCGGCTCTTTTAAACAAGTTTGAGCCATAATTCAATATCAATCGTCACTTTTCTTATAACTAAATTTATTCCAAAGGTCTGGACGCCTGTCTTTGGTTAGTTCTTCTGACTTTAACTTACGCCATTCTTTAATTTTTTCATGATGCCCTGACGTCAAGACATTAGGTATTTTTTCACCCTCCCACTCTTGTGGTCGGGTATATTGTGGATACTCAAGTAACCCACTGGTAAAACTTTCTTCTAATAACGTATCCGGCTCTCCAATAACACCAGGAATAAGCCGCACCACAGCGTCTATAAGCATCAGAGCTGCTATTTCTCCACCAGAAAGAACAAAATCACCAAGAGAAATCTCCTGCACATTTCGCTTTTTCAATACTCGCTCATCGAGACCTTCAAACCTACCGCAAATAAGAGTTATTCCTTGGTTTTTTACAAAACTATGAACCATTTTTTGATCCATAGTTTTGCCCCGTGGTGACAAATAAATAAGCGGCCAATCTTCATTGGATGTGCCTTTAGGCCTTTTTTCTATAGCCCTGTCAATTGCATGACCCATAACATCTGCCCGCATCACCATTCCAGGTCCACCACCAGCCGGAGTATCATCAACGCTACGATGTTTATCCCTAGCATGGTCGCGAATTTGCATCACATCCATACCCCAAATTTTATTCTCTAACGCCTTACCCGCCAAGGAGAGACCAAGCGGTCCAGGAAACATTTCAGGAAAAAGAGTTAAAATCTGTGCCTGCCACATTCTTCCTATCCTTCTTGATCTACTTCAAAATCTTCGGGCGTATCATTGAAGGCATCACGGTCGATAACGATATACCCTTCCTCGATATTTACCTCTGGAACAACATTATCTGAAAAAGGATACATGCGTTTCCCTTTTTCTTTTGAAAGCTTAACCTCAACAATATCGCCAGCACCAAAGTTAAAAACTCCATCCACCCTACCAAATAAATCATCTTGTTTGTCCTTGACCAACAGTCCGATCATATCCTCAAAATAAAAATCCCTCTCATCTTCAATTTCTGGTAGGGCCGATCTTTCAATATAAAGTTTTGACCCCTTTAAAGAATCCGCCTGATTGCGATCAACAACATTTTTGAGCTGAACAGCAACACCATCTTTTACATTATGAAGAATTTTTAAATCGAATTTTTTACCTTGTGGAAATTCAGACCCTATTATTGTAACAGGACCATATTTTGATATAGATTTTATATCTTCGGTAAAAACCTTAAGTCGAACAGCACCCCTTAGGCCAGCCGCACCAAAAATCGCACCTATACAAATAAGGTCCTCAAGATTATTAGTGCATTTATTTAATGGAGTTAATGCGTTCATAGTTTTTAAGCTTTTTCATCTTTCTTTTCTTCTTCAGCGGTAGGAGCTTCATCAACGACAACTTCTTTAGCTGGGGCTTCAGCAGCAGGAGCTTCATCAACGACAACTTCTTCAGCTGAGGCTTCAGCAGCGGGAGCTTCAGCAGCTTCTTTAGCAGCAACTTTAGCAGCTTCTTCTGCTTCAGCGGAAGCTTTAGCAGCAGCTTTCGCAGCTTCTTTAGCCTCTGCAGCAGCGGTAATAGCATTTTCTGCTTTTTCTTTTTGCTCTTCAATACGCTCGAGTGCTTTTGTGCCAGGCTTACCTTTATTAGGATTGCTACGCGCATCGCGTTTCAATACACCAGCGGCATCAAGAAACCTTGCAACACGGTCGGATGGTTTTGCACCCTGACCAAGCCAATGTTCAATGCGCTCAATATCAAGCTTGATACGGTCAGGATGGTCTTTCGGAAGCAATGGGTTATGCGTTCCTACTTTTTCAATATATTTACCATCACGCGGGGAGCGAGAATCCGCTACTACAACACGATAGTAAGGACGTTTTTTAGCACCGCCGCGTGCCAGTCTAATTTTAACAGCCATTTTATTTTTCCTTCAGTTTATTTAATTTGATTAATTCATATTAAGATTGTTTGCTTATTATTTTGGAAGCAAGCCTTCCATTCCTGGTGGCATAGCTCCGGGGAGAGGCATACGCCCACCTTTCTTACCTAATTTTTTCATCATAGTTGACATTTGTTTTTGCATTTTCATGAGTTTATTAACGTCCTGAACGGACGTTCCTGAGCCTGCTGCAATCCTCTTTTTTCGGGAAGCGTTCATCAACTTAGGTCGCGTACGCTCAGTTGGTGTCATACTGTTGATAATAGCTTCTTGCCGCAATAAAACTTTATCATCTAAATTAGCAGAGGCCATTTGCTTTTGCATTTTACCAAGTCCTGGAAGCATACCGAGAATACTACCCATACCACCAATTTTTTTCATTTGTTGAAGTTGGGAACGCAGATCATCAAAGTCAAACATACCCTTCTTCATTTTTTTCATCATGCGTTCCGCATCTTCAGCCTCAATGGTTTCAGACGCCTTTTCAACAAGTGAAACAACATCTCCCATACCAAGAATTCGGCTAGCTACACGCTCAGGATGAAACTCTTCAAGGTCGTCGATCTTCTCACCAACGCCAACAAGTTTGATCGGCTTACCTGTTACCGCACGCATACTTAGAGCAGCACCACCGCGTCCATCACCATCCATACGGGTCAGAACCACACCAGTCACGCCAATTTGACCCCCAAATTGTTCTGCAACATTAACTGCGTCCTGACCAGTAAGTGCATCAACTACCAAAAGTGTTTCGTGAGGATTTACAGCGTTTTTGACTGCCGAGACTTCAGCCATAAGTGCCTGATCAACATGAAGTCGACCTGCGGTATCAAGCATCACTACATCAAACCCCTGAAGCTTTGCAGCGGTCATAGCACGCTTCGCAATGTCTACTGGCGTTTGACCTTTAATAATTGGCAATGTTTGGACATCTATTTGCTTTCCTAGGATTTCCAGTTGTTCCATGGCAGCCGGGCGTTGAACATCAAGGGAGGCCAAAAGTACTTTTTTGCGCTCCTTAACCTTCAGTCGTTTTGCAATTTTAGCAGTGGACGTTGTTTTACCAGAACCCTGAAGACCCACTACCAGTATGGGAACAGGTGCCGGAGCATTTAAATCAATGGTCTTAGCATCCCCGCCCAGCATCTCAACCAATTGATCATTGACTATCTTGACTACCATTTGACCTGGCGTCACAGATTTAACAACTTCTTGTCCGACAGCAGCTTTTTTTACTTTAGCAATAAAGTCTTTAACAACGGGCAGTGCAACATCAGCCTCTAATAAAGCAAGACGAACCTCACGCATAGCGGTGTCAACGTGGGTGTCACTTAGTGCACCACGTCTTTTCAGGTTATCAAATATACCGCCTAGTTTATCACTTAAACTATCAAACATATCGCTTACTTAATCCAGTTACTTCAAAAATTTTCAAATGAATTTTAATAACAAAAACACACCAGTGGGCGAACCTTCGCTGACTGGTGGGCATCCTTGGACACATGCTATTCAACATCCATTGGTAATGGCGGGAAAATATGAGTATTTGAGAGAAGAGTCAAGTTCTTGTTTACGCATTCTTTAAAAAATGCAATAAGTTTCCTTAAATTTGAAAGAATACTCACTATTGGATCAATAAAAAATGACACTTAATCGGATTAAATTTTTAGTTTTTATACAGGTAATGTTATTTATTTCTGTTGGACCCCTTCAAGCTTTTGCTGGCGTTGATGGTAGCCCCTTTGAGGGACCATATTTAGGCGTTACAACATCAAAATCTACTTTTTCATCAACGATTGCCAATACTATTGTTAGCACTGCTGATAAGCCGAGCCTCTTCGGTTCCTCTACAAGTGCCAAATCCAAAAATAGTTATGGTGGCGGTATATTCGCAGGCTATGGTTTAAACTATGGTCCAGTTTATACCAGCGCTGAAGCTGGGTTTATAGTTGATAAAGGTAATACTATATTAAGCAATGGCACAAATACAATTAAATTTTCGCAGAGCAACACTTTTGAACTTAATGTTCGAGCAGGGTTTCATCTAACAGAAAACGCCCTTATATTTGGCATGTTCGGTTACTCTGGTGCAAATATGAAATCTCACGGTATCGACGAACGAAGCAAGCCCACTGATGGTTTAAGCTACAATCAACGTCTGACTAGCCTACGGTATGGCGCAGGAGTAGAAGTAGCCGTATATGAAAATATATCGCTTAGAGGTGAGTATACGAAGTCAAAAGTCGGTAGTGACTTTTATCTTGATGGTTCAGATAAATTCACAATCTCACCTAAAACTTCCCGGATAATGTTCAGTGTCGTCCTACACATGTATTAATTTTGCAAATCTAAGAGAAGGTCATGGAATAAATGAATAAAATCCATGTTGGAAATTTCAACATTTTTTTAGGTGTGGTTATTTTTTTAATAATGATGTTAATACCTGCTCCCTCAACTATGAGCGAAAATGCTTGGGATGTTGCCGCAGTCACTGTTTTACTCGCATATTGGTGGTCCACAGAAGCGATCCCAGTGCCCGTTACATCGCTCTTGCCAGTTGTTTTATTTCCTATGCTCGGAGTATCTTCCATTGCCGCAGCTACAACTCCTTATGCAGCCCCAACTATATTTTTACTTTTGGGTGGATTTATTATGGCAACAGGGCTTACCAAATGGAACCTGCATCGACGAATAGCGCTGATGGTCTTGGTGAGAGTTGGCAACAACCCAACGGCCCTTATTGCCGGCTTCATGGCTGTCACAGCAATGATCTCTATGTGGATTAGCAATACAGCAAGCTCTCTAATGATGATCCCAATTGCGCTTTCAATGGCAAATGAAATCGTTAAGGAAAAAAATGAGAAAACACTTGGGTTTATTCTTTGTTTAGTACTTGGCATTGCCTATGGTGCCAATATTGGCGGCTTTGGAACACCCATTGGCACGCCCCCTAATCTGCTTGTGATAGCCTTTATGAAGACAAACTACGATATTGACGTAAGTTTTTTATCTTGGATGTTCATAGGAATA
>MEHZ011652539.1_pt1 | contig 13362 bp, 16 predicted proteins | sample 897221 | NCBI WGS metagenome assembly MEHZ01 (sample SAMN05514161, study PRJNA337945) | marine metagenome | isolation source: marine surface water | place: Arctic Ocean | collected 2007-12-13
AACGCAGCGGTCTAACACGCAAAGCAAAACTCGCCAACGCTTAGCTAATTGGTCCCAATCCATAGTCCATGTCTCCTCTGCCCAGACGAAGGACAATACGGCACCAAAACGGTCCTGTTGCCCGAACCCTGTGACACCGTTAGGTGGTGGTGGGGCTAGCAACAAAGGGTTCAGCGTTTCACGCCGCCCCTTATTGACGCGGCGAGGCCATGTCGTCACAGTGTGAGCGATCGGTGGTTCGTTGACGAGACCTATGTCAAGGTCGCTGGTGTGTGGCGCTAGGTCTACAGCGCGGTTGATCAGCACGGCCAAGTCATCGACGTGTACATGTCGAATCGGCGAAACATCCCGGCGGCGACAAGGTTCTTCGAAGGCGCATTGGTCGCCCATGGGCGACCGCGTGAGGTCACCAAAGATCTGGATGCACCATTGCTTTGAGTCATCGATGAGTTGATTCCCGAGGCGTTTCACGACACCGAGCAATACTCGAACAACCGCGTGGAGTGCGACCACCGCCGACTCAAAGCGAGACGAAAACCAATGCGCGGACCACAAACCGATAGCACTGCATCGGTCGTGATCCAAGGGCACGCTTTCATCCAGAACCTGCGCCGCGGCCACTGCTATAGCGACACGGCGGTCTCGTCGACTTCGAGCCAGTGGAAGTAGCTCTGGTAGAAGTGGCGGATCTTCTGCTCGTTGTAGGCAGCGAAGACGACTTCTTGTTGTAGCTGTGCCTTCAAGCCCTTTTGCACGAGTGGCAGGTTCAGCGAGTCCTGTTGGAAGACCTTGGCCAAGCCGCCCAGTTCCGGCGCCATGGTCCAGTCGTCGTCGATCCCAAGCTCGGTCAGCTTGGCAGGTGCTGGCCGTCCGCTCGGGGGAGTGGGCGGGAAGAACATGACTTCCATGATGCATGTCTCGGGATCCGAGCCGTTTGGGCGGAAGCGGTAGAAGATCGGATTCAAGCAGCCCCACGGCGACCAGTTCGGAAACACCGAGTAGAAGATCGCGTCGATCATCTGGGCATCGGCGAACTTTTCGAAGTCGATCGAATCGCCGTACGTCTTGCGCATCGCATCGCGCTTCTGGTCAGCAAGGTAAGCGCGGATCTCGCCAGGCTCGGTCAGCTCGGGTGGATAGTTCGGCGACATCAACGGCACCTCGTCCATGCCAGGCAGGTTCGGGCCTCCAACCCACATGCACAGATGCGGATCGGCCTGTGTCTGAGAACCTTCGAGCCAGTTGCCGTCGGCGTCGAAGAAGCTGTCGATGCCGTCCAGGTTTGTGACCTTGACGCGATTCTCTTCGACCCGTTCGTACAGGTGGCCATTCATTGGGTGACGCCATTTGGCGAACTGCCGGCCGTCTTCGAGTCGTTCGTAGTGCGGCATGCCGTGCAGATGTGGACTCTCGATGCCGTGCGGCGAAATAGCGCGCGAATGGTTGTGCCATACGTCGTAGCGACTGTTGGCGTCACCCAGTTGTTCCATCAGCGTGGGGTGGGTGGCCACCACGTGATAGGACTCCATGAATGCCTCGTGGCAGACTTTCCAGTTCATCGGCATGATCTTGGCGACATGAGCTGCCTTGTAACGATCGGTAAACGGCAGCTGCTCAAAATGGGTGTCCAGGCCAATCAGGAAATCGGCCAGCGGCGCCGCTTCGGGATCCGGATTGATGAACACGAAGCCCTGCCATGTGTCGACCTTGGCTTCGGGAAGATCGTAGTCGGCGGTGTCAATATCGGGGAAGTCCCACTCGCACGGGATCTCCTTGAGCGAGCCGTCGTTGTTCCAACACCAGCCATGAAAGGCACAACGCAGATTGATCGCACCCCTGCCATGGGTCTCGCGCAATTTGCGTCCACGATGCAGGCACGCGTTGCGGTACGCCTTGATCTCATCGGGAGCCGTACGAACCAACAAGAAGGACAGGTGAGCGATGTCGTAGACGTGGTAGTCGCCGACCTCGGCGATCTCTTCTTCAAGGCACACAAGCTGCCAGACGCGGCTCCACAACTTCTCGACTTCGAGGTCGTGCCAGGCCTGCGAGTAATACACCGCTGCGGGAACCTTGGTGTTGCCTGGCGCCATGTTCGACTCGGCGCGTAGGATCTCGCTGACGGGGTGACTGTCGGCATCGAGCAGTTCGGTGAACGAAATGCCCATCGCTTGCTTGGTCTCTGTCATTTGCCCTCTTTGCGAACGATTGTCCTAGCCGCACCCAATAGTGGCAGCTAGCTTCTGGCGATGGCCAAACGTCCCGACTTCGGCGAAATCACCCGGCTGCGTTACGAGTACGCATTTGGCATCGACACCCGCGACTATGGCCTCCTGCGGAGCATCTTCGTAGACGAGATCCGCATGGACTTCTCCTCCTACAACGGCCGACCAGCGACCAGTATTGCTGCCGACGCGTGGGTCGCCGGCTGTGCGGTGCTGTTTGACGGCCTCGATGCAACCCAGCACTCCATGACCAATCCACTGGTCGATGTCGCCGAGGGAGGCCGCAGAGCGACACAAAGGATGGCCATGCAGGCTGCCCACTTCTTAGACGGCACTGAGTTCACCATCGGTGGCTGGTATCAGGACTCGCTCGTGCGAACCGACGAAGGCTGGCGCATTGCGGAGGTCGTCCTGAACATCACCTGGCGTCGCGGTGACGAGTCGGTCATGGCCACTGCTGTCGAACGCTCAAGTAACAGGGGCTGACCCGACGCACCGTCGAGGTGCGGGCCTCGTTCTGACTTTCTGGCAGACCCAATCGCAGGCGCCAGCGAACGCCGCGGGAAGATTCTCGATCCAACTTCGGGGTTGCGGCCACGAGCGAATAGATTCGTATCCGTGGAATTCGAACTAAGTCCAGAACTTCAAGAACTGCAGCTGCGCGCTCGCACCGTTGCCGCCGAGGGTGTCGCCGAGTTCGGCCGCCACAGCGACAGCTGGATCAACGGATTCTCCAAGCCCTTCGCACGTCGCATGGCCGAAGAAGGCTGGATCGGCATGGGCTGGCCGAAGGAACATGGCGGCCAGGATCGGCCTCCCATCGAACGGGTCATCGTCGCCGAAGAGATGATCACCGCTGGCGCCCCGATTGCCGCCATGTGGTTCGCCGATCGCCAAATGGGCCCAACAATGATCGCCTACGGCACGGCTGACCAGCAGGCCGAATATCTGCCAGCCATGCTCGCTGGAGAGACCACATGGTGCATAGGCATGAGCGAACCCGATTCGGGCTCTGACCTGGCCTCGCTCAAGACTTCCGCCGTGCGTGACGGTGATCATTTTGTGATCAACGGTCAGAAGATCTGGACTAGCTTCGGCGACCAGGCCGACTTTTGTTACATGATCTGTCGCACAAGCTCCGATGGCCCGCCGCACAAGGGCATCTCTGAGATCGTCGTGCCTATGGATCTGCCGGGCATCGAAGTACGCCCGATTCAAGACATGACGACGAACCGCCACTTTTGCGAGGTCTACTTCACCGATGTGCGCGTGCCCGTCGAGAACCTGGTCGGTGTCGAAGGGGACGCCTTCAAACAGACCATGGTCCAGCTTGCTCACGAGCGGGGCGGCATCGACCGTTTGGTATCGAACCGTGCCCTCTTCGACATTGCTGTCGCCAGGGCCGAAACGACCGATCCAATCGTGCGCCAAGAGATCGCCAAGCTCGAAACTGGCTATCGCGTCGGCCGCTTGCTCGTGTACCGCGAGGTGCTCAAGCAGGCCCCCGCCGGTTTCAGCGCTGCGACCAAGGTGTACTGCACGGAACATCAGACGCGCGTCGCCGAGTTCGTATTTCGCACACTCGGCCCCGAAGCCACCCTGTGGAACGAAGTTACACACGGCCTGACCTACGCTCCTGGCTACACCATCATGGGTGGCACCAGCAACATCATGCGCAACATTCTGGGCGAGCGTGTGCTCGGCCTGCCTCGCGAACCTCGCAACTAATCGACGGCCTTACTGCCCGGGCGCCAGGCGAATAGACGTGAGGAAATCGTTTGGTAGACGGGGTGCTCGTTTCTCAGTTTCTCTTCGATAAAAACTGCGGGTTGACGCGCAGGGACAGCGCGTAGCCAGGACCTGTTCTGCGTTCGTCTGCCTAAGCCGAATCGGTCCAGCGGGGGAGCGCGAGATAGTGTCGGCGTATGGCCAGAAGAGGACGCCCCAAGGGTGTCGATAGCGCAGAGACTCGACTACGAATTATTGATGCTGCTCGTGTCGAGTTCGCGTCGTGTGGCTTTGATGGTGCTTCGATCGCGATGATCGCTGCCGCCGCAGACCTGGCCCCGAGCGCGGTGTACCACTACTTCGGTGGCAAGGCGGCCCTCTACGAACAGGTCTTCGAATCTACTGCCGAGGCAATCTGGCAAAGCGTCGACGAGGCACTGGCCCACGACACATTGCTGGCGAACATGGAATCGCTCGTGGATTTCACGCTCACCATGAGTGTCGAACGTCGCCAGTACAGCGACTTTCTGGCGCTGTTCCCCATGGAAAGCTCGCTGCACCTTGACTTTGCGCACATGCTTGATTGGCGATCAAAGCGCCAGGACACGACATTCCTTGCCCTTGCCGAGATGGGCATTGCCACGGGTGAACTCGACGGGTTCGACCCGAGCACCGGAACTGAGTTGCTGCGCTCGCTCATCATGGGTTGGTTCTACGAGACCTATATTCATGGGCGTCCCTACGAGCGGGCCGGCGAGTCACTCGTCACCCTGATTCGTCTGCTCGGCGAGCGCTAGTGCAGCGCCAGACAACCTCGGTGTCGACAGCCCAAACGTCGACAGCCCAAACGTTGCCAGACACGGCACTAGTTCGTAGTGGTGCGCAAGGCTAAAGCCCATCAGGAAGTCACGTCGGTCCTGATGGGTATCAGCAGCGGCCAGGCCGCCTGAGACGCAGCGTCGGGTGAGTGTTTCACCAACGCCGAGGTCCGGGCCATTGTCGGGCGCGAGAGAGAAAAGATCCTGCGCGAAGTTGCGACCGTTCTCGGCATCACGACCGAACAAACAGGTTGCATCGTCGATGGCTTCGAGCGTCAAGGCCCATTGTTTACCGACGTCGCTCGCGGCAACGGCACTCCTGCAATCGCCGACGTAATGGTCGTGCCGATGCCGCAAAGGGCCAGTGCTATTCACGCTTCGCAACCCCGGGTGGTCCAGCGCCGGGCCCAGCGACCAGTGGCACTGTCTCCGGCGTATCGATCTATGACACACCAGAGTTTTACGGGTAGATGATCGCCGAAATCATAGATGGAACTAGCGAGTTGCCCGAGGGCGCCGTGTACATCCTGGACGACACATTGTCGTTAGGCTTCACGACGGACGAATTTGTGCTTCGAGGCGGTGACGAGGATGTCATGGCAGCAAGTACCAACGCAGCTGTCGGATGCATGGCTGGCTGATCTGAGAAAACTAGCCCGATGAGCATGGCCACTAGAGTCGGTGCCCGTGTCGGGTGATCTAGCGGTTGTTGAGCAAGGTTCGTTGAGGCGGGCGTGGACCGTCTTGGCAATTGCTTCCGCCAGCACGTTCTTGTTCGTGCTTGATGCCGGCTTTCTCTCGGTTTCCTTTCCCTCGATTGAGAAGAACTTTGCCGACTCCGATCGCTCGGCGCTGGCATGGGTGTCGATTGTCTACTTCGTCACCGGATCGCCGGCGCTTCTGGTCGGTGCCTCCTTTGGCGACAAGTGGGGGCGTAGCCGCGTGTTCGTCACGGGACTGTGCCTGTTTGCCCTCGGTGCCATTGCAACCGCGTTGGCGACCTCGGTTCCAGGACTGATCGTGGCTCGCTCCATCGGAGGCATCGGTGTTGGTTTGCTTGGAGCGATGTCGTTGGCTCTGGTATTGCCCGAGTTCCCAGAACACCGCCGAGGCCAAGCAATCGGCGCGTGGGGTGGGGTTGGTGCATTGGCGGCGGTCCTCGCGCCGACCTGTGGTGCTGTGATCGTCGAATCGTTTGGTTGGCGAGCCCCATTTGCTCTGCTTGGCCCAATCGCATTTGGTGCAGCAATGGTTGGTTGGCGGGTGCTGCCCAATGTGAAGGTCGCAGAAAGAAGTGAGCTCGACGTACCGGGGCTCACCGCGCTGGCTGCGGCGACGGCATCGCTGGCTGCCCTCGTTAGTTTGGGTAATGAATGGGGCTGGACGAGCCGGGGTGCGTTGGCCTTGATGATGATCGTGCCCGCGGGGTTGGGGCTCTTTGGCGTGGCATCTCGCCGTCGCCCTCGAGCAGTTCTGGATCGTGCGTTGCTCGCGAACCGTGATTGGGTGGCGGGCACGATCGGCGCCGGAATCCAACAGTTCGGGTTCTTGGCCATGTTCTTTTCGACGCCGTTGATCATCGTGAACATTTGGGATTGGTCCGTGGTCGAGGCGGGTATCGGCATGAGTGTTGCCATGGTTGTAAGCACGGTGGTTGGCCCGATCGGCGGGCGTTATGCGGATGTACGAGGCGACCGGCTCCTGATCATCGTGGGAGCCGTGATCTTTGCGGCCGGCATGTTTTGGTGGCGCTTGTTCATCGACGAGACGCCGTCGGTCTTTCATTTCGGTGTCGGCGCTGTGCTCGTAGGCTTCGGAGGGTCGTTGTGCGGATCGCTTACGACCAGCGCTGCGTTGCGATATGTCGAAGTCGATCTGATGGCCGTTTCATCAGCAGCGTTGAGCACCTTGCGCCGGTTGTGTGCCGGCATCGGCATTGCGATTGCCATCGTGCTGCTTGGTGAGGCCGAGGGGCCAGAGCTGCTCGATGGTGCTCGCCGGGTGTGGGCCTTCGTCGGTCTCGTCACCCTGGCGATGATTCCGCCAACCCTGTTCCTTCGGCGCTAGCGATCCTTTTTCTGGTCCTTGTTACGGATCATGAACGGGCTGTCGCCGGGTTACAAGTTGACATGGGCTCGATGTCACTGCGCAAATGCCGACACTATTGAGGGCGGGTCGCCATGGATCTCGGTAAAGCAACCGCTCACGTCACGGGTGTCGAAGTAGGCGGCATCGAAGCCGCCGGCGTACAGGCGGGCTGCGCATTCGAAGCTCAGCGATTGCATACGAGCAAACTCTGTTTCGAAGTTATGCACCAGACAGCCCACATGATGGAAACCTTCTTGGCCCGGCTCGAACATATCTCTGTAGATCGAAGGGGGTGTCGTCGAGTTAGGTGATGAATTGAATCTGCCTGTCGCCTAGGTAGCCGAACGCATACGAGACGTCGGCCTCATGACTGGTGCCCCGGTAATCAAAGCAGTCCGTCTTGTGATGTGGTGCTTGCACAAACGGCCCAGCACCGAATAGGTCATGCCGCGATTGGATGGCCGCATCGATGTTATTGACGAGATAGGCCTGCTGAAATATTGGATAGGTCATGGGCTTGCTCACGGCGGTGAACCTCGCTGAGGACCCTGTCACGCCGCAGAGTCCAGACACCAAACGTGCACCGAGACCGTCGATGAGCGCGGTGCGCCCTATTCGCGGATTTGTCCTAGAACGTGCAAGGTCTCCAGAGCGATGTTCTGGTCGGGCGACGCGCACCGAACAATGACGTCGTCCACGCCGAGTGCCGCGAGTGCAGCTACACGTTCGGCAACGGTTTCAACGGACCCAGTGAGCAAGCGTTCGAGGCCAAGGCCTCGATAACCGCGTTCGACCAGATCTTTGGCATCGGCATGGGCCTGGCCAGCGTCGTTACGAAGAAGGGCATCGCGCCGCAACGCGAACCGGGTGCCACCAGCAGAGCGGTAGCGCTCGACGCCCACCCTGATCGAGTCGTCGTCTTGGCCCGGCGAGCCGTACCAACAATCGCCTAGGCGCGCGGCTCGGTCGATGGCTATGTTGGCGGTGCCCCCAATCCACCATTCGATTGGGCCGCTCGACCGCAAACCCACCGTTGCATTGCGGAGCCCGAAGTAGGCGTCGGTAACAGTTTCGCCGGCCAAGAGCGCCTTGATGACAGGAATGGCGGCGTCGATATCGCGACCCCGGCGAGCTATGTCGGCACCGAGGTTCGCGAACTGTGCGTCGCCCCAGCCGATACCCGTTTGCACGATGAAGGGCATGTCGGGCGAGGACGCATGATGAATCGCAGCCAGCGTGCCAATGTGCTCGGCCATCAGCAAGGGCTTCCACAGCGGCGTCAGAAACAGACAACCGGCCGGCCGGTCTGGCCACTCGGCCAGTAGCCGGCCCAGCATTGGGGTGTTCTGTGCATAGGGAACCTTCATGTCGTGATGGTCGCCCAACGTCAACGAAGCCAGCCCGGCCTGGTGGGCCGCACGGGTCCGTTCAATCATGCGGGTTGGTGCATCGCAACGGTGCGTCGACGACAACGACACGCCGATGCGTGGAAGCTCAGTGCTCATACCCGCACGCTAGTGCCGGCACCCTCACCCTCGCCTCAGACACCCAACAGATCACGGCGGGCTCCAGCATGACAGGCCGGATCTATTAGCGTCGGGACTATGAGTGAAGCTGCAGCTATTGATCCCCTCCATTTTCGCGATGTCATGGGGCAGTTGCCCACGTGCGTCACGGTCGTAACGGCCATGGTCGACGACGAACCAGTTGCAATGGTCATCGGCAGTTTCGTGTCGGTGTCGCTAGAACCGCCCCTTGCCGGGTTCTTCTGCACGTCGACCTCGGCTACGTGGGAACAGCTGCGGTCCGCCGATGTCATGGGTGTGAATGTGCTTGGCGCCGACCAGATCGATATCAGCAATGCGTGCATGCGCCCTCCGGCGGACCGTTTCGAGGGTCTTGATTGGTCTGTCGTGGACGGCGCCCCCAAGATCGCAGGAACGACGGCCTGGCTCACGTTGACGCCCAACCAGGTCATCGACGCTGGCGATCACGAGTTTGCGCTCTGCAACGTGGCCCACATGGAAACGCCGGACGAACCCAGAGAACCCGTTGTCTTCTACGGCGGCGGCTACCGCACACTCGCACCGAAGGAGTAGCGGTGACGACCGACCTAGACATCGCCGACCAGATCGTTGAGACCGTCGCCAGCTGGGTAGATAACGAGGTCGTTCCGAATGCATCGGCATTCGAACTGGCCGACGAGTTTCCTGAAGCCATGGTCGACCAGATGAAGGCCTTTGGGCTGTTCGGCTGCATGATCCCGGAGCAATACGGGGGGCTCGGTCTTGACCACATCACGTATGCCCGGCTGATCGAGGAAATCTCTCGCGGGTTTATGTCGCTGGGTGGTGTCCTGAACAGCCACCTCATCGTGTGCACGATGATCCTGCGATTTGGGACCGAGGCTCAGCGTGAACGTTGGTTGCCCGACCTGTGCACGGGAGAAACGAGAGCAGCCTTTTCGTTGTCTGAGCACGACGCGGGGTCCGATGCCAGGGCAATGACGTGTCGGGCGGTGCCCGACGGCAAGGACTATGTCATCAACGGCACCAAGATGTGGGTTACCAACGGTGAGCGGGCAGCCATCATCGCACTCATGGCCAAGACGCCAGACGACAAGGTGACCTGCTTCATCTTCGAGAAAGAACCTGGGACTGAGCTTGAGAACGTCACCTTCCAAAAGGTCGAAAAGCTGGGGTACCGCGGCTTGGAAACCATGGAGATGACCTATGTCGACCAGCGGATACCCGCCGAGAACATGCTGGGCGATCTGGCTGGAATGGGACGCGGGCTTAATGCCTCATTGTCCGCGCTTGAGCTAGGACGTATCAATATTGCCGCCCGGGCTGTGGGCGTCGCACGTGCCTCATTCGAGGCGGCAATGGCGTACGCCCAGCAGCGCGAGACCTTTGGCAAGAAGATCTATGACCATCAAGTCATCGCGTTCAAACTTGCTGACATGGCCACCAAGCTCGAAGCGGCTCGACTGATGTGTCATAGCGCGGCCCGAAAACTGGATGAAGGGGTTCGTGCCGACCTCGAAGCGGGCATGGCCAAGCTGTTCTGTTCTGAAACGGCCGCCGAACTGGCATTCGAGGCCATGCGTATACACGGAGGCAATGGCTACACCAGCGAGTATCCAGTCGAGCGTTACTACCGAGACGCGCCGTTGATGATCATCGGCGAAGGCACCAGTGAAATACAAAAAATGGTGATCGCCCGCCAACTGCTTGACAAATATCGAGTCGAATAGGGCCCCAGCGAGCGAGGGCTCAATCAGCAAAGCCTTCGTCACGGCTTCTTGACGGGGCCCGAAGAATTTTCAGATTCGAGGACCAAAACGCGGCTCTGCTGCGTCGTACAAGTGTGCGTAGCTTTCTCGTGATCTGTCTTGGTGTGATCCTGATGATGTCGGCATGTGCGTCCTCTCCTGTCGAAACCGGTGTGGGAACACAAGGCGATTCGGTCCCAACCTCCAAACCAGGATCACCCGCGCCCACAACAAGCCCGACGCCGTTGGTTATCCCAACGACTGCCGCATCGCCGACTGCGACGCCCGCGGTAACCAATGCCGTACCGACGGCCACGGTGCCAGTCGGTACCGCAACACTGATTGCAACGGTTGGCGCTGCGGCCCCAACGCCAACAGTGCATTGGTCGCCGACTGCCACGGCGGCACTTCGGCCAATTCCTGCTGTTGGACCGACCGCAGCCGTCGCCGTCACGGCGCAGCCGATACCCACACCCATACCTACACCCATGGCGACACCGACCTGGGTGAGTCCGGATTGTTCTGTGGGCCCAGGAACAGCTGATGAAGCAGCGTGGTGGTGCGGAGGCCAAATCTGCACGATCAGCGCCCCCCACTACGGCTGCCCCACTGGGTCACCAACTCGCCCGCACGTTCGCTTCGACTGCACGATCTCAAACACCGACATTGCCGTCAACGAGATCATCACGCTGACGGCGGTGCACGAGCCCGCAAACGCGCCAGTGCGGTTCGCCTTTAGCCATGGCGGCGGCACCATCGACGGCGCCATCGACAACACGTCACAGTCGCAGGCTTTCTACGAGGCTCCTGGGATCTATTGGGTCACGCTGTTGTGGCAGTATCCAGGAGGCAAGGGTTCAACCCCATGTGGATCTGTGCGGGTTCGCCCGGTTGGTGCGCCGTTTCCTACACCAACACCCGTCGTCGTGCAGATCGGTTGTTCGGTTGCCCCTGGTCGCACGGTCCAGGTCAACGAGACCCTGACGTTCACGGCCTTCCAAATCCCTGCAAATGTTCCCGTGACCTACGTGTTTGATCACGGGGATGGAACCTTGGACGAGACATCGCAGTCGCGTGCGTATTACGCAGTACCGGGTTTCTACGACGTGCGCTTGAATTGGGCGCACGGGAACCAGAGCGGCACAACGTTCTGTGGCACAGTGACTATTGAACCGAACTTTAGTGCTGGCGACTATCTGGGACGTACGCCAGAATCGGCCGAGGCACGTGCGGCAAGCCGTGGGCTGACCACTCGCATCGTGCGCATCGACGACCAAGTCTTCCCAGTAACGATGGACTACCGACTTGACCGCCTCACTATTGAGATCGACGCAAACAAGGTCACCAGCGCCTATCTGGGTTAACCCGCGAATCTGATAGCGGGGTCGGGCTTCGCTTCGACCAGACTAAGAACATGTCTCGCGCTGTTCTCCTCGCCGGAGGTTGGGCCCATCCTGGCCATGATCTCATCACCACGATGCGGAGCTTGGTCGAGCGACGGGGATTCGATCTGGCGGTCGAGACCCATGCGGAACAGGCCGTGGAAACAATCGCCGAAGGCTGCGACCTGCTGGTGGTCGGGTCGTGCTGGTTTGCAATGACCGACGAACGCTATTCCGACGAGCAACGCCAGCAGCATGCTGTCAACTTCGACGGAGCGTTGAAGCAGTCTTTCGCTCAGCTCATTGCCGATGGGTGCCCGTTGCTAGCGCTGCACACAGCAGTGATCAGCTTCGACGGTGCTGACCCGTGGGCTGGCTGGATAGGCGGCAGTTGGAACTGGACCACGAGCTGGCATCCAGAACCCGGACTTGTGGCGGTGCGTCCGGCACTCGGCACACCAATCGACTTCGACCCGTTCACCGTTATCGACGAGCTTTACCAGGGCCTCGACCTTCATGAATCTGTTCGGGTTGTCGCCGAATCAGACGCGGGTGACCCGCTGGTGTGGTTGCAGCAGAGCAACGGTCGTGCTGCAGTTAACCTGCTTGGTCATGATCAGCGATCGCTCGATGCTCCTGGTCATAGGCAGCTGAACGAACAGCTACTCGACTGGTTGCTCGCCTAGAACTCGTATTGCACCGCAGCGCGGCCGCTGATATGCGGCTTGATGAGATCAGTGATCAGAAGTAGGTGGCCAGCGTCGGTCGCATAGGTTCGGTAGTCCTCGACCGATGCGAAGTCGCCGACCGCAATGTAGTCCCAGTTACCGTCACTGATACCTGCGTCTGGGCCGTGCTGATAGGCGGTTACGCAGTCGAGTTTCGCGAGCTCATCGAGCCCGGCGCTAATGGCGGCTTTCGTCGTGTCCGACACATTGTCGGCCCACGTGAACATCACACAATGACGGAACACAGAACAACTCCTAGGAAGAGGCAGTAAGACAGGACGAACGGGGCGGGAACGCATGAGGCGAGTGCCCAGAACCCACTCTTTTCTTCACTGTAGGTTCCTTTGGCGAACTCACCCTGGCTATGGCGTGGGCCACCTGCCAGAGAATTCTGATGAATCTGGGACCAAACGCTGGGTGCGCGGCGTGTGTTGAACATGAGAACGCGCCCTCGTCTGCATTTGCTCATCATCATCTCGTTGCTCGCAAGCGCCGTTGCGTCGCTGGCAGCGGTGGCGGGAACCTCGGGCACAGCGCATGCTTGCTCGATCGCTGGGCCCTACGCCCAATCCTGGCCCTCGAGCGACTTGAGCCCTGGCCAACAGATCGAGATCGCCGGTTGGGGCTTCTATGACATACGGGTTCACGAACCGGCGCCACCTGTGCCGCCAGTCGAAGTTGATGTCGCCTTGCCTCCTGAGCTTTGCAATTTCGACACCGTCGCTATGGGCAGTCTGGACGTGGACTGGCGTGGCAACACCAGTGCGTGGCTTGGTGCGGTCTCGGGCCCCGACTTCTCGCTGTCGGCCGCCGTCCCGTTCGATGCCGCTCCTGGGCCAGCAACGATCGTTGTTGGACCTGTTGAGCTGATCGTGTACGTCGGGGGAGACCCGGAGCCACCACCACCGCCGCCGTGTCCACTGGCGGTTCAGCCCAACGAGTCAAGTCACCGCAGCTGCCCGGATCTGTGGCCCTGCCCCCTGCACGGGGCAGCTAGTACCCAGCCGGCGCCAGGTGAGGGTCGCGCGCCGGGGTTTACTCCTCCTTGTCCCGAGCCATGTGTCGATTACGCGCACACGATCGACGATGGCACGGTCTACGACTACCGATGGGATTGTC
>MEHZ011481844.1_pt1 | contig 13350 bp, 12 predicted proteins | sample 897221 | NCBI WGS metagenome assembly MEHZ01 (sample SAMN05514161, study PRJNA337945) | marine metagenome | isolation source: marine surface water | place: Arctic Ocean | collected 2007-12-13
TGCGCGTGTGGCCCGCTTGGCTTTAGATAATCCGGTCCAATTAGGTATGGGCCTAGCGGTAATACGTGTGGCACAAGATTAAAATAGGACATGATATCATGGCAAATTCCCCACAAGCTAAAAAACGCGCGCGTCAAATTGAGCGTCGTACAGCCATAAACAAAACCCGCAAATCACGTATCCGGACATTTCTCCGCAAAGTTGAAGAAGCAATTGATTCTGGTGATAAAGATGCGGCAATCGCAGCTTTGCGTGCGGCGCAACCTGAGCTGATGCGCGGTGTAACCAAGGGCCTTTTCCATAAAAACACAGCTTCACGCAAAGTTTCTCGATTGGCCTCAAGGGTTAAAGCTATCTCCTAATCAGTATCAAAAACTTGCAAATGAGAAAGTGCCGATTGGTTTCGGCATTTTCTCTATTCAGGTATAAGAAATAATAAAAATTACTCTGTGAAATTTGTTATGTTGTTCTGTGATTAAGAGGCTATTTTTCCAAAAATACCGACTACGGTATTAAAAAATTATAAATAAAATGCGCAGATTAATTTCTGTGCCTTTTTTTATTTAAGTGTCAGAAATAATAAAAATTATTCTGTGAATTTTATTAAGCCAGTCTGTGACTAATAGATTCTTTTTCAAAAAATACCGAGTCAAGAATTAAGATCTGTTGCAGAGTCACTTCCACCAAGGATAAAAAGTAAGTGCGAGTCACATAAGTTGCTCCGGGGAATGATGGACTTGGGGGATTGCTGCTGCTGCACAGCGACATGACCTTAGTCGAGTACTTTAATTTGTGAGTCATTCCACGGAAGATAACTACGCCAGTTTAGTGGGTGATGTGGTTAGTACCTTTAACGTGCGAGTGGTTAACTCTGCAGTGGTTTTTAGGCCGGTAATCGGCAGATTTTGTTTGGGGACAATTGAAACACATGTCACTAGAATTTTGGGATATCGCAGCTGATCGCTTACGTAAATCACTTGGCAATAATAGCTATAAATCCTGGATTGAGCCGTTGCAATTTATTAGTGAAAATTCTGGTATTGCTGAGTTTTCTGTCCCTACAAGTTTTTTTGGGAATTATGTCCGGCAGCATTTCGAAGATCAAATTTTGTATCAAATGCGTGAATCCGGCCTTTCAGTCACACGTATCACTTTTACGGTTGGCAGTGCGGACCAAGAGGTTTTGGCGCGCCCGGCAGCCCCTGCGGTCATAGCGCCTGTGAAGCCACGTGAGACTCAAGGCGCTAAACTGGACCCAAGATTTTTGTTTGAAAACTTTGTGGTTGGAAAGCCCAATGAGCTCGCTCATGCTGCTGCCAAGCGGGTGGCTGAGGCAGGCGCAGTAACATTCAATCCATTGTTTTTATATGGTGGTGTTGGTTTGGGTAAGACCCATTTGATGCACGCTATCGCCTGGGAATTACAGTCAAATCGACCTGATATCAATGTGATGTATTTGTCGGCTGAGCAATTCATGTATCGTTTTGTGCAAGCTTTGCGCGAACGAAAAATGATGGATTTTAAAGAATTGTTCCGGTCGGTTGATGTGTTGATGGTTGACGACGTGCAATTCATTGCCGGTAAAGACAGTACGCAAGAAGAGTTTTTCCATACGTTCAACGCCTTGGTTGATCAAAACAAGCAGATCATTATTTCAGCAGATCGTGCGCCTGGTGAGATTAAGCTTTTGGAAGATCGAATCGCCAGCCGTTTGCAGTGTGGACTAGTGGTTGATCTTCATCCCACGACATATGAGCTCCGATTGGGTATTTTACAGTCGAAAATTGAATTATACCAATCTAGCTATCCAGGCATAATAGTGCGTCAGGAAGTGGTTGAATTTCTAGCGCATCGTATCTCCACCAACGTGCGTGTGCTGGAGGGTGCTTTGACGCGTTTATTTGCGTTTGCGTCACTGGTTGGTCGCGAGATTACTGTTGAGCTAACTCAAGACTGTCTGTCTGATATCTTACGGGCCTCAGACCGTAGGGTCACTGTTGAGGAAATTCAACGTAAAGTTAGCGATCATTACAATATCCGCTTATCTGATATGCTAGGTCCTAAACGCCTGCGTAGCTTTGCACGACCTCGGCAAATCGCGATGTATCTGTGTAAGCAGCTAACTAGCCGATCTTTGCCTGAAATAGGTCGGCGATTTGGTGGTCGTGATCATACAACGGTCATGCATGGGGTGCGCCGCATCGAGGGGCTGCGTAATCAAGACAGCCAAATGTCTGATGATCTTGATCTGCTACGGCGCTCTTTGGAGGGCTAAAGCCACATCAAAGGCTATAGCCGGTCATAACCCAACGACAAAGCCTTGTGTCCTGCGGAAAAATCTTTACGGTTTACCATCAAAATACGTGACGGAGAGCGGCAATGAAACTGTCTATTGAACGCGCGACTTTGCTAAAGGCTGTATCTCAAGCGCAGTCTGTTGTGGAGCGCCGAAATACGATCCCAATACTAGCAAATGTCCTTATAGAGGCGAGTGGAGACCATGTCTCTTTCCGAGCTACTGATCTTGATATCGAGATTGTTGATCGTGTGACTGCCATGGTGGAACGCGCCGGTGCTAGTACGGTGTCTGCTGTTACCCTGCATGAGATCGTCAGAAAGTTGCCAGACGGTGCGCTTGTGACATTGGTTGACGATGGTGCGTCTGGCCGTCTCACTGTGGAAGCTGGCCGGTCCAACTTTTCATTGGCCACGTTGCCGAAAGAAGACTTCCCAGTGATGGCTTCTTCTGAGTATACATCCAATTTTACAGCTCCTGCTATGATGCTGCGTCGATTATTTGATAAATCAAAATTTGCGATTTCTACAGAAGAGACTCGATATTATTTGAACGGCGTGTACATGCACGTCGCTGAAGGCGATGGCGGTAAAAAGTTACGCTGTGTTGCTACAGATGGCCACCGCTTGGCGAGGATTGATGCTGATTTGCCGACAAGTGCTGAAGATATGCCGGGTGTTATCGTACCACGCAAAACAGTTGGCGAGATGCGTAAGCTGTTGGATGATGACGAGGGGCAAATTGCTGTGTCTGTGTCTGAAACCAAAGTGCGATTTGCGACTCCAAGTGTGACGCTGACCTCCAAGGTTATTGATGGCACTTTCCCCGATTACACCCGGGTCATTCCAACGGGTAATACGCGTAAGCTGGAGGTGGATGCCTCTGAATTTGCTAAAGCGGTTGATCGTGTGGCTACTGTATCCTCTGAACGGTCACGCGCTGTTAAAATGTCTTTAGATGAAGATCGTTTGATCCTTTCGGTAAATGCGCCAGATAGTGGAGCTGCTGAGGAAGAACTGGCTGTGGCTTATGGCGATGAGAAATTAGAAATTGGCTTCAATGCCAAATACCTTCTCGAAATTGCTAGCCAAGTTGACCGAGAAAATGCAGTTTTCATGTTCAACACCGCGGGTGATCCTACCTTGATGCGGGAAGGTAATGACACGTCTGCGATTTATGTTGTTATGCCCATGCGCGTTTAAGCTGGACCAAATGTGAAGGGCGCAGATGCCCAATCTTGCCGTTGAATCCTTAACTCTGTCTCATTTCCGGTCGCATCACGTGGTGCAGATCAAATGTGACGCGCGGCCTATTGCTATCTATGGGGCGAATGGAGCGGGCAAAACCAATATTCTGGAGGCTGTGTCATTATTATCCCCTGGGCGTGGTGTGCGTCGCGCTAGCGCGGAGGAGATGACGCGTAGGCCAGAAGCGCTGGGCTGGAAAGTTAAAGCAGTGCTACGCTCTCAGGGCCGGTTGCACGAAGTTGAGACATGGTCTGAGAATGGGGCCGCGCGACAGGTACGTATCGACAGCAAGGCTGCTACTCAGGTGATGCTGGGGCGGATTGCGCGGGTGTTATGGTTGATACCGGCCATGGATCGTCTCTGGATTGAGGGCGCGGATGGACGGCGGAGGTTTTTGGACCGGATGACGCTATCGTTTTACCCGAGCCATGCTGACAATGTTTTGATTTATGAAAAAAATATGCGTGAACGAAACCGCTTGTTGAAAGATCGGGTGAAAGATGCACATTGGTATCGGGCAATCGAAAGCCAAATGGCAGAATCTGGTGTCAAAATTCGGGCTGCTCGTGAGGAGACCTTGGCCCATATCCACGCCTCACAAGAGCAAGCAGAGACAGCTTTTCCAACTGCAAATTTAACCCTTACCAACGCTGAAAATATCGATATTCCAAATAATAGTGATGAATTGGCGGTGTTGCTTGCGGACTATCGTAACCGCGATATTACTGCTGGCCGGACCTTGATAGGACCACATCGTGATGACCTGTATGGAGTTTTTGCAGCTAAAAATGTACCAGCAAAAGACAGCTCGACAGGTGAGCAAAAAGCACTTTTGATTTCTTTGATACTAGCGAATAGCCGAGCGCTAAAAGAACAAACGGGTCTCACGCCTGTGTTGCTTCTAGATGAGGTTGCTGCGCATTTGGATGCTGGCCGAAGGGCAGCACTTTATGAGGAAATTTGTGCGCTTGGGGCGCAGGCATGGATGACTGGCACCGGGTTGGAATTGTTTGAGGAGCTCGGCGGGCGCGCTCAGCATCTATTAGTATCTGAAACTAAAGGAAAATCGCAGGTAGACATACAATGAGTATGACATTAGCAGCCTCAGATTTGATAATTTATTCGCTTGCTGTTTTGATTTTGTTTCTAACTCCCGGCCCTGTTTGGGTGGCGCTTTTGGCTCGCGCGATGTCTGGAGGGTTTCAGGCGGCCTGGCCTTTGGCCTTGGGGGTAGCAATTGGTGATGCAGTTTGGCCAATCCTTGCAATCCTAGGTGTGAGCTGGATCGTGAATGAAATTGATGGCTTTATGACTATACTGCGATATTTGGCCGCTTTAATTTTTCTGGCAATGGGAGCCTTGCTTATTTGGAGGGCTGGCAATGCTCTTGGTAGTGACAGTCGCCTCACCCGCCCGGGTATGTGGGCAGGCTTTGTGGCAGGAATTGTAGTAATTTTAAGTAATCCGAAAGCTATTTTGTTTTATATGGGCGTCTTGCCGGGATTTTTTAACCTTACTCAGGTGACGGTCGTGGATATTATGGCAATTGTTGTGGTCTCAATCACAACCCCACTTTTGGGCAATCTCATTCTGGCAAGCTTTGTAAGTAAGGTATTAGTATTTTTACAATCGCCTAGTGCTGTGCGGCGGATCAATAAGGTGTCTGGTGGACTTCTGATGGCTGTGGGTTTGGTGATCCCTTTTGTCTGAGATATCTACAGACTTAGAATTTCTACGCCAATTGCCTGCGGTCCGTAAGTTAGGGTTTAATAACCGTAGTCCTTAGCGCAGCTGTCTGCAGTGAGGTCGTCACCTTGCTGTTTGGGCGCTTGGAGGGCTTTAAGTCTTTTTTGAATGGGAAGCATTTGACAAATTTTTTGTGGAAAACTAGCCCTAGATACACTGGATTCAATCGCCAATATTGCTACTCTGGACGCGAAATCTAGGCCTATGCCTACCGAAAAATTTAACCATGTGCATTGTGGAAAAAAATACCCCCTTTGACCACTATCTGTTGTGCCATTTGCGTGACAAACACTTCCAAATACGCTATTTGTTGTGCAACTAAGAAAAGGTGAGCAGTATGGCCGAGCAAACTCCAGTTGTAGAAGAATATGGTGCTGATTCCATCAAAGTTCTCAGGGGCTTAGAGGCGGTCCGTAAGCGACCGGGCATGTATATTGGCGATACCGACGATGGTTCGGGTTTGCACCATATGGTTTATGAGGTTGTAGACAATGGTATTGACGAGGCCCTGGCCGGTCACGCGGATCATGTTTTGGTACGGATCAATGCTGATAGCTCCGTTTCTGTTGCGGATAATGGGCGCGGTATTCCAGTTGGTATCCATGAAGAAGAGGGTGTTTCTGCTGCTGAGGTTATCATGACTCAGCTGCATGCTGGTGGTAAGTTTGATAGCAACTCTTACAAGGTGTCAGGTGGTTTGCACGGCGTGGGTGTCTCTGTGGTTAATGCACTTTCTGTTTGGTTGGAACTGCGAATTTGGCGCAATGGCAAAGAGCATGTGGCGCGTTTTGAGCACGGCGATACGGCGGAGCACCTAAAGGTTATAGGCGATTGTGGCGACCGTACGGGTACGGAAGTTCGTTTCCTCGCTTCAACGGGCACATTTTCGAATCTTGAGTATAAATTTGAAGTTCTTGAAAAGCGCTTGCGTGAATTAGCATTTTTGAATTCTGGGGTGCGGATTATTTTAGAAGACTTGCGTCCTGTTGAGCCTTTGCGTAGCGAGTTGTATTATGATGGTGGTGTACGGGAATTTGTAAAATATCTCGACAGATCCAAGACTTCAATTATGGAAGAACCAATTTATGTAAATGCCATGCGGGATGATATCGGTGTTGAAGTGGCAATGTGGTGGAATGATACCTATCATGAGAACGTTCTGCCCTTCACTAACAATATCCCACAGCGGGATGGTGGCACCCATATGGCCGGGTTCCGAGGCGCCTTGACTCGGACCATAAATAATTATGCGCAGTCCAGCGGCATTGCGAAAAAAGAGAAGATTAACTTTACTGGGGATGATGCCCGTGAAGGCTTGACTTGTGTTTTGTCGATCAAAGTCCCTGACCCGAAGTTTTCTAGTCAAACTAAAGATAAATTGGTAAGCTCTGAGGTCCGCCCGGCTGTCGAGGGCTTGGTCGGTGAAAAGCTCTCGGAATGGTTTGAAGAAAACCCAGCACAGGCAAAAATTATTGTTGGTAAGATCGTGGAGGCTGCCATGGCCCGCGAAGCCGCCCGTAAGGCCCGTGATTTAACACGCCGTAAAACTGCGATGGACGTTAACTTTTTGGCTGGTAAGCTGAAAGACTGTTCAGAAAAAGATCCCTCTAAAACCGAAGTCTTTTTGGTGGAAGGTGACAGTGCTGGGGGCTCGGCCCAAACTGGCCGAGATCGTTTAACCCAAGCAGTTTTGCCGTTACGTGGTAAGATTCTCAATGTAGAGCGTGCTCGGTTTGATCGGATGTTGGGTAGCCAAGAAATCGGCAATCTTGTTATGGCGCTAGGTACAGGCATTGGTCGCGATGAGTTTAATATCGATAAGCTGCGTTATCATAAAATTGTCATTATGACTGATGCGGATGTCGATGGGGCGCATATTCGAACACTACTCCTCACGTTCTTCTTTAGGCAAATGCCAGCTTTAATAGAGGGTGGATTTCTCTATATTGCTCAGCCGCCTTTATTTAAGGTGGGTCGTGGTCGGTCTGAGGTGTATCTCAAAGACCAGCCAGCTTTAGATGAGTATTTGATTGAGCAAGGCATTGAAGGCGCGTTGTTACGTCTCAACAATGGCGAAGAAATCCTTGGTGCTGACCTGATGCGCGTGGTGGATGAGGCTCGGCAGTTAAAACGGATCGTCGATGCCTTCCCAACCCACTACCCTCGGCACATCTTGGAGCAGGCTGCGATTGCAGGTGCTTTTGTGCCTGGTGCTGTAGACCGCGACCTTCAAGGCATGGCAGAGGCTGTGGCTCGCCGGTTAGACCTAATAGCCTTAGAATATGAGCGTGGCTGGCAAGGCCGTCCGACCCAAGATCGTGGCATGCGTTTGGCGCGTATTTTGCGGGGTGTTGAAGAAGTCCGCAATCTTGATGGGGCGATGCTTCGCTCTGGTGAAGCCCGTCGTACTGGTAAGTTGACTGAAAGCTTGCAAGATACCTATGGCGGTCCTTGTACATTGGTGCGCAAAGATCGGGTTGAGATAGTAAATGGGCCCCTCACATTGCTAAGTGCGATTTTGGACGAGGGCGAAAAAGGCCTGTCTCTTCAGAGATATAAGGGTTTGGGGGAAATGAATCCAGACCAGCTTTGGGAAACAACGCTTGATCCAGATGCGCGGACATTGTTGCAGGTTAAGATTGATGATTTGGCCGAAGCGGATGACTTGTTCACTAAGCTGATGGGCGATGTGGTTGAGCCACGCCGTGAGTTTATCCAAACCAATGCACTAAATGTGTCTAACTTGGATTTCTGATTCAAACTAACATTGGAGCCATTGTGCTGGCTGCTACTTGCGGAGTTTAGGGCAAGGCTCCAGGGACTATGGAGCTCCTATTCTTTGGCGGCATCCATCTGCCTTTGGCGTTCACCAAAGCGAGCGCGATCTTCGTCGGTATATTCATCCATACATTGATGGCATTGCATACCTTTGATGTATTCTTTCTGCTCTTTATTAGCTCCGGTTATGGGGCGCCGACAAGCGTAGCATTGATCGTAATTGCCCTCGATCAACCCATGGCCTACTGAAACCCTGTTATCAAAAACGAAACACTCCCCAGTCCATGTGCTCTTTTCTTTCGGTACTTGCTCTAAGTATTTCAAAATACCACCCTTAAGATGGTAAACTTCATCAACTCCCTCACCTAATAAAAAATTAGTAGATTTTTCACAGCGAATACCACCGGTACAAAACATTGCTATTTTTTTGTCTTGAAAGCGGTGCTTGTTTTTTGCCCACCACTCAGGGAACTCGCGGAAGGTTTTGGTTTGTGGATCAATCGCTCCTTCAAAAGTCCCAATTCCCACTTCATAATCGTTACGCGTGTCGATCACGGCCACATCTGGCAAGTTGATCAGGGCATTCCAATCTGAAGCCTCAACGTAATGACCCGTCGTTGTACGCGGGTCAATATTGGGTTGCCCCATAGTCACAATTTCTTTCTTAAGTCGTACCTTCATCCGTTTGAACGGCATAGATTGTGCAATGCTTTCCTTATGATCCAAATTTTCGCATCCAGGTAAAGCTGCAATATGCTTCCACAGCCGGGCAATGCCTTGGCTTGGGCCTGCAACGGTCCCATTTATCCCCTCAGAAGCGATTAAAATCGTACCTTTAATTCCCTCATGCTCGCACAAAGACAGCATTGGCCCTTGGAGGGCTTTGGGGTCATCAAACCGTGTAAAGTGATAAAGCGCTGAGACTATGAACATGCACTTTGGAATAGTCGGAAGTGGACGATGCTGCAAGATCAGTTGCCGCCCAGGTCAACATTGACCTTAGTGGCTGTGGTCTTTACCTCTGATCTGAAGCTATGGCAGGAGACCTTAATGCGCGCATTAATCGTAATTGATGTCCAAAATGATTTTTGTGTTGCACATTCAACCTTGGATGCTGCAAGTCTTGGTTTTCAAGTGTCGGTTGATACAGAATTATGTCGTACCATCGATAGGGACGGATTACCTGATCTTGCATTAATTGAAATGAAATCAGCAAAAGTGAGGCTTGTGTAATGGTTGATATCGCCACACGCGTCTGGAATCATAAATGGAAAATTGATCCAATTGTACGATCACTAATTGATACTGATTTCTACAAGCTTTTGATGTGCCAATCAGTGTTTCGCAACAAACCTAATATTCAAGTGACTTTTAGTCTGATCAACCGGTCAAGCAACATTCGTTTAGCTGATCTGGTCGATGAGGGTGAATTACGTGAGCAGCTTGACCATGTTCGATCACTGTCCCTGACTCGCGGCGAAAGTACATGGATGCGCGGGAATACGTTTTATGGCAAACGCCAGATGTTCACGCCGGAATTTATGGATTGGTTTGAAACTATGCGTTTGCCGCCCTATCATCTTGAAAAACGAGATGGGCAGTATGAGCTTACTTTTGAGGGTAGTTGGCCTGAGGTAATGCTTTGGGAAATCCCTGCGTTGTCGGTGTTAATGGAGTTGCGTGGGCGTACTGTTTTGGGTAAAATGAGGCGCTTCGAATTACAAATTCTATATGCGCGTGGAATGGCCAAGCTTTGGGAAAAAATTGAGCATTTGCGCACAATTGAAAACTTACGGCTGGCGGACTTCGGCACGCGACGGAGGCATTCGTTTCTTTGGCAGGATTGGGCCGTGCAGGCTATGACCGAAGGGTTGGGGGATAAATTTGTTGGTACCTCCAATTGTCTAATCGCTAAAAGTCGTGATTTGGCAGCGATTGGCACCAATGCCCACGAATTGCCAATGGTCTATTCTGCCCTGACGCAATCGGATGAGGCGCTACGTCAGGCGCCCTATGACGTTTTATCTGATTGGCACGAGGAACATGATGGTAACCTACGGGTCATCTTGCCTGACACCTATGGAACCGAAGAGTTTTTACGAAATGCGCCGGACTGGCTGGCAAAATGGACGGGAATTCGTATTGATTCAGGGGACCCTATTATAGGTGCTGAAAACGCAATAAAATGGTGGAACAGTAGGGGCGAAGATCCAACTCAGAAATTAATAATTTTCTCTGATGGTTTGGATGTTACGAAGATTTCTGAACTGCATACGCTGTTTTATGGTAGGATAAGGGTATCTTTTGGTTGGGGCACGCTGCTCACCAATGATTTTCGCGGGCTAGTTCCGAGAGATGCCTTGCAGCCTTTTTCTTTAGTCTGCAAGGCGGTGTCGGCAGACGGGCGACCAACAGTCAAACTATCCGATAATCCCAATAAATCGATGGGTCCATTAGATGAAATTGAACGCTACAAACGGGTGTTCAATGTAGGTCAGCAATCAGTACAGCGGGTCATCGTTTAAGGGTTGGTCAGCCATTGGTGGGCCAAATGCAAGGCGCGTTCCGCGAAGCGGCGGTGCGCGGGGCTCTTTTTTGGCTGGCGTTGGATTACCCAACCAGAGGAAGCAAAGCCTCGGAGCATAAGGAAAAACTTAATATCCTCAACACTGGGTGCTTTGCGCAATGTTCCATAACCCGACTGAATTGCTGCAAGAAGATCGTCCAAATACCGCAAGGTATAATGCTGAGATACGGCAACGCCAAGATCGTAGCCCCGATAGCCATAGCCGGCGTCATCAAAGTCTATCAACGTAAGGCCTGCTTCATTCGTAAAGATATTTTCCTGCAACGCATCCGCATGAATCAAGCCAAAATCTGCGCCTTTCATAGCCGTCAAATAGTCACGTGCTGCATCTTTAGCATATATTATGAACTTTTTCTCTCCAGCCGATAGTGTTGGATTTTCCCAAAACTTACCCCAAAATGGTGACTTTCCTAATAGGCCTTGCAGATCCCATGCGGGTCGAGTGATGTCTGTGGTGTTTATGGAGTCGCTTTTATTGTGCAGCTGGGCAAGCAACTGTCCTAGGCCGAGATAAAGATCACAGTGCGCAGTTGCGCTGCCGTCAAATAGCATATCAGTGGCACCGATTGGCGTTCCCGTCACCCAGGAGATCACTGATGCAAATCTACCATCCGGAAGCGTTGTGATGAATGAGCCGTTCTGGCTGGGAATAGGCTTGGGGCAGGCAAAGCCAGCATCGGCTAATCGTGCAGTCCATGTCAGTTCAGATAAAATCGAAGGCTCGCTCTGATAACCTGCCCGATGCAAGCGTAGGGCTGCAGGTGCTCCATCACGCATAATTCGGTAAACTGCATTTTCACGGTCTGCTATTAACTCAACTGGGCCGTCCGCCCCCCATTTAGCGGCAATATCATTTAAGTTTTTCATGATTTAGCATTCTGAAATGCAAGTCGTAAAATATCGAGCGCCAATGTCGCATTATTGGAGCTGAAAGGCATAGGGGGCCTTAATTTTAACACATTGCGGTTGCGGCCAGTTCGCCCCATCAGCATGCCGTTGTTGCGGGCATATTCCACGACATGGGCCGCTAGGGCTTCATCAGCAACACCATCGGTTTCTAGCTCCAGCGCTATAAACAAACCGCGTCCCCGGGTGCTGGCGATACTGTCATGGTCTAAGCCGTGTAGGTTTTGTAAAAATTCGGCGCCAACTAGTTTGGCATTTTCCACAAGATTATCCTGTTCGATCACATCTAATGTAGCGGCAGCGGCAGCGCAGCTCACTGGATTTCCACCAAATGTATTGAAATACCCAAAGGCATTTCGAAACGCTGACATGACCTCGGCGCGGGCGACTACTGCTGCCACAGGGTGACCATTTGCCATGGGTTTTCCCAAAGTTACCACATCTGGCGAGAGACCAAGCCAATCATGACCCCACCAAGTGTCCCCACTACGGCCAAACCCAGGCTGCACTTCATCAGCAATCAAAATACCACCTGCCGCATGGATTGCCTTGGCTGCGGGTTTCATAAAATTTTGCGGCAAATCTGGGAGGCCCTCATTTGCAAATGTTGGGCAAAACAGAAAGCCTGAGAAGCCATGGCCGGCGGCTTCCAAATCGTCAATTGCAATTTGAATTTCGTGTGCAAAAGCCTCTGCCTGACCTTGGGCACTGCCGCCCACGGGGTACAGTGTATCTGGAGCAGGGATGTGGCGAATATTGGCGGCATAGCCACCGATTGGTGGTTTACGCGATGACAGCTGTGACACGGCCATTGTATTGCCATGATAAGTATTATCAGTAGAAATTATTCCAGTTTTTCCAGTCATAGCCTGCGCCATTCTCAGGGCGATATCATTAGCTTCAGATCCGCTGCAGACCATAATCACCTGATCTAGTTGTGATTGAAATTTGGCTGTGAGGCGTTCGGCGAATTCAATAATGCCGTCATGCAAATATCGGGTATGGATATTTAAAGTAGCAGCTTGTTCTGAAATCGCTGCGACCACATGGGGGTGGCAATGGCCTACATGTGGTACGTTATTATAGCAATCGAGGTACTTTTGGCCCTTATCATCCCAAACCCAAACCCCCTGACCTCTGACTAAATGTAAGGGCACCTCATAAAAGGTGGGTACGTTTGAGCCCAATACCGACTCGCGGCGCGCCATTAAATCATTCGTCATCTTTTACCTTACCTCGTAAAGACTTAATCGAGCCACGTTGGACTTTGCTGGCTAGCCTGCGCTTTTGTGACCCTAGAGTTGGGCGGGTTGCAATACGTCGTTTCGGTCTGACAACAGATTGAAGGATCAGCTTTTTTAGCCGATCACGGGCTATTTCACGGTTCCGAGCTTGCGAGCGTGTGTCTTCAACCCTCAAGATTAAAGCCCCCTCAAGTGTCCATTTTCGGCCAGCTAGCTTTTTAAGGCGTGTTTTTACGTAACCTGGAAGGCTTGGGCTGCGTGCCGCTTCAAAGCGTAGCTCAACGGCGGTGGAAACCTTATTGACGTTTTGCCCTCCTGGCCCTTGCGAGCGGGTAAAGCTTTCAGTCAGCTCCCAGTCCTGAATCACTATTTCATCATTAATTTGTAACATGGATACTCTATGCCATAAAGAAAAAGGGCCGCCCAGATGGGACGGCCCTTCGAAAGTTGTGCGGAGGGCGAGTCGTTTAGGACGGCTGTGCCCAAGTTTGGTGGTAATCCACCAAGGGTTGCCTCAGAGGGTACCCCCCAAACCTGTTACGACTC
>MEHZ011564046.1_pt1 | contig 13343 bp, 25 predicted proteins | sample 897221 | NCBI WGS metagenome assembly MEHZ01 (sample SAMN05514161, study PRJNA337945) | marine metagenome | isolation source: marine surface water | place: Arctic Ocean | collected 2007-12-13
GCTCCTCTCGGTATTATCATGGTTGCATGGGATACTATCATGGGAGCAATAGACGGATTCAGTGAAGGTTCAGGACTTATTGATAGTTTATTCCTTGGTCTTAAAGGCGCAATCGACGGATTTGTTACATCATTGATTACTGTACCGATGGACTTAATAAAAGACTTAGTATCATGGGTTCTTAAGAAATTTGGATTTGATGAGGCCTCTGAGTCTCTCGATAGTTTTAGTTTCACTGACTTGTTTAAAAGTATGACACAAGGGATATATGATTTCTTAGATGGACTTATTGATTCAATAGTAGGTGTTTTCACAAAGGGCATTGATATAGTAAGCAACTTCAGTATGGAAGACTTCTTTATAGACATATTACGTAGTATTCTACCAAGGCCTAAGGCTGATGCACCTTGGTACGACATACCAAACCTAATATCTAAAGCTATCCCAGACAGCGTTTATGAATACGCCGGACTTAATCCAGAAACTGGCGATAATAGTTTGGAATATGATTTGGCACAATCATCAAAGATCGGTGCTCAGTTAGCAGAAGATCAAGCCGCGAAAGAAGCTGCAAGCTTAGCCCAAGGATTTGCAGGTCAAGCTGCAATTAATAGCGGTAATACTACGACTGTTGGAGCTACTACAACTACGGTTTATTCCCACAAGCCTAACGCACAAGGTAGTGAAGCTGGTCAACAAGGAGATATAAAAAGAAAAAAGGCTTTTGGTCTATAAAAAATAACTTTATTAAAGTTAAAAAAAAGGGAGCGATTAAGCTCCCTTTTAGTATGCGACAGTTATTAACCGTTAGCTAACTTATTAAAGTAGGATAACGAATCATCATCATCATCTGTTGTTGCAGCTGTTTGAGGTACAAACGTAGCTTGCGGTACAGGTTCAGCTGCTGCACGTTGCATTGGCGCTGCAGTTGGTTCGTCTAGTGATACCGCTTCAGCAGTAGTCATGACAGCACCTTCTTCACCAAGTACACGATTCAACTTAGCTTTAAGTTCCGCATAAGTCTTAAAGCTCTTAGGATCTACAATCTCAGCAAGGCTGTATAGTGTATTATAGATCGCTTCAAGTTTAGCATCATCTTCAGACAAAGCTTTCATACCAGCGAATTCAGACTTATCATAGTTACGGTATCCCGCAACCTGTTGAATCTTAAGCTTGAAGTCAGCACCTTCCCAGAAGTCATATGGATTAACCGGAGTTTCATCTTGGAATTGTGGCTGCATAACATCCATGATCTTATCAAAGATCTTCTTACCGAATGTGTACAAGAAAGTCTTGCCATCATTTGCTGGATTAGAAGGATCAGATACTACCATGATATTTGACACATAGTGTAAGCGGCGCTTACGAGCACGTGCAATCTCTTTATCTTCATCACGACCAGTATTCCAAAGAATACTATTCATTTCTGATACAGGATCATCTTGACCAATAGTAGTCAAAGAATTCTCAATGTACCATTGTCCAGTTGGACCTTTAAAACCATGGTCCCAGTAGCGAACCCATGGAAGTTCTTCACCTTCAGCAGCAGGTAAGAAACGAATAACAGCATAGCCATTACCAGCTTTATCTACAGTAGGCTTCCAGAAGCGATCATCTTGGTAAGATGCTTTTTGACCACCGACAGCTTCAGCAGCTTTGGTGAGAGAGGCGATATCAGTACGATTTCGTTTTAAGTTTGCAAAAGACATATTATGTTTCCTTTTATATTGCAGTGTATTAATTGTTTTGGTGATACGTCTATTATAACACGTATCGCTTAAGATGTAAACACTTTAAAGATAATTTTTTTCATTTTATCTGAATTAATGTTAACAAGTAAGCTATATTTTCTAATCTTACGTGAGACACTAGGCCACAAGATTGGATCAGAAATAGTTTTGTCCGCCCTACTCATAAAGTTCGTGAGCTTATTAAGTATCACGACAGACTCAATATTTATATCATCTGATAAGTAGGATTCTACAACCTTTGGATATTGGTTGCCGATTTCAAACAGCTGGTCAAAACTATCAACATTCACTTTATCAAGATCTTGTTCAAAGTTATATCCCATGGACTCTGTTCTTTTTTGCCAATCACGATACACTTGTTCATTGCCAAGCATATCGCCAACCCAATTATTGTCTGCAACAAAGTGCGCAGCGTAGTAATTGATTAGCTCGGGTGGTGTATCAAACATCCTGCCAACCTTAGCAAAGAAGTATTTATCCTTACGTTTCCAAAAGGATTGTGGCTTCACCGATGTTTTAAAATTATACTTTGGTGCATCATAAGACTCTTGCTCAAAATGCAGCTTCAAAGACTGGTAGTATCTAAACGCTTCAAAAGGTTCCATTATCATCGTACTTCTTCATCCTAATTGCATTTTCTAAATAGAATATGTGCCATTCTTTAGAATTAATATCAAGTGCTGCTATTGCCTCTTTACCACCTTTGTAGTCTGCAGCTTCCATTACACTATGAAAACCAGGAGGGAGAGCATCTAATTCACCGATTATATCACGGTTTAAAGTAAGACATCTAGACTGTCTTCTATTCTCATTGTCCATGTACATAACACTATACACGCCAATCTCGAGTAGTTCTATCAGTTCAAACTTTGAGTAGTGTAAACTCATATAGGTAACCTTGCTCCTCCACCCTTAATAGAATTAACTTCAAGTGCTTCTGCTTCGATCTTATCTATAATTACGGTACTTAACAACCGCTTAATATCCTCAGGTTGCAGTTCACGTTCTTCACAAATAATAAGTACAGCTTCGATGTACGCTACACTAAGTGATTTAACTTTATCTTCAACCATAGTTGAAAATCTTTTCTTTGTAATGATAGGAGTAGGGATTTCAACCTGTTCCCCATTTGTAGAAATGGTGGTCGTCAATAGATGTAATGTATTCAAGGGTTGTACTCCAATATGGTTGAACTGATTTAGTGTGGTAATGTGTACTACCATTTGTTGAATCAAATCCATAATCATGGAGATCCAACGCTTGAGTAGTAACAATTACCGCGTGCAAGTATGCATCAAAGTTTCTAGGACGGTCAGATAGTCCATCACAGAACCAACTGAATTGGCATTTATGACGTACTATAGCTCCGTTGCTATGATACTTAGCTTGCTTGATTACTTCACACGCTGTATTAGGATAACGATTGTCCTTCATTCTATTAAGTACTACGTTTGTTACTGCCATCTGTCCGTTAGATGATTGATTTCTAGCTTCAAAGTATGAATTCAAGACTAAGCAATCAAACTCTTCTTGAGGAAGATTGTGCATTCCATCGAGAACGAATTCTGCATTTGCTGATGTTGATAATAATAGTGCTGCGAGTGCTAATTTGATTTTACTCATTTATCTACTACTCTTATTAGTATACAATCTGCATTAATACGACCGTTAGGTTTAGATTCTTTCGTAGTTAATGTAGCCCAAGCTTTATCTATCAATTTAAGAGATTTGGACTGTACAATATGTAGGAAGTCTTCAGGTTTACGTAACCTTATCTTCCGAGTGTTATCAGATTCTAGATCTACACCTTGTAGAGTAGTACCTTTAATAGAGAACCCGCTCGCTTTGTCTGACACGTATTCGGTGATTTCTCGTGTCTTGGAGTTGAAGACAAACAGTCTCATTGCTCCAATTATTGAGATGGGATTGATAGAGACTAATTTGTTTTCACTATCATCCTTCTTGTACTTCATCTTAGCGACTTGCTTATCCGCAGACTTTACACGAGGTTTACTAATTTTTCGTGTTGCGGCTGTTGCAGCTTTGATTTTATCACAATCAGCGAGCATATCTTCAACGTGCTTAATGCGCCGTCTCATTACTGAACGCTTGATATGTGAATAGCCTTCTACAGCTTGATCACACTGCTTGTTATAAGAGTCATTGAAGTCAAGAAGCCATCCCTCAAGCCGTTTGCGAACGGGTTCAGCTGCTTTACCTGTAAGACCATGGAGGCGGAACCCATTGTATAAATCAAATTCAGGTTCTTCGCCACCGATCCATTGATCTTCCAGTTCATCCAAGTCAGTTAAAATAGTATCATTAACTTTAGCTTGGTACCTCTGAGTAGGAGTCAAGACAATCACATTTGCTACGGCTTCGGTATCTTCAGCTTTTTCTGCAATCGCTGTTGTACCTGCTTCAGTCGCATCTGCTACGAAACGACGTATAGCTTCATGTCCATCATAAAAAGACTCCAACTCTTCAGTTCTTGTGGTGCCGTCTAGTTGTAAAACTTTACGTTTGTATGGTATTTTTTCAAACTCTAATCCATGAGTTACCCACTGCATACAAGCAGCAACATGTACTCGACAGTTATAAACCCAGTCAGGAGCAGATAGCATAACAGTTGAATCATCTTTAGAATAATTCTTCTTAATGAAAGCTTTCATCAACTTTACTTTATCAGCCTTAACAACTTCAACTTGAAAGTAATCCTTTAAGTGCGCAAAGCCTTTATCTACAGAGGCCGCACCAATACCCGTCCGAGGACGTCGAGTATAATCTACTTTCTTTTTCTTTTTAGTTGTCAAAGCTTTTAAAGTCGCCATGCTATATTCTCTCTTCTCAAATTTATGATACCATTATATCACGTTTAGACTAAGTTGTACACACTTATTCCACTTTTATTTTCAAATATATTCAAGCTTGTGATATTAGGAACTAAGAATGAACGCCATCCTTCTGCCTTAACATCATAACATGCAATAGATTGAATAGTGCGTTGTACACCTTCGTCATCCACATAACTGACACCTTGCTTACTCTTTGGGTGTGCAACCTCAGGAATAAGATCCATATTTAAAGTGCAATCCATAATACGTTGCTCACCATTCTTCTTAGTGAACGTTACTTGAATTACACCTTCTTCTAATAGCTTAACAATCTTGCTACGATCCATATTAACTTACCTCTCTTTTGAATATTCTAATCCGATTTGAACTAATGAGTGAAAATAGAACACTGCTAAATACGTTTTAGTATCAACTAGTAAACCTAGAGAGAATAACGTATTAAGTGCCCAAATTGAAACAAAAGGTAAAACTGCCATTGGTACTAACATGCTCATAGCATCTACAAAACCAACAATTTCCCAAGTGAGCCTCTCGCGAGACGGTACAAAAGATTTAAAATTCATTTACTAACCCCAGTCGTTATCAAATTTAGTGGTTTCACGCATAGTGTCACCGTAATAAGTATCTGCATACTTAGACGCATCAGTCCATTGGTTGTAGTTCTCGTCCATCTTATCGATAGACTTGTTAAAATCATTGATCGCATCAGCCTTTTGAGCTTTGAGTTCAACGTACACTGGAGAAGTTTTAAACACTTTAGATTTAGCTTTTAACTTCTTCTTAAACTTAGCAGAGTTTGCAAGCCTTTCAGCTGTAGTTGCAATGAGTGCTAAGCGATCAGCTTTTTGTTTCTTATTCATCATAAATATAATCTTTCCTAATTTAGTATATGTAGCTATTATAACACGTTTAAACAAGAATGTAAACGGTTAATTTCAGTTATTTTGAATTATTTTCAGTATAGCTGAACGTGTTTCAGATTTGAATTCAGCTTCGTCACATTCTGACCAATCAATTCCTTCTTCATCCATCAAATTTTCAACATGAACTGCTAAGTGAATGTCAGTCGCAACTTTAAAGTGTGGTCGCTCTGCAACATTAAACCTAACTAATTCTTCCATGATCTCTTTACGCCAAACTGTAACCTTAATGCCGTCAATGATTGTTGCTGAATTCATAATATAAGTGCTCGTGTTTATTAATTTATATAACTATTATATCACTTATAGTTGACAATGTACACTATAAGTGACGTTATTTTTAGATTAAAACGGTATATGCTTATTACTTACGTGTCATCCATTTACCGATTATTTCCCAAGACTTTACGATCTTTCCAGTAGGTGAAGCAAAGCATGACTTAATCCATAGGCTAGCTTCTTCTTCAGTGTGAAAGCTTTCGTTAATAACTACATCGTTTAAAAGCAATATACTTGACTTAACTTCTTTAGCCATATCGACCTCTCTAAGGTTCATTATGGGTACGTCGCCGTTCATACTTTAAGACTTCTAAAAGCTTCTTTCCATACACTTGACACTTGCGACTCTTTATAGTCAGCATCTGCTGCAGCCTTTTTAGCTACAGCCTTTTGATCAGGAGAAGCTGTTTCCTCCCACTCAACACATAGTGCATCGAACTCTGCGTAAAATTCTAATGAAGTTTTGAACTGCTCACCTGTTTCCAGGTAACAATCCGCATCAACAAAGTCCCAATCTAACTCGCCATTCACAATGTTTTCTGGATCAGAAGTTGCGATGGAAAATGCTTGACGTAAATTCATATTGTAGTTACTCTTAGTTGCCAAATTTGATGTAGGATTTAAGTGAATCAAAATCAGATTGAGATTTTGATTCGAATGTTACTGCGTGATTTCCGCCACCAGGTCCTTTTTCGACGTAATTGGTAATCTTTGAATTGAATCTAAGTGCCACTTCTAAGATTTCTTTTAGTGTTACTTCTGAAGAGATGTCAGACGAGAATGTGTATTTCATAATATAGTTTCCTTATTGATTAAGATACTATTATATCACTAATCAAAGCAATTGTACACTGTTTTCTTAGAACATTTTGATCTAAGCTTATTACCTTTATTTTACAACAATAGCTGTGGTAACTCATGCGGCACACGATATTTTGATAATATACTTAGGTTATGCACTGTTGTTCTTATTTCACCGCCAGATGCTGGAGTGATACACATTTCGTAAAAAACTACATCATGCGGAACTTCATATTCTTTATTAGCTACGCCGTCAATAAACACAAAGGCATCACACTTATTTTGCTTGCTCAGCATGTTTCCCCATCTTGCATAACCAAGGTTATACGACCAACAGGATTTTATTTCTTTTAGTAATCCAAGTTCAACCATATCAGAACCTGACACGTCAGTTCCTATTGAACCGATTCTATTTTGTACAACGTATGCTTCTGTTATATTTCCTAGAAGGCTTCCTTGTTCTGTTTTACCAAGCTTATCAAAAATAGCTTTGAAATTATTTGCACCGAATTCAATCATGTTTTCGCGTATGTACATTATTACCTTCCTCCAGCTGAACTTACTACCAACAAGCTGAAGATCATGTAACACCAAAATCCACCTAACATGGTCATTGCTGTCCAAAACCAAACCTTAACAACAGTCTTTACCTTAGAGAAAAAGTTTTTCATTTTGTACCCCATGTGTTTTTAGCGTGAAACTCACGTTCTGATACTGTCTGTACATACTGGCTTGATAAACGCCATGTTTCAGGGAAAGCGTTTAATAACGACTCTTCTTTATACTGTATTGCATCGAGAAAGTTCTCGACCTTAGCGCACTGATCGTCGAACGCGTCCCAAAAAGAATTTTGGTTTGGATGATACATACCTGCAAGCTGCATTTCAGGAAAGGCAGAGTTTTGCACTTCCCATACATCTTGTTGTACCATTGGCCAATCGATGTCAGTGATCACACCGTCTTTAACGACGTGACGATATGGACGAGAAGCTGCTTTAATGATTGCGCCGTATAATTGATTCATGATATAAGTACTCTTTATTAATTTATGTATCTATTATATCACTATTCTTTATAGTTGTACACTGTTATTTGCATTCTTTTTAGATTAAAACGGTATAAGCTTATTCATATTGTGAAGCTTTCTCCACATCCACATTCAGCTGTCACATTTGGATTATTGAATTCAAATCCTTCATTTAAGCCTTGACGTTTATAATCTAACTCAATACCATTAAGTGCTATCAAACTTTTTGGATCAATAAAAAAACTGATGCCATTGTTTTGAAACACAGAATCCTCTTCATTTGTTTGGTCAACAAACTCTAGTACATAAGAGTAACCATTACATCCAGAAGTTTTTAGACCTAACCTAATACCCAATGTATTCTCTCGCAGTTTCATATGCTGATTCATTTTATCTGCAGCAGAAGATGTTAAGGTTATCATGCTCCTTGCTTTCCTTTATAATCTTTAATAGCTGCTTTGATTGCATCTTCAGCCAATACACTACAATGAATTTTGACAGGAGGTAGTGCAAGTTCTTGGGCTAGCTTAGTATTCGTAATCTCACCAGCTTTATCTAATGTCATACCTTTGACCCATTCTGTGAGCAAAGACGATGATGCGATTGCACTACCACATCCGTAGGTTTTAAACTTAGCATCAGTAATGATACCTTCTTCAACTTTAATTTGTAGCTTCATTACGTCACCACACGCCGGAGCTCCAACCATTCCAGTACCGACTGAAGAATCGTCAGTATCCATCTTACCTACATTTCGTGGGTTTTCATAGTGATCTAACACTTGTTCTGAGTATGCCATATTATTTCTCTCTTATTAACAAATCCATAATCTTGTAGAATATTGATCGTTAGTTATATCGTAAGGATGCTTCGCTGGTTGTACAGGTCTATATTCGGTATTATCTTGCGGTCTTTCTACGACAGGTTCTTTAAGTACTGACGCACCTTGAGGAGACTGTTCTGAACTGGTATGTACTGGATATATCTCTTCTATGCTAGACCACATAATTCTATCCTTTTAGCTCTAACAATGTAACATGCACTATACATTATACATCATTATGGTAAACTCTACATTACATGTACCTCTACCCTCAGCAGATAACTCTTCTATTATAACACATTTAGAACAGTCTGTACACTATTATTTACACTATTCGAGTATATAATATTTATAAATAACACTATACTAAAGGGAACATTTTATGGATTTTTTTCAACTAGTTACGGATGTAGGTTTTCCGATAGCTGCAGCGGTTGCTGGTGGTTTTTTTGTGTTCCTTACTTTAAAATTTATATTAGCTGGTGTGCTTGATTCTATAAAGACTCAACGCATGTTTGTGATTGCATTAGACAATCGCGTTAAGACTATGAATAATGAATTGATTAGAATTGATGTAAAGATGTCTTCAGCATTCGGATTAAAACCTGACCTAGATAGAATAGCGAGGGCTGACGGTCAGAAAGACTCAAGGAAGGATTGATGGATATAGCAGCGGCGATTAACCAATATGGTTTTCCTATTATAGCAACGTTTGGTATGGGATATTTTATATATTATATTTGGACATGGGTGACAGAACAAGTCGATCCAATACTCAACGAATCTCATATGACCTTGATAGGTCTTATTGATAGGATAAGAATGTTAGACAATGATCTAATACGTCTCAATATGAAATTAGATATTGTTCTACAAGAAAGGGAAAAAGCGCGTGGTGTATATAAAAACAACGATAATAGCAGTAATAGCACTGATTCTAATAACGATGTGTCCGGACTCGGAGGCGGGTGATTTAACCTATAATTTTGTAAGTCCAGCATTTACTGGTAATGGTTATAGCAGTCACGTACTTACTATTGAACAGCTTGAGAGCAACCGTAAGAAAGAGTTAAAAGAAGATAAGATAGCACTTGAAGAGAAAGCAGAACGTGACCTAAAGTCAACTAACGCTTATAAGTTTAAGAATAACCTTGAGTCACGTATATACGCATCTTTGTCTAAACAGATTGCAGACAACATGTTTGGTGAAGGTGCTACTATTGTTGATGGTACTTGGTATGAAAGTGAGACACCATTTGGCGACAACGTTAAATGGAAACGTGGAACAGATTCTAGGATATACGTTATTATCACAGATAGTAATGGAGATACCGTAGCTGAGTTTGATGTGCCTGTTGGGGAGTTTGCATTTTGAAGCTGTTTGTACCTATCATAGTACTTAGTTTATTTGTGAGCGGATGTTCTTCAATGGTTAATATCCCAGAGCCAGAAGCCGCAGAACGAGTACTGAGCTTAAATGAAGAGTTTGCGCAAATACGTCCACCTGCAAGTGGAAAATTAGTTGCAGCTGTTTATGACTTTAAAGATAAAACTGGGCAAAGAAAGCCTAGCGATAAAATGGCTAATATTAGTACAGCGGTTACTCAAGGTGCAGAGTCTCATTTAATAAAGGCTTTGATTGAGGTAGGTGGTGGCGAATGGTTCACTGTAGTAGAACGTGTTAGCTTAGAGAACCTAACAAAAGAACGACAGATTATACGTCAAGCAAGACAGAGTGTGAAAGATGAAACTCCATTAAAGCCAATGCTATTTGCTGGAGTAATTATTGATGGTGGTATTATTGGATATGATTCCAATGTAATTACTGGTGGAGCTGGTGCACGTCATTTAGGTATAGGTGCAAGTACGCAATACAGACAAGACATTGTAACTATAACAATGCGAATGATTAGTACACAGACTGGTGAGGTTTTAATAAGCACATCAGTAACTAAAAGTATTATTAGTACTGGAAGTAGTTTAACTATGTTTAAATTCTTCGATCTTGGAACAAAAGCTTTCGAGTTAGAAGCAGGCAACACTGTTAATGAACCAGTTAATTATGCAGTAAGAGTTGCCATAGAGCAAGCAGTGGTAGAGCTAATTAAACAAGGTGAAGAACAAAGTTTGTGGAAATATAAAGATTAAAGGTGCAGAAAGTAACTAAGAAAGAAGGCAAAGAAATGTCAAGAAATAAGATCACAATACTTATATTATTAGGATTTTGGTCATGTGGAACAGGTTATGCTAGTGATGTCTATATCACTCAGGCAGGCTCAAATACAACTATTGATATTACACAGACAGGTGACGGTAACACTGTAGGTACTTCAACTACTTCTTCTACATTTAACGGTACATCTGATATAGACATAAGTCAAATCGGTGCAGGTAATACTGCAAACGTAACCACAACCACAGGAACAGAAGGTACCACTCTAAACTATTCTGCAACAGGCGGATCCAACGTATTAGATGTTCAAATTGATGGTGCTACAGATACAACTTTAACAACTACAATTACTGGCGATTCTAATGAAGTTACTCTATGTGGTACAGTGACAACTAATGCCTCTGCTGGTACTTCTGCATCATGCGGAACTGGAGTGCAAGTTAATACCACGACTACTAACGTTGCTGTCACAGGCGATTCTAATAAGGTAGCGGTAGGAGCAGGCGCAGCAACTGCTGTTAACAATATCACGATTGGTGGTAATCACACAAGTAACTCTAATATAGTTAACCTACAACAGACAGGCACAGATACTCCAGCTGCTACATTAGCAATAGATGGTTCTACAAATGTTATTAACATCATACAAAACTAAGAGCATACTAGCAGCCTTTATTTTATTGCCTCAGATTGCATTTGCTAATATCGGTGTAGTCACATCGCAGATTGGTAAAGATGCTAATATCACACGCGCTAAAGATAACATTCTTGTGAGTGAAGGTATTGGTATCAATATGAATGATACTATTACTACATCTAAAGCTAAATTAAAACTCAGATTCGAAGACGATACTAAAGTCTCTATCACTCAACAAAGTAGGTTAGTGATAGACGACTTCGTCTATGATCCTTCAGAACCTGGTACCGGTAAGCTTGCAATGAATGTTGCTATGGGTACTGTAAGATATGCTTCCGGAGCGATTGCAAGAAACAATAGAGAGAACGTTAGATTAAGAACTCCTACTGCAACAATCGCAGTGCGTGGCACAGATTTTACTATGACCGTAGATGAGATCGGTCGCAGTCTTATTATCCTATTACCTTCTTGTCCTGACGATAATCCTGCTAATTGTTTTACTGGAGAGATTGAGGTAAGTTCAGATGCAGGAATGGTTATACTTAATCAAGCCTTTCAGGCAACAGTTGTTGCAAGTGCTAATAACCCACCTAGTCCTCCTAGAATTATTAGCATAGATCCAAACAACATTAACAATATGCTCATCATAAGTCCTCCTAAAGATTTGCCAGGAGGCTCAGCTTATATCGAACAAGCAAAGTTAGATAACGCATTAGATAAAGATGCTCTGTTATTCGAAGAGCTTATTCAAGAATACTTCGAAGACGAGCTATCGTATAGCCAATTAGATATGAATTACCTTGATATAGAATTTCTTGGTAACATACTTGATTTAACTATGATGTTAGTTGAAGCTTCTTCAATTAAATCAATTGATCCAGTATTACCCACTATACATGCATACAGTTCGTATATTCAATACAGTTACAACGAAGAAGGTATATGGTTGTATTCTGAACGACCACCGCATGTTGTACAAGTAAGTCTTGATAGATACACAAATGGTTATGTGAATATTAATCAAGATGGCGTAATAGCTCCACTCCAGATTAATGAAGGAGGTAGTGATGTTGTCATTAATATTACACAGAATTAGTATTATATTATTTGTATTAATCACAAATACTTCTCATGCTGCTACCGGTACTCCTGTAATGAATGTAAGTGGAGCAGGTAGTGATTACATCTTTGTGTATGAAGGAAATGATAGTACAACCTATGCAGACCTATCGGCTTTAGGCAATTCAATTATTGGATGGTCAGCTACTTGCACATCAGGAAACTGTACAGTTGGAGATGTATTATATGTCGGTGGTGTTGGCGGTAATGGCAATGACTACCTATTTTTATATACTGAGGATGTAAGTGGCAATGTTGTTTATCCAGTACCAGGAGCTTGGTATTCATTTACTGCCCCGGCTGCGCCCACGCCCGTGTACGGGAGCACCGCATTAACAACAGCGCAACAAACTAGAATAAATGCTGCGTTAACTGCATATGCTGGTGGAGCTGGTGATACAGTTGAGGCTAATATTATTGGCGATACTAATGATATATACATTGAACAGGCAGGCGGTGTAAGTTATATAAACCTACTGATTAATGGCAATCTTAACTCATTTGATTCTAAACAAGATTTAGCCTCAGGCTCACATGGATACATTGAAGCTACTATAACTGGTGACAGCAATGATGTTGATATATTGCAAAAGGGCAACAACTTCGACGGTACTGGCGATAAAGCAACTATGCTCACTATAACAGGAAATAGCAATACTGTTGATATAAGGCAACACGGCCTTGGTGATAAATTTATAGACTTAGAAATTACTGGTGATGATCATAGCGCTAGTATATTTCAAAACGGCGCTGGTGCCCATAGTGCCAGAGTGGTACTAGACGGATCTCAACCTTGGGATTTCGAATTAAACCAGACTGGAGCTACTAGCCATAGTTATACTTTACCCCACACAATGAGTAATGGTGCTGGAGTAAGTGGAACGTGCTCTGCCATTGGCGGATGCAATTTAACAGTAAATCAGAATTGAGAATAATATGAAAAAAATATTAATAACAG
>MEHZ011439311.1_pt1 | contig 13332 bp, 12 predicted proteins | sample 897221 | NCBI WGS metagenome assembly MEHZ01 (sample SAMN05514161, study PRJNA337945) | marine metagenome | isolation source: marine surface water | place: Arctic Ocean | collected 2007-12-13
TCGTAGCCGTAGAGATCGATCAGCACCGGCAGAACCGGGGGCACCTTGAACTGGAAATAGGCGGCGACGAAACCAAGGACGATCCCGTAGGACACGCCCGTCCAGTTGGTCTCTGTGGTTTGTGTGGCGGGGTTTGACATAACAACATCCGATACGTGGCAAGCCGCGGATCATGTCGTGAGGGTTCCCGCGAAACAAGCCCGGCCTGGGCTGACTTGAGTTCGGTGAAAAGCTATATCAGATCGGCACTTTCGGTCACCCATCCGTTCATGGCACCTTGTCGGCTATGAAATTTCTCTTGCCCATGACCACACGCGACGGACAGCGATCCACGCGTGTGCGGATGACCTGACATGACTGATACAGATCACGTAACCGTCCGGTTCTGGGGCGTGCGCGGATCTATCGCGTGCCCGGGTCCCGAGACCGCACAATTCGGCGGCAACACGTCTTGTATCGAAGTCCTGTGCGGTGACGGCCGGATTATTCTTGATGCGGGAACCGGTATTCGACCGTTGGGTAATTCATTTGAGCGCGGCGCGCCGGTGGATGCCGACCTGCTGCTTAGCCACACCCATCTCGATCATATTGTCGGCATGCCGTTTTTCGGACCAGCCTATGCAGAGGGCAGTAGTCTGCGTATGTGGGCTGGCCATTTGCAGCCCGCCCACACGCTCGAGGAAATCCTTTGCGCGATCATGGTCGCGCCGCTCTTCCCGGTCCCCATGGGAGTGATGTCGGCGGCAAAGACGTTCAATGATTTTAGGGCCGGCGACACATTCTCACTGAGCTGCGGTGCGGAAGTACGGACTTGCCCGCTGAACCATCCCAATGGCGCGACCGGCTATCGGATTGAATATGACGGCCACTCGATTTGCTACATCACCGATACCGAGCATGTCGAAGGGTCCCATGACGAAAACATCCTCACGCTGATCGATGGTGCGGATGTGTTTATCTATGACACGACCTACACCGAAGCCGAGTATCCGGCCCATCGTGGCTGGGGCCATTCAACCTGGGAAGAAGGCGCTGCTCTGGCTGAGATCGCTCAGGTCGGAACCTATGTGCCGTTCCACCATGATCCGTCCCACGATGATGACATCATGGCGGGGATAGAGCGCGCAGCGCAGGACCGATACAAAGATACGATTGTGGCGCGGGAAGGTCTGACCCTGACGCTTTGACACGGGTTATTTAATCGGCGCACACAGGACGATCACACGGCTTTGAACGGCAGCCGCGCTTTGGCTTCCCTATATCCGTTGCACCACTTGATCCAGCCGGCGGTATCGCAGGCTACATTGGGACGCCTCGTTCATGTCCACCCTTCTCGCTTCGATCGTCCGCGGTGCTGGCCTGCCTGCCCCGCCTGTAACGGTGCAGGAGGAAATCGCGCACCAGCAGGACCGATCTGAGCGAATCATCTCTATGGTGCAGATCGCCATCGTGGTGCTTTTTGGCGGGTTGTTTCTGATCTCCCCGGTGGCAGCCTAGGACGACATTGCCTTCCAGCTTACACCTTGGGCGCTGGCGGCTTATCTGCTGTTCTCGATCGCGCGTTACCTTGCCAGCTGCCGTCTGCGTCTGCCCGGATGGTTTTTGTCGCTTTCGGTGATTGCCGATATGGCCCTGCTGATGGTGCTGATCTGGAGCTTCCATCGCGCCTATCAGCAGCCCCCGAGCTTCTATCTGAAGGCGCCCACACTGCTATACGTTTTCATCTTTATCGCGCTGCGCTCTCTGCGTTTTGATGCACGTTATGTGCTGCTGGCCGGTGCCACAGCGATTGCGGGCTGGTCTTTGCTGGTGCTCTATGCCGCCGCCTTCGAGACCGGCGGGATGAGCGTCACTCGCGACTATGTGGAATACATGACCGGCAACATGATTTTGCTCGGAGCAGAATTCGACAAGCTAATCACCATCGCCCTAGTCACCGGTATTCTGGCGGCCACTGTGGTGCGGGCCCGGGGCGCGCTGCTGACGGCGACTTCCGAGGGCTCGGTAAAGCGCAACCTGTCCCGGCTCTTCGACAGCTATGTCGCTGAACACATCATTGGTGGTGACCACGAGCTCAATCCGGGGGAGGGCCAGCCGCGTGACGCCGCCGTGGTGTTCTTTGACATTCGCGGGTTTACCGACCTGTCCGATCGTCTCGACACCGCGGGCCTGGTGCGCCTGCTTTCCGAGTATCAATCACGGATCGTGCCGGTGGTGCAAAATAACAACGGTGTGGTCGACAAGTTATTGGGGGATGGCGTTATGGCGACGTTCGGTGCGGTGGTGCCGAGCCAGACCTACGCCCGGGATGCCATGCGGGCTATCGAAAGCGCGATTGAGTCTATGGATGACTGGAACGCACAACGGGTGAAGGGCGGTGAGTTAAGTCTTACGGTCAACGCGTCGGCGGCATCCGGGCACCTGATCTTTGCCGCGGTCGGAGATGATGCGCGACTGGAATACACGGTGATCGAGAACACGGTTAATCTAGCCGCCAAGCTGGAAAAGCATTCCAAATTCGAGAACGCCCGGGCCATCACCTCGGCGGCGATCTACGATCTGGCCCGCGCGCAGGGGTTTCAGCCGCACCATGCCTATGGGCGCCGGCGCGCCCGACAGGTCGATGGGGTCGGGGCGAAACTCGACCTGGTGGTCGTGGACGCCGAGGCGATCGTGTCGTGAGTTCCTACTTGTAGGGATCTGCCGCGTCGCGCAGTCCGTCGCCGAGGAAATTGAAGGCCAGGATGACCAGAATAACCGGGATCATCGGCGCCATCAGCCACGGGTAAAGCACCACCACTTGAATATTCTGTGCTTCGTTGAGCAAGACTCCCCAGCTCGTCACCGGCGGGCGCAGGCCCAATCCGAGGAAGCTCAGGGCGGTTTCTCCGAGGATCATTTCGGGGATAGCAAGACTGGCCGACGCGATCAGATGGCTGGCGAAACTCGGCACCAGATGTTTTCCGATGATGCGTTTGGTGTTGGCCCCCATCAGGCTGGCTGCGACAGCAAAATCTTCCTCCCGCAAGGAGAGCAGCTTTGAACGCACGGCGCGGGCCAGCGATGGCCAATCCAGCAGGGCCAGAATCATCGTGATACCAAAATAGACGTAGATCGGCGACCACTTGGCCGGGAGGGAGGCCGACAGGGCCATCCAGAGCGGTAATCGCGGAAAGGACTTCAGGATTTCGATGACGCGCTGGACCACATTATCGACCCAGCCGCCGTAGAAGCCGGCGATCCCGCCGATCCCGATCCCCAGTGTGAAACTCAGGATGATGCCGATTAGACCGATGGTGAGCGAAATTCGCGAGCCATAAAGAATCCGCGAGAACATGTCGCGACCCAGTCGATCGGTGCCGAGAAGGAAGACCGGCTGGCGGGTGCCTTGCGGACAGATGAAGTGGAAGTCGCCCTTGAACAGGCCCCAGAATTTGTACTCTGAACCCTTATAGCCGCCGGAACAGAAGAAGCGCAGGCGGTGCACCTTGTCCGGATCCGGGGTGTAAATTTTCTGCAGGGTCTCGGGGTCGCGCTTGGACGTGTAGCCATAGACAAACGGGCCCACCAGCGCGCCTTCATGGAACAGGTGGATGCCTTGCGGAGGCGCAAAAGTGTGGCGCACGTCGCGGTGTTGCAGTTCGTAGGGGGCGAAGAGTTCGGCAAACGTGGCAACCAGATACATTGCGATCAGGAAAAAGCCGGCCGCGACCGCGATCTTGTGGCGCTTGAGCTTCCACCACATCAGCCGCCACTGGGACGCCATATAGTATTTTTCCTGCTCCTCGGTCAGTACGACTTCGACATCCGGGTCAAAGGGTTCCTCAGACACGAAATGCGGGATGTAGTCCGGGGGTGTCGTTGGCAGATCAGGGTCTTTGGGGTCGGTCATCGGGTTGCCCCCCCGCTGAGACGTATTCGGGGATCGAGTGCGGCCAGCGCGAGATCCGACGCCAGGGTGCCGACCACCACCAGCGTGGAGAGCAACATCAGGAACGACCCGGCGAGGAACATGTCCTGGGCGCGCAGTGCGTCGAGCAACATACGACCGGTAATATCGAGATTGAGGACCACGGCAACCACGGCCGAGCCGGAGATCACCTCGGGCAGGATCGACCCGATATCGGCGATGAAGGGGTTGAGCGCAACGCGCAACGGGTACTTCCAGAGCAGCTTGCGCGGGTGGAGCCCTTTGGCGCGGCCGGTCACCACATATTGTTTCTGCAATTCGTCGAGAAGATTGGCGCGCAGGCGGCGGATCATCCCGGCGGTGCCGGAGGTGCCGATCACGATCACGGGAATCCAGAGATGCTCGAGCACCGAGAACATCTTGTCGAGGGACCAAGGCTGGTTGCGGTATTTGTCATCCATGATCCCGCCGATCGACGTGTCGAACCACTGGTTGGCGAAATACATCAGCACAAGGGCGAGCAGGAAATTTGGTGTGGCCAGGCCAAGATAGCCGATCAGGGTCGCGATGTGGTCGGGCACGCTGTACTGGCGGGTGGCGACATAAGTGCCGATGGTGAAGCTCACCACCCAGATGAACAGGATGGTGGAGAAGGTCACCACGAAGGTCAGGAGGATGCGCTGTCCGATCAGCTCGGACACCGGACGGTTATGTTCAAACGACCACCCGAAATCGCCCTGGAGCAAGCCGAACAACCACGTGAAGTATTGTTCGATGGCCGACTTATCGAGACCATAGGCACTGCGTAGCGCCTCGATCTGGTTCTTGTCGACGGCCTCTCCCCGGGACTGCATTTCTGCGATCAGGGTTTCCAGATAGTCCCCGGGGGGCAGCTGGATAATCAGGAACACGATCGCGCTCACGGCGAGCAGGGTCGGGATCATTAAGAGCAGGCGATGGGCAATATAGCGCAGCATTGTCTAGCGGCTCGCAGCGTCGTCGAAATAGAACGTGTCAGGCAGGTAAACGCCGAAATGCGCACCGGGGTCCCAGGCATAGATGGCCTCGCCGGGCACATTGCGCAGGGCATCGGCCACGACAACGGGCTGTTTGGTGCAGCAGACCACACCAATGGTGAACGTTTCCTCGGCATTGATGTCGAGAATGCGTTCCCAGATTGTGGTTCTCTCGGCTTCTGACTGGGCGACCTGCCAGTTCTTGAATAGGTCGAAAAGTTCGATCGCAGCGGGCATATCAATCGGGGCGCCAGCTTTGCCGCCGGTCTCAAAATACTGTCCCCATTTGGGCCACTGGTACTGGACCTGCTGGGTTGGCACGAATTCCGCCGGGCTCATATTGGCAGTGACGATCCCGTTGTTGACGCCAGACCAGACGCCCATCTGGGTTTCGCCGGAGAAAATCCGGTTGCGGAATACTTCGCGCTGGGACGGCCGGGTGAAAATCTTGATGCCGATCTCCAACCATGTGTCGTGGATCAACTCCAGAACGTCGGTCTGCTCGGTTTCTTCGCCGGCAGTCTCGACCACGATCTCCATGCGGCGCCCGTCAGGAAGCAGGCGGACATCGCCGTCGCGCTTGTCGAGCCCGAGCCCGTCGAGCAACGCGTTGGCTTTGTTGATATCCAGCCGCGCCCAGGCGTCTCGGTACTTGTCCTTGAACAAGGGGCTGCGGGCCAGGACGGTGTTGTTGGACGCCTCGGCGAGGCCGAAATAAATTACTTCGTTGATTTCCTCGCGATCAATCGCAAGGCTGAGCGCATGGCGGAAGTCACGGTTGCGGAACAGTTTGCGCCATTCCAGGTCGGCCACATGCATGTTCGGGTAAATCGCGATTCGGGCGCCTGTCGCCGTATCCCAAAGCCGGGTTTTGAAGGTTTCTTTCTTCTCCGCCCGCTTCAGGAAAGTGAAATGGCTCATGAACAGGCTGCGGGCCTGCAGGTCGATCTCTCCGGCGCTGGCCTTCGCGGGGATCAGCTTGCCGTCGGAAATATTCATCAATACGCGGTTGATGTAAGGCAGCTGGTTTCCTGCCGTGTCGACCCGGTGGAAATACGGGTTGCGCACGAACACAAACTGCTGCGCCGGCGGGCGCACTGTGTTCTGCCAGGGCTGAAGGGTCGGCAGTTTCGGGTTGTCGAGGTCGTAGAGATTATCCTGGCTGTTGTGTAGCGGCGCCCAGCCCCGCATGCGCCGCTTCTTGATGAATGCGGCAAGAGCTTCGGGCTCGGCATATTTCTCGTGGAACTGTTTCAGGAAATGCGCAGGCCGGAACGGAAAGGGCGGCCTTGGGCCGGCCAGGGCGGGCAGAAAAAATGGATTTGGCTTCGTCCAGCTGTAGCGGATCGTGCGCGCGTCGAGGATCTCGACCTTGGCGACTTCGCCATCCACTTTGAGCAGGGCCGGCGGCCCCAGGGGTGCTAGATCGATATTGTTGGCGACGTCATCCCACCAGTAACGGAAATCCTCCGTCGTGAATGGATGTCCGTCGGACCATTTGTGTCCGGCACGCAGGGTCAGGGTGAAAACCTTGTCGTCCTCGCTGTGGAAGGACTCCAGAATGTCGGCGACCAGATTGTAGGATTGGTCGTAACCGACCAGCCGGGCATAGCCGTAAACCGTCATCATGCGGGTGTCGCGGGACCGGGCCATGGCGATCCGAAGATCGCCGCCATACGTACCAAGGGATTCGGTCTCGACCACCCGCGGCGGCTGCGGCAGGCGTTGGTCGAGGGGGGGCAATTTGCCGGCTTCGACTTCGGCGGCCAGCATGGGTGCCTGTTCAAAGCCCTGCGCGGCTCCGGCTGGCAGCGCCAGAATTGCGGTGAGACCGAGGATGGCAAGAGTGTGGCTGGAATTCATGTCACGCGACCTCCGGGAGTGCGCCGCGATCGGGATCGGCGCGAACAAAATGGCCATCGCCTAGTTCGACAAGCCGCGGGCGGCTATCGGCGTCGATGGTAAAGGGGGCAGGCCAGCTGGCCGGGTCGGACGCACGGTCCGCCATCAACAAGCTCAGATCGAGCTTGCGTTCGATATTGGGTTCGGGCACCGCCGACAACAATGCCTGTGTGTAGGGATGGGCCGGGTTGCGGAACAGGGTTTTGCTCGGCGCCATTTCGACGAGGCGTCCGGCGCACATGACGGCGATCCGGTCGGCGATATAGTCGACAACCGCCAGATTGTGACTGATGAACAGATAGGTCAGCCCGAGCTCGGATTGTAGGTCCTTCAGCAGGTTCAGGATCTGAGCCTGAATCGAGACATCGAGCGCGCTGACCGGTTCGTCGCAAATCAGCACGTCAGGCTTCAGGGCCAAAGCGCGGGCGATGCCGATGCGCTGGCGCTGGCCGCCGGAGAAGCTGTGCGGGTAGCGATTGAGGAAGCGCGGGTCGAGGCCAACCAGCCGCATCAATTCGCGCACGGCGTCTGCGCGGGTTTGCGCTGTCCCTATCTTATGGATGATAAGCGGTTCGGAAATGATATCGAACACGGTCATGCGCGGGTTCAGCGATCCGAACGGGTCCTGGAACATGAACTGGACCCGGCGTCGGAAATCCTTGAGCTCGCGCCCCTGAAGAGCCAGCACGTCAACGGGCTGGCCGCCTTCGAAGAAGGTCACCGTGCCGGTATCGGTACTCAGGGCGCGCATGATCAGTTTGGAGGTGGTTGTTTTGCCACAGCCAGACTCGCCCACCAGCCCGAGGCATTCGCCGGGGGCAATCTCGAAGCTGACATCGTCGACAGCCAGAACCCCACGTGATTCCTGAGAGCCGAAATAGCTTCCTTTTCGGATCGTGAAGCTCTTTGACAGATTTTCGACGCGCAGGATCGGCCCGTCGGTTTTGGTGCGCACACGGTCGGCGTCCGGCTTGAGCATATTGCCGGTTTCTGCCTTGATCTCGCGCAGGGGGACAAGCCGTTCGCCTTCCTTGAGGTCGAACCGGGGGACAGCGTTCAAAAGCGCCTTCAGATAGGGATGCCCCGGGTTCTGATAGACCGCTTCGAGGCTGCCGCTTTCCATGACTTTGCCGCGGAACATCACCACGACTTCCTCGGCCACATTCGCGACCACGCCGAGATCATGGGTGATCATCAGCACGGCCATGTGCAGCTCGGATTGCAAATCCTTGATCAGCTTGAGAATTTGGGCCTGGATTGTCACATCGAGGGCGGTGGTCGGCTCGTCGGCAATGAGCAGGGCCGGTCGGCAGACCAGCGCCATGGCGATCATGGCTCGCTGACGGAGCCCGCCTGAAAGTTCGAACGGATAGGTTTTCATGGCCCGTGCGGGATCGGGAAACCCAACCAGACGCAGCATGTCGGTCGACAATTCCCGGCCCGCTGTCTTGTCCACTTTGCGGTGCAGATGCAGGGCTTCGGAAATCTGATCGCCGATCGTGTGCAGGGGCGATAGCGATGTCATGGGCTCCTGGAAGATCATCGACACCCGGCCGCCACGGATCGACCGCAGCTTTGGGCCGTCCCGATCGAGCTTGGCCAGGTCAATGGTTTCGCCGTCGCCATTCGGGTCGGTAAACAGGATTTCCCCGCCAGCCACAGATCCGATATTGGGGAGAATTCCCATGATCGCCTGGCTGCAAACCGATTTTCCCGAGCCGGATTCACCGACCAGAGCGGTGGTGCCGCCGGGACGAATGCGGAACGAGACGCCGTCAACAGCACGAATCTGCTCGCCGTGGACGGTGAACTCGACCTTCAGGTCGCGTACACTCAAAAGATCGTTCATCGCCGCCAATCCGCCGGGTTGCCCCAGCCGGTCAGCGCGGCCGGGGTTGTATCAATGGGAGGGGCCAACTCGCCCGTGCTGCCCATACCCAGGGCGGCAAAATTACGTGCCGTGGCATCTGATAATTCCACGTCGTGGGTCTGGGCGGCGCGCAGCGCCTGCCGGCAGACGTCTTCGAACCCTTCGAGGGTCGAATGGATGCTCAACTTGGTGCCGGCTCCCCGCAGGGTGAGATGCATCCAGCCGGCCTCACGATCGCGGCGGGTCGAAAAATAAGAAAGCTTCAGGGTTTCCAAATCGCGCCATGAAAGACGAGACGCGGTCCAGCCGTTGATCACGACGCCGCTGTCGTCCAGAGTGACCCGGGTGCAGCCGTGGGCCCAGGTGCGCAATCCAAAAAGAATAAAGAACGCGGCGGGCACGGCCAGCACATAGCTGGCGATGGCACCGGGCTCGAGGAGGAATAACGGCGTGATGCAGGCCGCGCTGCCCAGTCCGGCGCGCAACAAATCCGCGTTCAGATCGCGGCGATGATAACGGTGCGTGCTCATGGGCTGGGAAAGACTTCCTCGGCGGATAACCATTGGCTCGCCGGGTGTTGGTTGGTGTGGTCGACAAACTGGCGCACAAACTCTTTCGAATCCGTTTTCATAACCGCGTGATGGGTCATCAGGCCGGTGGCTTCGTCGGCGTCTGCCGCGCCGGTGCGCCGTGCTGCGAGATGGGCCACCGCGTCGGCCAGGATGGCTTCGCCGCCGCGGAAGCCCCCGGCGGTGCCGGTCGCATGCCCCCGCCAGTCGATCACGTCCAGATGGACATTATTCGCGTTCAGACCGGCAATCGGCGAGGGCCGGTTGCGGGGTCCGAGAGTGCTGAGGCCGCGAAACCCGAGTTCGGGCAGGAACGGAATCAAATGCGGCGCGATGCGGTTCCAGGGGGGCACCATCACCGGGACAAACCCGGCAAAGCGTTCCATGGCCTGCAACCCGGTCGCCAGATCACCGATCACATAGGTGGCGGGCCGACTGCCGTCGAGCTCGATCTTGCGCTCGTCGGGGCCGGCGAAATTGGTGTGGGAATACCCATGCTGGAGCACGGCGATCGCGTTGCCCCGGTCCAGCGCGGCACGAAGTTCGGACGTCGCGGTGGCCGGAATAACGGCAAGCGCGAGCGGTACGCCAAGGGCGGTGCGCAAGAGCAGCAATTCATTGAGCGCGTCCGTGTGGTCCGCCGCATCGTCGTCGCGCCACCAGAATGTGGCAGTGCGCCCGTCCTCCTCCCAGAGGTCGAGCTCGCGCGTGAGGGCTTCCCATGCCGTTTCCGGCTGAAGCGCGCCTTTGGTCATCGCCAAGGCCATGGGTCCGTACAGCTCTCCCTGCGTATCCGAGCCCCTCAACCCAGATTACCTTGTTGTGTGCACACTAGCCGGATCAGGGCTCGGGGTTAACTACGATTTAGTCAGTTTCGGCCCCAAAATCGGCTTTTCGATGTTTATTGAGTGCCGAGTGAAGCATCGCGGCGGTTTTTGGGGCGCCGGCCATGTCTACAGGCACAGAAAATTGATCGGAACGGGCCATCGCGCGGGTGATTGCGGCGGCAACATTTGCTGCGGTGACCGCCTCGGAGTCGACAATTTCAAGTGCACCTTTTTCGGCTAGTAGCCCGCAGCGCAGGGTTTGTTCGCTTTCGAGGCCGCCGGCGTAGGGAATGCAGACCGCGCGGGTGCCCGCCGCCAGCAATTCCATCACCGTGTTGTAGCCGCCCTGGGATATTGAGAGCGTGCAATTGGCCAACAGTTCGGGGAAGTCTGGTCGGGCGCGCTCGACCGTGACGCCGTTTGGGGCGTTTTTCCGATAAGCGGTAAATTCGGCTTCGGGAAGGTTGTGGCCGATCAGGACGCGCCAGGGGGTGTTGGCCAGGGGTGAAAGTGCGCGCGCATCGAGGGCGGCCTGCAGCATATCGTCACTGACCGCACCGCCGCCGGTGGAGACGATCACTTCTCCCGCGCCCGGTCCGTTTTCGTCGCGGGATGCTGCCGGGTCGGCTACATAGCCTGTGTAGTACGACAGGTCGGCGATCTCTGCCATACGGGGAAACGTCGCGTCGAAGGAAATGAAGGTCGCGTCACCGTGAATCAGCACCATGTCGAAATAGGTGCGGGTGCGGCTGACCATTTCGTCGATCCTCTCGGGCTTGCCGGGCTCGACCAGGATGTCGCGCACGGAAGAAACAATGAGCGGGCGGTCTGATCCGCGGGCCTGCGCGGCGTCGAGCAAGGGCTCGAGTTCGAACCGCATCTGGCGACGCCCGAACGGAAACAATTCGATCATGAGAATGTCGTGCTGGACGCGTTCAAAGGCGTCGACCAACCGCGCGCGGCGCCCGGCCTTCCAGGCATCGTCGATCTGACGATCATCCGCATCGACCAGGACTTTGAAAAACTTGTCTGTGGCCCGGGTCGGGGGTAGTTGTTCGAAGTGGCTCGCGCCGGATTGGAATCCCGGGACCGGGGCGCCCCCCGATACAAGCGTGACCTCGAGCCCGGCGGATTCCATCGCGCGGGTCAGGACACCGGCGCGCATCAGGTGACCGATACCGAGCAGATGCTGCACATAGAAGAAGACTTTGGGGCGCTGGGTCATGGGTCTGGCCTGCCTGTGCTCAACCGTTGAGGGGCAGGTTGAGTTGTTCGATCTGCGCGGTGCCGTCCGGGGCTGCGCGGAAGACCTGCGCCCGTCGTCGGGACATCTCGTCGGGGGTTTCACCGGTCAAGTCCCAGCCGGTGGCGATTCCGTAGACGGTGCGGATCACCCCGCGATGGGCGATGACGATCCGGGGGGCCTCGCTTTGGGCCGCGTCTGCCAGAAACGCCCCGATCCGTCCGAGCATGTCCCGGCGGCTTTCACCGTTTTCGGGCCGGTAGTCCGCGCTGTGGATTTCGGGGCCCACGGCGGCCTCCATCTCGTGCAGGTCACGGCCTTCCCAGATGCCCCAGGATTTCTCCATCAACCGCTTGTCGGTCTCGATCGGGCCCAGTTCGGGGTGGGCTGATTTGAGGATTTCTGCGGTTTCGATGCACCGGATCAGCGGGCTGGAAATGATTTTCGCGTCGGCCAGGTCGGGGGGTAATCGCCAAACCCCGACCATGTCCCGACCGTCGTCATTGATCGGGATATCCTTGTGGCCCTGCATCCGTCGCGCGACGTTCCAGTCGGTCAGGCCGTGCCGTAAAAACACCAGCCGGGTCATGAGGCGCGGACCACAGAAGCGACGGTTTTCAAAGTGGCGTCGAGGCGTTCGGCAGCGACCGGCACATCGAATTGTTCAAGCACCCTGCGGGAAGCGGCTTCGCCCATGCGGGTGCGGGCCTCGGGATCGTCGATCAGCCGCTGCAGGGCCTGGGCGAAGGCGGTGGCATCCCCGGGCTTGGGCAGCAGGCCGGTGATCCCAGAGGCGATGATATCGGGAACGCCGCGCTGTTTGCCCGCGACCACAGGTAGCCCGGCGGCCTGGGCCTCCAGCAAAGCGATGCCGAAGGCTTCGTCGATGGCTGGCCAGACCAGCATGTCACTGGCCGTATAAGCTTCAGTGAGCGCGGGTTCATCGAGGGTGCCAAGAAAGGTGACCCGCCCCGGCGCGGCGTTGTTCAGCTGCGCGGTGATCGCGTCGCGCTGGGGTCCGTCACCCGCCACCAAAAGATGCCAGTTCGTTCCGGAGAGCTGGGTCAGCGCTTCGGCCAACACGGCGTATGACTTTTCCTTGGCGCCCGGCCGCATCATGCCCACGGCGAGTAACAGGACAGTATCGGGGTCCCAGCCGCCCCGGGCTGCGAACCCGTCCCGCAGATTGGCGCGGCGCGTCCGGGATTTTGTGAATGGAGCGGCGTCCACGAAGGGCAGCAGGCGTCGGTGCAGCACCGGTTCGCGCAGGACCGGCTGCAAGCAGTCCCAATCGTCGCTGTTGAGGGTAAAGATGGCATCGGCGCGTGCGATCGCCGCGTTGGCGCCCTGATAGCCGATATCCCAGGGCCCGCCCGCGCGCTTCGGCGCTGAAGAAGCTTCGACCACGATATAGGGAATGTGAAACGCATCCGCGATTCGCGGCCCGAGCCAGTCCGGGGCTTTGTGATAGAGGTGATAGGTCAGCCAGGCTTTCGGGCGTTGCTCGAGCGGCCGGGCGGCCAGTTGCCGGGTGAGGCGGTCGACCAGCTTGTCGCCGAGCCCTTGCAGCCGGGCTTGCCGGTCCGGGTCGCCGGCGCCATCGCGACTGACGAAGCGGGAGATCAGTTCCGGGGTGTGGCCACTATGGCGTAGCGCGGTCATGAGCAAGCGGGCGAGATGCCGGTCGCCCGAGGGAACCGGGTGGTCGGGGGGCTTCATCGGAGCATAAAACGCGACCAGCATATCAGGCGGCCGCCCGGGTTTGCGGGGTTTGGGGGTCGAGCAGCGCGGCCGCAATCGCATCGATGCCGGCATCCATGTTGAACGCGGCGTGTACCCGCGCGCTGCCAGCAGCGGCCAACCGTTCGCGCAGCGCACCATCGGTAGACAATGTCACAAGCCCAGCGGCGAGCGCGTCGGGATCGCCCGGCGGCACCAGTAATCCGGTTTCGCCCTCGGTGATGAGCTCGGGGATGGCGGACACGGCGGTGGAGA
>MEHZ011612053.1_pt1 | contig 13327 bp, 14 predicted proteins | sample 897221 | NCBI WGS metagenome assembly MEHZ01 (sample SAMN05514161, study PRJNA337945) | marine metagenome | isolation source: marine surface water | place: Arctic Ocean | collected 2007-12-13
CTACGAGAAGTCGCGACACCCAAAAACTACTTTCCGCCACTCCGACCCGACAAAGAAGCACAAGCAGGAGCGAGGGACCAGCGCCCAGAGCCGACGGAGGAGGCGGGGTAGTACGCCTTGGTTCGCAGCGGCTGTCTGAGCTTCACAGGTCTACGCTTCGGCCAAAATGTCCGACGAACAGCGGCCCGAGCGGAGCGGTGCAATACGTCGACCCAAGCGGAGCGGTTAACCGCGTACAACAGCCAGATTTCCCTCAGTCCACATGACGGCGAGGGTTCGGTGCTTGATCCGCCAGCCAGCGGCGGTTCGGATCAGATCGTCTTCGTACCGACCAGCGACTACCCAGTGCGGCCCACCTTCGGCTTCGAGTCGGATGTGTTGCGCATGCAAGTAGCACCGGCATGTGGCGGTGTCGCCGTCGACGCGGACCTGATGGGTTGCAACGATGTGCTGGCTGTCGTCCAGCTTGGTAAGCGCGCTCGAGCAAATCTGCTTGATCTCGTCGCGGCTCTCGGCTGATCTGGTACCCAGCACCGCTGTTGCATCGGAAAGGAAGACGTCGTCGAGTTCGTCCCACTGGTTCCGATCAAGCGCCCAGCAATAGCTGTGCGTCACGTCGATGATGTCAGCCCGGTCTTCATAGTCGCCCATATATCGACAGTATGGGCTCCCCTCTCCAATCCCGGAAATCCTCGAAGGTTCCGCCGGACGCAGATCTCATGGGCGGGTATCGAGATCTGCTCGCTTCGCCAAGACACCATCACCGACGCCGACGCCGGCGAACTCGCTCGGCTGAAGACATTGGTCGACCCGCGTCGGCTGCGTTCGGGTCCAGCAGTCAGCCCACAGCACGCCATAAACAAACGCCGTCCAGGCGTGTCCACATTTGCTCTGGAGTACTACGGCCTGTTCCGTGGAGCGACGATGTTTGGCGTCGCCGAAACGTTCGGCACCGTCAATGCTAAGACTACTGACGTATGCGAGCTCGGCGTCTGGGTTGATCCGCCGCACCATGGCCAAGGACTTCATCGCCATCTCTTTGACCATGTCGATGCAATCGAGCGTTCACGATGGCGGACCTGCTGCCAGTGCTGGGGAGACGTCGCCGACCGGGCGACTCGCTCATTCTGGGAAGCCGAGCTTGGAGACACGCTGGCTTTCAACGATCGAGGCTCACCGCCACAAGGGGATCGGCCCTATGTTCAGGGCTTGGACACGGGCAACGCGGATTGGACACCGGCGATGCTGGCCATCAACGAGGCCATGGGGTTCCGCCATATCTTGCATCACGGGGTCTGGCACAAGATCGGCTAAACCGGTCGCTGAGCCCACCTGCAAAAGAATCTCGGCTGCCCTCTGTGATATACGGTCCCCTCATGAGCGACGGCGACTACGAAGACGTAACCCAATACGACCTAGACGCGAGCGACGAAGAAGAACTTCTTCTCGCCCACAACGAATGCACGTTCATCTGGGCAAACAAAGAGGGTTGGCCAGTCGGCGTGATCATGTCGTACATATGGCGTGACGGCCGCTTCTGGATGACCGCCACGAGCCAGCGGGCGCGCATGCATGCCATCCGCCGCGACCCACGATGTTGCGTCGTGGTAACAAGCACGGGATCACCTGTGCCTCGAAACAAGGCGATCACCTACAAGGGCATGTGCACCCTGCACGACAGCCGTGAGATCAAGGAGTGGTTCTACCCCGAACTGGCAACCGCCATCCGCCCCGACGATGAGGCAGCCGCCAAGCAATTCGAGTTGTTCCTCGACTCGCCTCGCCGGTTGGTTATGGAGATCGAACCAACCCAACGCATCGGTTACGACGGCGCCAAGATGGGCAAGGCAACCGCCGCCTGGATCGCCAGCAACACGTGAGTAGGCAATGGGGATAAGCCTGCGAGTTGGCGGGATGTGACCAAAGCTGGTCGTAACGCGTCGAACCGTCGCGAGCGACTAATGATGGTTTACGCTCAGGGCACAATCTCACCAGACTCCGAGGAATCGTTCAATGAAGGTCGGCATCAACCTGCCCGCACAGTTCCCATTCGCCAGCACCGAGATGATGCTGCCGCTCTATGAACAGATGGGAGCCGATTCGTACTGGGCACCTGACCATATTCTGGGTGTCTTCCACCCAGGCCTTTGGGCCGACACTCCATTGTCAGCAATGGCTGCCGATCCCGACGCCTTCTATGACCCGTTCATCTACTCGGCCGTTGCTGGTCGCATGACAACGAAGCCCGTCGGCATCTCGGTGACAGACTCGACTCGACGTCGCGCCGCCGACCTGGCCCGCACCGCTCTGACATTGAACGACCTGGTGCCGGGCGGCTTCATACTGGGTATTGGTTCCGGCGAGGCCGAAAGTCTGCTGCCGTTCGGCTACCCCTTCGACAAGCCGGTGGCCTTGCTCGAAGAATGTCTTATCGAGCTGCGCTCGTTGCTCGACGAAGGCACGATGCCCGGCAATCCAACTGGCCGGATGGGCCTGCCGCTTGAAGCCGAAGGTCGAGGCAAACCCGCCGTATGGGTCGCTGGTCACGGCCCGCGCATGCTGCGTCTCACCGGCCAGTACGGCGACGGCTGGATCCCCGCGTGGTGGATGACCCCCGACGAATATGGCGAGAAGTACAACATCGTCAAGGGTCACGCTGAGGCAGCTGGCCGGGCCGCACCTGAAGCGTCGCTGCTCCCTTTCACCTTGTTCGCCGAGAGCCAAGAGCGGGCCGAGGAAATGTTCGAAGCCGAACCACTCGGCAAGCTGTTCGGCTTGTTCGCTACGGGTGACATTTGGGAAAAACACGGTATGCAACACCCACTGGGCAACGACTCGAAGGGCTTCATAGACGTCATCATCCACGACCTGGACCCCGACGAGCTACGCGACCTGGCGCCCACTATTCCATTCGACATGGTCAAAGAGGTCCTGTTCATTGGTAACGCCGAGGAACTCGCCGGCCAGTTCGAGGGCTACGCCAAGAACGGCCTCGAGCACATCGTGCTCGCCAACCTGACCGGCGTTGTTGGTGGCATGGACGAGATCGTTGCGCGCGGCGCCGACCTTCCGCTGCTCATGGCTGCACTCCGCGATCTCTAGGCCATTCTCTTGAGCGCCGCCCAAGGCGGGCGGGAACTCGCTGACCCAACCAGCCGCAGACCACTGCGTAATTTTGTGCTCGTGTCGACGATGGTGTCGACCGCATACCTGATCTTCATCGTGTCGGTGCTGGCCAGCACCTTCATTGAAGAGTTCAACCTAAGCCGATTCGAACTGGGTTTGATCGGCTCGCTAAACACCGCCGTCGGCGCACTCACGGCGCCGCTCTCGGGTAGATTGACCGACCGTATCGGCCCTCGACTGTCGAGTGTGGCAGCACAGCTAATCGCAGCGTTCGGCCTCACAATGGTGGCATTGTCACAGTCAGTCATCATGCTGATCATTGCGGCATGCATCCTGGGTATTCCCCAAGGTTGGGGCAACCCAACGACCAATGCACTGATCGCCGAGCGGGTCGAACCTGGTAAACGAGGCACGATCACCGGCATCAAACAGAGCGGTGTCACGCTTGGTGTATTCCTTGCCGGGCTCACGCTGCCCGTCCTAGCCGGTGCTCTGGGTTGGCGATGGGCAGTAGGCAGCTACGCCGGCGTCTTTGCCGTCGTCGGCCTGGCTCCCTTGCTGCTGCCGGCGCGGGTCGCCCCGTTCACTGTGACCGATGCGTCCACCACCAACGTCGAATCAAAGCCGTACAACATGCGCGGCGTGCGGCTGATTGCGTTGTACGCATTTCTCATGGGAACCTCAGGCGGCGCTATCAGCCGCTTCCTGGCACTGTTCGCGGAGGAAGAAGCAGGCATGTCGAACACGGTCGCTGGCATCGTGCTGGCACTGACTGGTCTCGGCGGTATGGCCGCGCGCATCGGCGCAGGCAAGCTGGCCGAGAAGCGAATTCCGCCACTCAAGCTGCTGTCGATACTCGCCATCATTGGCACGAGCGTCTCGGCGCTGCTGCTCATCACGCTCGAGGTTGGCGCCTGGATGCTGTGGCCAGTTGCAGTGCTGTTTGCCGTGGGTCACACTGCGTGGAATGCCGTCGCCATGTTGGCGATCATCATCGGCGTGCCCAAAGCCCGAGCAGGACGAGCGTCCGGAGCGGTGATGGTCGGCTTCCTTGGAGGCCTCGCCGTCGGGGCGCCGCTTGCCGGGCTCTCCATTGACGCTACCGGCAGCTACCAGGCCGTGTGGGTCGCCACACTGGTGCTCGCGGCCTTCGCCGCGTTGGTCGCGCAGTTTGCTCAGAGGACCGCCTCCTAAAACATCGCTCCGCCGAGCCGTTTGCAGCGAATACACTGGGTGGGCTCTACGAAGGACGTGACATGAAGACCATCCGGCGCAGTGTCGACTTGATGAAACAAAGCTGGGCGGTGCTCAAGCAGGACCGCGAACTCATCTGGCTACCAGTGATCTCGGCCATCGTGGCAGGGATTGTTGCTGCCGCGATTCTGATACCGGTGGCGCTGACCCAGGATTGGGACGCCATTTCCGAGAACGGCGAGTCCGCATCGCAGCAGGTAAGCGGCGGCACGATCGTGGCGATGGCGGCGCTCGCGTTGGCGCTTGCCTTCATCTCGGTCTTCTTCCGCGCTGCCCTCGTCTCCGGGGCCCACGAGCGAATGATCGGCGGTGACCCAACGGTACGCAGCGCCATCGCTGGCGCCTTCGAACGCCTCCCAAAGCTCTTCAGCTGGGCAGTCATCACCACCATTGTCGGCTCCATACTTCGAGCCATCGAACAACGCTCCGGCCTCCTTGGCCGCATCGTCATCAGTATCGTTGGCATGGCCTGGGCAGTCACGACATTCCTTGTGATCCCGGTCATCATCATCGAGAACTCGGGCGCAGTCACATCCACCAAGCGCTCGGTGGAATTGTTCCGACACACTTGGGGCGAGAACCTGTCCGCTCAGGTCGGCTTCGGCTTACTGGGTTTTCTCGCCTTCTTGCCAGTCATTGGCCTTGTGCTCCTCGGCGCGGCGATAGGCACCCTGCTGGGATTCGTGCTCATCGCGCTTGGCGTCGTTGCCGGCATCGTCTTGATCACCGTCTTGAGCGCACTTGGCGCTGTCTTCCAAACAGCGCTCTATCACTACGCCGTTGGCACCGAACTTTCAGCCGAGCTCAGCTCAACCATGCTGCGTGATTCCTTCGCCCCGAAGTAGCTCATACCCTCAGCATCACATTGGGCGGGTTTCAGGCGCACAAATAATTCGCCCCGCTAACACTCGGAGTGAACGCTCATCGGGGCCCCAGACGGCGCGCCAAGTCTTCACTTCCCATGGGAGCTAACAACCGGCTTAGAACCAGCGAATGGGATCGCTGCCATCCCAGACAGCGGCTTCGTCAATCCCTCGTTGGCGGCTGACACGCATCTTCTCGGGCAGCTGCGCTAGCTCGATGACACGACCAGAATCGCCTCGCAGATACGCAAAATGCACCCCCCAGACGTCACCTTCTTGGCCGATCTCCATACCTGCGTCGACAGCCGCTGCCACAGCACCGTCATAGTCCTGCGGGTAGAAGCAGATGTGCTGGGCGCCTTCGCCATAGCTATCGAGTAGATCCCGATACATCGACGGGGTGTCGTTGTGTTGCTGGATGAGTTCGATCTGCACATCGCCCATGAAGGCCAGCGCTATACCCGCGTCGACATCGCTCGATGCACCGTTATAGGTGAAGCCACTGAAGGGTGCATGCTCGATGATGCGCCATGGGCCGACACCAATCGTGTCGGTCCACTTCTGCGCAGCCGATTCTAGATCGTTCACGATGTAACCGATCTGGCCGGGCGGTCCCCATAGATCACGTAGCGATGACACCGGCGCTACTGCTGCGATTCGGGTTCAGCAGCGTTCAAGAGCGCAGCGACTTGAACATTGGTCTCGGCATTGATCAGTTTGTCGACCCAGCCATGAAACCGCTGGCCACCGGCTTCGTTGCGACCGAACATGACATTCCTCTTGGCACCTGTCGCCAGAGCTTTGCCAATACCGATGCCGGTGAAGTAGTCCTCGTCGCGGACGACACGTAACAAGAAGGCCATCTGCTTCTCGATGTCCTCCAGGTACTCGCTGGGGTCCTCGACTGCCAAGAAGTGCTGGGTGGTAACCGACGTGCCCGGTTCTGAACCAGGCAGTAGCTGCGAGATCATGAAGAGCGGCACGCCTGCGCCGAATCGGGCGATAGAGATATGCGGGAAAATTGTCCACACTCCGCTGGTCAGATTACGAAGCGTCCACTCATCTTCTGGCACATCTTGCAAGGCAAGTGTTCGCTCGTCAGGAGACGTCACCCGTTGGTGTGGGCCCCATGCGTCGTAGATGGCCTTATTGCCATAGTCGGGGCCAAACGTGTTCTTGTGCAGGATCGGCAAATGGTAGAAGTCCAGGTAGCCGTCATAGGCAAGCTTCCAGTTCGGACCCCCAACACTCTGGCGGTTTACGAAGCTCGCGTCGGCCATTCCGAGCGTGTCGAGATAGTCGCCGTAGCCGCACAACCAGGTATCAATGTCGAGGTCCTGCTCGCCGTTCAGGCTCGCTAGCGAAACCCACACGATGCCGGCGCGTTCATCGCAACTAAGCTCGGTGAGACCGTTGCAGTCGAAGTCGACGTCGCCGAAATCGCCGTGATCTCGAATACCGACTAACGCACCCTCGGTGTTGTACACCCATGCGTGATACGGGCAGCTGAGCCGGCGAGTAGTACCTGAGCCTTGCACGAGCTGGGCACCACGATGACTGCATGAGTTGACGAATGCACGCAGCACGTTGCTGCTGTCGCGCATAACAAGCACCGGGACGTCACACAATTCCAAAGCCCGATAAGCGCCTGGTTCTGCGAACTCGCACGAGAACCCTGCGACCAACGGAACCCGCTTGAAGACGCGATCTATCTCGAGTTGCCAACGGTCCGGATCCACATAATTCTCAGCCGGGATTTCGGCCACCGAGTCTGCAAGCGGGGCGGTGCCTGCCTGGGCATGGCGAAGCGATCGGCGAGCAAACGCCACCAGATCGTCTCGCTTTGAGTGAGCAGCAGTTGGTGCAGTCGCCGGGTCTGTCATAACCCGATGCTAGAACACCCCTCGTCCAGACTTCCCAGCTGAGCTGCTAAGGAGTGAGAAGAGCCGCACCCATTTCGCGCAGCTTGTTGCGTTGGATCTTGACGCCATTTGGGCCGTCGGTGACGGGAAACTCGTCAACAGCGACGACTCGCACCGGACACTTGAAGCGGGCCAAGGTCTCAGCACAATGATCGATCACGGCCTGCTCATCAAGCTGTGCACCGGCCGCAAGAATGACGAAGGCAACCGGGCGCGCTCCCTTTGCCAAGCTGACTGCTACTACTTGTGCCTGATCGATCTCGTCGAGTCGCATGATTGCACCCTCGACCTCGACCGGGGCAACCAGGAACCCACCCAGACGCATGACATCGCCGATGCGGGTGATGTACTCGAAGCTGCGGGGTCCATCTTCGACAGCTAAGTCACCGGTCTTGAACCAGGGGCCGTCAAAGTTAGCTGCGGTGAGTTCGTGGTCGATCTCGGCGCCTCCGTCAGCCAGGTAACCCTCGAACAGGCTGGGCCCCTGCAGCTGCAGCTCATCGTCGACGACGCGTCGCTCTGCTTGTGGCGAAACGAGTTCGCCAGCGGCTCGCCACCGTTGTTCCATGGGCAGGCCCGATGCTCCACGGAACGCGTACAACGCCTGCACCTCGCTCATGCCGTAGAGGCCGGCCAACGGCACGCCACGAGCCTCGCATCGTTCGACAATTCCGTCGAGCGCACTGTTGAAGCGTGCGTACCCCGAACTGCGGATCGTGGACAGATCCCAGTCGGTTGCCAGCAAACGGTGAAACATGTCGTCGCTTCCGTGCATGGACGTAACCCCATGTTCCTGCACGAGCCGTCCGGTCTGTTCAGCGTCAAAGGCGGTGGGCATGTAGACGGTCGAATGGCCAGCGAGCGCCCCCCAGAGCACGGTGAACCCGAAGACACCACATAGTGGTACTGGCAACATGATGACTGACTCGTCGTGATAGCCGAATGCCTCTGCAACATCGGCGGCGTGGGCCGTAATCGAGCGCTGCTGGTGCACCACCAGCTTGGGGGCACTCGTGGTACCCGATGTCGTGAATATCACGAACCGCTCATCGGCCGTTCGTGTAGCGAACTCAGGATCGCGGTCCACTCGGGGCGGAAGGTCAGTCGCGCCCCGTATGACCATGCGAGCACCCGCCCGTTCGATGATCGAGTCAGCAAGCGCAGGAGCGAACCGCGTATTGACCGACATCACCACAAAGCCGCCGACTGCAGCCGCAACCAATACGTCGACATACAGCTCACTGTTCTGCATCTGCACCGCAATGCGGTCGCCCCGCCCGATGCCAGCGGCTGCCAGGTCGACAGCGAGCGCTCGACCCGAGGCCAACATGTCGCCGCAGGTACGGCCGCTGCCATGCTCGTCGTAGAGAACCGAACTGGACTGCTCCAGCAACTCGACGATCGTCTCTGCCCGGACCACTGTCATCGCTCCACCTGACATTTGTGAGTCTCTGGCCGAGCGGAGAGCGGTGCGGTACTCACAGATTGGCGGCGGTTCATGCGGTGGCCTCTGCGAGCGCTGGAATAATCCGTTCGCCCACCGAGCGGATGACCTCAAAGCGGGGTTCAAGTGGGGGAAGCAGCATCATCTGGTCGATGCCGACCTGCTCGAGGCCGAGCAGTCGTTCGACAATGACGTCTTCAGTGCCGACCAAGCATGATGATTCGATCAGTCCCTTGGTGACGAACCGCTCTTCTTCCGGAACCACCCAGCTGTTGTGCCCGGCATGAACTCGCTGATGACGGATCTCTTCGGGTGTCTGGTCGAGCAACGCCGTGTAATCATCCCAGACATCGAGCACTGCGGGGTTGCGTGGTAGCCGACCGAAGTTGCGCCACTGGTCATAGCTGTAGTGCAGGCTCGCGATTGCGAAGGCGCCGCACAGATGGCGAACTCGCTCAGAGTCAACCGCCTCGCCTGGATCGAGTACGACGATCGTGTTCAGCGTGGTAGCCGGGAAGGTAGCCCGGTCGATGGTCCTGCCAGCCTCGGCTGCACCGTGTTCGACACCGCGCCACAAGCCTTCAGCAAGCGCAGCATCTGGTGGCACCGATAGGACGAGACCGTCGCCATGTTTGCCGGCCAGTGCTAACGACTTTGGACCGAACCCCGACACGTACATGGGAATGGGGTCGTCAAAGTTCACGAAGCCGGCATCAGGCATGATGTGGCGCACCGGCGACGTCCTTCCCTTCCAGGTGACCATCGCCTCTTCGCCCGCCAGCAGCGGTTTCAACTCAGACAGGTACTGATCAAACTGGGCGATCGTCATGGGCTTGTGACCCATGATGCGCATAGCTGTGTTCCCGGTGCCGATGCCGCAAAAGGTGCGACCTGGAGCGATCTGGTTAATCGTCGCCATCGAGGCAGCGGTCACCGGAGCCGGCCGGGTGGCTGCCACCGACACTCCCGTGCCAATCTTGATCGTCGACGTGCGGTCCGCTGCTAGTGCAGCCGTCGCATACGCATCGCTCCAGATCATCTGGCTATCGGCGAACCAGGCGTGGGTAAACCCAAGCCTCTCGGCTTCGACCACATAGTCGATGTCGTCTATCTTGCTGGCTACACAGATCCCCAATTGCATTCGCCGAGCTTGCCAGACACGCTGCTCACGCAACGAATTCTTGACCACCCTGGGGGGTCAAGAATTTAGTGCGCTAAGAATGAGCCATGAAGCAGCCCAAGGAACTTGATGGCAACGATCTCGTGTTGAGCCACTTCAGCTTGGACCGCCATCACCCCATCGAAGACCGAGTTGCTGCCGCTGCGGCGGCTGGCTTCGACAGCATTGGCTTGTACATCGTGCACTACCGCACGCTTGTCGACGAAGGATTTGCCCCAGAGCAGCTTGCTGAGCTGCTCACCGAGCACAACCTGACGCTGAGTGAGATCGAGGTGCTCCGCGGTTGGGCAACCAGTGCAGTGGACACCGATGAGTACCTGGATATGGAGGCGACCGCATGGGAGATGGCCGACCGTTTCGGCTGCCGATACGTGCAGGCGATCGGCCCCTACGACGGCACGATCGAAGAGTGCGGCGAAGCATTCGGCGCTCTCTGCGATCGGGCTTCTGAGCATGGCCTTGTTGTGGGCCTCGAGTTCCTGCCGTTCACGAACATCTTCAACGCCAGCGATGGCATGCGTATCGTCGATGCTGCTGGCCGCGACAACGGCGGCCTCTGTGTCGACATCTGGCATCACACTCGCGGCACGAATGATCTCGAACAGATCAAGGCGGTCCCCGGTGACCGGGTCATGGGCATTCAGATGAATGACGGCCCACACGGTGGCCCAGACGGAACCAATGTCGACGAGTACGTGCAGGACTGCCTGCGCACCCGCGTACCCACGGGTGAAGGAACCTTCGACGTTGACGGCTTCGTCGGCGCACTCATCGCGAACGGCGTCGACGTGCCGTGGTCGATGGAAGTCTGCAACGACGACGTCTGGGGTCAACCGGGCACCGACCATTGCATCGCCATCGCCGACGCCATGCGGGGCACCCTCGCCCACGCTCGTCGCTGACCACACACGCACCTGGTGCTCCTCAAAGACCAATACCGACGACACCTAGGGACACATACTTGGCACAGGTCCCATGCCGATAGGGGTCAGGGAAATGAGCTGCGTTAAAGTGAATGAGCGTTCGATTAATCGGGTCTTAGGAGACACATGGCTACGCAAGTTTCGCTTGACGAACATCTGTTCACGTGGCCCAGCGATGAGCCTCGGCTGATTGGCAGTCGTTGCCTGGACTGCGGCAACCACATGTTCCCGGCCCAGGACGACTGCCCCAGGTGCGCTGGCAACTCGAGCGAAAAGGTCGAGCTCAACAACACCGGGACCCTGTGGACTTGGACTATCCAGGGCTACCCGCCCAAGTCGCCGCCCTACAAGGGCAATGTTGACCCCAAGACATTCGAGCCCTACGGCGTTGGGTACGTAGAACTCACAGATCAGCTCAAAGTCGAGACCCGATTGACCGTCTCGACGGTTGAACAACTCAAAATTGGCATGGAGATGGAACTTGTCATTGTTCCCCTCTACACAAACGATGAAGGCGAAGAAGTCATGACCTTCGCATTCGCCCCAACCGCGTAACGCAGATCGAATTAGGAGCACATCATGGCTAAGAGTGACGACGTCGCAATTGTTGGCATTGGCATCACATCGTTTGCCCGCCAGCCCGACAAGACCGGCATGGACCACGGCGTCGATGCCGTACGTATGGCCGTCGCAGACGCAGGCTGCACGTGGAATGACATGCAGTTTGCCTTCGGTGGCTCAGCTGCTGCTGGAGCCCCCGACACAATGGTGTCGCGTCTCGGCCTGACTGGCCTGCAGTTCATCAATGTTGCCAATGGCTGCGCGACCGGTGGTTCCGCGCTTTTCTCGGCGATCAACTCGATCAAGGCCGGCATGTACGACCTCGGCATCGCTGTCGGCTTCGACAAGCACGAGCCGGGCGCGTTCCGAGTGGAAACCAAGAAAGGCGGACTCGGGGAGTGGTACGGCGACACGGGCATGGCGCTGACGACCCAGTTCTTCGGCATGAAGATCAACCGCTACATGCACGACTTCGCCATCACCAACGAGTCCCTGGGCAAGATCGGCGAAAAGGCGTTTCGCAACGGGTCGATGAACGAGAATGCATGGCGCCGCCAGCCCATGAGCGAAGCGCAGGTCAAAGACTCGGCCATGCTGTCGTACCCGCTCACGCAGTACATGTTCTGCTCACCTGGCGAAGGCGGCGTAGCACTCGTGCTGTGCCGTGCCGACAAGGCCCACAAGTACAACGACAACCCGATCATGCTCGATGCAGCAGTCGTGCGCAGCCGCCAGTTCGGTTCGTTTGAAGTGTTCGCGCAGCACCTCGCCCTTGAGTGGAACTCTGGCCCGACGGTCGATACGTCCAAGGCCGCATTCGAAATGGCTGGCATTGGTCCAGAAGACATAGACATCGCCCAGCTGCAAGACACAGAAGCCGGCGCCGAGATCATGCACATGGCCGAGAACGGCTTCTGCGAACATGGCGAGCAAGAACGCATGCTTGCCATGGGTGAAACCGAGATCACAGGCCGGCTTCCCGTGAACACCGACGGTGGCTGCTTGGCCAACGGTGAACCGGTCGGCGCATCTGGGCTCCGTCAGGTCTACGAGAATGTGCTGCAACTACGCGGCGATGCCGGCAACCGCCAGGTTCCGAACGACCCAAAGACCGCCTACACCCATGTCTACGGCGCACCTGGTATCTCTGGCGTAACCATCCTTAGCAAGTAAGAGGCAGCGCAGTGAGCGCTCCCTAGGGGAGTGCCCACTGTGCAACAGAAAGAAGACAGCGTTATGGCGAAGCCGCGCAGTGTTGAGCTGAGCAATCCGTTCCTCGACAACCTCGAGGGCGTCTGCGAGCTGTTGCTCGTGCGCCATGGCGAGCAGCAGTACGAGCGCGACATGACAATCGCCGCTGGCGTGAACCCGCCGCTCTCGCAACTGGGTCAGCGGCAAGCAGCGGCTGTTGGCGAGCGGCTCGCAAACCACAAGATCGATGTGGTCTATGCGTCACCGCTCACACGAGCATTCGATACCGGAAACACGATCGCTCAACATCATGGTCTCGACCCAATCGTCGACGATGACCTGCAGGAGGTCGACCTGTGGGGAAAGATCGATCAGAGCAAGTCCCTGAAAGAGAACTTGCCGGCTGACGAGATCCGAGCGATCTTCCGCGAATCACAGCGCAGCCAAAGCTGGGATGCCTATATCTATGGCAATGGAGCCCAGGCGTTCCGTGACCGAGTCCATAGGGCCATCGAACGCATTGCGGCCGAACACGTGGGCCAACGGGTAGTTGTTGCATGCCATGGCGGCGTTATCGGAACGTACCTTTCGCAGCTGTGGGGCGCCGACCTCGACAACGTATGCCATGTGCACCACACATCGATTTCCACCGTGCGCACTATGGATGAGTACCGCCGGGTAATCGCCGTGAACGACTTCCGCCACGTGTTGCCATTTCAGAACTCGATCAACGAGCTCAACGCCAACTAGCAGCGTTGCTTTTGTTTGCTTGCTTCGCGGCGCAAACTGCGTTCGCACGCAGCACTAACCACGTCGGTTGAGGCGTTCCGCTGCGCTCCACGTACACGCTCGCCCCTGGCTCT